>Ga0222423_1000051_pt1 | contig 124503 bp, 131 predicted proteins | sample 3A0metagenome_FD_182472 | JGI IMG/M metagenome (GOLD analysis project Ga0222423, IMG submission 182472) | Enriched microbial communities from leaf-cutter ant dump, University of Wisconsin, Madison, United States - 3A0 (version 2) | ecosystem: Environmental > Terrestrial > Nest > Insects nest >...
GCGAGTCGACACCGGTTCCCGTGGCGTGAAGGGTTGGTTGGCCGATGCGCACGGCGTCACCCCGGGACAGCTCGGTCTGGTCGGTGCGGGATGGATGGTCGCGGTGGCTGCGGCTCGCCTGGGTATACCGCGCGTCGACCCTGCCCTCGAGGCCACGGCGCGTCCTCTCGAGACGCTCGGGTTCGTAGCCGTGCTGCTGCCGGCGTCGTTGCTCGCAGGGATGCTGGCCGACGAGGCGCCCTGGCTGACCTTGACGGCAGGTCGAGACGCTCGCGGCCTGCGGCTGCGCTGGGGAATGGTGCTGGCGGCCAGCGCGCTCGTGATGGGACTCGCGTGGGCGGCCACCCTGCCGGCCAGCGTTCCGCGGGTGCACTCGCTCGCGGCATGGTTGCTGGTCGTCGGACTGGCGACGTGGTCGTCCGTGCTGGTCCGCGCCGACCTGGCGATCGTCGTCCCGGCGCTGGTCGTCGTCCCGCTCAGCGTGGGCAGGCTGGTGCCATTCGACGTCAACATCCTTTACAACGTGGACCTCGCCGGGCCGGCCGTATGGGCGGCCGTTGCCGCGTTCGGCAGCGGGTTGACGGGGTACGTGCTGCTCGGCGATGCCCGCGCACGGCGCGGTGAGTGAGGGCGAACCGTTGCCGACTCGTCACGTGGCTGTCGCCTGCGCGACACACGGGCTGCCTAGCGTCGGCACGACCACCGAGAGAGAGCAGGGCAACGATGACCCTCGAACTGACGCTCGTCCGCCACGGCCGCACCCACTTCAACGTCCGCCGCATCATGCAGGGCCGCTGCGACTCGCCGCTCACGCGCGACGGTCGCGCCGGCGTCCGCACCACCGCGCGGCACCTGGCCGACACCCCGTTCACAGCCGCCTGGTCGTCCCCGTCGGGGCGCGCCGTCGCCACGGCCGTCGAGGTGATCCGCCACCACCCCGACCTGCCGTTCCGCACGGATCCCGGGCTGCTCGAGTACAGCTTCGGCGAGTACGAGCGCAAGCACGAGAGCGTGCTCGACGAGGTGATCGCGTGGCCCGACCTGGTCACCGAGGTGCTGGCAGGCCGTCACCCCGGGCTGCCGGGCGGCGAGCCGGCCGACGAGTTCATGGCCCGCACCCGCGACGTGTTCGCGCGCATCGCCGCCGCGCACGACAGCGGCCACGTGCTGGTCGTCGGGCACGGCCTCGCGCTGGGCGCCTACCTGGCGACGCTCGACGACGTCGGCCTCGTGCCGCTGCCCAACGCGTCGGTCTCCACGGTGGAGATCGAGCCTGACGGGTCCGCGCGGATCACCAGCGTCGGCGTGGACGTCGCGAACCAGGGCCACATCGCCGCCCGTCCCATGAGCCGCCCGACCCCGACACCCGCGCTGGCCTGACCTCGAGTCGCGGGTTTCTCGTCGACTCGCGGGTTGCAGCCCGCGATCCGACGAGGAACCCGCGAGTCGAGCGGTCGGGCGGCTCCGGGCCCGAGCGGATCTCAGCTCGTCGGGAAGTCGTCGGGTGTGCTGATGCGGGCGCGGATGAACTGGCCAGACTGGGAGAGCTGGTCGGGGCCGAACTGGGAGCTGGTGCAGGAGCCACGCTTCAGGGCGGCGCTCGTCTCGTCGGCGTCGGAGAACGTCCAGTTCACGTAGCTGATCTTGAGCTCGTCGAGCAGGTCGAGCCACGTCGTCGTGCTGGTCAGGTCGACGGTCCCGTCGCCGGAGTAGGTGACCGTGCCGAACTCGGTGACGAAGATCGGCAGCGTGGCGGCGGCCGTGCGCACCTCGTTCCGGTACTGGTCGCCGTGCGACGCCGCGTAGAAGTGGAACGTGTACATGACGTTCGGGTCGTCGATCGGGTCGGCGACGATCTCGGCCGACGTCGCCCCGTCGGACACGCCCAGCGACGACCAACCGCGCGTCCCGACGACGATGACCGCGTCCGGGTCGGCGGCGCGGATGACCGGGATGACCTGGTCGGCGTAGGTGTGGATCTGCTCCCAGCTCACGCCGTTCGGCTCGTTGGTGATCTCGTAGATGACGTTCTTCTTGTCCGCGAAGCGCGGCGCGACCTCGCCGAAGAACGTCTTCGCGTCCTGCGTGTGCAGGTTGGGGTCGCCCGGGTCGAGCGTGTGGAAGTCGACGATCGCGTACATGCCGCGGCGCTCGGTCTCGTCGACCAGGTTCTCGACGCGCGTCGTCAGGCCGTCCGGGTTGGTGACGTAGCCGTCGGCGTCCACGTACATCGCCAGGCGCAGGACGTCCGCGCGCCAGTCGTCGGCCAGCGTGTCCAGCGCCGTCGAGCCGTAGCACTGCGGGAACCACTGCAGGCCGTGCGTGCTCATGCCGCGCAGCTGGATCGGCTTGTCGAACTGGTTGCACAGGTGCGTCCCGCACACGTGGAGCTGCCCGTTGATCGCGACCGGGGTCGCGGCGGCCTGACTCGCGGACGGTGCGGCGGACGAGGAGTCCGACGACGAGGTCGACGACGCGGACGTCGTGGGGGACGACGACGAGCCGGGCGCACCCGACGACAGCGCGATGCCGACCCCCACTCCCGCGCCCGCGACGAGCACGGCGGTCACCAGCACGGCGACGAAGGTCGGGCGGCGCATGGGTCTCCTCGGATGGGGTGGCAGCGGGCGCTCGCGGCCAGTGCTGTCGGGCTGACGTCGTCGTCGGGCACCTCAGCCTGGCGTGCGCATGCCCGGCCCCGCCACCCCCACCCGCATCCTGGGCGCTACCCTCCTGGGCATGAGCGACCCCTTCGCCAAGCGGCCGAGCGAGAACCCCGACCAGGCGCTGATCCTCGCGATGACGCCGATCACGATCGCGTTCTGCATCGGGCTGGTGGTCATCGGAGCGGTGATGGTGCTGTTCATCGTCCCGGAGCCGACCGTGCGCGGGGTCGGGATCCTCGTCGGTGTGGTCCTGGCGCTGGTGTCGTGGTTCGCGCCGGGCCGGATCATCGGCGGCATGCTGGACCGCGCGCGGGATCGCGGCGTCGAGCCGGCGGCGGTGCCGGACGTCGTGCGCTCCGCGGTGTTCACGGGGATCGCGGCGGCGGAGGTCCCCGCTCTGGTCGCGGTGGTGCTGGTCGTCGAGGGCGGGCACGACGTCGGTGCGCTGCTCATCTCGCTGCCGGTCGCGATCGTGTCGCTGATGTTCAACGTCTCCGGGCCCGACGCGCTGCGGCGGCACCTGGCCCGGCTGCGCGAGCCGAGCGCGCCCTGACGGTCGGACCGTCGGGCGTCTCCTGACGCAGCGAGGGCGCCGCCGGTCTCCCGACGACGCCCTCCCGCTCGCGTGCGCGGGTCAATGCGCGCCGACCCCCACGAGGTCGTCGCGCTCGTCGTCCGCCGCCTCGTCCGCCGGCCCGTGCGGCGCGGGAGCGTGCGCTGCGGCCTTCGGGATGAGCAGGACGACGACCGCGCCGAGCGCCGCCGCGGCCGCGCCGATGACGAAGCACAGCTGGAACGCGCCGTGCGTCGGGATCTCGGGCGTCCCCGGGGCCAGCACCATGGTGCGGCTGGTCAGGACAACGGTCATGACCGCGCCCGCGATCGTGGTGCCGATGGAGCGCATGAGCGTGTTGACGCTGACGCTCGAGGCGGCCTCGGTCACCGGGACGTGCGACAGGATCATGGTCGGCATGGCCGCGTAGCCGACGCCGACGCCGGCCATCGAGATGCAGGACGCGATCACGATCTGCCACGGCGCGCCCGTCAGGAACACGGCCGTCACGTAGCCGACGGCGAGCACGGATGCGCCGATCGCCAGCGTGATGCGCGCGCCGAGCGACGACAGCAGCCGCGCCGAGGCGGGCGCGAACAGCAGCATCATCAGGCCGCCGGGGGCCATCCACAGGCCGGCCTCGAGGATGCTCTGCCCCAGGCCGTAGCCCGTGGCCTCCGGCATCTGCAGCAGCTGCGGCACGACGATGGACTGCGCCATCATGCCGAAGCCGATGAGCACGGCCGCGATGTTGGTCAGCAGGATCGGCCGGGCGCTCATGGTGTGCAGGTCGACGAGCGGGTCGTGGTGACGCAGCTCGTACCAGCTCCAGGCGAGCAGGACGACGACACCGCCGACGATGAGCCCGATCGTCGAGCCCGACGACCAGCCCCAATCGCCGCCCTTGGAGACGCCGACCAGCACGCCGACGAGGCCGAGCGCGAGCCCGATGGCGCCGATCCAGTCGATCGTGGCGGGGTGCGCGTCGTGGACGTGGGGGAGCACGACGAGCGACAGGACCGTCATCGCGACCGCGAGCCCGGTGGCGACCCAGAACAGCAGGTGCCAGTCGTGGCCCTGCGCGATCCAGGCGGCCAGCGGCAGGCCGAGCGCGCCGCCGACGCCCATCGTCGCGCTGACGGCGGCGATCGAGGAGTTGACCATGCGGGGCGGGACGACCTCGCGGATCATCGAGATGGCGACGGGGATGTAGCCCATCGCGGCGCCCTGCAGAACGCGGCCGACGAGGACGAGGCCGAGGCTGTCGGACAGCGCGCAGATCAGCGACCCGACGACGAGCAGCGCGGCGGACGCGACCAGGACGGGCTTCTTGCCGACGAGGTCGGCCAGGCGGCCGACCAGCGGCATGGTGACGCCGGCGCCCAGCAGCGTGGCGGTGATGACCCACGACGCGTTGCTGGCGCTGGTGTGCAGGAGCTCAGGGAGCTCGGACTGGATGGGGATGACGAGCGACTGCATGAGGGCGGCGGAGAGGCTGCTGAAGAGCAGGACCCCGACCACCCACTTGGCCTTGCGCTCGGCGTCGGGCGTGGTCGCCTCGGACGCGGGCAGCACAGAACTCACGGTGGATCCTTCGGTGGAGGGCGAATATGTAGATTACACATCGACCTGTGTAGGATACACACGGACCTCGCTCGACACCACCCTCGATGGGGAGGAAGCCATGAGCCTGCTCGGGGCACACCCGTCTGCGGACACCCCGCGCGATCGTCGCGCTGCGTGGCTGCTCACGCTCGCCGGTCAGCACCGGCACGTGTTCGAGCAGCGCCTGCGCCTCAACTCCGCCGACGTCCGGCTCGTGTGGTTGCTGGGCCAGCGCGCGCGCACCCTGCGGGAGATCGCCGAGGACCTGAGCCTCGAGCAGTCGACCGTGAACCGACAGGTCAACGCGGCGATCGCCGCCGGTCTCCTCCAGCGCCGCCGCGTGCCGGGGCAGAGCGCGCAGGTCGTCGAGCCCACGCCGCACGGACGCCAGGCGTTCGAGAAGGAGGTCGTCGAGGGCCTGCGGGCGTACGACGAGGCGCTCGACGAGCTCGGTGACGACGCGGACGCGTTCCTCGACCTGCTCGACCGCTTCGTCGGTGCCTACGGGCGCGCGGTTCGCGGGGCGACGGAAAGCCCGGTCTGACGTCGGGTCCACTCGCACCACCACGGAGGACGACATGGACGTCAGCACCACGGATCGCGTCTCGCCGATCGGTCACTGGTCGCTCGACGAGGCCGGCCTGCCCACCTACCGCCTCGAGGTCGACGTGCCGGTGGTCACGACGACGCCCGCGGGCGAGCCGTACCCGCTCGAGCCCGACCCGTACGCGCTGATCGGCAACGACGGGCTGTCGCTGTTCGTGCACGCGAGCGGCCGGTTCGTCGCGATGTCGGGGGAGCGCGGCTGGGTGCGTCTCAATGCCGCCACCGACGAGGCCGCGTCGAACGGCGCGTCGCTGGCGGTCACGCGTAGCGGTGCGACGACGAACCACGAGCTCCTCGGCGAGGACGGCGTCGCGGCGTCCAGCCTGGCCGTGGAGCGCGAGCTCGGCTGCGGCTTCGCGCGGTACGCGTTCGTGCCGCTCGACGGTGTCGCGGTGACGCGAACGCTCGCCGTCGCGCCGTCGACGGCGTCGGACCGCGGCGCGGCGGCGTTCGTCGTCTCGGTGCGGCTGACGAACACCGGCGACGAGGCGGCCGAGGTCGAGCACGTCGAGAGCGTGCTCAGCCACCCGTTCGTCGGGAAGAACGCGTCGCCCGACGGGGGCGCACCGCCGTTCCGCTTCGTCACCACCGCCGAGGCGCTCGCGGGCGACCGGGGCGTCGTCGCGACGAGCACCGCCACCTCCGACGACCCCGGCATCCTGACCGGGCTCGACGAGCCCAACCGGTACAACCTGCACCCGCCGGCGCTCGCGCTGCTGGCGTCGCCGGCCTCGGACGTGCCGGTGTCGTTCGAGCAGCGCGTGGTAGCGCCGGACGCCGTCGAGCTCGTGGCCCGCGTTCGCGTCACGCTCGAGCCCGGCGAGTCGCGTGACGTCGTCGTGGTCGTCGGCCTGCTCCCGCCCGACGACGACGTCGCCTCGCTGCTCGCCTTCGCGTCGTCGCTGCCCGACGACCGCACGTTCCGCGCCGACTGGGCCACGGCGCTGGCCGCGTTCGAGCAGGTCGAGGACCCGACGCTGCGCAGCGAGCTGACCTGGGACGGTCACGCGATCCTCGCGATGGCGACGTGGTCGGCCTACCACGGCCACACCGTCATCCCGCAGGGCATGACGTACGACTACGTCATCGAGATGTTCGCCGCCCCCCGCGACCACCTGCAGCACGCGATGGCGGCCGCGTACTTCGCCCCGCACCTGGCCCGCGAGACCATCCTGTACACGCTGTGCAAGATGACGTACCAGGGCGAGATCAAGTACATGGACTTCGGCAACGGCGAGACGTCCAACAGCGCCTGGAACACCTCCGACCAGCAGCTCTACCTGTTCCAGACGCTCGGCGAGTACCTGCGCATCACGGGCGACACGAGCATCCTCGAGGCCACGACGCCGTACCTGCCGCGGGAGGCGCACTTCCTGGGCTCGACGCTCGACAAGCTCGAGCGCGCGTTCGCCTATCTCCGCGACGAGGTGTCGACCGGGCCGCACGGGCTGGTGCGGCTGATGAACTCCGACTGGAGCGACATGGTGTTCGTCGACCTGTCGGTGCACCGCTACTTCGGCACCGCCGAGTCGCAGATGAACACAGCCATGGCGATGGCGGTGATGCCGACGCTCGTCGAGCAGCTCGACGCGTACGCCGCCACGGCAGACGCGAGCACGGCGGAGCACATCGCGCGCCTGACGACGAGCATGAACCTGTACCTGTCGCGGATCACCGCGGCGATGCTCCGCGACATGGAGGGCCGCACGTTCGCCCGCCGCGTCTGGCTCGACCGCGACGCCGCGCTGGGCGACGCGACCATGGACCTCGAGCCGCAGGCGTTCCTGCTCCAGGCCCCCGACTTCCCGGTCGAGCGCAAGCGCGCGCTGTGGGCGGAGCTCCGACGTCGGCTGCTCGACGGTGAGGTCCTGGGCCCCCGCCAGCGCGAGACGCCCGTGGTCGGCGGCCTCATGGACCCGGGTGTGAGCGAGAACGGCGGCTTCTGGTACGCGCTGGCCGGCCAGACCGTCGTCGGCGTCGCGACCTTCGACACCGACGCCGCCCTCGGCCTCGTCGACCGCCTGACCCTGCGCGGCTTCGGCGCCCACTACCCCGACTACTGGGTGGGCCAGTGGACCGGCCCGGACACGATCAACGCAGAGTACTGCGGTGACCTGGCCGGCCTGCCGCGACCCGACAACGACGGCCTGTGGTCGAAGTTCGCGGCCTACTGCGCCCACGTCCACGCGTGGCCCGTCTACGGCTGGTTCCGCACCCGCGACCTCGCCTGACCGCGTCCGCCCCGCCGAACCTGCGATCTTGACCGCCAAACGCCCCGATGGCGTGCAAGATCGCAGGTTCGCCGGCATGCGCCGGCCTGGCCGTGGCAATTTTCGTGTACGGTAATTCGCATGGGTGACAACCAGCACGGGAACATTCACGGTTCCCCGGTCGACGACGCCCAGATCGCTGCGTGGGCGGACGAGGCGGAAGCCGGGTACGACCTCGCCGAGCTCGACCAGCGCCGACGCGGGCGCGGGCGCCCCAGCACAGGGAAGGGCCCCGGGACGCCTGTCACCGTGCGCCTCGACGCCGAGACACTCGCAGCGCTCGCGGCTCGCGCGCAGGCAGAGGGGTTGACCAGCCAGTCCGCCGCGATCCGAGCAGCCGTGCAGTCCTGGGTACACGTCGCTTGAGGCTGCACGCGTCCGCCCGCAAGCACTATGCCCGTGACCGGCTGGACGACGAAGCCGTCCTCCATGCCGCCGCGCACGTCGTGTATCGAGCAGCTCTTGACGACGAGGACGACCCTCGCCGATGGCTCCTGCTCGGCGTCGACCCGGCCGGTCGGATTCTCGAGCTGGTGCTTCTCGTCTTCGACGCCGACGAGACAAACCCCATGGTCATCCACGCGATGAAGGCGCGTCCGCAGTACCTCGCTCACCTCTGACGGCCGCGATCCAGCGCCCAGCCGTCAACCGTGTCGCCTCAGGTCGTGGGGCGCCCGAGCCTCCAGCCGACGATGTCGAGCGCGCGCAACGGCGAGATGGTCGGTCCGTCGTCGGGTGCCTTGCCCTCGAGAGGTCGACGTCGACGGGCACCTCGCTGAGGCGGCTGTTGACCTCGTCCATCACTGCGAGGAACGCGTAGTAGGAGCGGAGGGTGAGTCCGGCGTTGAGGAGCTCGGGAGCGAAGAGATCCTGGGGACCCAGAGTGTCTCCGGGAGTTCCCGGGTAGCCGTCGTATGCCGGATACGCCCACCGGGCCGGCGTGGAGGTCAGGTAGCCGTGAACGAACGCACGTGCTTCATCGATCGCCATCGACATGCCGCCGACGTGAACCTGTGCGTTGTCCATAGGGCACCCATCGGCACGCGGGGTCCGGGAACGGAGCGTTGCGATGCGTCGAAAGAACCGTGCCTCCGCCGGCGAACCTGCGATCTTGGCCGCCAAACGCCCCGATGGCGTGCAAGATCGCAGGTTCGCGGGCCGGGTCTACAGCGTCGGGTCTACAGCGTCGGGATCAGGCCGCCGTCGATGACCAGGTCGCTGCCCGTCGTGTTGGCCGAGCGGGGGCTGGCCAGGAAGACGACGGCGTCGGCGACCTCCTGCGGCGTGGTGAACCGGCCGCTGGGTGCTGCGGCCTCCTGGGCGCGCACCACCTCGTCGGCCGACCGTCCGCCCGCGCCGCCGACGGTCGCGGCGACGCCGCCGGCACCGAGCCACAGGTCCGTCGCGACGGGCCCGGGGCTCACGGTGTTGACCCGGATGTCCGGGCCGAGCTCCTTGGACAGGGACTTGCACACGTTCGACAGGGCGGCCTTGGCGGCGCTGTAGTCGAGGACGCCCGGGTCCGGCAGGAACGCGTTCACGGAGCTGACGGTGACGATGTTCGCCCCGTCGCGCCCGACCATGTGGGGGATGGCGGCCCGCATGGTCCGGATCGCGGCGAGCACGTCGAGGTCGAGGGTCGCCGCCCACTCGTCGTCGGACACGGACAGGAAGCCGCCGAGACGCGGGTGCACCGCGCCCACGTTGTTGACCAGGACGTCGATCCCGCCGACGAGCTCGACGGCCTCGCCGATCAGACGGGGCGGTCCGTCGGGGGTGCTCAGGTCCACCAGGACGACGTGGACGGCGTCGCCCAGCTCGTCGAGCGACGGGCTGCCGGACCGGGCGGCCGCGACGACCGTCACGCCCTCGGCGACGAGCGTCCGCGTGATCGCCAGCCCGATGCCGCGGCTCGCACCCGTCACGACAGCCGTGCGACCTGCGAGACCCAGGTCCACGTCAGAGCCCGTTCTCGCGCAGCCAGGCGAGCGATGCGTCGGCCACGTCGCGCCAACCGTGGTCGATGGTCAGCGAGTGCGCGCGGTCGTCGAACGTGAGGATGTCGGTGACGGCGTCGCTGTGCCGGTACTGCTTGAGCATCGCGCGGGTGACGGTCTCCGGGACCGTGTTGTCGCGGCCGCCGGCGATCAGCAGCAGCGGGCCGCGCGCCGCGTTGTCGGTGGCGACCTTGGCGGGCGAGTGGGGGTTGAAGTTGGCGGCCGCAGCCTCGAACAACGGCTTGCCGGGCGCGGGGATCGCCCACTGCTCGAACAGGGCGTCCGACTCCTGCGGCGGGATCGCGCTGCCGAACGCGAAGCGGAACTGCTCGGCCGTCAGCGAGACCGCCCGGTGCTTGTTGGCCGGGTTCTTGAAGACCGGCAGCGTCGCCTTGAGGGCGGACAGGGGCAACGGCAGGACGCCCTTGATCTGCGCGGCGTCGATGGCGACGGCGGCGACCGCCAGGTCCTCGCCGAGCAGCCGCTGCGCGATCATGCCGCCGAACGAGTGCCCGATCAGGATGGGCTTGGCAGGCAGCGCGGCGATCACCTGGGCGTAGTGCGCGACGACGTCGTCGATGCCGTGGTCCGCGATCGCGTCGGGGGTCGCCCGCGCCTCGTCGACCGTGGCCGGGTCGCCCGGCCAGCCCGGCGCCGAGGCGTCGTAGCCCGCGGCGGTGAAGTACTCGACCCACGGGCCCCAGGAGCTGGCGTGCAGCCACAGGCCGTGGATGAACAGGACGGGCGTTGCTCCAGCCATGGTCGCTCCTGAGAGTAGATCGATCGTTCTACCTACCTGTCGGGCTTAACGTAGGGCGTCGGATCGAGGCAGGGCAAGGGTCGGCCGGCACGGATGTGGCGGGAGCGAGCGACGATGACGGAGACGACGACGAAGCGTCGGTCCGTCGCGCGCGAGCGCATCGTCGCCACCGCCGACCGCCTCTTCTACGACGAGGGCATCCACGCGGTCGGCGTGCAGCGCATCGTCGCCGAGGCCCGTGTCACCCGCGTGACCTTCTACCGCCACTTCCCGTCCAAGGACGACCTGGTCGACGCGTACCTCGAGCGCCGCAAGCAGTTCGACCGCGACCAGGTGGGCGGCATCATCGAGGCCTATGCGGGCCGACCGCGTGAGGCGCTCGCCGAGCTCGCCGCGGTCCTCACGCGCGACGACTTCGCGCAAGTACAGCGCGGGTGCCCGTTCATCAACGCGTCTGCGGAGTTCACCGGCACGCACGCGGCGCGGCTGCAGGCCTACGACGTGCGTCGATGGGTGACCGAGCGTCTGGAGGAGCTCCTGCGCGAGGTCGGCCACCGCGACCCGCGTGCGGCCGCCGAGCAGCTCATGATGATCCGCACCGGCGCGGTCGTCTCAGGCGCCCTGGACCGCAACACCCACCTGACCGACGACTTCCTGGCGGCGTGGGCGCACATCATCGACTCGGGCCGCTGAGACCAGGTCTGTCGTGCGTTCTCATCCTTTCCACAGCAAGCGTCCCTAGCCTCGACCCATGTCCGAGGCCGAGCAGCCCCCGCAGCGCCGCGCAGCACTGAGCGGCCGGGTGCTCGGCGCGCTCGCGCTGGTGGTCGCGCTCGTCGCGGTCTTCGTCGCGCTGACGGGCCGTGGCGGAGAGCCGCAGGCGGCGCCGACGACGACGACACCGAAGCCCAGCGCCACGGCGACGACGCCCACGGTGCCGGAGGTGTTCACGGCCGTCGCGCAGTCGGTCGTGACCATCCGCACCGCCGACGGCGCGCTGGGCTCGGGCGTCATCGTGTCCGCCGCCGGCGCCGTCCTGACCGCCAACCACGTGGTCGCGGACGGCAGCGCCGTGACGGTGACGTTCGCCGACGGGACGACGTCGGCCGCCAGCGTCACGTCGTCGGACGCCACCCAGGACATCGCGAACCTGGCGCCCACGACGTTCCCCGAGGTCCTGGTCCCGGCGACGCTCGGCGGCGACGCCACGGTGGGCGCCGACGTCGTCGCGATCGGCAACCCGCTGGGCCTGACCGACAGCGTCTCCACCGGCGTCGTGTCCGGGCTGGACCGGACCAGCGGGGACCTCAAGGGCCTCATCCAGTTCGACGCGTCGGTCAACCCCGGCAGCTCGGGCGGCCCGCTGCTCGACGCGCAGGGCAACGTGATCGGGATCGTCGTCGCGATCGCCGACCCGGGCAAGGACGACGCGTTCGCGGGCATCGGCTTCGCGGTCCCCATCGGCGGGGCCGTCGGCGGCGGCGAGGCACCCCAACTCTGAGACAAAGGGAGCATCATGACGGACGGACCCAACCCCCTGGAGCAGGTGCTCTACGAGGTCAAGCGCGTGATCGTCGGGCAGGACGAGCTGCTCGAGCGGATGGCCGTCGCGCTGCTGTCCGGGGGTCACCTGCTGGTCGAGGGCGTGCCCGGGCTGGCCAAGACGCTGGCCGTGAAGTCGCTGGCCGGGGCCGTCGGCGGCGAGTTCCAGCGCATCCAGTTCACGCCGGACCTGGTGCCCGCGGACCTCGTCGGGACGCGCGTCTACCACCAGCACACGGGCGAGTTCGCGACGACGCTGGGCCCCGTGTTCGCCAACCTGCTGCTGGCCGACGAGATCAACCGCGCACCCGCCAAGGTGCAGAGCGCGCTGCTCGAGGTGATGCAGGAGCGGCAGGTCACGATCGGCCGCGAGACGTTCCGCGTGCCCGAACCGTTCCTGGTCATGGCCACGCAGAACCCCATCGAGAACGAGGGGACCTACCCGCTGCCCGAGGCGCAGGTGGACCGGTTCATGATGAAGGTGCTGGTCGGCTACCCGACGAGCGCCGAGGAGCACGCGGTCGTCGAGCGGTCGCTGCGGCCCGCGGAGGTCGTCCAGGCGATCCTTCGACCCGAGGACCTCGTCGCGATGCAGGAGCAGGCCGCCCAGGTGTACGTCGACCCGGCGATCGTCGACTACGCGGTCCGGCTCGTCGCGGCGACGCGCTCGCCGGGCATCGTCGGCCTGGGCGACCTGGACCGCTACCTCACCTACGGCGCCAGCCCGCGTGCGTCGATCGCGCTGGTCATCGGCGCCCGGTCGCTCGCCCACCTGCGCGGACGCGCGTGGGTGCTGCCGCAGGACCTGACGGAGCTCGCGCTCGACGTCCTGCGCCACCGCGTCGTCCTGTCCTACGAGGCCCTGGCCGACGACCTCGACGCCGACGCGATCGTCGGTCGCATCCTCGCGGCCGTCCCCGCCCCGACCGTCGTCCTGCAGGACCGCTGAGCCCATGACCACCGCGACCGATCGCCTGCTGCACCGGCTCGAGTGGCGCGTCGTGCGCCGCCTCGACGGCCGGTTGCAGGGCGCGTACCGCACTGCCCAGCGCGGGTCGGGCTACGACCTGGCCGGGCTGCGCGAGTACGTGGAGGGCGACGACGCGCGGCACATCGACTGGAACGTCACGGCCCGCATGGACGAGCCGTACGTGCGCGAGTTCACCGAGGACCGCGAGCTGACGGTGTGGCTGGTGCTCGACCGGTCGGCCTCGATGCTGGCCGGGGCGCCGGGCCGGGGCAAGGACGACGTCCTGACCGAGCTCGCGCTCGTGCTGGCACGGCTGTTCGCGCGCGGCGGCAACCGCGTGGGCGCGCTGCTGTACGACAACGGCGCGGTGCGCGTGGTGCGGCCGGGGGTGGGGCGCGCGCAGGCGCTCGTGATCGGGTCGGCCATCGGGAGCACACGTCCGCACGCGCGCGACGAGGGTCGCGGGCGCCGGCGCCGCACGGCGCAGCCCGACGACGCCCGTCCGACGGACCTCGCCGCGATGCTCGAGTCGGTCGCGTCGATCGCTCGCCGGCGCTCGCTCGTGCTGGTCGTGTCCGACTTCATCGGCACGGGCGACTGGCAGCGCCCGCTCACGCGCCTGACGCACCGGCACGAGGTCGTCGCGCTGCGCGTGGTCGACGCTGCGGACGACGCGCTGCCCGAGGTGGGCGTCGTGGTGGTCGAGGACGCCGAGACGGGTGAGCAGCTCGTGGTCGACTCGGGCGACCCGCTGTTCCAGACCCGGTTCCGGGAGGGCGTGCAGGCGCGCGACGAGGCGCTCGTCGACGGCATGGCGCGCGCGGGCGTGCCCGTCCACCGCATCACCACCGACGGCGATCTCGCGCAGCAGCTCGTCGCCGTCGTCGAGCGCAACCGGGGCAGGCGCGCATGAGCATCGACAACCCCTGGGTGCTCGTCGTCGGGCTGCTCGTCGTCGCCGCGATCGCCGCCGGCCTCGTCGTGCTGGGGCGTCGCCGACGCCGCGCGCTCGCGAACGCCGGGATCACGACGGCGGGGCGCGGCGCGCGCGTCGGTGCGTGGCTGTCCGTCGCGGGGCTCGCGGTGCTCGTGCTCGCAGCAGCCGGGCCGGTCGCGAAGATCCCCGTGCCGCGTGCGGCCGGGACGGTCGTCGTCGCGGTCGACGTGTCCAACTCCATGGGTGCCACCGATGCCGACCCGACGCGGCTCGGTGCCGCGCAGAAGGCCGCCGAGGCGTTCGTCGAGGCACAGCCGTCGTCGGTCGACGTCGGCGTCGTCGCGTTCCAGCAGGGTGCCCTGACCACGGCCCAGCCCAGCGCCGACCACGCCGCCGCCGTCGCCGCGATCGGGCGGCTCAAGGTCGCCGGCAGCACGTCGATCGGCGACGCGATCCTCACGTCGCTCTCCGCGATCACGGGCAAGACGGTCCAGCTCGCCGAGGACGGCACCGCTCCCGACCTCGGCTACTGGCCGTCGGCCACGATCGTGCTGTTCTCCGACGGTCAGAACCAGGGCGGCACCGACGCCGAGACGGCCGCGACCGTCGCGCAGACCGCGGGCGTCCACATCGAGACCGTCGGCGTCGGCACCACGGCGGGAACCGCGGTGGAGGTCGACGGCTACAGCGTCCACACCGCGCTCGACGAGGACACGCTCACGGCCGTGGCGCAGACGTCCGGCGGCAGCTACCACCCGGCGAGCGACGCGTCCGAGCTCGACGGCATCGCCGACACCATCGACCTGCGCCTCGAGGTCGCCGACAAGCCCGTGCCGCTGGCCGGCGCGCTGTCGGTGCTCGCGCTGGTGCTGCTGGGCGTCGGTGCGCTGCTCACCGTGGTGCGCACGGGAAGGATCGTCTGATGTCGTTCGCCTGGCCCTGGGCGCTCGCCGCGCTGCTCGTCGTCCCCGCCGTGCTGCTGCTCGCGTGGTGGCTGCGCCGGCGTCGTCGTCGCGGCGCCGTGCAGGTCACGTCCATCGCGCTGGTCCGGCAGGCCGCACCCGGTCGCGGTCGCTGGACGCGGCGCATCCCCGCGACGCTGCTCGTCGCCGGGCTCGTCGTGATCGGCGTCGGCGCCGCGCAGCCGCAGGGGTCGGTGCCCGTGGCGTCGAACGCGACGACGATCCTGCTGGCCGTCGACGTGTCGAGCTCGATGTGCGCCACGGACGTCGAACCGAACCGGCTGACCGTCGCGCAGGACGCCGCGAAGGCGTTCGTCAAGGACCAGGCCGGCGGCGCCAAGATCGGGCTGGTCGCGTTCGCGGGCGTCGCGGGTCTGCTGGTGCCGCCCACCGACGACACGGACCAGCTGGTCGACGCGATCGACGGTCTGACGACGACGCACGGCACGGCCATCGGGCAGGCGATCCTGACGTCGATCGACGCCATCGCCGAGGTGGACCCGTCGGTGCCGTCGACCGCCGTCGACGTCACGGGCGGCGAGGACGTCGCGCAGGCCGCCGACGCGATCGTCGTGCTGACCGACGGCGCCAACTCCCAGGGCGTCGACCCCGTGACCGCCGCCGACGAGGCCGCCGCGCGCGGGCTGCGCGTGTACACGATCGGGTTCGGCACGACGACGCCGGCGCAGATGGTGTGCAGCCCCGACCAGCTCCAGGGCGGGACGGTCGGGCGCGGCGGGTACGGCAGCATCATCGGCCGCGGCGGCGCGAACCTGCTGCTCATCGACGAGGACGCGCTGAAGGAGGTCGCCGACACCACCGGCGGCAAGTACTTCCGTGCGGAGAACGCCGACGAGCTGGACGACGCGCTCGGCGGTCTGCCGAGCACCATCACCGTGGTGCACCAGGACGTCGACCTGGCGGCGTGGTTCGCGGCGCTCGGCGCCCTGCTGGTCGCCGCCGCGATCGGCCTGTCCCTGTGGTGGAACCGCGTGCGGACCTACGACCGGGCCGCCGCGTCGCCGAACACCTCCGCGTAGAGGTCGCGGCCGAAGCTCGTCGGGGACGGTGGCCCGGCCTCGAGCCGGTAGCGCACCTCGCCCTGACGCGGGGCGCGCAGGAAGACGGCGGGCCGCGACGCGTCGTCGTACAGCGGCCGCGACAGGTCGTACAGGTGCGTGACGAGGTACACCAGCACGCCGCCGTCGCACAGGGCGCGGACCACGTCGAGCGCGATCGCGGCGCCCTCGCTCTCGTTGGTGGACGACAACGACTCGTTGCTCAGCACCAACGACCCGGGGCGCACCTGCTCGACGGTCGTGGCCAGCCGCGCCAGCTCCTCGTCGAGCTTGCCCCGACGCAGGTCGGTGTCCTCCTCCCGCGCCCAGTGCGTGTGCACGCCGCGGACCGCCGCCAACGTGCACGCATCGGCCGCCACGCTCATCCCGGCCTGAGCCATGAGGTGCGCGACGCCGATCGCGCGCAGGGACGTGGACTTGCCACCGTGGTTCGCGCCGCTGACCACCAGCAACCGCTCCTCGCCGACGCTCACGTCGTTCGTGACCGCCGCACGGCGCGTCCGCAGCACCAGGCACGGGTCGTAGAGCCCGCGGACCTGCAGGTGGGGCGGCTGGTCGCTGACGTGGGGGCGGCACCAGCGCGCCCCTGCCGCGTCGAGCGCCGCCTCGACGTTGAGGCAGCCACGGTAGAACGCGAGCTCGGTGCGCAGCGCCGCGAAGAACGCCTGGACGTGCTCGGTCGCGTGCAGCGCGGTGGTCGCGACGGGAAGGAGCACGCGGTCGCGCAGCTCGCCGAACGCGCGGGCGCCCGCCTGGTCGCGGTCGGGCACGGTCCAGGACAGCGTCGGGCGGTGCAGCGGGTTCTTGCTCAGCAGGTGGTGGTTCTCCGGCCGTGGCCGGCGCAGCACGGGATCGACGGTCAGGCCCGTGGGGGAGATGCCCGCGCTGTGCACGACACCGTCCTCGAGCCGCAGGTGCTCGACCTCGTCGTGCAGGACGTCCAGGTAGTCGTCGTCGAGCTCCGTGCGGACCGTGCTCAGCAGCCCCCGCCACCCGGCGGACGTGACGTCCTGCGCGTACCGGTCCGCGATGCCGCGCAGCGTGCGCAGGTCTGCGAGGAGCAGGTCGAGCACCCGCACCGCGTGGTTGAGACTCATCCCGGGCGAGCGGCCGAAGATCCACGTCGCGGCGCGGCGCTCCGCCGTCACGGCGCTCGCGGCGACGGCCTCGAGCTCGGCCAGGAGGTCCGGCCGGCGGCGGCACTCGTCGAGCACGTCCTGGCGGTGGCTGACCTGGTCCGGATCCGTGAGCGGTCGCAGCATCGCCGCGCGCACCGCGTCGCGGACGAACGCGTCGTCGTCGCCGGCGGCGTCCCACAGGGTGTCCAGCTCGAGGTCGGGGATGGCGACGTCCGCGCCGGGCATCGCGGGCTCGGACGGGTCGACGTCGTGGTCGGTGTACATCAGGCGGACCTTCATGCGCGGACCTCCAGCCGGTCGTGGATCGCCTCGGGCGTCAGGCCGTGGCGCTCAGCCAGCGCGCGGGCATACGCCCGGCCGTCCGCGGGCCGCCGCGTCAGGTGGAACGTGCGGAGCGCGGTGTCGTGCGGGTCGACGTCGGCCACCATCGAGACCGTCGCCTCGTCGAACGTCGCGATGTCGTCGACGAACGTCACACACACCACGAGCGACCCGATCGCGCGCGCACGCCCCAGCACCTCGCGCGTGAGGAACCGCGCGTCCTCCAGGGCGGTCGAGGTGAACACCTCGTTGAGGACGACGACGGACGCGGCGCTCGCCTGCGCCAGCAGGTCCCGCATCCGGACCAGACCCTCACCCAGCCGCCCGGCCAGGTTCTCGAGCCGCTCCGGGCGCTCGAAGTGGGTCAGGACGCGGTCGACGAGCGGCAGGCGCACCCGCCGGCCGGGGACGGGCACACCTACGGCCGCGAGGTGGTGGAGCTGCCCGACCGTCCGCGCGAAGGTCGTCTTGCCGCCCTGGTTGGGTCCGGTGACGACGAGCAGCCGCTCCGCCTCGTCGAGGTGAAGGTCGTTCGCGACCACGTGCCGGCTGCCGCGATCGCTGAGCACCTTGTCGGCCAGGACCAGGTCGTAGACCGCCTCCAGCTCCACGCCGCCGGGCTCGAGCTCGGGGTAGCAGACGTCCAGCCCGGCGTGCCGGAGCGAGGCGAGCACGTCGAGCCAGGCCAGGAAGAAGCGGGCGTCGTGCACGAACCGGCGCGCGAAGCCGTCGGCGCGGCGTGCGGGGTCGCGGGCGAACGCGCGCACCGCCGCGAACAGCTCGGGGTGCAGCTGCGCGGTCATCGTCAGGACCTGGGCCTGGACGCCGTCCATCTGCCGGCCGCTGGTCTGCGGTGCCCGGGCGTCGACGGCCCGACGAGGTGTCGCGCGGCCCTCGAACCGGCGGAACACGTCGCGGACGGCGACGACGTCGTCGGGCTCGTCGTCGAACCGTCCCACCGTCACCGTCGCGCCGCGCAGCCAGACGGTCACGCGCGTCGCGGCCACCGCGTCGGTGAGCTCGTGGGCGCGCAGCCGGGCGGCGACGAAGTCGTCGTCGGCGACCCGGGTGGTCAGGAGATCGACCACGTCGGCCAGGAGGTCGCTCGGCGTCCCGGCCCGGGCCAGCGCCGCAGGCAGCGCGGCGGCCAGGTCGACCACGGCGTCCAGGTACGTGACCGTGCCGTGCAGCAGCCACAGGTCCGCCTCGACGTCGGTGTACGCCTTCGAGGCGCGCGTCGTCGCGGTGTCGTGCGTACCGACGCCGTCGACGAAGGTCTCGACGGCCGTGCGGACGTCCGCGTCCTCGAACGCGTGGAACACCTCGTGCCGTCGCTGCACGTCGGCCACGTCGGTGAGGGGAGTAGTCAGCGTCGCCGCCAGCTCGGCTCCCGCGCGTCGCGTGAGCCGGTCGACGAGCTGGTCGAGCGCCAGGTCGTGCAGCGCGTCGGCGTCGATCGGGTCCCCGGGCGTGCGGACGGCGAGGAGGCTCCCAGCCACGACGGCGGACGTCGTGGACGCGACGGGGGGTGCAACGGGCATGGCGACGGCCTCTCCTCGACTTCAGGTGCCATCAGCCGTCGCGGCGGTTCGGAGCGAGCTCCCGGCGAGCGCCATCGCCACGGCCAGGGTGGCACCCGGCGGAGGACCCGACAACTCGGGGGCGCCCTGGCGCGCGCGAGGGGGCGCGGCGTCGTACTGTCTCGATCAGGCGATGGATCCCGCCGAGGCCGGATACGGCCTGAACTGCCACCCCGGCTGATGGTTCCTGTCCGGTCGGACAGGAGGAGCGCGCCCATGGACCACCCACCGGGCACTCACACCGTCTTGGTGCCTCGGGTGGCGCTGTCCTGCGCGCCGCCGCCGCGGGTTCGCGCAGCGCACGGTCGAGGACGCTTGACGCCCTCACTCGAGGAAGGAACGACCCATGGCACAGGCAGTCACGTTCACCGAGGTCACCGCTCTGGAGATCCTCGACTCCCGGGGTAACCCGACCCTGCGGGTCACGCTCACGACGGCCGACGGCGGGCGCCACGTCGCCGGCGTGCCGTCGGGCGCGTCGACCGGGACGCGCGAGGCCGTCGAGCTGCGGGACGGCGACGAGGCCCGGTTCGGTGGGAAGGGTGTCACCGGCGCGGTGTCGAACGTCACCGGCGAGATCGCCGAGCTCCTGCGCTCGCGGTCCTGGTCGTCGCTGGCCGACGTCGACGCGGCGATGATCGAGCTCGACGGGACACCGACCAAGGCGCGGCTGGGGGCGAACGCGCTGGTCGGCACGTCGATGGCGGCTGCTCGGGTGTTCGCGGCGGGAGAGCCGCTGTGGACCTCGCTGCGGCCCGACGACGTCGAGCCGCGCCTGCCCGTCCCGCACTTCAACGTCCTCAACGGCGGCGTGCACGCGCCCAACGACCTCGACTTCCAGGAGTTCATGATCGCCCCGGTGGGTGCGCCGTCGTTCCCCGAGGCGGTCCGCGCGGGGGCGGCCGTCTACGCGCGGTTGCGCGCCCTGCTGCGGGAGCGCGGCGAGGCCACGGGCCTGGGCGACGAGGGTGGTTTCGCGCCCGACATCGCGCGCCCCGAGGACGTGCTGACGCTGATCGTCCAGGCGATCACCGACGCGGGCTACCCGACGGGACGCGAGGGCGTTGCCATCGCGCTCGACCCCGCCGCGAGCGAGTTCTACCGCGACGGCTCCTACGTGGTCGCGGGCGAGACGCTGACGAGCGACGACATGATCGACCGGTACGAGCAGATCGCCGCCGACTTCCCGGTGTGGTCGCTCGAGGACGGGCTCGCGGAAGGGGACTGGGACGGTTGGCAGCGCCTCACCGCGCGTCTCGGGGAGCGGCTCCAGCTCGTCGGCGACGACATCTTCGTCACCAACCCGGCCATCATCACGGAGGCCGTCGGGCGCAAGGTCGGCAACTCGGCGCTCATCAAGCTCAACCAGATCGGCACCGTCACCGAGACGCTGGAGGCCCAGCGGATCAGCCGCGAGGCCGGCTACACGCAGATGATCTCGCACCGCTCGGGCGAGACGCCCGACACGTTCATCGCGGACCTCACGGTCGGCACGGGCACGGGCCAGCTCAAGAGCGGGGCGCCGGCGCGCGGTGAGCGCGTCGCGAAGTACAACCGCCTGCTGGAGATCGCAGCGGGCACCGACCTGCCCTACGGGCTGACCGGGTCCGCGCGGCTGCGCTGAGCGTAGGCCCCGGGACGCGCGCTGCTCCGCGCGTCCCGGGGGGTTGAGGGGGCCGTGGCGCCGCAGTGGCGCCCGGCGGTCAGGCGATCCACCACCCGAGCGCCGCCGCGGCCAGGCTCACGACGAGCATGCCCGTCGCGTGCAGAGCGGCCAGGAGGGTCGCGCGGCTGCCACCCGAGCGCGCGATCGTGACGGCCTCGAGGCTCGCCGTCGAGAAGGTCGTGTACCCGCCGAGCAGGCCGGTGCCGACGATCGCGCGGGCGGTGGGGGACGCGACGTGGTCCAGGGCCAGGCCGGTCACGACGCCGAGGAGGAACGCGCCGCTGACGTTCACGACGACGGTCCCGAGCGGGACGGACCGGCGGTGCGTACGGGCCACCACGCCGTCGACGACGAAGCGCAGCACGGCACCCACCCCGCCGGCCAGCGCGACGAGCACGATCACGACGCACCCGCGGGGTGGAGGCGGCGGGTGACCCGCCGGCCCACGAGGACCCCCGCCAGGGCGCCGGCGGTGCCGAGCAGGATGCTGAGCGTCGCGTAGGCGAGCGCCAGTCCGGGGCGACCGACGTCGACGAGCTGGTCGGCCTCCACCACGAAGCTGCTGTAGGTGGTGTAGCCGCCCATGACGCCCGTGCCGAGCAGGAGGCGGGAGTTCCTTCGCCACCCCTCGTCGGGTCCTGTGCGGTTCAGCGTCGTCAGCAGCAGACCCAGCAGGAGCGCGCCGGAGACGTTGATGGTGAACGTCGGCCACGGCCACTGACCGGGCGCCGCCCCGAACCGCGTCTCGAGCGCCGAGCGGACGGCGGTGCCGATCGCCCCGCCGGCCAGGACAAGACCCAGGTACGCGGGGCGCGCGAAGAGCGGCCGGGTGGTGCGGACGACGTCGGGGACGGTCCGCTGCTCGTCCTGCACGCTCACGAGATCGGGACCTTCCAGTCGACGACCGTCAGCGGCACCACCAGCACGGGACGGTGCTGGTGGTGCGCGAGCTCGTTCGCGACGGAGCCGGTGAGCAGCTCGCGCAGCTCGTCGCGCACGGTCGGCACGCGGGTGCCGACCACGATGACGGCGGCGTCGACGGCCCGGGCGAGGTGCGTCAGGGCGCGGTCGGGGCGGCCCGCGAGGTAGCAGAGCTCCCACGGGACGCCCGTGGGGTCGACGACGACGTGCAGGAACGACTCCAACGCGCCCCTGCGCTCGTGCCACGAGTCGTCGGCGGAGTCCGGGTCGACGTCCGCGTGCTCCACGGAGCCGTCGGGGTTCTCCCGGACCACGTACCGGGACGGGTCGCAGTAGGCGAAGTACAGCGTCGCGCCGGTGCTGCGTGCCCACGACACCGCGGTCAGCGTCACCAGCTCGGGTTGGCCGGGGACGATGCCGACGACGCCGGCATGGCCCGCGAAGTCGGTCAGTCGGGAGGGATGCGGCTGCGGGACGTCGGGGTCGGCCACGTGGACCTCCTTCCGCGGGTGGGCGTGCGCCTGCCCGCCATCACGATGACGAAGCAGGAACCATCAGCCACTGCGGCAGTTCGGGCGCCGACGCCCGGGCGGGATCCATCGCCCGCCGCGATGCTAGCGCGCCGCCCGGCTCGGCGACAGCACGTCCGACAGGCGGACCGCTCTCGCATTGCGCCCGACGACCGGGGCCATAAACTGGCCGCGGCGATGGACCTCGCCAGGACGACCGTCCGAACCGCGTTCGCGCTGATGGGCCCTACCTCCGACCGCTCAGGAGGTAGGTCATGCCCGTGCGCCGCCTGTCCATGGACGTCGACAAGGTCGTCGACCGGCCCCATCTCGTCACGCTCGCCCTCGCGATCGAGGAGGTCCCCGGCGTCGACGCGGTGAACATCACCGTCAACGAGATCGACATCGAGACCGTGGGCACCCAGGTGACGGTCGTCGGGCCGGACATCGACTGCGACGCGCTCTTCCACGCGATCGAGCGCGCAGGCGCCGTCCTGCACAGCGTCGACGAGGTCGTCGCGGGCAACCACCTGCTCGACTTCGTGCCACGGGTCCGCTAGGTGGGCAGCGCCCGGTTCACGGTCCTCCCCCTCGTGCTGGGACTGACCGACGGCCTCCTCAACGCCCTGACGCTCGCCGCCGCGGCGATCCTGGGCGGCGCGGCCGGCGGTCTCAGCGTCTCGCTCGCGCTGCGGGTCGGCATCGCGGCCCTCGTGACGGCCGGCTTCACCATGTTCGTCGCCGACTACGCCGAGCGGCGCTCCCGGCTGGTGCGCTCGTCGCGCCAGCTCAACCTCACCGAGCCCGGCCGGCTCGCCGCCACCAGCCTGGGCCGCGCGGTCGCCGTGGAGTCGGCGTGGGCCACGCTCGTCGCCGCGCTCGCCAGCTTCGCCGGTGCTGCTGCCCCCCTGCTCGTCGGGGCCTTGCTGCCCGTCGCCGCTCCCCTCACCATCGCCGGCACGATCGCGCTGCTCGGCTTCCTGGGCTGGGCGATCGGTGACGTCCTGTCCGGACGGCGGTGGCGCTGGACGCTCGCCATGGTCCTCGGCGGGGTCGCCGTGACCGCGCTCGGCGTCGCACTGGACATCGCATGACACCTGCCCGAGCACGCCCGAGCACGGCCGACCACCTAGGAGTCCACGTGAGCACCACCACCTCCCGCCCGCGACACCTCTTCGTCGCACGCCACGGCCAGACGGCCCTGAACGCCGAGGGACGGCTGCGCGGCCTCGCGGACCCTCCGCTCGACGAGGTCGGGGACGCCGAGGCGTGCAGGTTGGCGACCGAGATGTCGCGACGAGGCGTGACGGTCGTCATCTCGAGCCCTCTGACCCGGGCATGGCAGACCGCGCACGTCGTCGCGCTCGCCGCCGGGGTTCCGCACCTGGTCGACGACAGCTTCAACGACCGGGACTACGGCCCGCACACAGGCCACGTGCGGGCCCAGGTCGAGGCACGCTGGGGGACCGTCGACCGGGCGCCCGGGGTCGAGCCTGCAGAGAACGTCCTGCGCAGGGTCCTGGTCGGGGTCGAGCGCGCGCTCGAGACGGCGCGCGGCGGGACCGCGCTGGTCGTCACGCACGACGCCGTGATCCGTCCGCTCCTGCACACGATCGACCCCGGGCGAGAGCTCGCCGTCCTCACAGGGAGCTGGAACTGGCTCGCCCGGGGCGAGGACGGGTGGTCGCTCATCGCCGCCGACCAGGTGCCGCCGGGGCGCGACGAGGCGCGGCCCGCCTGACCGTCGGCATGCCGTTCTCGGTCCGGGCCGCCCAGGTGGCCGGCATCGACGCAAGCGTCCGTCGCGGACTCGCAACCGTTGCCATCGCTGTACGTGTTCGCAGGCCCGTACCACAGCAGCGCCTGACCACCTGGTGCCCGGCGCCATCTGACGCGGTCGTCGACCCGCACCTCCGTGGACCGCGGGTCGACGACCGCTTCCGGCCGCCACCGCGCGCGTGAGAGGGTCGCTCGGGTGAGGGACAGGTTCGCCGGGACGTGGTCGATGCATCGCGACGTGGCAGACGCGCGCGCGGGCGTCGACGGCGTCGTGCGCGGCACCGCCCGCGCCGAGCAGCTGACCGACGGCGCACTCGCGTGGGTCGAGGAGGGCACGCTCACGATGGGCGGACAGTCCTTCCCCGCGACCCGGCGGTTGGTGCTGCGTGCGGCCGGCGACGTCGTGGACGTCGAGTTCGCCGACGGCCGACCGTTCTTCCGGCTCGACCCGGTCGACGGGGCCTGGTCGGCGACCCACGGCTGCGCCCCCGACACCTACACGGTCGCGGGCCGGTTCGTCGGCCCCGACTGCTTCGAGGAGACCTGGCACGCGGTCGGCCCGCACAAGGACTACCGCCTGACGACGACCTACCGACGGCTGGCTCCGCCCGCGTCCTGATCGTCGGCGTTCCCGGCGCGCGGCGCGGGCGAACGCTGGTTAGCGTCGATGGATGACGAAGGTCGCGCTGGTGACGGGTGTGGGCTCGGGGATCGGCCGGGCGGCGGCGCTGCGGCTCGCGCGGGACGGGGCCACGGTCGTCGGGCTCGGGCACACGCAGGACGGCGCCGACGAGGTGGCCGACGAGATCCGCACCGCCGGCGGCACCGCGCTGGCCCTGGCTGCCGACGTGGGCGACGCCGCGGCCGTGCGCGCGGCGTTCGATCGGATCGACGACCAGCTGGGCCGGCTGGACGTCGTCGTCGCGAACGCCGGCGTCAACGGTGTCTGGGCCCCGCTCGACGAGCTGGAGCCCGACGAGTGGCAGGCGACGATCGCCACCAACCTCACCGGCACGTTCCTGACCGTGCGCTACGCCGTGCCGCTGCTGGTGCGGCAGGGCGGTGCCGTCGTCGTCGTGTCCTCCATCAACGGCACCCGGACGTTCTCCAACTCCGGTGCGTCCGCCTACGCGACGAGCAAGGCGGGCCAGCTCGCCTTCGCGCGCATGATCGCCGTCGAGCTGGCGCCCCGCGGGGTGCGGGTCAACGTGGTGTGCCCCGGCGCCATCGACACCGAGATCAGCGACAACACCGAGCAGCGGCACACCGACGGCCTGGGCGTCCGGGCCGAGTACCCGGACGGCGCGATCCCGCTCACGGGCGAGGACCCTGGCTCCGCCGACCAGGTCGCCGACGCGATCGCCTTCCTCGCCTCCGACGCCGCGAGCCACGTCACGGGCGCCGAGCTGTTCGTCGACGGCGGCCAGTCGCTGGTGGTGTGAGTCGGGCGGACGGCACCGGGGTCAGGGCGACTCGGGAGCCGCGGCACCCGTCGTTCCGCGCGCGGGTTGGCCGTTGGCGCGGATCCAGTCGCGGAGCTCCGCGAAGGGTGCCGGCACGCTGCCGTCGGTGGCGGACAGCACGAGCGACGGGCCGTCGGGATCCTCGACGGTGATCTGGTAGGTCTGGGCATCGCGTCGCTCACCGGGCTCGTCGTCGGCCTGCGTGTCGCCGGCGGCGGCCACCAGCTCGCCGAGCCGGCGCCGACCGTCGTCGTCCAGGTCGCCGTCGTCGACGACCATGGCGCGGGCAGCGACGATCGCCGCGACCCCGCCCGCGGTCTCAAGGACGACCCTGCGCGCCACGTGCTGCCTCCCGCTCGACTCCGGCGATCACTCGACGGGCGACGCCGCCTGGGTCGACCCGGGCGCGTCGATCGTGATGCCCACCTGCGACCACCCGTCGCGCACGGCCTGCGCCTGCGACGACGACTCGCCGAACACCAGTGTCGCCCGCGTGAGCGTGTTCCGCGCGAACTGGGCGAAGTCCGTCTTCGGGGTCGACGCCGCCAGCGCCTCGAACCAGATGCGCCCGGCCGCCTCCCACGCGTACCCACCGATCGCGGTCGCGACCAGGTAGAACGCGTGGTTGGGGATGCCGGAGTTCGTGTGCACCCCGCCCCAGTCGCCGGCTGCCGTGTCGGGCAGCACCACGAAGTCGTCCATGTGGGCGGGCTGCTGGTCCTTGCCGAAGGTCGGGTTGTCGTACGCGGTGCCGGGGGCCTTGAGGGACCGCAGCGCGTCGCCCGCGAAGTCGGGCGTGAAGATGTCGTCGCCGATCAGCCAGTCGGCCTCGTCGGCCGTCTGGTTCCGGGCGAACTGCTTGACCAGCGACCCGAACACGTCGGAGATCGACTCGTTCAGCGCACCGGGCTGCAGGTGGTACTCGAGCCCGGCCAGCGCCTCCGTCACGCCGTGCGTGAGCTCGTGACCGATGACGTCGAGCGAGCCCGTGAAGTCGGCGAAGACCTGCCCGTCGCCGTCCCCGAACACCATCTGGCTGCCGTCCCAGAACGCGTTGTTGAACGCACGGCCGTAGTGCACGTACCCGTTCAGCGGGCCGCCGTTGCCGTCGATCGAGTCGCGGCCCAGCACGTCGGCGTAGAACTGCCGCGTGACGCCCAACCCGTCGAACGCCTGGTTGACCGACGTGTCGGCGACCGCGGGGTCGTCCTCGCCCCGGACCAGCGGCCCCGACGTCGCCTCCTGGTGCTGGGCGTCGTAGATGCTGCGCGCACCGCCCACGGACTCGGCGGCCTGCGGCGCGAGGCTCGTCGTCACCTCACGCTTGACCTGCAGCTCCACGCTCCCGGCCAGCGTGCGCGCGGCGGCGGCCCGCACCTCCGGGTCGCTGGAGGTGAGCAGGTGCTCGAGCAGGTACGGCGGCGTGATGCAGCGGGCACGGGTTCTTAGGCTCATCGGATCCTCAGGTCGTCGGGCGGCGTCTGACCCCACGGACACTAGGACGAACCGCCGACATCGGACACCGATCGCAGGCGTCGGTCGTGCCCGCCGAGCGCTGGCGCCTGCCCCGGCCCGCTCAGGCGACCGGCGCGTCGGAGCTGCGGACGAAGGTGAGCGTCACCGACGCCTCTCCCTTCGTCACCAGGCCGACGCTCGTACCGGCCTCGATGCCGATGCTGAACTCGATCGAGTCGAGCGAGAACCCCGACGTCGTGCTCGCACGCTGGGTCGCGGCCGCGAGGGCCGAGAGGCGAGCGACAGCGAGGTCCCAGACCTCACCGAGCTTCTCGATCGTGCCCAGCACCTTGCCGCTGTGCTGCTCCACCGCGAACCGGGACTCGTCTGCGTCGACACGCGCGGCCTCAGGACCGGCGACGACGACCTGGAAATCAACCACGGATGTCTCCCATGCTGGCGGTCGGGACGTCGAGCATCTGCGCGGCTTGCGTGAGATCCGCCGCGTAGCCGTACCAGTAGGTCGCGCCGGTCCTGTCGGCGGTCTTCGTGCGACCGAGATAGATCCCGCACAGAGCTCCGGCGGCGGTGGCGACACCTGCGCCGCTGTCACCCGCTGCGCCGTGAGCGCTCAGGAGGAAGTGCAGCGGGATCGCAGCGCTCAACAGCTCGGCCGTGGGCTCCAGGGACATCATGACCGTCGCGTCGAGGACCAGGTCGTCGTCCAACCGCACGGTCACTCGCTCGCCCTGGCCGACTCGCCTGACGCCTGTCGGCGTGACGGTCCTGCACCCGCAGCTCGTCGAGACCAGGGCGGCGTCGACGAAGCCGGGCGCCCGGCGCAGGAGTCGCGTCGGGAACCCGTGGCAGGACAAGCCGGTGACCGCTCGGCCCGGTTCCAGGCCGTCGACCACGTGCCCCGCGGTGACGGCGGCGACGCCGTCGGCTGTCAGGGCGTAGGCAGCCAGGCGCCCGGACGCGCTCGCGTGCAGGTCGGTGTACCCGGCCACGGTCGTGACCGGGAACGCGACACCCCCGACGGCGATGCGCACACCATTCGGGCCACGGTCGGCGAGGTCGTCGGGCACATCGCTCACCTCGTCGGGCAGGAGGCGTCGATCGCCGGACCCTTGCGCGCTGCGCAACCGGACGCCGTCCGGGCCGAGCACGATCACTCCCAGTCTGAATCCGCCGACAGGGCTGAGCGACGACTCCGGTTCGTCGAAGCCGAGCGACCGATAGATCCCGACGCCGATCAGGGTGGCGCTCGAGAGCGGCATGCCGAGCTCGCCCGTGAGGATGCGATCCCGGAGCTCGGAGCGGATGGCATCCGACCACGCGAAGATCGTGCGCGCCGGGCCGGTCACGCCGAGCACTTCCGCGGCCTCGAACGACTCCGGCGGCAGCTCGCCGTACTCGAGGTCTGCCGCGAGTCGAGCCAGGGTCTCGTCGTCGATCATGCGGATCGTCCACCACGTCGTGGCTCGACGTCATCGAGCCGGAGCAACCAGCGTGGCACCCGGCGACGCGCGAGTGAACCGATCGTCCCGATTTCACCCGATTCGGTTGGCGGAGGGGGAGGCCAGCTGGTCGCGGCGGCGCGTGAGGTAGGCGGTCTCGGCGGTGTTGCCGGCCAGGGCGATGGCGCGGTCGTACGCGTCGCGCGCCTCGGGGCTGCGGCCCAGGCGGCGCAGCAGGTCGGCACGTGTGGCGTGGAACGCGTGATAGCCGTCGAGCGGCAGGCGGTCGACGAGCGCGAGCGCGACGTCGGGCCCGTCGACCTGCGCCACGGCGACCGCCCGGTTGAGCGCGACGACGGGGGAGGGGTCCAGGCGGACGAGCCGGTCGTAGAGCGTGGTGATCTGCGACCAGTCGGTGTCGCGGGCGTCGCGCGCGTAGGTGTGCACCGCGTTGATCGCCGCGAGGAGCTGGTACCGGCCCGGAGGCGGCCCGCCCGCGGCGACGTCGGCCAACGTCTCACGGACCAGCGCGTGGCCCTCGTCGATCAGGTCCCGGTCCCAGGCGCCGCGGTCCTGCTCGTCGAGCGTGACCAGCTCACCGGTGGCCGAGACCCGGGCGGCCGCGCGCGCCTGCGTCAGCAGCATCAGGGCCAGCAGGCCCGTGACCTCGCCGCCCGGGACCAGCTCGCGCACCAGACGGGTCAGCCGGATCGCCTCGGCGGTGAGGTCGTGGCGGACGGGGTCCGTGTCCGGGCCCGTGGCGAGGTAGCCCTCGTTGAAGACCAGGAACAGCACGGCGAGCACACCGTCCACGCGGCGCGGCAGGTCCTCCGCCTCCGGCATCCGGTACGGGATGTGCGCGGCCTTGATCTTCGCCTTCGCGCGCGTGATGCGCTGCCCCATCGTCGGCTCCGGCACCAGGAACGCGCGCGCGATCTCCGGCATCGTCAGCCCGCCCACCATCCGCAGGGTCAGGGCGACGCGGGCCTCCGGCGACAGCGCCGGATGGCAGCACGTGAAGACGAGTCGTAGCCGGTCGTCGTCGACGGCGCCGACGTCGCGCGGGGGTTCGTCGAACAAGAGCCGCGCCTCCTCGTGCTTGTCGTCGCGGCGGGACTCACGGCGCAGCCGGTCGATCGCCTTGCGGCTGCCGGTCGTGGTCAGCCAGGCGCCCGGGTTGGCGGGGACGCCGTCGGACGGCCACTTCTCGACGGCCGTCGCGAACGCCTCCGCCGCGGCGTCCTCGGCGACACCCAGGTCCCCGAACCGCCGCGTCAGCGTCGCGACCACCCGGGCCCACTCCTCGCGATGGGCCCGGGTGAGCGCGTCGTCGACCGTCACGCGCCGAGCATCTCCTTGATGTCGTCCTCGGTCTGGAAAGGGCGCACCTCGACCTTGCCGCCGCACGCCTTGGACCCCTCCGCCGCGAGCTTGAGCGCGACGTCCAGGTCCGGCGCCTCGATCACCCAGAAGCCGCCGATGTACTCCTTGGCCTCGACGTAGGGGCCGTCGGTGAGGACGGGCTCGTCGCCCCGGCCGTCGACGACCGTCGCGGTGGTGGCCTCCGCGAGGCCGTTGGCGAAGACGAAGTGCCCGTCTGCCACGAGCTTGTCGTTGAAGGCGCCCGTCGCGGCGAACGCCTCGAGCATGGCCTCCTTGGAGCCGTAGTCGCCGTAGGGCTCGCGCTCGGCGGGGCCGTACACGGACAGCAGGTACTGGGGCATGGCTCTTCTCCTTGGACGTGGTCGAGCGAGGGACCCGGTTGGCCGCCTCTCACCCTCACGACGAAGGCTCAGGCCCCGATCCGACACCCTCGCGCAGATTTCTTTCGGCCGCACTCGCGTCCTGCCGTCAGCAACCCGCCGCACTTGTGCCAGGAGTGGCTGGTGGGGCGTCCAGCGGCCCCAGGGGGTCACTCCTGTCACAGGTGCGGCTGGTTCGTGAACGCTCAGCGGATCCGGCGCCGGTAGATCGCCGCCGCCCACGCGTACGCGCCGACGAGGATCACCGTGCACCAGCCGAGCGCCACCCAGATGTCGGAACCCGCCGGCTCCTGCAGGAACAGGCTGCGGATCGTGTCGACGACGGACGTCACCGGCTGGTGCTCCGCGAACCACGCGACGGCCGTGGGCATCGTGTCCGTCGGCACGAACGCCGAGCTGACGAACGGCAGGAAGATCAGCGGGTAGGAGAACGCGCTCGCCCCGTCGACGGTCTTCGCGGACAACCCGGCGACGACGGCCAGCCACGTCAGCGCCAGCGTGAACAGCGCCAGGATCCCGACGACCGCCAGCCATGCGCCCACGCTCGCTCCCGTGCGGAACCCCATCAGCAGAGCCACCGCGACCACCAGCGTCAGCGAGACCGCGTTGGCGACCAGAGACGTCAGCACGTGCGACCACAGCACGCCGGACCGCGCGATCGGCATGGACTGGAACCGTTCGAAGATCCCACCCTGCAGGTCCAGGAACAGCCGGTAGGACGTGTATGCGACCCCGGACGCGATGGTGATGAGCAGGATGCCCGGGAGCATGTAGGTCAGGTACGGCACCGAGCCCGTGTCGATGGCACCACCGAGCACGTAGACGAACAGCAGCATGATCGCGATCGGCGTGACGGCCGTCGTCATGATCGTGTCCGGGCTGCGGGTCACGTGCTGGAGGGAGCGGCCGGTCAGGGCGCGGGTGTCGGCGACGAAGTGCGGCCGGGTGGCGCCCGGGGCGGTCGCGGTCAGGGTGGTCATGAGGCGTCCTCGGTGGTCGTGGTCCCGGGGCCGACGATCGCGAAGAACACGTCCTCGAGGGACGGCTGCTTCTCGACGTACTCGATCGTCGGAGCGGGCAGCAGGGCCTTGAGCTCGGCGAGGGTGCCGTCCGCGATGATCCGACCCTCGTGCAGGACGGCGATGCGGTCGGCCAGGTGCTCGGCCTCGTCGAGGTACTGCGTGGTGAGCAGGACGGTGGTGCCGGCGGCGGCGAGCTCGCGCACCGCGTCCCACACCTCGAGGCGCGCCCGCGGGTCCAGGCCTGTCGTGGGCTCGTCAAGGAAGATGACGGGCGGTCGGCCGACGAGGCTCATGGCGATGTCGAGCCGTCGCCGCATCCCGCCGGAGTAGGTGGCGGCGCGACGCCCGCCGGCGTCCGTGAGCGAGAAGCGCGCGAGCAGGTCGTCAGCCACCTGACCCGGCTGGGGCAGGTGCCGCAGCCGCGCGACGAGCCCGAGGTTCTCACGCCCGGTCAGGATCTCGTCGACCGCCGTGAACTGGCCGGTCAGGGCGATGGACCCGCGGACGGCCGCGCCGTCGGTCGCGACGTCGAAGCCGGCCACGCGCACGGCGCCGTCGTCGGCCCGCAGCAGCGTCGCGAGGATGCGCACGAGCGTCGTCTTGCCGGCGCCGTTGGAGCCGAGCAGGGCGACGATGCTGCCCTGCTCGACCTCCAGGTCGACGCCGCGCAGCACGTGCACGTCGTCGTACGACTTCACCACACCCTGCACGCTGATCGCGGGGCGCGGCGGTGCCTGCGTCGTCGTCATGGCTTCTCCTTCTCGGCGTCGTCGATGGCCTGCGTGAGGCGGGCGCGCTCCTTGTCGATCCACTTCTCCCCGCTGTAGGCGGCGACGAAGGTCTCGGCGAACTCGACGGGGTCGTCGCCGACGATGTCCCGCACGGGCGTGCCGTCGACGGCGGCGCGCTCCCACAGGTCGGCGAGGTCGCCGAACATCGTCGTGAGCGTGTCCCCGCCGGTGACGCCACCGGAGTACAGGACGTACCGGTGCATGGCCTTCGCGGCGGTCCGGTGCGGCTCCGGCAGCGCCTCGATGCGCGCGACGTCCTGCTTGTACTGCTTCTTCTGCTCGAGCGACCCCGTGAGGGCCTCGATCCACCTGGCGACCATCAGCGCTCTCCTCGGTTGAACGCGTCGGTGCGGAGCTCCTCGATCCGTGCGGACAGGAAGCCCCAGCTCTGCCAGAAGTCGTCGAGCTGCTCGCGACCCTGCGCGTTGAGCGTGTAGACCTTGCGCGGCGGGCCCTTCTCGGACGGGACCTTCTCCACGTCCACGTACCCCCGCTGCTCGATGCGGACGAGCACCGCGTACACGGTGCCCTCGGCGATGTCGGCGAACGCGTGCTCCCGCAGCCAGGCGGTGATCTGGTAGCCGTACGTCTGGCCGCGTCCGACGATGGCGAGGACGACGCCTTCCAGCGTCCCCTTGAGCATCTCGGTCTCCTGCCTGCCCATCGCACCCTCTTCCGCCAGGTACTCACTGTTGTTGAGTACCAGTACACAGTAACGCTGAGTACCGCGGCGATGTCAATGCCCCGACGGCACGTGGCGGTGCGTGGATCGTCAGGAGCCGCGGGGGGCGTACATGATGACCGCGACGCCGGCCAGGCAGATCAGGGCGCCCGCGACGTCCCAACGGTCGGGCTTGAAGCCGTCGACGGCCATGCCCCACACCAGCGACCCGGCGACGAACACGCCGCCGTACGCGGCGAGGATCCGCCCGAAGCTCGCGTCGGGCTGCAGGGTCGCGACGAAACCGTAGACGCCGAGCGCGACGACGCCTGCGCCGATCCACGCCCAGCCCCGGTGCTCACGCACGCCCTGCCAGATCAGCCATGCACCGCCGATCTCGAACAGCGCGGCCGCGACGAACAGCAGGATGGAACGGGTCGTGGTCATCGCGGCCGCCTCGGTCGTGTCAGGGGTGACTTCTACAGTCTGGCAGGAGCGCACGGACCGTCCGTGGGCACGAGGCGGGGAGCGACGATGAGTTCCGATCGGATCACGATCACACCCGTCCTGGTCGCCGACCTGGGGGTCGAGGGCGAGCGCATGCCGGTGTACGTGCACGTCATCGAGCACCCCGACGCGCGCGTGCTGGTCGACACCGGGTTCACGGAGCTCCATCCCGCGGTCGCCGACATGGACCCGCGCTTGCACGCCTGGGACGTCGGCACCGTCGACGTCGTCGTCAACACGCACCTGCACTTCGACCACGTGGGTGGCAACCACCTGTTCGCCGGCACCCCCACGTACGTCCAGCGGCGCGAGCTCGAGGACGCGCGCACGCTCGGCGACTACACCATCCCCGACTGGGTGGACGCGCCCGGCGTGACCTACGTGCCGGTCGACGGCGAGCACGAGCTCGTGCCCGGCATCCGTCTGCTCCCTGCGCCCGGGCACACGCGCGGTTCGCAGGTCGTGGTCGTCGAGACCGGCGACCGGCCGGTCGTGATCGCGGGCGACACCGCGGTCTGGTTCGGCGAGCTGGAGGAGCCGACGACGCAGGGCCAGCAGATCGTGCTCGCCCTCGAGCCGTCCGCGGTGTGGCTGTCGCACACCCACGAGCCCTGGCGTCCGAGGGTCGGCTGAGGGGCGCTCAGCCTCCGGTGCGCGCCGGGTGGCCCGTGGGGTAGTACGCGCGGACCCAGTCCGGGAACTCGTGCACGATGCGGTCGTAGAGCTCGGCGTCCGGCACGGCGTCGATGTCGTCGAGCGCGAAGAAGCCCGTGTTGTCGACCGCGCGCCCCGTGAGGTCGTCGAGTCGCTCCAGGATCCCGTAGCTCGCGCGGCCCAGCCCGATGAACTGCCAGAAGACGGGTGCGGGTACCGCGGCCCGGATCGCCTTCTCGGTGCGGCGGTTGTCCGTGACCCCACCGTCGTGGAAGAACAGGACCAGCGTGGGGACGTCGGGTGACTGCGTCCCGACGAAGCGCAGCACCTCCTCGATCGCTGCGACCTCGTTGTTGGTGCCGCCGGCCGTCGTCGGGCGCCGGGACGTGTAGGTGGCGAGCCACTGCGGCAGCCCGCCGACGCGGAGGTCGTCGACCCGCTGCGCCCGGGCGCCCATGAGGAACATCTGCATCTCGGCGTCGTCGTCGAGGGCGGCCGCGACGGGCATGATCCGCTCGACCGCTCGCGCGAACACCCCTCGGCGGTACAGGCCGGCGGTCGATCCGCTGACGTCGAGGACGCCGACGACGCGGGCCTTCAGCCCGGCCGCGCCGCGCTTGGTGAGCGAGACCGTCACCAGCTTCTTGCGCAGGCTGAGGCGTTCGCGCATCTCGGGAGGAAGCTCGTGCGCGCCCGGTGTCTCCTCGGGAACGACCGGCGCGGGCGACGACGCAGGCTGCACGGGCACGGGCACGGGCGCGGGCACGGGCAATGGCGCGGGCTCCTCGGCGACGTCGACGCCGAAGTCGCGCGCGACCCCGGCGAGGCCGTCGGCGTACCCCTGCCCGACGGCGCGAGCCTTCCACGCACCGTCGCGGCGGTACACCTCGCACAGGACGAGGGCGGTCTCGGCGTTCGTCGCGCCCGGCGTGAACCGTGCGTCCACGTCGCCGGACACGAGCCGGACGCTGACGCCCACCTGCGCGACGGTGCGCCCGGACTCGGCGGGCGACGCGACGAGCGCGACCCGCTCGGCGCCGGCGCGCAGCTCGTCGAGAGACAGGTACAGCGTCCCGCCGTCGAGCCGCGCACCCGGCGCGCTCGGCTGGTTGAAGAAGACCATGTCCGCGTCGCCGTCCACCGTGCCCGACGCGCTGAGCACCAGGGCCGTGAGGTCCACGTCCCCGCCCACCTCGACCCGCAGGGACTCGCCGGGGAGTGCGACGTTCTGACCGGCCACCAGCTCGATCGTCATGCCCCGATCCTGGGGCAACCACGCGTGCGCCGGGACCGGCGACACGCGCGGTCAGTCGGTCGGCTTGCGCCAGACGGAGACGTGGCTGGTGCTGTCAGCGGTGAACGGTGAGCCGACCCAGTCGGCGGATCGGTCCTCGAGCTCGAGGCCGGCGAGCCGCGCCATGAGGTCGAGCTCGGCGGGCCAGATGTAGCGGAAGTGGTGCGCGCCGTAGGTCACGGTGCCGTCGTCGTGCCGGCTGTAGTGGTGCGACGTGGCCTGCTGGGTGACGGTGTCGTACGTGTCGAAGCCGAGGTGCGCCTCGCTCACGTCGAACGGGACGGCGTTCTGGCCGGGAGGCAGGCGCCGCAGGCTGGGTACGCCCAGCTCGACGACGAAGCGTCCGCCCGCGCTCAGGTGGCGGGCGGCGTTGGCGAAGCACGCGACCTGCTCGTCCTGAGTGCGCAGGTTGCCGATGCTGTTCCACACCAGGTAGACGAGGCTGAACTCGCCCGGGACGGTGCTGGTCGCCATGTCGCCGACGACGACGGGCAGCTCGTCGGCCGACGCCCGGCGCCGCAGCCGGTCGACCATCGGCTGCGACAGCTCGATCCCGGCGACGGGAACACCTCGGGCCCGCAGCGGGACGGCGATCCGGCCGGTGCCGACGGCGAGCTCGAGCGCAGCGCCGTCGCCGGCGAGCTGAGCGAGGCGGTCGACGACCGGGTCCACCACCTCGGGCGCGAACATCGGACCGGCATCGTCGAACGCGTCGGCCGTCGCCTCGTCCCACAGGTCGCTGCTCGTCATGCGCTCGAGCGTGCGCGCCGCCCGCGACGCGAGGCAACGCCTTTTCGCGGGGACGACGAACGGCTCGTGCGTGCGGACCGGATCCGCACGCACGAGCCGTGTCGATCGTTGCCTAGCTGCCGGAGCGCGTCGCGCCCGAGACCACGAGCTCGGGCTCGTCGTCCGGCTCGGCGGTGTCGTCGCCGACCAGCTCCGTCACGACGGCCTCGCGCTCGATCGTCTGAGCCAGCGGCTTGTGCTGGATGAACGCCAGCACGGCGGCCGCGAGCAGGGCGAGCGGGACCATGACGAGGAAGATCGGGGTCAGGGCATCGTTGTAGGAGCCGACGACCACGTCCTGCACGGCCTGCGGCAGCTGGTGCACCAGGTCCGGCGTGAAGTCGTTGGCGCTGCCGGCCCCGGTCCCGCCCGCGGGCATCCGCTCGGTGAGCAGCCGCGCGAGGTTGGACGCGAACACCGACCCGACGATCGCCGATCCCATGGACGCGCCGATCTGACGGAAGTAGTTGTTCGACGAGGTCGCGGTGCCGACGATCTTCAGCGAGAACGAGTTCTGCACGATCAGCACGAGGTTCTGCATCGTCATGCCGAGCCCGACTCCCATGAGGGCCATGTAGCCGCACAGCACCGGGACCGCGAGGTCGGGCGTCATGGTCGACATGAGCAGCAGCGCACCCGCGGTGATGACCATGCCGGCCACGGGGTACCACTTGTACGTGCCGGTGCGCGAGATGAGCGCGCCGGTGATCGTGGAGGTCAGCAGCAGGCCGAACATCATGGGGATCATGAGCAGCCCGGCCTTGGTGGCGCTCGCGCCCGTGACCATCTGCAGGTAGGTCGGCATGTAGGCGATCGCGCCGAACATCGCGATGCCGGTCAGCAGGCCGCCGATCGTCGCGAGGTTGAAGTTGCGGTTGCGGAACAGCTCCATGGGCATGATCGGCTCGGTGGCACGCAGCTCGACGAGCACGAACGCGATCCCGGCGACGACCGCACCGGCGATGAGGCCGATGATCTGCGGCGAGGCCCAGTCGTAGGTGGAGCCGGCCCACGTGGTGGTCAGGACCAGGCACGTCGTGGCGACGGCGATGAGGGCCATCCCCCAGTAGTCGAGGCGCGGCTTGCTCGTCAGGCGCGGCGACGGGTGGATGAACTTGATCGCGGACACGATCGCGAGGATGCCGAGCGGGACGTTCATCCAGAACGCCCAGCGCCAGCCGGGGCCCTCGGTGAAGTAGCCGCCCAGCAGCGGTCCGGCCACGGAGGACACGGCGAACACCGCGCCCATGATGCCGTTGTACCTGCCGCGCTCGCGGGCGGGGACGACGTCGGCGATGATCGCGAGCGCCAGGATCATGAGGCCGCCACCGCCCAGGCCCTGCACGGCACGGCCGACGATCAAGGTGGGCATGCTGTGGGCGAGGCCGCCGATCACGGACCCGACCAGGAAGATCGAGATCGCGCTGACGAACAGCCACTTGCGCCCGACGAGGTCGCCGAGCTTGCCGTACACCGGCATGACGATCGTCGAGGCGAGGATGTACGCGGTCGTGATCCAGACCATGTGCTCGACGCCGTGCAGCTCGCCGACGATCGTCGGGAGCGCGGTGGAGAAGATGGTCTGGTCGAGCGATGCGAGCAGCATCGCGATGAGGAGCCCGGCGAAGACGAGCATGACGCCGCGCCCCTCGCTCTTTCCTTCGTGCTGGCTGCGGGCCTTCGGGTCCGCGGTGGTGGTGGTCACTTCAACATCTCCCATGTGCTGCTGAGGATCGCGTTGGCGCGGTCCTCGAGATCGGTGGTCTGCGGCGCCGCATCGTCGGCCGCGTTCTCCATGACGGCGGCGCGCACGGCGCCCACGGCGGCGGCGACGAGGACGTCGGCCCACGCAGGCTCAGTGGGGTCGGCGGGTGAAGTGGGCTCAGCGGCCCCGCGCTCGGCGGCGACGGAGCGGAGCGCGGTCGCCAACGCGCCCTGCGCGTCGGCCATGCTGCGGAACGCCGTGGCGTACAGGTGCGGGTGCCGCTGGGCGAGCTCGTGCCGACGGCGGTGCCGGGTGCCGTCGCCGATGCCGGCGACGATCCTGTCGGCGAACAGCCGGACGGCGAGCTCCCGCAGGCTCAGGTCGGCCGCGCCGGCGACGGTCTGCTCGATCTGCGCGGCCAGCTCGCGTGCGTCGGGTGCGCCGAGCAGCGCGTCGTCCTTCGTCTCGAAGTAGTTGAAGAACGTGCGCGGCGAGACGTCGGCCGCGGCACTGATCGCCTCGACCGTCGCGCCCTCGATCCCGCGCTCGAGCGCCAGGTCGATCGCGGCGTCCGCGATGCGGCGCCGCGTCTGCGCCCGCTTCGACTCGCGGCGCCCCTCGGAGACTTTCTGCATAACTGCATATTTGCACTACTGCACGATTGTGTCAACGGCCCGAGCGGCGCACCGGCGCGCGAGCCATGGGCTCGCACGCCGGGCGACGGTGGTGACGCGTGCTCGTCAGGCGCTCGCGGAGGTCGCGACCGACGTCGGGTCGACGCCCGACGTGGCCGCCGCCACGACGGCCGCCCGACGAGCGGGGTCGTAGCTCCCGCCCTGGACGCGCACCATGACGTTGAGGCGGTTGAAGGCGTTGATGAGCGCGATCTGCGCGACGAGGGCGGCGAGCTGCTCGTCGTCGTAGTGCCGGGCGGCGTACGCCCAGACGTCGTCGGGCACCCCGGCGCCGTCGGCCATGCGCGTGCCCGCCTCGGCGAGCGCGAGGGCGGCGCGCTCCGCGTCGGAGTAGACGGACGTCTCGCGCCAGGCGCCGACGAGAGCGGTGCGCAGGTGCGTGACCCCGGCTGCCTCGGCGTCCTTGACGTGCATGTCGAGGCACGCCCCGCACCCGTTGATCTGGCTCGCGCGGATGTTGACGAGCTCGACGGTGCTCCGGGGGAGCGGCGAGGCGTGCACCACGCCGTCGGCGGCGACCAGGTGCTTGACGAGCTTCGGTGCGACCGTGGTCGTGAACATGTTCAGGCGGGTCATGGGGTGCTCCTTCGTCGGATCGGTGTGTCTGTCACTGATCTGACGACGGCGGCGGCCAGAAGGTAACGGGCCGTCAGGCGCTGCGCCGCGGGAGGTGCATCGCTTCGAGCCGAGCAGGGTCCGTGACGGACTCGATCTCGACGATCCGGTCGTCGACGACCGTGCAGGCCATGACCAGGAACGGTGCCCCGTCCGGGCGCCAGACGACCAGCCCCGGGCGGTCGTCGACGCGGACGCTGCGCGCGTCGAACCGGTCGGCCACCGCCACGCCGCGGCGGGCGTGCTCGAGGAGGGTCGCCGCCCCGTGCCGCACGATGCCCCCCCGCCCGGTGTGGATCCGCCAGACGAGGTCCGGGTGCAGCACCTCGAGCAGGCGCTCGAGGCTCCCTCCGCGCGCGGCGTCGAGGAACGCGTCGACCACCGCGCGCTCGCGTCGCCGGTCGGCGGGCTCGTGCGCGCCGCGGACCTTGCGTCGTGCCCGGCTGGCCAGCATCTTCGCGGCGTCGGTCGACTTCTCCAGCATCGTCGCGATGTCCGCGAACGGGACACCGAACAGGTCGTGGAGCACGAACGCGAGGCGCTCGTCGGGCGTGAGGGTGTCGAGCACGACGACCAGCGCGGCCCCCACGGCGTCGGCCATCATCGCGCTGCCTTCGGGCGCGCTCTCGTCGTCGGCCGTCACGACCCACTCGGGCGCGTCGTCCAGGGGCCGCTCGGCCTTGGCGCGCCGGCTGCGGAGGGTGTCGAGGCAGACGCGGCTCACCACCGTCGTCAGCCATCCCGAGACGTTGTCGATCGAGCCCGGTTCCTGCCGGGCCAGGCGCAGCCACGCCTCCTGGACCGCGTCCTCGCCGTCGGTCCGCGAGCCGAGCATGCGCGCAGCCACCGCGGTCAGCCGCCCGCGTTGCTGCTCGAACACGTCGGCCATCGCCGCGGCCCCCTCGTCCACCGGTCCCGTCACGTCGTCCACCTCTCGCGCGCTCGCCCTTCCGACATCTTGACGAACGCACGGGCACGAAGGTGACACGGACGTGCGTCCCGGTCAGTGCTCGTCGACCGATCGCGAGCTGCTGAGGGTCAGCGCGCCCAGACCGGCCAGCACGCCGACGACGACCGCGAGGATCCCGTAGACGATGCGCTCGCCGTGGAAGAACGACGCGACGAGCTCGCTGCCCCAGACGCCGGACGGCAGGACGGTCGTGACCAGGACGGCGATGAGCGTCCCGACGAGCGCGGTGCCGACGCTCGTGCCGACCTCCTGCGCGGTGTCGTTCAGCGCCGCGCCCAGCGAGGTGCGGTTCTCGGGCATCGCGTCGACGAGGGCGACGGCGCAGATCGTCATGACGGTCCGCAGGCCGAACGTGAACGTGACCATGAAGATCGCGATCGCGAGGTAGCCGTGCGAGACGGCCCAGGCCATGCCCACCAGCGAACCGGCCAGGAAGACGGCGCCGACGAGGCACGCGACCCGGTGGCCGAACCGCTTGGCCAGCGACTCGGACAGCGGCGTCGCCAGGATCATCGTCGCGATGAGCGGCAGGTTGGCCAGGCCCGCCCTGACCGGGCTCCAGCCGTACGCGTACTGGAAGTGCAGGATCAGGCCGAACATGATCCCGGCCATCGCGACCGAGGTGCCGATCTGCGCGATGCTCGCGCCGCGGACGATGCCGTTGCGGAAGACCTTGAGGTCGAGCATGGGCTGTGCGCTGCGGTTCTCGTGCCGGACGAACGCGGCGAGCGCGAGGAGAGCGCCGATGCCGGACGCGAACGTCCAGGCCGAGGTCCAGCCGTGCTCGACGCCGCTGGTGGCGGTGTAGCAGGCCAGGCCGATCGTGGCGATGGACAGCAGCGAGCCGGGCAGGTCGAGCTTGTCGTCGGTCAGGCCGGCGGGGTCGTCGGCCGCGACGCCCTTGCGCACGCCGATCCACGCGATGAGCGCGATGGGGGCGTTGACGAGCAGCAGCCACTGCCAGCCGACGTGGGCCAGGGCCGTGCCGCCCAGCAGCGGGCCCAGGATGAACCCGCTCATGCCGACGACGATCATCACGGTCATCGCGCGCATCCCGAGCTCGGCGGACTCGAACAGCCGGAACACGAGCGAGTTGGTGATGGGCGCCATCATGGCGGCGGCGACGCCGAGCGCGGCGCGCAGGGCGATGAGCTCGCCCGTGGTGTGGACGGCGACGACGAACAGGCTGATCAGCCCGAACGCGGCGAGGCCGGTGAGCAGGACGCGTCGTCGGCCGATGCGGTCCGCGGCGGACCCGGCGGTGAGCAGCAGCCCACCGAAGGTCAGCGAGTACGCGCCCGTGACCCACTGCAGCGCGGTGGTGCTGCCGCCGAGGTCCCGGCCGATGGTCGGCAGGGCGATGGTGAGCAGGGTGTTGTCGACCATCTCGACGAAGAAGGCGAGGCAGAGGGCCGCCATCGGGATCCAGGCCGCCTTGAGCGACGTGTAGGTCCGGGCGGGTGGGGTTTCGGTGAGGGTGGTCATGGGAGATCCTCCGTAGAACGTTGTTCGTTCATCGAACGCTGTTCCATACGCTAGAACGATGTTCGATAGAGTGCAACCATGCGACGGGATCAGACGGTGAGCGGTGCGTCACAGGCAGGGCGCGGTCGCCCCCCGGCCCGCGGGGGCGGCGCTCGAGGTGGAGGCCCGGGAGGCCGACGACGCGCGTCGCACTCGATGGAGTCCGTCGTCTCCGAGGCCGTCGCCCTGCTCGACGAGGCCGGCGAGCAGGGCCTGACGTTCCGCGCGCTGGCCGCGCGGCTCGGCACGGGCGTCGGCAGCATCTACTGGTACGTCGCCAGCAAGGACGAGCTGCTCGAGCGCGCGGCCGACCAGGTCCTCGCCGGCGTCCTGACGCAGACCGCCCACCTGGGGGCCGACGAGGACCCGATCGACGGCATCCGCCAGATCGCGATCGCCTTCTACGCCGCGACCGTGAACCGCCCGTGGCTCGGCGCCTACTTCCTGCAGGACACGGGCACCCAGATCAACGGGCTCACCCTCTACGACCGCATGGGCCGCGAGACCATGCGGCTCGGCCTCACCCCGCGTCAGCGGTTCGACGCCGTCTCGGCGGTCATGGCGTTCGTCGTCGGCGTCGCCGCCGACCGCGGGCAGGACCCGCCGCAGGAGGTCCGCGACGGCACGCTCGACCGCGACGTCTTCGTCGCGAGCTTCCGCGACCAGATGCGTGAGCTGGGCGCCGACGACTTCCCGTTCCTGCACCACATCGCCGACGAGTTCGCCGCGCACGACGACGCCGAGCAGTTCCGCGCCGGCCTCGACCTGCTGCTGGCCGGCATCCGCCAGCAGGCCGGCGGGTAGTGCCGCGAGTCGACGACGACGCTCAGGGCCGAGTCGACGAGGTGGGCGAAGCGTCCCGGCCGTGAGGGGGCTCCGTCCGTGCCACGCGACCCGGCAGCAGCAGCGACAGGGCCGCGGCGACGGCGGTGAAGGCCGCCGCCCACCAGAACGCGGTGTCGAACGCGCCGGCCAGGTCGTGCAGCGATGCCGCACCGGCTGCCGCGCTGACCAGGATCACCGCCAGCACCGCGGTCCCGAACGACCCGCCCAGCTGCTGGGCCACGCGTGTGACGATGCTGGCGTGCGGCATCTCGTCGCGCTCGAGCCCGGAGAACGCGACGGCCATGAGCGGGATGAACACGGCGCCGAGGCCGAACCCACGCACGAGCAGCGCGAGCATGAGCGACCAGGTCGCGGTGTGCTCGTCGGCCAGCGCGAACGGGACCGTCGCGAGGCTGACCACCGCGAACCCCGCCACCGCGACCCACCGGCCACCGATCGAGTCGGTGAGGCGACCCGCGATGGTGCGCGACGCGAGCGCGCCGACACCCTGCGGCACCAGGAGCAGGCCGGCGCCGAGCGCGTCCTCGCCGCGGACCTGCTGCCAGTACAGCGGCAGCAGCAGCATCGCTCCGTACAGGCCGATCCCGGTCAGGAACATGAGGATCGACGAGGTGCGCAGCGGCGCGTGCCGGAAGAGCCGGACGTCGATGAGTGCGCTCGGGCCTCGTCGGGCGGCCCACCACGCGAACGCGCCGATGAGCGCGAGGCCCGCGATCAGGGGGGCCAGGACGCGGGCGTGGTCGAAGCCGCCGAGCTCGCCCACCTGCGTCAGTCCGTAGATGACACCGACGATGCCGGGGGAGACCAGTGCCAGGCCGACCGCGTCGAGCGGCACGCGGCGGGAGGGGAGGTCGGCGGGGATCATGCGCACGGCGAGCCACAGACCGACGGCTCCGAGCGGCAGGTTGACCAGGAACATCCACTGCCACGAGGCGTAGTGCAGGATCACGCCGCCGAGCACGGGCCCGAGGATGGGGCCGAGCGCCGCGGGCAGGCTGACGCTGGCCATGAGCTTGCCGACGTTGCGTCCGTGCGCGGCCTGCATGAGCAGCGTCGTCATGAGGGGCATGAGCACGCCGCCGCCGATGCCCTGGACGGCGCGGAACGCGATGAGGCTGGGAGCGCTCCAGGCCGCCGCGCACAGGGCGGAGCCGAGAAGGAACGTCGAGAGCCCGACGAGCCACAGGCGCTTGGAGCCGAGCCGGCCCTGTGCCCAGCCGGACAGCGGGATCGTCACGAACATCGCGAGCAGGTAGGCGGTCGAGACCCACTGGATGGTGCCGACGCTCGCACCGAGGTCGGTGCCGAGCTCGTGGATGCCGACGCTGACGATCGTCGTGTCGAGGATGACGGCGATCGCGCCGACGATGATCGCGGTGGCGAGCCGCTTGAGCTCCGGGTCGAGGGAGTCGTCGGCCTTCGTGACCGTGTCCTGTGCCATGCCGTGCTCCGTCCATAAGATGCGATGCTGCGTCTAATCCCGGAACGTACCTCGCGCGCGTTAGGATGCGCAAGTGCATCTTGAGGACGACGAGGAGCCGCGCCGCCGACGCCGTGGCGCCGCGCTCGAGGCCGCGCTGCTCGAGGCCACGTGGGACGAGCTCGTCGACGTCGGCTACGGCGCACTGACGCTCGACTCGGTCGCGCAGCGTGCAGGCACGAGCCGGCCCGTCATCGCGCGGCGCTGGCCGACCAAGCCCGACCTCGTGCGCGCGGCAGTGGTCCGGATGACGGCGCTGGGTGACTTCGTCACGCCGGACACGGGCAGCCTCGCCGACGACGTCCGGCAGGCGCTGCGGCAGTCCAACGAGAAGCGGGCCTCGGTCTCGACGCTGCTGGTCGCCTACCTGGGCGGGTACTTCCTGGAGACCGGGACCAACCTCGCCCAGCTGCGCGACGAGATGATCGCCGGCCGCACCAACCGGTTCGACGAGATCGTCGACCGGGCGATCGACCGCGGCGAGGTCGACCCGCACGGGCTGACACCCCGCATGCGCTCGGTCGCGTTCGACCTCTACCGCAACGAGGCCGTCATGCGGCTGGGCCCGGTGCCCGAGGACGTGATCGACGAGATCGTCGACGACGTCTACGTCCCGCTCCTCACGCGTCGCGACTGATCCACGATCGCGTGACGGCCAGCCGTTCGCGTCAGAGCAGGAGCATCGCGCCGGCGACCTCGGACGCCGCGGCCGTCGGGATCGCGGTGGCCGCATGGTCCAGGACCAGCAGCCGTGCGCCGGGGATCTCCCGCACTATCGCCTCGCCGTTGCCCACGGGGAAGAACGGGTCGCGGCGTCCGTGCACGACGAGCGTCGGGACCCCGATCCCCGGCAGTCGCTCGCGCCACCTCGGCGTGCAGTCGAGCCTCGAGAAGACCAGCCCCACCTGGTTCGCCAGCTGGACCGCCGCCTCAGTGCCGGGCGTCCTGTCCCAGATGCGTGCGGCTCGTGCGCGCGCCTCCTCCGGGTCGTCGCCGAGGATGCGGGCGCCGGCGGCGGCGTGCTCGGCGACGGCGCCACGGTCGGCCCAGTCCGGCGCGGGCCGCGCGAAGAGAGCGGCCATCGTCGGCTGGTCGTGGTCGGGCAGGTCGTCGTCGACCGGGCCGGGCGCCACGGGGCGCGTGCCGACGAGGGTGAGCGCCGAGAACGCGCGAGGATGGTCGAGCGCGGCCACCTGGGCGACCATGCCACCCACGCCGATCCCGGCGAGGTGGGCCGGGCCGCCGCCGACCGTCTCGACGAGTGCCGCCGCATCCGCGGCGAGGTCGCGCAGGGTGTAGTCGGGGGCGCTCGGGTCGCCTGTCGCCGACTCACCGCTGTCGCGCAGGTCGTAGCGCACCACGCGGCGACCGCCCGCGGCGAGGCGCTCGCAGAGCGCGTCCGGCCACGACAGCATCGTCGTCCCGCCCGCGAGCAGGACGAGAGGATCGTGATCGCGCCCGAACGACTCGATGCCGATGGTCGTGCCGTGGACGCGCACCGTGGCCATCGCGCCACGGTAGCGGTCGGCGTCGCGTGCGTCAGCCGAGCGGGTGGGCGGCGCGGACGTCCGTGCGACGGAATTCGTCGCCGACGAACAGCAGCGGCTCGTCGTTCGCAGCAGCGAGCGCGTAGGAGAAGCAGTCGCCGAGGTTGAGACGCGCGGGATGGCCGCTGCCGCGCCCGAACTCGCGGTAGGCCTCGGCGGCGACCCGGGCGTGCTCGGGCGTGAGGGACACGACCTCGACCCCCAGCTTGTCGAGCAGCGCCTCGAACCTCCGCCGCTGCTGCGGCGACGACCGCTGCGCGACCACGGCCGCGAGCTCGACGTACGTCCCCGCAGACATCCGTGGGTGCGGATCGGCGAGGAGCGCACGCACGAGGTCGTCGGCGCCCGGCTCCCCGAGCAGGATGGCCACGACCACTGAGGTGTCGACGATCACCGCGGCAGCCCGTGCTCGTCGTACAGCTCGTCGGCGGCGCCGAGCATGCGCGCCCGCTCATCGGCCGTGACTCCCGCCCGGAACTCCACCAGGAGGTCTGCGACGTCGGCCCACTGCTGGTCGACCGCCGCTGCAGCGGTCGATGCCTCCACGTCGGCGAGGCGGCGAACCACCGCGTCCTCGACGGCCGCCGTCTGTGACTGGCCCGTCAGGTCGGCGAGCCGCCGAACGAGCGCATGTGTCCGCTCGTTCTTGATGTTCAAGGACATGGGTGGGAATCTACCCACGGTAGACACGGGTGTCTACCGTGGGTGCCGGGCGGTCATCGCCGGCGGTTCTCCATGCGCAGCTCGTCGGTGCCGTAGCTGTTGTCGTCGGGGTTGAGCGTCACGCCGGGCGCGACGATCTGGTCGATCCGGTCGAGCACGTCGGTGCTGAGCGTGAGCTCGGCCGCCGGGAGGTAGGACTCGAGCTGCTCCATCGTCCGCGGGCCCACGATCGCCGACGTGACGCCGGGATGGTGGACGACGAACGCGATCGCCATCTCGAGCAGCGAGAGCCCCGCCTCCTCGGCGAGCAGCGCGAGGTCCTCGACCACGTCGAGCTTGCGCTGGTTGGCCGGCGACGACATGTCGAACCGGGCGTTCGGGCGGGCGGACGAGGTGGGGCTGGAAGCCGAGTTCTTGCGCCAGCGTCCGGACAGCCAGCCCCCGGACAGCGGCGAGTACGTCAGCGTGCCCATCCCGTGGCGCCGGGCCGTCGGCAGGACGTCCTCCTCGATCCCGCGCACGAGCATCGAGTAGGGCGGCTGCTCGGTGACGAACCGTTCGAGGTTGCGCTCGCGCGACACCCACTGCGCCTCGACGATCTGCGACGCCGCGTACGACGACGAGCCGACGTAGCGGACCTTGCCCTGGCGGACCAGGTCCGTCAGCGCGCCGAGGGTCTCGGCGACATCGGTGTCGGGGGAGGGGCGGTGCACCTGGTAGAGGTCGATGTGGTCGGTGCCGAGCCGCCGCAGCGAGTCCTCGACGCTGCGCATGATCCAGCGGCGCGAGCCGCCGCGGTGGTTGGGGTCGTCGTCCATCGGCATGAAGAACTTCGTCGCCAGGAAGACGTCGTCGCGGCGCCCGGCCAGGGCCTTGCCGACGATCTCCTCCGACCGGCCGCCGGAGTAGACGTCGGCCGTGTCCGCGACGTTGATCCCCGCGTCCAGGGCGCGATGGATGATGCGGATCGAGTCGGCCTCGTCGTCGTTGCCCCACGGTCCGAACATCATCGCTCCGAGGGTGAGCGGGCTGACCTGGACTCCCGTACGGCCGAGCGCGCGGTACTGCATGAGTGTTCTCCTTCGGTCAGGCGGCGGGGGCGATCTCGTCGATCGCGGCCAGCGCGTTGAGGGTGCGGGGGTAGCCGACGAGCGGCAGGAGCTGGGTGACGACGTCGATCTGGACGGCGCGGTCGTTGCCGACGTTCAGGTTGGCGGCGACGTGGCCGCGCACCTGGGCGTCGGCGCCGCCCAGCCCGACGAGCAGCGCGAGGGTGACCAGCTCCCGCGTCGGGACGTCGAGGCCGGTGCGGGTGTAGTGGTCGCCGAAGCAGTGCGCCGACAGGAGCTGCTGGATGTGCTGCTCGTCGTCGGGTGCGCCGGCGTACATGGCCGCGACCCGCTCGGCGCCGACGATCCGCTCCTGGACGGCGCGGCCCGACGACGCGCGGGTCTCGCGCGTCGTCGTCGACTGCGGCGGCAGCGGCAGCTCCACGCCGCGGGCGCTGAGCACGTCGTTCGTCGCGTGCACGACGTCGAGCGCACGGCCCATCCCGACGTACGGCACGGACTGGTAGACGACCTCCTTGGCCTCCACCGGCGTGACGCCGACAGCCAGGGCGGCGCCGAGCATCGCCCGGAACTCCGCCGTGGCGCCCGCACCGATGAGTGCCGCGAGCTGGGTGATGAGCCGCAGCCGGGGTGTCAGCTCGCTGTGCTGGAGGATCTCGTCGAACGCCAGGTCGTCGAAGATCTCGATCAGCTCGGGATCGGTGACAGCCAGCGTCGAGACGTGCCCGGGGAACAGGGCGTCGTGCGTGGCCCGGGCGGTCGGGGTGGGCATGAGGCCTCCTGCTCAGCGCGGGTCGACGCGCAGGGTCGTCGGAGTGGCGGTGGTGCTGGTGATGGACTGCACCGCGGAGCCGGTGCCGTACTTGGCGCGGTAGGCGGCGTCGATCGCGCCGTCGTGCGCGTCGTCGGGCGTGAAGGTGACGTCGGCACGCACACCGCCCGCGTCGATCGAACCCGTACCGGTGCGCAGCGCGGCGCGGTACCAGGCGCCGTCGGCGCCGTACGCGGACCGGACGAACAGCGCGCCGTCGACGACGACGTGCCAGATGATCCGCGGTGCCAGACGCGAGCCGTCGGGCCGGTCCGGTGCGACGCGGAGCTCGCCGTCGCCGTCGATCGCGGCGAGCTGGTCCGGGTTCCAGGTGGTCATGGTGGTCCTCTCGGTCGGGAACGTCGTGGGCGGGGCGTCAGGGTCGGAGCGCGACCTTGAGCGCCTCGCGTGCGTTCATGAGGCGGTAGGCCTCCGCGGCTTCGCTCAGCGGCAGCTCGCGGTCGAAGACGCGGCCGGGGTCGATCTCGCCGGCGAGCACCTGCGCGATGCCGTCCTCGAGGTACGCGCGCACGGGCGCGGGGCCGCCGGTCAGGGTCGCGTTCTTGCCGAACAGCGACCCGAACCCGACGGGCGCGTCCTCGTACTGCGGGACGCCGACGCGGGAGATCACGCCGCCCGGCCGGACGATCCCGTACGCCTGCTCGTAGGCGGGCATGAGCCCGACGGCCTCGAGCACCACGTGCGAGCCCTCGCCCTCGGTCAGGTCCATGACCCGCGCGACGCCCTCGTCCCCGCGCTCGGCGACCACGTCGGTGGCGCCCCACGCGCGGCCCAGGTCGGTGCGGGACGTGTGCCGGCCCATCAGGATGATCCGCTCGGCGCCCAGCCGCCGCGACGCGAGCACTGCCGAGAGGCCCACGGCTCCGTCACCGATCACGGTCACGGTCTTGCCCGGCTCGACGCGGCCCATGTGCGCGGCGTGGTGGCCGGTCAGGTAGACGTCGGACAGGGCGAGCAGGGAGGCGAGCAGCGCTGGGTCGGCCGTAGCCGGGTCGGTGTCCGGCACGACGACGAGGCTGCCGTCCGCCATCGGGATCCGGGCCCGCTCGGCCTGCAGGCCACCCGTCTCGCGGTTGCCGTAGAAGCCGCCGTGCGGGCACGCCGTCTGGAAGCCTTCGCGGCACACGGAGCACGTGTTGTCCTGGTAGGCGAACGGCGCGACGACGAAGTCGCCGGGGCGGACCGTCGTCACGGCGGAGCCTGTCTCCTCGACGACGCCGATGAGCTCGTGGCCCATCGGTCGGCCGTGCGCGTCCGGCTCCATCAAGTGGTAGCCGTGCAGGTCGGAACCGCAGACACAGGCCCGGACCACGCGCACGATCGCGTCGGTGGGCTGCTGGATGGTGGGGTCGGCGACGGTCTCGACGCGGACGTCGCCCGCGGCGTACATGAAGGTGGCAAGCACAGGGTCTCCGTGGGTGGTGGTGCTGTGGGTCGGGCGAGTGCGGCCGTCAGGCCTCGGGGATCTCGCGGGCGAAGAACTCGGGGCGCGGGACATCGGGGTCCGGACCGCCGCGGACGCCCGTGTCGAGCGCGTCGATCGCGGCCACCTCGTCGGCCGTCAGCTCGAAGCCGGCGACGTCGAAGTTCTGCGCGATCCGCGACGGCGTGACCGACTTGGGGATGGCCGAGCGGCCCTCCTGCAGGTGCCAGCGCAGCATGACCTGCGCCGGGGTGCGCTCGTGGGTGGCGGCGATGGTGGTGATGGTCGGGTCCTCAAGGGTGCTGCGGCGCGTGTCGTCGCACCAGCCGGGGTAGAACGTGATGCCTCCGATGGGGGACCACGCCTGGGTGAGGACGCCGTGCGCGGCGTTCGCCGCCTGGACGTCGGGCTGGGAGAAGTAGGGGTGCACCTCGACCTGGTTCACCGCCGGCACCACGTCCGTCTGCGCCAGCAGGTCGGTCAGGTGGTTCGGCATGAAGTTGCTGACGCCGATCGCGCGGACGGAGCCGTCGGCCAGCAGCTTCTCCAGCGCGCGGTAGGCCGCGACGGTTGCGTCGAATCGGTCCGGCGCGGGCTGGTGCAGGATCAACAGGTCCAGCTGCTCGAGGCCCAGCTTCGCGGTGGCCTTCTCGAAGGCGTGCAGCGTCTGGTCGTAGCCGTAGTCGGACACCCAGACCTTCGTCTCGACGAACACGTCGTCGCGCGGCAGCCCGGACTCGCGGATGGCCTGGCCGACCTCGCGCTCGTTGCCGTACGCGGCCGCGGTGTCGACGTGCCGGTAGCCGGTATCGAGCGCGCTGGCGACGGCCGCGACGGTCTCGTCGGGCTTGGACTGGAAGACGCCGAACCCGAGGGCGGGCATCGTCACGCCGTTGTTCAGGGTGAGGGTGGGGATCGTCATGCCCTCAAGACAACTCCTCCTTGGCGCCGCGTGGGAGGGGCGGTCGTCCCCGGTAACGCCAGTACCTCCCGACGTCGGCCGCACCGCCGTACGGTCGGAGCATGGACCTGAGAGCGGACACGCGTGAGTTCCTCACGACCCGTCGCGGCCGGATCACGCCCGAGCGGGCGAACCTGGCTGCGTACGGCGGGAACCGCCGCGTGCCGGGGCTGCGTCGCGAGGAGGTCGCGATGCTCGCCGGCGTGAGCATCGACTACTACACGCGCATGGAGCGCGGGAACCTGGCGGGCGTGTCCGAGGACGTGCTGGAGTCGTTGGCCGAGGCTCTGCAGCTCGACGAGGCGGAGCGCGGCCACCTGCTCGACCTGGCCCGCGCGGCGAATGCGTCGGGCGCCGCGCGGTCCCGGGCCCGGCGAGCGGCGCCCCCGGTGCTGCGCCCCGCGGTGCGTCGCGTCGTCGACGCGATCGAGGCACCCGCGTTCGTGCGCAACGGCCGCCTGGACGTGCTGCACGCCAACACGCTGGGCCGCGCGCTGTACGCCCCGCTGTTCGACTCACCGACCCACGTTCCGGGCAAGCCGGTGAACACCGCCCGGTTCCAGTTCCTCGACCCGGCGGGCGCCCGCGCGTTCTGGGGCGAGAAGGCGGAATGGATGGCGCACGACGGTGTCGCGATCCTGCGCTCGGAGGCTGGGCGCGACCCCTACGACAAGCGGCTGACGGACCTCGTCGGCGAGCTGTCCACGCGCAGCGAGGACTTCCGTCGGCTGTGGGCGTCGCACGACGTGCGCTACCACCGCTCCGGCACCAAGGTCTTCCATCACCCGGCGGTCGGCGTGCTCGAGCTCGACTACGAGGCCCTGCTCCTGCCCGCCGACCCCGGCCTGCAGCTCAACGTCTACACGGCGGTGCCGGCGTCGCCGTCGGCCGACGGGCTGGCTCTGCTGGCGTCGTGGGCCGCGACCACCCTGACCACCGCAGACTTCCCGATGGAGGCCCGCTGATGCGGATCGTCGACAAGCAGCCCACGGTCAAGAACCCGCCCGAGCGCTTCACCGGCGACGTGTGGGTGGACATGCTGGCCACGCCGCAGGAGGGCGACCAACGCATGATCGTCGGCCTGGTGCGGTTCGCCCCCGGCGCCCACACCGCCTGGCACCGGCACGCCCGTGGCCAGACGCTGCACGTGCTGTCCGGCGTCGCGCTCGTGCAGTCGCGCGGCCAGGACGTCGTGCGCGTGCTGCCCGGCCAGACGGTGTACTGCCCGCCGGGCGAGGAGCACTGGCACGGCGCCACGCCCGACGACTTCATGACCCACCTGGCGATGTCCGAGAACGCCGACGATCCCGCGGGGTCGACCGTCTGGCTCGAGCACGTGACCGAGGCCGAGTATCGAGTGGGCTGAACCCGCTGTTCAACAACTGTTGACCTCGCTGCCTCGGCGGGCCTAGCGTGCCGAGCATGAGGGCGATGATCGTCAAGGAGTTCCGCGAGCTGCTGCGGGACCGCCGCACGCTGGGCCTGCTCGTCGGGCTGCCACTGATCCTCCTGGTGATCTTCGGCTACGCGGCCAACTTCTACGTCGACCACGTCTCCGCGGCAGTCGTCGGGCCGCAGGCGGAGCACGTCGCCGCGTCACTGCCCGACCTCTTCGAGGTCGAGACCGTCGATGCGGACGCGACCGAGGCCGACGCGCGCGACCTGCTGCGCGACGACGAGGTCGACGTCGCGGTCGTCACGGGTGGAGCGACGCCGACCGCCCTGATCGACGGCTCGAACCTGTTCGCGGCGCAGACGATCCTCGGTGCCGTGAACGCGACCGGCGGGAAGATCGAGCCCGAGGTCCTCTACAACCCCGACCTCACGACGGCGTGGGTGATGGTGCCCGCGATCATCGGCCTGATCCTGACGTTCATCGGCACGATCGTCACGAGCATCGGACTGGTGCGCGAGCGCGAGGCCGGGACCCTCGAACAGCTCGCGGTGATGCCCATCAAGCCGGGGACCGTGATCCTGGGGAAGATCGCGCCGTACTTCCTGCTCGCGGCGATCGACATGATCGTCGTGACCGTGCTCGGCATGCTGCTGTTCGACGTGCCGTTCAACGGCAACGTGCTCGTCTTCGCCCTGGGGGCTGCGATCTTCCTGTTCGCCGTGCTCGGCATCGGGGTCTTCATCTCGACCATCTCCCAGACGGCCGGCCAGGCGATCCAGAGCGCGTTCTTCGTGCTGCTCCCGCAGATCCTGCTGTCCGGCATGATCTTCCCGCTCGACGCCATGGCAGCGGGCGTGCGGTGGATCGGTTACATCCTGCCGCTGACGTACTTCACGAAGATCTCGCAGGGCGTGATGCTGCGCGGTGCAGGGATCGACTCGTTGTGGCCGTCGTTCGTCGTCCTGACCGTCATGGCCGTCGTCATCTTCACCGCGGCGACGTTGCGGTTCCGTCGGGACCTCGCGCCCGAGCGCAAGGCGCGGGCATGACAGCGCAAGGCGCGGGCATGACGTTCGGGGTCGAGGACGTGAGCGTCACGTTCGGGGACACGACCGCGCTGCGGGGCGTCACGGTCGAGGTCCCGGCCGGGACGGTCGTGGCGGTGGTTGGCGGTGACGGCGCCGGCAAGACGACGCTGCTGCGGACGCTCGTGCGCGAGGTGATCCCGGACGCGGGGAGCGTGAGCGCGCCGGCGAAGGCCGAGCTGGGGTTCCTGCCCGCCTCGTCCGGGTGCTGGGCGGCGTTGACCGTCGCGCAGAACCTGGACTTCGCCGCGGGCGCGTACGGGCTGACGGGGGTGGAGCGCGACGAGCGACGCACCGAGCTCCTCGCGGCCGCGGACCTCACCGCGGCCGCCGACCGGCTCGCGTCCCAGCTGTCCGGCGGGATGCGCCGCAAGCTCGGCTTCCTCATGGCGATCGTCCACGGCCCGCGCCTCGTCGTGCTCGACGAGCCCAGCACGGGTGTCGACCCCGTCAGTCGCATCGACCTGTGGCGGCTGATCGCGCAGGAGGCCGCGTCGGGCGCTGCCGTCGTCATGTCGACGACGTACCTCGACGAGGCCGAGCGGGCCGGGCACCTGGTGGTGCTGGACGGCGGCGAGGTGCTGGTGCAGGGCTCGTACGACGAGGTGCGGGGCTCGTTCGTCGGGACCGTGACCCGCGCGCCGACGCCGGTGCGTGACCAGTGGTCCTGGCGGCGCGGCCACGACCGGCACGAGTACTGGCCCGACGACGACGCGCCGGCCGACCGGGAGGTCGTCGCCCCCGACCTCGAGGACATCGTGATCGCGTCGTCCCTGGCTCGTCGGCTCGCGGGAGCGCACGCATGAGCGCGGCGCTGCAGGCGGAGGGGGTCACGCGTCGGTTCGGACACTTCACGGCCGTGAGCGACGTGTCGATGGAGGTCGGCCAGGGCGAGGTCGTCGGGCTGCTGGGCGCCAACGGCGCCGGCAAGACGACCTTGATGCGGATGCTGCTCGGGTTGCTGCCGGTCTCGGGCGGTGCCGTGACGATGCTCGGCGGCCCGCCCAATCGGGAGCGCCGGCGCCGCGTCGGGTACGTGCCGCAGAACCTGGGCCTGTACCGGGACCTGACGCTGGCCGATAACCTGGACTTCGTCTCCGAGACGTACGGCATGCCCGTCACCTCGCTGCCCGACGACCTGCTGCCGTACGCGAAGGTGCTGGTGGGGGCCATGCCGCTCGGTGCCCAGCGGCAGGCCGCGTTCGTCGCCGCGCTGAGCCACGGTCCGGAGCTGGTGCTGCTCGACGAGCCGACGTCGGGCGTCGACGCCCTGGCCCGAGCACGGCGGTGGGACACGATCCGGGCGCAGTCCGACGAGGGCGTCGGCGTCCTGGTGACGACGCACTACATGCAGGAGGCGCAGCAGTGCGACCGCCTGCTGCTCATGTCGCACGGTGAGCTCGTGGCGCAGGGGAGCGAGGACGACGTCGTCGGCGGCACCCGTGCGCTGTCGGTGCGGACCGACGACTGGTCCGCGACGTTCGCGGCGCTCAACGCCGCCGGCGTGCCCGTGATCCTGGACGGGCGTGCGGTCCGTGTCGCCGACACCGATCCGGCGCGAGTGCGCGAGATCCTGGCCGCGGCGGGGATCGACGGGACGATCGAGCCCGTCCCGGCGACGATCGAGGAGCGCATGCTCGTGCTCGCTCGCGCCTGACGTCAGTCCGGCGTCTCGAGGTGCAGCCGCACCGCGGGCGTGGTCCGAGCGACGACCGCCTCGAAGTCCATCGTCGACAGGAGCGGCACGCGCGCCAGGTGCCGCGCGACCGCCACGCCGACCAGGTGCGCCATCGCCGTCACGAACCCGGCGCGGCGACCCTCGAGGGCCGCCGCGACACGCTCGTACTGCATCGCTCCGCCGATGATCTCGCGCAGTCGTGCCGCGGCAGTCTGGTCAGCCATCGCCGAGCGGGTGAGCACCTGCATCTGGAGCGCGGTCGAGGGGTCCTCCCACAGGCCCAGGTAGTGCCGTGTCAGCTGCTCGGCCTGCTCGTCGCGCGGGCACTCGAAAACCTCGGCGAGGATCATCGCTGGGGGTGCAGGGAAGGCGATGGCCTGCGCGAATAGTCCGTCCTTGTTGCCGAAGTAGTGCGCGAGCAGTGCGACGTCGACCCCGGCCTCGGCGGCGATCGCCCGCATCGTCGTCCCACGGAAACCCCGCACCGCGAACTGGTCGCGCGCCGCAGCCAGGATGCGGTCGCGGTTGCCTTCCTCGGGCGCTGCGCTCATGCCTCGCATGCTAGACGCGGCGCCCTTGCCCGCTCAGTCGGTGGTGTCGATCCAGGCGGCGATGTCGACGCCGTGGTTGTCCGGGGACGCGAGCGTCCACCAGTCCGGGGCGTGCGTGTCGTCGACGAGCCGGCCGCCGGCGGCGAGCGCCGCGTCGACCCGCGACCGGGCCTGATCCGCCGGGACGAAGACGTCGACGTGCGTACGCCCGCGGCCGGGGACGTCACCCGCGATGGGGTTGAACGCGAGGAGCGGCCCGCGGCGCAGCGGGTCGACGGCATCGCCCTCGCCGAGCTCGTCGTAGCCGAGCGCGGCGGTGAAGAACGGTCGCACGTCGACGCCGGAGTGCCGCGCGACGTAGAGGTTGATCGACTGCACGCTCGCCGGGTCGGCGGCCAGCCCGAGCTCGGCGGCGGCCCTCGACACCTCCGCAGCGAAGGAGGATGCCGCGGCCGGGATGCCCTCGAGGTCGCGGAACGGCACGCGGACGACGACGGCCTCGGGGCGCAGGTCGACGTCGGGCAGGACGCCTGAGCGCTCGGCCGCGGCGACGACCGGTGTGACGAGCCGGGACGCGTCCGCGAGCGAGGTGGCCGTGAAAACGGCCTGCGGGCCGGTCGATGTCACGCGCCAGTCCGCGACGCCCGGTTCGCGGTGGAACGCGGCCGGCGAGATCACGCCGTTGCTGTTCGTCGGCTGGTCCACGATGTCTCCTCGTCGACGGGCGCGGGCCGCGGCCCGATGTGCCGTTCACGCTACTCGCGGCCACGGACGCATGCCGCGGCGAGCACCGATCCGATGTGGTCGATCGTACGCACCATGTGTACGATCGAACACATGAGCCCGATCGACTACTTCGCCGGTGACCCGCGGAGCAACCGCGAGCGCATGCTGGCCGGCGACCTGTACATCGCCGACGACCCGGACAACGAGCGCATCGCGCGCGAGGCGATGCGGCTGGTCGCGGAGTACCACCGGGCCGAGTCGGCGGGGGAGCCCGACGCCCGTGAGCACCTGGTCGCGCTGCTCGGCACGCTCGGCGAGGGTGCGTACATCAAGCCGCCGCTCGCGGTCGACTACGGCGAGAACATCCACGTCGGCGCGCGCACGTTCGTCAACTCGAACCTCACGGCGCTCGACGTCGCGACCATCACGATCGGCGAGGACTGCCAGATCGGCCCCAACGTGCAGCTCCTGACGCCCACGCACCCCGTCGCGCCGCAGCCGCGCCGCGACAAGCTCGAGGCGGCCAGGCCCATCACGCTCGGCGACAACGTCTGGCTGGGTGGCGGCGTGATCGTCTGCCCTGGCGTCAGCATCGGCGACAACACCGTCGTCGGCGCCGGGGCGGTGGTCACGAAGGACCTGCCCGCGAACGTCGTCGCGGTCGGCAACCCCGCCCGTGTGCTCCGCGAGATCACCGAGGGCTGACGTGGCGCCCGAGCCGGCGCGCCGGCGCCGGTACGACCCCGAGCGGCGCGACCGCATCATCGACGCCTGCCTGCAGGTGATCGGAGAGGTCGGGGTCGCGGGCGCGTCGACCCGGCGTATCGCGGCGGCCGCGGACGTGCCGCTCGGGTCGATCACGTACCACTTCGCCGATGTCGACGCGCTCCTGCGCGAGGCGTTCGAGCGGTTCGCCCGTCGGGTCAGCGACAGCTTCGAGGAGTACATGGCGCGGGCGACGACGGTCGAGGAGGCCCGCCAGGCGGTCGTCGACATGATCACCGCCGACCCGCTCGTGGACCCGCGCGAGCTGGTCCTGACCCACGAGCTGTACACGCTGGCGGCGCGGGAGCCCGCCTACCGCGAGCTGACGCACGCGTGGATGGCACGGTCGCGGCACGCGTTCGAGCGGCACTTCGACCCCGCCACCGCGCGGGTGCTGGACGCGCTCGTCGAGGGCCTGACGATCCACGCCGCGCTCGACACCGAGCCGCGCGACCCACGCGACCTGGCCCGCGCCGTCGAGGTGGTCACGAGCACTGCCTCACCGACGAGAGACTGAGACCTCCGGCACCGCCGCCGGGACGAGACGAGGAGTACGCAGCACCGTGGAGAGCATCACCAAGAACCGCCAGTCCCGCGCGACCCTGCAGGCGATGGTCGCGCGCGCCTACGGGGCCGACCAGGTCCCGACCGAGCCCGAGGGGCCGTGGGTGCAGGAGCTGGGGCACGGCTGGTTCAACGTCGCGTACCGGATCACGCTGCGCGACGGGCGCGACGTGGTGCTGAAGATCGCGCCGCCGGCGGACGTCCCCGTCATGACCTACGAGCGAGGCGCGATGCGCATCGAGCTCGCGTCGCTGGCGCTGATCGAGGCGCAGACCGGTGTCCCCGTGCCCCGCGTGGACCACGCCGACACCAGCCACGAGCTGATCGACGCGGACTGGTTCTTCATGCCGTTCGTCGACGGGGAGAACTTCGGGATCGTCAAGGACACGCTGGACCAGGCGCAGGCCGACGCCTACAACGAGCAGCTCGGCGCCGTGAACCGTGAGCTCAACTCGATCGTGGGCGAGCGCTTCGGGCCGCTCGCCGGTCCCGGTGACGCGTCGTGGCGCCTGGTCTTCACCGGCATCGTGGAGGACGTGCTGCGCGACGGCGAGGCGCGCGGTGTCGACATCGGGCACGCGTACGACGACGTCCGGGCGACCCTGGCGGCCCACGCGTACGTGCTCGACGACGTCACGGAGCCGCGGTTCGTCGAGTGGGACCTGTGGGACTCGAACGTGATGGTCCGCGACGGGAAGATCGCGTGCATCATCGACCATGAGCGCGCGCTGTACGGCGACCCCCTGATGGAGGCCGGCTTCACCGCGTTCGTCCTGCCGCAGTTCGGCGACTCGACCGCGTTCATGCGCGGGTACGGCTGGTCGGAGCTGACCGAGGCGGAGCTGCTCCGCCGCCGGCTGTACTGCCTGCACCTCATGCTCGTGATGGTCATCGAGACCGTGTACCGCGCCCACGCCGACACCACCCAGTACGACTGGGCCCGCCCGCAGCTGGACGCGATCATGGACCTGCTGGCCCAGCGCTGACGACGACGTCGACCAACCGGAGGAAATCCCGATGTCCCAGGTTTACCGCGACCCTTCCCGCCCGATCGCGGAGCGGGTCGACGACCTGCTCGCGCAGCTGACGCCGGAGGAGAAGGCGGGCCAGCTCACGCAGTACTTCTACTTCTGGGGCGCCGACGCCGCGCAGCTCGACCTCGAGAACCTGCCGCCCGAGGCCGCGCTGTTCGCGCAGCAGCCCGCGATGGTCGAGGAGGCGGTCCGCAACGCGGGCGCGACCTCGCTGCTGTTCGTGCAGCACCCCGACCTGGCCAACCGCCTGCAGCGGATCGCGGTCGAGGAGACGCGGCTGGGCATCCCGCTGATCTTCGGCTTCGACGTGATCCACGGTCTGCGGACCATCTTCCCGGTGCCGCTCGCGATGGCGGCGAGCTGGTCGCCCGACGCCGCGGAGGCCGCCCAGGCCGTCGCCGCGCGTGAGGCTCGGGCCGCCGGTCTGCACTGGGCGTTCGCGCCCATGGTCGACATCGCACGCGACCCGCGCTGGGGCCGGATGATCGAGGGTGCCGGCGAGGACCCGGTGCTGGGTGCGGCGATGGCCGCGGCTCAGGTGCGCGGCTTCCAGGGTGATCTGGGCGCAGAGAGCATCCTGGCCGGCCCCAAGCACTTCGCCGGCTACGGCGCCGCGCGCGGCGGGCGCGACTACGAGGACGCGGAGATCTCCGACGCCGAGCTCTGGAACGTCTACCTCCCGCCGTTCCGGGCCGCGATCGAGGCGGGCGCGGCCAACATCATGAGCGCCTACATGGACCTCAACGGGGTGCCTGCGTCGGGCAACCGGTGGCTGCTGGGCGACGTGCTGCGCGGCGAGCTCGGCTTCGACGGGTTCGTCGTCTCCGACGCCAACGCCGTGAAGTCCCTGGAGGTCCAGCACTTCGCCGCGGACGCGACGGACGCCGGTGCCCGCGCGCTGGCCGCCGGGCTGGACATGGAGATGTGCATGTTCGAGCCGGCCTACGCGCACCTGCCGCAGGCGGTGGCCGACGGGCTGATCACGCAGGAGCAGGTCGACGAGTCCGTCCGCCGCGTGCTGACCGCGAAGTTCCAGCTGGGGCTGTTGGAGAACCCGTACGTCGACGAGGAGCACGCGGCGCAGGTCGCGGCGGCACCCGAGCACCGGGAGCTGGCGCGCACCACGGCCGAGCAGACGTTCGTGCTGCTGCGCAACGAGGGCGGCGCGCTGCCGCTCGCGGCCGATGCGCTCCAGCGCGTCGCGGTGATCGGACAGCTCGCGGAGAGCAAGCGCGACACCCTCGGCCCCTGGGTCTTCGACCAGGACGTCCCGGAGACGGTGACGATCCTCGCGGGCCTGCGCGCGCGGCTGGGTGCGGACGCCGTCTCGCACGAGCCCGGCGCCGGAATCGTCGAGCGCGTGTTCCCGTCGATGTTCGACGACCGCGACCAGGACCTGCAGCGCACGCCCGACGACTACGACGACGACGCGGCGATCGACGCGGCGGTCGAGCTCGCCGCCGGAGCGGACGTCGCGATCGTCGTCGTCGGCCAGCGCCAGAACCAGATCGGGGAGAAGGCGTCCGTCTCCACCCTCGACCTGCCCGGCCGCCAGACCGAGCAGCTCGAGCGGATCGTCGCCACCGGTACGCCCGTCGTGCTCGTCGTCATGAGCGGGCGTCCGGTCGACCTGCGCTGGGCGGCCGAGAACGTGCCCGCCATCGTGCAGGTCTGGTACCCGGGCACGCGCGGCGGTGACGCGGTCGCGTCGATGCTCCTCGGCGACGTCTCGCCGGCCGGCCGCCTGCCGTTCACGTGGCCGCGCCACGTCGGGCACGTGCCGATGGTCTACTCGCACCTGCGCACGTTCGAGCCCGCCGGTGCCGGCACGCGGTACTGGGACGAGGCCAGCACGCCGCTGTTCCCGTTCGGCCACGGCCTGTCCTACGCCGCGTTCGAGTACGCGAACCTGCGCCTGAGCAGCGCGTCGATCGCCGTGGGGGCGAGCGTCGAGGTCGCGGTCGACGTCACCAACACGTCGTCGCGCGACGCCGACGAGGTCGTCCAGCTCTACATCCACCAGCGTCACGGCACGTCGTCGCGCCCGCTGCGCGAGCTCAAGGGCTTCACGCGCGTGCATGTCGCCGCGGGCGAGACCCGGACCGTCACGCTGACGCTCGGGCCCGACGAGCTGCGCTACTGGAGCGCCGTGCCGCGCGCGTTCGTGCAGGACGCGACGACGATCGACGTGTTCGTCGGCGGCTCGTCGACCGCCGAGCTGACCACGGTGCTCGAGGTGGTGTGAGCGCGCAGGCCCCGCCGCGGGCCGACGAGCACACGGCGTCGCTCGGCACCCGCCCCGTCGGGCGGCTGCTGTGGCACGCGTGCTCGCAGACCACGCTGTCGGTCGGCGTCTACGGCATCTACGCGCTGACCAACGCGTGGTTCGTCGCGCGCGGCGTGGGCGCGACGGCCATGGCCGCGGTCAACCTCGTCGCACCGCTGCTGCTGGCGCTGGGCGCGGTCTCCACCGCGCTCGGCGTCGGCGGCGCGTCCGTCGTCTCGCGTGCGCTGGGGTCGGGTGACCGCGCCGGGGCGGCCCGGGCGGCCGGGAACGCGTTCACGGTCTTCTGGGCCGCGGCGCTCACGACGACGGCCGTCGGGCTGGTCGGCCTCGACCCGCTGCTGCGGGCGCTGGGCGCGCAGGGGGAGACCTTCGGCTACGCGCGGGACTACGCGGTTGTCATCCTGGCCGGCGCGATCGTGTCGACGGGCTTCTCCAGCCTGGTGCGGGCCGAGGGGCGGATGCGGTTCTCCACGATGCTGTGGGTGGTGCCGGTCGTGGTGCAGATCGTGCTCGACCCGCTGCTCATCTACGGCCTGGACCTGGGCGTGCGCGGGGCCGCGCTCGGGACGGTCGGCGGGCAGGCCGTGTCGGCCGGGATGAGCGTGTGGTTCTTCTTCGTGCAGCGGCGCCGGCCCTACCGGGTCTCGCTGGCCGACCTGCGGCCCCGCGCGCGGACGGTCGGCACCGTGCTGGGCATCGGGGCGCCGTCGTTCCTGGCCGGCTTCGGGGCGACGCTGCTGGCGGTGGTGGTCAACACGACGCTGGTCGCCGTCGGGGGAGCCACCGCGCTCGCCGCCTTCGCCATCTGCGCCCGCATCCAGACGTTCGTCGCCATGCCGCAGCTGGGCATCAGCCAGGGCATGCAGCCGATCGTCGGCTACAACGCGGGGCGGCGGCTGGTCGAGCGCGTCGCGCTCGCGCGGGTCCTGTCGCTGCGGGCGACGCTGGTCTACTCGGTGCTGGCGGCGGTCGTCGTCGCGCTCGCCGCCGGGCCGCTGGTGGGCTTCTTCGTCGACGAGCCCGCGGTGCGCTCGTCGGCCGCCGACGCGTTGCGGATCATGGCGATCGGCTTCGCCGCCGCGGGCGTGACGCCGCTGGTGTCCGCGTACTTCCAGGCCGTCGGGCACCCTCGTCCGTCGTACGTGCTCTCGGTCGGGACGCTCGTCGTCGTGAAGGTCCCGCTGGTCCTGGCGCTGGGCCACGCGTACGGGACGACGGGCATCTGGGCAGCCCTCGCCGCGGGCGAGCTGGTCAGCGCCGCTGCGTCGGCCCTGGTCCTGCGCCGCGTCGAGAGGAGCGCGGCGGCCCGCTGACCCGGCTCGGCCGTCGTGTGCTGCCTTTCGTTCGAATAGCGGCTGGAATGCAGCACACGACGTGCGCGAGGGCTGGTCGACCTGGGCGCGGGGTGGTCGAATGCCCCTTATGACCTATGCCGTCGTGTCCGTGCACACGCCCAGGCCCGAGCACCGCGAGGCCGTCATCGACTCGATGCAGCGGTACGGCGCCGTCGCGCGGCAGCAGCCCGGGCTCGAGTCCGTCGGCGTGGTCGACGACGAGGGCGGACGGCTCGTCGGCGTCGCGCTGTGGGAGTCCGCCGAGGCCGCGGCGGCAGCACGGCCCGCACTCATGGCGGAGGTCGGCGACGACCCCTTCGCCGCGTGGGACGAGATCCCGATCGACAGCCTGCGCGGCCTGGTCCGCTGATCAGCCCCGTCACCGGCATGGGCCGATGACGGCAGAGGCGGCGACGAGCACCGGGGCGGACCGAGCTCGTCGTCGAGGATGGCGTCGGCGTCCGAGAGAGAACTCGACTCGCGCACTCCTCGTCGGGTCGCGGGTTGCAACCGGCGCATCGACGAGGAACCCGCGACCCGCGCGCCGGTGGCCGGGGGGTCGGTAGGGTCATGCGTTCATGACGACCGTGCGGGACGAGGTGCTGGCCGCCGTCGCCGACCTCACGCGACCGGTGATCGTGCGGCCCTGACGCCAGGCGTCAGGGCCGCACGACGATCAGGGGGCCATGATCGCGTTGATGATCCCCTGCTGGGTGACGGTCGCGCTGTTCCGGTCGAACAGCCCGAACCCGAACTGGCCGTTGTAGCCGTTGTCCCAGTAGGCCGTGGCCTCGCCGTACTTCTTGGCGGTGGCGACCAGGGTGCGGGCGTAGTCGGCGCGGTAGGTGTTGTTCGCCGAGTCGAAGGCCGTCTTGTCGATCGAGCCGTACTCACCGATGAACACGGGGTAGCCCTTGCTGCCGAAGGTGTCGGACATCTTCTTCAGCTGCGTGTCCATGTAGTCCTGCTGGCCCCACGTGGACTTCTTCGCAGCGTTGGTCGCGTTCGGACCCCACTGCGTGATGTTGCCGTCCTCCTGGCCCGTGAAGTCCCACGGGTCGTAGTAGTGCACGGAGATCATGAGGCGCTTGTCCGCGGCGGGGATGGCCGACGAGCGGTACGTGTCGGTCGGGATCGCGAAGCCGTAGCTGCCGACCGTGTAGTCGATGTTCGTGTTCCAGCCCGGGACCATCAGCCAGCGCGAGGCATTGTTGCCGCCGGTCTGACGGACCGTGTCGACGAACGTCTGGTTGTAGGCGTTGATGTTGTTGTAGCAGGGCTGCGTCGGCGTGCCGTACTGGCCGTCGAACTCCTCGTTCATGGACTCGAGGATCACGTGCCCGTCGAAGCTCGCGAGCTTGGTGGCCACCTGCTGCCAGACCTTCGCGTACTTGGCCTTGATGGTGGTCTGGTCGGACGCGTCGCAGATCAGCCACGAGCCGGAGACGCCCTTGTAGCCGTCACCGTGCATGTTGACCACGGCGTACAGCCCGCGGTCCGTGGCGAGCTTGACGACCTCCTGGATGCGGTTGAGCCACGCGGCGTCGACGGTGTAGGTGGGGGCCGCACCGATCTTGCTCAGGTAGGAGACGGGGATGCGGACGGTGCTGAAGCCCGCCGCCTTGACCTTGTCGAACAGCGCGCCCGTCACCACGGGGTTGCCCCACGCGGTCTCCGACGGGACGCCGTTGTTGCTGGCCTCCAGCTGGTTGCCCAGGTTCCAGCCCTTGCCCAGCGCGGTGACGAGCTGAGCGGCCGAGCCCGTGATCGGCGTGGTCGTCGCCGTGGGGGTCGGGGTGGGTGTCGTCGTCGGGGTGGGCGTCGGGGTGGGGGTGGCCGACGGGGTCGTCGTCGGCGTGCTCGTCGCGGTCGCGCTGGGCGTCACCGGCGCGCCCGTGCACGCGACGCCGTTGAGCGTGAACGCGGTGGGGGCGGGGTTCGACGAGCCGTAGGTGCCGATGAAGCCGAACGACGTGGACCCGTTCGTGGCGAGCGAGCCGTTGTAGGCCGCGTTGTGCACCTTCACGGCGGAACCCGTCTGGGTGACCGTGCCGCTCCAGAGCTGCGTGACGGTCTGGCCGGCGCTGAAGCTGAAACCGAGGTCCCAGGACGTGATCGCGCTGCCCAGGTTGGTGACGTTGACGTTGGTGCTGAAGCCGCCGGGCCACTGGCTGGTGACCGAGTAGTCGACCTTGCAGCCGGTGGCGGCGCTGGCCTGGTCGACGACGGCGATCGAGCCGACCGCAGCGACCGCGAGCGCTGCCGCGACCGTCGCCATCTTGCGGGCGAGCAATGCTGGGCGTGATGGGAGCACGAGGTGGTCCCTTTCTGACAGGGAGCACCCACAGGCCATGGACGACTCCGGCGATGGCCGAACGCCGTCCGGGGGTGGGCGGCCGTTCGCTGCGTTCACCTGGGCGCGGATCGGCCCCAGGTGCACGGGCCGTCCGGTGCGCAAGCGCTTCGACTCCACCACCTCCGCGCTGGGACCGCAGCCGTCTGAACCGTTTAGGTTGCGGCCTTCTGAGAGGGTGGCAACGACCGACGAGAGGAACGACCGTGCCCAAGCCCCCGCTGCCCGACGACGTCGCCGCCCTGCTGGCGCGCCCCAACCCTGCCGTGATGGCGACCATCCACCCCGACGGCCACCCCGTCAGCGTCGCCACCTGGTACCTGCTCGAGGACGACGGCCGCATCCTGCTCAACCTCGACGCCGGCCGCGCCCGCCTCAAGCACCTGCGCGCGAACCCGCTGGTCTCCCTGACCGCGCTCGCGGAGGACAACTGGTACACGCACGTCAGCGTCCAGGGCCGGGTCGTGGACATCCACGACGACGTCGACCTCGTCGACATCGACCGCCTCTCGACGCACTACGGCGGCAACCCGTACCCGGTCCGCGACCGCCCGCGCGTGAGCGTGCTCGTCGAGATCGACCACTGGCACGGCTGGGGCGCGGCGAAGCAGGACTGAGCCTCGTGCCCCGCCGTCACGGCTCGGGGAACGCCTCCGCGAGAGCGGCGAGGTCCACGTGGTCGACGTCGCGCAGCTCGTACCCGGAGTGGAAGGTGCGTTGCTGCGCCGCAGACAGAAGGTGCGTTGCTGCGCCGCAGACAGGCAAGCGACCGAGCGGCCGCCGATCGTGCCGCGCGTGAACGCCGAGGCGGGGTAGTCGAAGCGGGCCCCGTCCAGGCCCGCCTGGATCGCGCTGCCGTCGGGGCCGAAGGTCAGCGGGTGGACGTCGACGTACGACGGGCCGCGGAACTCGACGCGGACGGGCCACCAGTCGGTCTCGGGGACGTACCCGGCCTCAGTCAGGACTTGGCGGAGCACCGGGTCGTCCTCGGTCCGGTACATCAGGTCGAGGTCGCGGTGCTCGCGGGTCTGCCGCCCGACGAGCGCGTCGATGCCCCACCCGCCACCGACCCACACCGCGACGCCGGCGCGCTCGAAGGCGTCCAGCGTCGTGCGGACCAGGTCGACGGTCATGGCTGCGGCATCCACGACCGAGACGCTAGTCGCGGACGAGGCCCGCGTGTGGAGGTCGACGGCTGCCCTGATCAGACCGAGCGGACGACGCGGTACGTCAGCAGCACGACGCCCGACTCGAACGTGCGCGTGCCGGCGAGGCGGAGCGACGGCGCGGGTGCGTCGGGAGCGAACAGGCGACGGCCGGTGCCGACGACGACCGGGTGGACGAACAGCCGGTACTCGTCGACGAGCCCGCGGGCGGCCAGCTCGTGCACGAGCCGGATGCTGCCGGTGGCGACGATGTCGAGCCCCGGACGTGCCTTCAGCGCTGTGATGCCGGCGGCGAGGTCGCCGGAGATCACCGTGGTGTTCTCCCAGCCGGGCTCGGTCAGCGTGCTCGACACGACGTACTTGTCGACCCCGTCGAGGTACGCGGAGATCCCCGTCGTGTCGTCGGCGCGGTGCGGCCAGTAGCCGCGGAAGTCCTCGAACGTGCGCCGTCCGACGAGCAACGCGTCGGACCGAGCGTCCTGCGCGGCGATCTCCTCGCCGAGGTCGTCGGTCGAGCCGTCCTGCTCGCCCGCGCCCTGCGGCATGAACCAGCCCGCGGACAGGTCGATCACGCCGTCCAGCGTGACGTTCTGGGTGACGACGAGGTCGCGCACGAACACTCCTTCGGTTCGGGAGCCTCAGCACACCACGCACGCGAGCCGCGCACAACGCGCGGACGGCGGCTACTGGGCGACGCCGGCCCGGCGCAGGATCTCGTCGACCACGTGCTCGATCGGCGCGGTGGCGTCGATCGCGGAGCCGGCCGGCACGGTCTCCTTGGTCTCGTGCCACCGCTCGATCAGGGCGCGGTCGGTCGCGATCCCGTCGCGCCACTCGTCGTCGGGGCGCGCGTCCAGGCGGCCGTGCAGCGTGGGCAGGTCCACCTCGAGGACGAAGACGGCGTCGAACACGTCGAGGAAGGCGGGGAAGTTGCGAGAACCGCCGCAGAAGAACGTGACGTCCTCGCGCTGGTCGGCGGCGATCGCACGCACCTTCGCGACGTCCCAGATGTGGTCGTCGCGCCCGCTGGTCTCGAACGGCTCGCCGGTCAGCGCGTCGCCCGGGTACGCGAGCTCGCGGTCGCCGTGTATCGCCTGGAACCCGCGACGTGCGAGCTCGTCGGCGACCGTGGTCTTGCCCGTGCCGGACAGTCCTTCGACGAGGTAGTTGGCCTTGCCCATGCGAGGCACGCTAGCCCGACTCCTCGTGCTCGCGCGTTCCGGGAGACACTGGGGGAGCACCACCGTCTGCGACAAGGAGTCCACCGTGCCTCACGGAGCTGTCCGCTGGTTCGACGCCGAGCGGGGGTTCGGCTTCCTCGACCTCGGCGACGGGAGCGAGGACCTGTTCGTGCACGCCTCGGAGATCGTCGGAGACGACCGGGTGCTCCGCGAGGGGCAGGAGGTCGAGTTCGAGATCGGCGAGGGGGACCGCGGGCCGCAGGCGCGCCGCGTGCGCGTCACGGCCGACCGCGCGGCGGACGCGCCGCTGGGCGTCCTCGGCACCGTCACCTGGTACGAGCCGACGAAGGGGTACGGCTTCATCACGCCCGACGAGGGGCGCGGCGAGATCTTCGTGCACAGCTCCGCGATCGTCGGCGGAGGCGTGATCTCCGAGGGGCAGCGCGTCGCGTTCCTCGTCGTCGACGGCGAGAAGGGCCCGCAGGCGGACCACCTGCTCCCGCTCGCCGCCCAGGCGGCGCGCGCCGCGTCCGACGGCGCCGACGGCACGGTGTCGTTCTACGACGAGGCCAAGGGCTTCGGGTTCGTCGTGCCCGACGGCGGCGGCGACGACCTGTTCGTGCACGTCAAGGCGCTGCCGCCCGGGCTGACCGAGCTGTCCGAGGGCGACCGCGTGACCTACGACGTCGCCGCCGGGGACCGGGGACCGCTCGCCCGCAACGTGCAGCTCGTCGGCGGCGGCGGGCGCCGGTCCCAGGGACGTGGCGGACGGGCGTCGTCGGGTGCTCCGGCTCGTGGGGGCGTGGGCTCCGTCGCGCGGTACGACGAGGAGCGCGGGTTCGGCTTCATCACGCCCGACGACGGCGGCGACGACCTGTTCGTGCACGTGTCGGTCGTGCGTGGTGACGAGACCCTGGAGGAGGGCGACCGGGTCCGGTTCAAGGTCCGCCAGAGCGACCGGGGACCGCAGGCGGACGGCGTCGAGCTGATCTGAGCCCGCCCTCAGGTGATCGTCGAGCCCGACCGGACGAGGTGCCTGCCAAGGAAGAAGACGCTGCGCGTCTTGCCCGTCCAGAAGCTCGCGCCGGTGTTCTTCGTGATCGTCGAGCGTGTGATCGTGAGCGTCCCGGTCCGGTCGTTGCTCACGTAGAACACACCGGGCCCGCCCTCGGGGGCGCGATTGCGTTGGATCCTCGTATGGTCGACGGTCACGTGCTGCCTGGTGCCGTCGAAGTAGACGGCGCCGCCGTTGCCGCCCTTGCCCGACGACGCACCGTGGCCGGTGGCGACGTTGTCCGTGAGCGTGTCGCCGCGCAGCAGCATCGGTGCCTGCAGCGAGGACACGGCGCCGCCGTTCGCGCAGCGGTTGCGCACGAACGTCGAGTCGAGCAGGCGGGCCGTGACGCGCTGCCCGACGAGGCGCACCGCGCCCCCGCCGGCGTCGGAGTCCGCCTTGACGCACCGGTTGTCGCGGAAGGTCACGTGCTGGACGGTCAGCCGGCCGCCACGCATCGCGATGGCCCCGCCGCCGCGCAGGTCGTCGAGCCGGTGGCCCTTGAAGGTCGGGGCCTTGGTCGCGTTGCCGTTGCGCATCGTCAGGTTCTTCACGACGACGTGCGGCGTCTTCTGGGCGTCGCAGTGCGCGTCGAGCCAGCCCAGCGCCTCCGCGCACGTGTTGGCGTAGAGGATCGGTCGCTTGCCGGCGCCGGAGAGCGTCACCTTGCCGCCGCCGTCCAGCACGAGCTTCTTGACGACCTTCGCGCGCTTGTCCGCCCACGGGTGCTTGCAGGTGGTCGTGTTGCAGACGACGAGCGTGCGGTCGAGCGTGATCGTGACGTGCTTCGGCCCGCACCGGAACTTCACCGTCCCGCCCTTGCGCACGGCCTTCGCCAGCGCCGCGGGCGTGCATGACCGCGCGGTCCCGTGGCCCACGTAGGTGACGCCGGGTGTGGACGCGGCGGTGGCACCCGACGACGGCACCACGACCATCAGCACGAATGCGGCAACCACGGCGACGATGCGGGACATGCCCGAACCGTAGGCCCTGGAGGGTGGTGCTCGGGAGGGGCGTCCCGGAGGGCGGAGAAAACGAGGTGCCCGTGGCGCGCCCTCGTGCCACGCTGACGGCCAAGACGCACACCACAGATGCGTGCATCTTCTGCGACATCGTCGCCGGCGAGCATCGCGCCAGCATCGTCCACGAGGACTCGACCGCCGTGGCGTTCATGGACCGCTACCCGGTGGTGCGCGGCCATCTCCTCGTCGTCCCGCGCGTGCACGCGGCGGGGTTCGAAGAACTCGACCGGGACGTCGGTGCGCACGTCTGGTCGGTGGGGCACGACCTGGCGCGCACCCTGCGGCGCTCGAGCGTGCGTTGCGAGGGAGTGAACTTCCTGGTCTGCGACGGCACGGCGGCGTTCCAGACCGTCTTCCACTTCCACCTGCACGTCATCCCGCGGTACGTCGACGACGGCTGGTCGCTGACGCTCCCGGAGCCGGGCGAGCGCGACAGGGCCCTCCTGGACGAGGACGCGAGCGCGATCCGAGCGGCCATCGGGTGAGCCGGTCTACCTCGCGACGGTGCGGAACGGGTCGGCGGTGGCGACGAGCTCCACCGGAACCTCGGGGACCCGCGGCGCGAGCAGGCGTGCGAGCTCGGCCATGCCCTCCTGCTCCGAGGGCACGTGCCCGACGACGACCATGCCGGCGCACAGCCCCGCGGTGACGGCGTCGGCCGCGTACTCACCCGTCTCCCACTCGTGGCCCTCCCCGATGACGATCACGTCGACGTCGGGCCGGGCGAGCGCGCGCCGGTTGAGCGCGAAGCCCTGGAACCCGGGCTGCAGCGCGACGGAGGACACGGGCGCGTCGTGGTCGCCGACATACCGCAGCGCGCGGGTGCCGAGGGCGTCGGCGACGTGCTGGGCCAGGGTGCCGAGGTTCGTCGGCGGAAGGTCGTAGACGCCGGGGTCGTCGGCGCGCTCGGCGTCGAGCCAGCCGAGCGCGCGTGCCGTGCCGGTGCGGATGCCGTCCGGTCGGCGGTCGTGCCACGCGTCGTGCAGGTGTAGGACGACGAGCCCGTGCTCGTTGACGAACGCGGACTTCGCTGCGTAGACCGGGTCGCCCTCGTGGTCGAGGACCTCGTCGGACGCACCGTGGTGGTCGAAGTACAGCGGCTCGTGGGTGATGACGAGGTCGAGACCGCGCGCGGCCGCGCGCTGCAGGACGTCGAGCGTCGCCATCATCGTCACCGCGACGCCGCCGACCGGGGCGTCCGGGTCCCCGGCCAGGAACCCGTCGACCGTCGTCGCGCGCGGCGGGACGCCGACGAGCTGCGCGATCTGATCCGCCACCTGCCGCGATGTCACCTGCACCCGGCCACGGTACGTCGTCCGCCCGGACGCGAATCCCGCTACGCTCGCGCGCAGTCCAGCAGTCACGCACAGAGATGAGTCGCCCGTGTCGATGAACGAGGGGTGGGGTGGCGCCGGGACGGCTGCGCCTGCAGCGCCCGGCTGGTACACGGACCCGTGGGGTCAGGCGCCGCAGCGGTACTGGGACGGTGCGAGCTGGACGCCGCAGACCGTCCCCGGCGGCGGCAAGGCCCAGCGCCCGCGCCTGCCTGAGGGCACCCCGGTCCAGGGGATCGGCATCTGGCTGCTGGCGGTGCTGCCGATCCTGGGGGCGATCACGCCCTGGCTGTACCGCGTCGACACGTCCTCGATCGCCGACTACCTGCGGGCGGTGGAGGACGCCTCGGAGAGCGGGAGCTCGGCGTACGTCCCGCCGCCCGACGTCAGCGGGTTCCTCGGCGCCGGCTACGGGCTCGTCTCGCTCGTCGGCCTCGTGCTGACCGTCGTCCTGGTTGTCCTGGCCTACCAGGACGCCAAGCACCTGGCCCGGGTCGGTGTCGTCCGCCCGTTCCACTGGGCGTGGTCGATCCTCAGCCCGATCGTCTACGTGATCGGTCGCAGCGTGGTCGTGCGCAAGGTCGGCGGGGTGGGGGCGTTCGCTCCGATGTGGACCGCGATCGTCGTGATGGTCGTCGCGCAGGTGTCGGCCCTGATCTGGATGGCCGCGCTCGTCGGGTCGATCCTCGATCAGGCGGCCACCGCGCTCGGTTGAGCGGGGGGGCGGACCTCGGCGCAGGAACCCGTCACCCCAGCGCGTCTATCGCCGCCATCTCGTCCTCGCTGAGCGTGAAGCCGAACAGGTCGCCGTTGGTCTCGATGCGGTCGCGCGACGTGGACTTCGGGATGACGACCACGTCGTGCTGCACGTGCCAGCGCAGGACCACCTGCGCGGGCGTCACGCCGTGTGTGCGAGCCGCCTCGGCGAGAACGTCCGACGACAGGTCCGTCCGCTTGAGCGGGCTGTACCCCTCGACGACCACGTTCCGCTCGCGGTGCGCCGCGAGCAGGTCGGGGTCGTGGTCCTTCGGGCTGTACGGGATCTGGTTCACGGCCGGCGCCTCACCGGTCGCCTCGATCAGCTCGTCGATCTGCGCGATCGAGTAGTTCGACACCCCGATCGATCGGACCAGGCCCTCGTCGCGCGCCTCGCGGAACGCCTGCCACGTCTCGGGGGAGGCGACCTTGTTCGGCGGCCAGTGGATCAGCCACAGGTCCAGGTGGTCCGTGCCCAGCGCGGCCAGTGACTCGGTCAGGGTCTGGCGTGCGCGGTGGGCGTGGTCCGGCGGCAGCTTGGTGGTGACGAAGACCTCGTCGCGGTCGATCCCGACCGTGGCGAGCGCCCGTCCCACCTCCGCCTCGTTGCCGTAGCCCGTCGCGGTGTCGATGTGCCGGTAGCCGAGCTGCAGCGCGGTGCTCACCGCGCGTTCGGCCTGTCCTCCTTCGGACTGCCACGTGCCGAGGCCGAGGACGGGGATCGATCCGCCGGGGAGCGTGAGGGTGGGGGTCTGCTGCGGGAGGTTCATCGGGACAGTCTCTCCTCGCGTCGCCCGACCCGCCCGTCGGTGGTGCCGTCCGACGAGCGGTCCGTGTGGTCAGACCCGGGGGGCCAGGGCCTCGAGCCACGCCTGCCAGGCGCTCCGCTCGTGCCGCACGTACTCGGCCGCGTCGTCGGCGAAGAGGAACGCGCGCAGGGTCAGCATCGCGGAGCCGTCGTCGAGGTCCCACGCCGTGAGACCGAGGACGCCGGGCACCGGGGCCGTGAGCCGGACCACCGCGTGGCGATCCCCGATCCGCTCGACCGTGCCGGTCGCGCCGTTCGCCTCGACGGTCGCGCCTTCGTCGGTCAAGCCCAGGTCGTCGCGCAACGCGGACCACGGCGCCCCCACGCCACCCGCGAACGACGCGCTGAGCTCCATCGACGTCGCTTCCTGCCCGGCGAAGTCACGCAGGTAGACGCGCAGGTTGTCGAACGACGGCAGCCAGCCGGGGGCGAGCGTGTCCCACCACTCCTGCTCCCAGTCCGCGCCGACGCCGAACCCGCTGGTCGTGACCCGGACGACGCACGTCCCGCCGGACCGCGCCTCGACGACGAACTCCGAGGTCAGCGGGCTGAGCGTCTCGGGGTCCTTGCCCATGAGGGCGGCCCAGTCCTCCTGGTACTCCAGGCGCCGCGGCGGGTCCCAGCCCGTGACCTGCCCGTCGGAGCCCATGTCGGGACCCATCGCGAAGTGCAGGGAGCCGCCCTCGCGCTCCTCCAGGGTGGTCGGCAGGAACCACGCGCTCATGCCCTGCGCGGTGGCGATCGCCTCCCAGACCTGCTCGGGGGTGCCGGGCACCTCGACGGTGAACTCGAGCCGGTACGGTACGTCGGGGGTCATGAGTCCTCCTGGGGAACGGGGTGGGCGGCGACGACGAGCCGGTACGGCGTCCCGTCGTCGTGGTGGTAGCGGGCGGCCAGGTCGAGGACGGCGGCGGTGAGGTCGTCGGCGAACGCGGCGCGGTCCGCGGCCGAGCGGAACCCGATCTGCGTGTCGATGGTGAGGGTCGGCAGACGACGACCGCCTCCGGCCCGTCGTGCGAGCGCGCCGACCTCCCGCACCACGCGGCCGGCGAGCGCGACGAGGTAGCCGGCGGAGAGCCGGTCGGCGCTGGCTCCCGGGTCCGCGGCCGACACGTTGACCGCGGCCGGCGACACGACGTACGACGACGCCGTCGCCTGCACGACGCGCTCGGTGAGCCCGCCGTGGCGGCGCTCCTCGGCCAGCTCGACCAGGCCGTGCGCCTCGAGCGTCTTGAGGTGGTAGTTCACCTTCTGGCGTGGGATGCCGACCCGCGCCGCGAGCCCGGCGGCCGATGCCGGGACGGCCAGCTCGCCGAGCAGCCGGGCCCGGACGGGATCCAGTGCCACGGTCGCGGCCGCGGCGTCCTCGATGACCTCGATGTCCTGCATCGGTCCAGCGTCCCCTTGACAAACAAACTTGTCAAGGGGCGGGTGTAGTCGGTCCTGGTCGACCCGCCGCCGCACGTCTACGGTCGCTCCATGACCGTGTGGGACGACGAGCGGGAGGCGTACGCCGCAGCCGCCGGATGGTTCGTCGCGACGGCCCCGGCCGCCGCCGGGCGATGGGACGAGCGCGGGCTCGGGGAGTGGGACGTGCGGGCGCTGGTCGGGCACACGACGCGCTCGTTCCTGACCGTCGAGGAGTACCTCGCGCGCCCCGCCGCGTCGGTCGAGGTCGCGACGTCCGTCGACTACTACCTCGCGACGAGTGCGCTCGCGGCCGGTCCGGGCGTCGCCGAGCGTGGCCGCGTGGCGGGGGCTGCGCTGGGGGAGGACCCGGTGGCCGCGATCGGGGCGCTGGCAGACCGCGTGCTCCCGGTTGTGGCAGCCTGCGACGGCACCGAGCTCCTCACGACGATCGTCGGCGGCATGCGCCTCGTCGACTACCTGCCCACCCGCACCTTCGAGCTCGTCGTGCACACGCTCGACCTGCACGCTGCGCTGGGTCTCGACGGGGAGCCGCCGGCCGCCGCGGCGCGGGCGGCGCTGTGCCTCGCGGCCGATGTCGCGGTGGCCCGGGAACGATCGGGCGCGGCGCTGCTCGCGCTGACGGGCCGACGAGGGCTGCCGGACTCGTTCAGCGTGCTGTGACCGCGGAGCGCCCGGTGCGCGGATCAGGTGGTCAGGTCGCGTTCCGCACCGCGTGCCGCACGTAGACCACGCCGCCCGCGAACCGCCGCAGGTCCAGCAGCTCGAGGTCGAGCCGCACGCCCCTCGGCAGCGCGGGCTTGCCGCCACCCACGATCGCCGGCCCCAGCAGCAGCACGCACTCGTCGACCAGTCCGTGCCGGAACGCCTCGGCCCCCAGGGCGGCGCCGCCGACGCTCAGGTCCGCGGCGGACGCCTCCTTGAGCCGGCGCACCGCCTCGGGGTCGAAGGTCCGCTCGATCCTGGTGCGTGCCGTCGTGACCTCGTCGAGCGTGGAGGAGTAGACGACCTTGTCCGCGTCCCGCCAGACCTGCGCGTACTCGCGCACGACGTCGGGCTCACCGGCCAGCCACTCGTCGTCCTCCCAGACGCGCATCGTCTCGTACATGCGCCGGCCGTAGAGCGAGGTGCCGATGCCGCGCTCGTGCTCGTTCCAGAACGCGTGCACCTCCTCGTCGGGCGCCGACCAGTCGAACGCGCCGCTCTCGTCCTCGACGTACCCGTCGAGCGACGTGTTCGCTGCGTAGATCAGCTTGCCCATGGGTGCCTCCGGGTCGACGAACCCTCAGGTTCGCAGCGACACGCAGACCGGGCAAGCGTCAGGCGAAGGAGAACGCCGGCGGGAACGCCAGGACGACGATCGCCGCCCATGCCGCGTAGACCGGCAGGTAGCGGGTCTGCCAGCGCTCGACGGCGTCGAACGTGCCGCCCTTGCGCAGGAACCGCCACAGCAGCCAGCCCGTGACCAGCAGGTGCACCAGCAGCACCGCGTCGAGGCCGAGCGCCGCGGTCTTGTTGGCCGTCCAGCCCGCGTCGGCGATCCGGGTGACCATCGCGACGAGCGCGACGATGTTGACCGCGAAGGCGGTCACGACGAGGGCGAGCTGCAGCCAGTCGAAACCAGTGCCGGGAGCCAGGGGGTCGCGGGCGCTGATCGAGTAGAGCAGCAGGCCCAGGACCAGCAGCAGGATCGCGTCCATGAGGATCAGCAGGGTGCGGTCGACGGCGCCGAGGTCGCCGCCGGTGAGCAGGGCGACGAGCGCCGCGACCAGGAGCAGCAGCGTCAGTGGCGTGAACACGCGTGTCAGAACGGGTGCGATGTTCTCGACGACGGCCTGCTTCGCCTCCACCAGCCATGCGGCGACGAAGAACGCGCCGGGGACGGCGAACGGCATGAGCCACGTGGCGACGAACGGCCCGGCGTCGATCCCGACGACGTCGAACGTCGCGAACAGCAGGCCCACGAGGAACCCGCCCCCCAGGGCGATGAGCGCGAAGTAGATGGCCAGCTCGCCGGTGAACCGCACGAAGTCCATGCGGCCGGAGTGCTCACGCCACCGGCCGCCCGCGTAGGCGACGCCCAGCAGCAGCCACAGGAGCACGGGCAGATGGGTGGCGACGAGGACGAGGGTGGTCGCGACGCCGTCGTCGGGAGCGCCGGCGAACGGGTACAGGTTGACCGTCACCGCGACGATCGCCGAGAGGCCGACGAGCACACCCACGACCCGGCCGGGCAGCCGCCGCGACCATGCGAAGTACGCCGCGAGGAACGGCAGCACCGCGAACCCGACGTTCACCGCGAAGCCCTCGTCGCCACCGACGGCGAGCAGCGCCTTGACCGCCCCGCCGGCGCAGAGCGCCAGGGCCAGCAGCACGCCGAGGTCGCGCCAGCGCCGGGCCGCGTCGGACGGGACGTCGGGCACGAGCACCAGCTGCTTCCACAGGCGTTCGGAGTGCTCGCGGGCGAACTCGCGCGAGACGTCGTCGAGGTTGCCCATGCGGCGCACCGCGACCAGGAACGCCTCGTCGTCGTCGAGCCCGCCGGCCCGCAGGTCGTCGACCCGGCCGCGCAGGTTGTCCTCGAGCTCCGCGGCGTCGTCGGACGTGACGGCGGGACGGCGCAGGACCCAGGTGCGCCACTGGTCGATCTGCTCCTCCAGGCCCGCGTGCGCGCCGCTCATGCCCAGGCCTCCGCCGCGCTCGGGCCCTGGAGGTTGCCCCAGACCTGACGCAGCGCGTCGGCGACGACGTCCCACTGGGCCTGCCGCTCGCTGAGCGCCTCGCGCCCAGCGCTCGTCAGCGCGTAGTGCTTGCGCCTGCGGCCGGAGCCCGCGTCCCAGCGGGCCGAGACCCAGCCGTTGCGCTCGAGCCGGTGCAGCAGCGGGTAGAGCATGCCGTCGGTCCACTGCAGGCGGCCGTCGGACAGCTCGCCGACCCGCTTGAGGATGGCGTACCCGTGCAGGTCGCCGTCCGCGAGGATGCCCAGGACGAGCGGTGTCGCGGCGGCCGCGACCAGGTCCTTCTCGATGTGCATGCGTGCCCCCGATGCCTTGCGGTGCTAGGTATGAGAAACCCTAGCACCGCAAGGTATCGGGTGTCGTTCGTCAGGAGCAGGTCAGGGTCGGTGTCCCGGCCGTGCCCGATCCGATGAACCCGAAGCTCGTCGTCCCGCCCGCGGTCACGGCGCCGTTGTAGGGCGCGTTCGTGACGGTCGTCGTCGACCCGGACGTCGTCGCGACGCCGTTCCACAGGCTGCCGACGGTCAGCCCGGAGACCGTGACCTTCCACGAGGTGAGCGCGGACGCGCCCGCCTTCACCGTCACCTCGCCCTGGTAGCCGCCCGGCCACGAGCTCAGCGCGCGGAACGTCGCCGTGCACTTCGCTGTTCCGCCTGTCGGAGTCGGAGTGGGAGTGGGAGTCGGAGTGACCGTCGGCGTGGGAGTCGCAGTCGGGGTGGGCGTCGGCGTCACGGTGGGAGTAGGTGTGGGCGTGACCGTCGGGGTGGGGGACGCCGTCGGGGTCGGAGTGACGGTCGGCGTGGGGGTGGGCGTGGGCGTCGTCGTGCCGCCCGACGTCGTGTACGAGACGACCGTCCGCGGCGCGGAGCACTTGCCGCCGCAGCTCGTCGGGAGGGAGAACGAGTACTCCCGGCCGCCGAAGACGTACGCACCCGTGACGTCCTTGACCCGGATCCGGTAGTCGGTCCCGCCGGTCGTCGTCGGCTGCACCAGGTACGACTGCCCCATGTCCGTGTTCATCGGGGTCGTGACCCACGCGCCGTTGGAGTAGTGCTCGACGCCGTGGATGCCGTTGGGCAGGTGGTTGATCGAGACGCCTCCCCACCACCGCTCGGAGCCCTGGATGAAGCCGATCTCGATGTCGCCGGTGTAGTTGGGTGCGGGAATGTACTGCCAGCTCACGTGGCGGTTGCCCCAGTGGGCCGGCTCGAGGTCGCCGACGGCGGCACCGTTCTTCACGAACTTGTTGATCGACTGGTGGGCGAGGTCGATGTGGTACGGGTCGTCGCGGCACCAGGCGTTGGGGTCGCCGCAGCTGTCGGCGACGAGCATGTCGAGGGTCGCGCCGTTGTACTTGTCGGAGACCCACGAGCCGCCCCGGCAGAACGCCTGACCCGCGGCACCGTCGTTGATCCCGGTGCAGTAGTCGCCGATCGACACGCGCACCCAGCGGCCGCAGTTCAGGCCGTTGTCCCACGTGCCGACCTTGGGGTCGCTCGCGGCCATCGGGCGCTGGTACATCGTGTAGTCGCCGGGGGTGTTGAAGACGTTCAGCGCGATCCAGTTCTGCGTCTCGAGCTGGTCCTGCGGGAGCCCGCACCCCCCGTACGGCGAGCCGAGGTTGTCGAACCACGTCGCGTTGCCGGTCACCGGCGTCGTCTCGCCGCCGGACGGCGCGGCCTGGGCCGTCGCGTGCACGCCGACGATCGCTGCGCCCGCCAGCAGCACGGCGAGCACGCGGCTCCACCGGCGGACGGTTCCTTGCATGGACATGACGATTCCTCCCGGTGGACGGTGCTCGGACGTACTGTGCCGGGGGTCGGAATCTTCGGCAGGGGTGCGAATCGTTTACGCCGAGCACGGGCCGTCGTCATGAGCGCCGCGGGCGCGCCGTCAGGCGTCGTCCGCGTCCAGCTCGCGAACCATGATGATGCTCCGGTACGTCTTGCCCGCCCAGTGGATCGAGTCGACCGGATCGAACCCCCACGCGCCGTACAGCTGCACCAGGTGCGTCGCCGGGATCGCCGTGTCGACGCCGATCGACGACGCCCCGTTCGCCGACGCCCATCGACGTCCCTGCCGCCAGAGCGCTGACGCGATCCCGCGTCCACGCAGCGGGGGCGACACCGCGACCTGGTTCAGCCAGGCGTGCCCGTCCGCACGCGCCACGGCGGTCAACTCCTGCACTGTTGCCGAAGGGGGCAGCGAGACGGTGAGCGAGCCGACGATGTGCCCGTCCTGCTCGACGACCCAGCACTGCCCTCCGAGCGCCCGCCGGGCGGTGGTCGCCACGTCCTGGTCGACGGCCGTGAAGTTCAGCCCCATCGCGCCGAGCTCGGCGTACGCGGCGTGCAGCAGACCGGTCAACGGCGACGCGTCGTCGGGCGCGAACGGACGCATCAGGAGGGTCGGGTCCACCTGTCCATTCAACTTGATGAGCAGAGCCCGCCCTCGCGCGGGCGGGTGACGCTCGAGCGGGTGTCGCCGGGGCCGAGCTCGCGACGGCAGTCCGAAGAGGTCAGACATCGCGGAGCATGGTGTCCGAGTCGCCCTTGCGGCCGACGACGACGAACCCGTGCCGCTCGTAGAGTCGTCGGGCGTTCACGTTCCCGTCCTCGACGCTCAGGCTGAGTGCCCTCCAGCCCAGGCCGCGCGCCTGCTCGATGCAGCCGACGAGCAACGCAGACCCCACACCCCGGCCGCGGTGCCGCCGCGCGACGCCCAGCCCGATCTCCGGGACGTCGTCGGCGACGTACCCGTACCCCGGCTCGGACGCCGGGAGCGCGCGCGCCCAGATGGCGCCGAGCGGCTCGTCCCCGTCGAGGGCCACGAGCCCGAAGTCGTCGGGCCGGCCCCAGCCGCCGACGTAGCGCGCGGTGTGCTCGTCCGCGATGACCTGCTCGCGCGTGAAGCGCTGCGCGCCGTCCCAGTTGAACGCCTCGAGCAGCATGTTGTACAGCAGGTCGAGGTCCGCCTCCGTCGTCGCGCGCAGCCGCATGCCGACGATCGTCGCACGCGGGATCAGACCAGGTGCTGGACGATCTCGCGTACGTCGTCGTCCACCGTCAGCGACGCGAGCGCGCCGTTGACCAGGGGCAGGTGGGGTGGGACGTGGCCGATCTCCAGGTCGAAGACGATGGGGAGGTCGAGGCGGCCGAGGGCGTCGAGCACCGCCTCGCGCTGGGAGAGGTGGGGGTGGTCCGGCGCCTTCGTCCGGCCGATCACCACGGCGCGGGCGTGGTCGAACCAGCCCGCCAGCCGCAGGCCGTGCAGGTTGCGGCAGATGGTCGCGGCCTCGTCCTCCGCCGCCTCCAGGTAGACGACGAGGCCGTCGTCGGCGTGCTCCCGGCCGAACGCCGCGACGTCCCCATACGGCGTGCCCGCGAGGTTGCACAGCGTCTCGATGCAGCCGCCGATGAGCCGACCGGTGACGTGGAGCTCGTCGGCGCCGTGCAACGCCCACCGACCGCTGTCGACGACCTTCCACCCCGTGGCGCGAGGGTCCTCCTCGAACCGCCAGAAGTCGGCGACCACGCCGGAGTTCCGCTGACGGTGCGGACCGCGCCCGCCGACGACGTCGAGCCAGCTCAGCAGCCCGGCCGGTGGTGCATAGGGCGTGTCGGCCAGGTTGTCGCCGTGGACGGTCGCCCAGCCGAGTCTCGTGGTGATCGGGACCAGCAGCGTCGAGATGTCGGAGTAGCCGACGAGCCAGGTCGGCTCCGCTGCGGCCAGCGTGTCCCAGTCCAGGAGGTCGACGAGGTCGATCGCCAGCTCGCCGCCCCACGGCGGGACGACGCACCGGATGCTCGGGTCGCACAGCATCGCGGTGAGCTCCGCCGCACGGTCGTCCGCCGTCCCCGCGGTGATGCCCGCCCCGTCCATCTGGCGCCCGACGACGACGTCGAAACCCGCCTCCCGCAGCCGACCCACGCAGAACTCGATGCGCTCCGCGGCCGCGCCGGCGACACCCGCCGACGGAGACGTGACGCCGATGCGATCGCCGCGCTGCAGCGGGGCCGGGTACCTGATCATGACCCGCATCGTGCCAGCCGTGCGTTCACCCGGGCGTCGGCTGTCGATCCGGGGCAGTCTCATCCGTCACAGTGGTGACACCGCGCAGCTGCACAGGAGGAGCGACATGACCCAGTACGCCATCTACTTCCACCAGCAGTGGGTCGGTGACCACCCCGCCGAGTGGTTCCGGTCCCGCGTCGAGCCGAGCACCGCGGTGGTCCGCGACATGGAGGCCGCCGGTGTCCTCGTCTTCGCCGGCGGGCTCGAGCCGGACATGGACGACGCCTTCAGCGCCGACGCCACGAGCGGGAGCGTCGTGATCACCGACGGCCCATACACGGAGACGACCGAGTACCTGGGCGGGATCACCGTGATCGACGTGCCCGACCTGGAGACCGCCAAGATGTGGGCCGGCAGGGTGGCCGAGGGTTGCGGCTGGCCGCAGGAGGTCCGCGTCGTCAGGTAGGGCTAGTGGGCCGACGCGACGGCGAGCAGGACGAACGCGGCGACGATGACTGCCAGCCGCACCAGGTGCAGGCGGTCCCAGCGGCGCGACTGCTCGCGGTGGTCGTCGGGAGCGGTCTCGGGCGTCCAGGTCTTCGACCGGTCGTTGATCGGGACCAGGAGCGTGACGGACATGACCACGCTGATCACCAGCAGCGCGACGGCGGTCCAGGCGAGCGCGGCGGAGTCCGGCTTCACCAGGGCCGTTCCGGCAGCGAGGAGCGTCGAGCCGATGTACCAGAACGGCATGGCTCGTCCGAGCATCCGGGCGCCGTGGGAACGAGCGAGCACCCGGGCGTCCTCGGGCAGCGCATCCGTGATCGGGTTGATCACGAACGCGACGGAGAGCTCCACTCCCACCATCAGTCCCGTGACGACGACGGCGACGATCGACAACCACTCCATGATCCGAACTCCATCCGCTGATTAGCAGCGCTAGATCTAGCGCTGCTAGCGAACATAGCATCGGAAATCTAGCGATGCTAGAGTCGGCTCGTGACCACGTCAGCCGCCGCGCGCCGAGCCCGCCAGATCGAGGAGCGGCGGGAACGCATCGTCGTCGCCGCGCGCGCCCTGGCCGAGGAGCAGGGCTGGGAAGCGGTGACGACGCGGCGGCTCGCGGACGCGATCGAGTACAGCCAGCCCGTCCTCTACGGCCACTTCCCGCAAGGTCGCACGGAGATCGTCACCGCCGTCGCGCTCGCGGGCTTCGAGGAGCTGGCTGCCGCGCTCTCGTCGCCGTCGATCGGGGCCGGAGCGACGGACGCCGCGCGGGTGCGTGCACTCCTGACGGCGTACCTGGACTTCGCGACGCAGAATCCGGCCACCTACGACGCGATGTTCCTGCTGCCCCTCGTCGTCCCCTTCGCCGAGGCCGACACCCCCGTCGTCATGAAGGCGGCGTTCGACGCGATCGTGGGCACGCTCCTGCGGCTGCGCCGCGTGCCCGACGAACCCGAGGCGACGGCGGAGGTGCTGTGGGGCGCCATGCACGGGCTCGCCTCTCTGCACCGAGCAGGTCGCCTCTCCGCCGACCGTGACCAGCGCGTCGACGCGTTCGTCCGGGTCTTCGCTCCCTGACCGGCCGCGGCGTTACCTACGAGAGGTCACCGGCCCTCCGTGTGCGAGCCCGGCTGGCGCCGATGAGCCGGGTGCTCGTCGCGCGGTACGGCTGATGCGCGCTCCCTGGCGGCGTCATCGCGCCTCTGCCGCGGTCGCCGCGGCCCGCGCCAGCCACTTCGGAACCTCGCCGTAGCGCTGGTTCGGCACGAGCTCGCCCTGGGCGCAGCACGCGATCAGCTGTGCCATCCGGCGGGCGCGCGTGACGTCCTGCTTGGCCGAGGTGACCCAGACGGCGCAGACCTTGCGGTACGTCGCGGTCGAGGCCTCCCAGAACGCGGTGGCCGCCGGCGACGCAGCCAGCTGCTCGGCATACGAGTCCGGCAGCCCGGCCCACGGCCGCTCGTGGCTGTAGGGCGCCTCCTCGCGGGTGCGCTGCTCCCAGATCGCCAACCCGCTCGGCTGCATCCGTCCCTCGGCGCGCAGCTGCTCGACCAGCTGGAGATTCACGCGGCTCCACTGGGACGACTTCTTGCGCGGCGTCCAGCGCTGCCGTCTCGTCTCGTCGTCGATGCGCTGCACGACCGAGTCGATCCATCCCCAGCACAGCGCCTCGACGACCGCTTGCTCCCACGTCAGGCCGCGATCGGCCGAGCCCTTCTTCCTCAGGCCCATCCACAGTGCCGTCTCGGTGTCGTGGTGCAGCGCCAGCCAGGCACCGAACTCCTCGGGGCTGTCGAAGAAGCGCGCAGGCCGCTCCGGCGAGCCGCCCATCCGCCCCGGCGTCGCGGGCTGGACCTCGTCACGTGGCATGGACCGAGTGTGCCGCCGACCGCCGACATCCCCATCGACGCCTGACCGGGTGTGCGGCGCGAGCACGAGCGCTGGGTCCACCGGGAACATTTCGCCGTGCGTGGAAGTTGAGCCCAACAGACTCAAGTTCGCGACGAACGGCTTGCATCGTGTCAGAGGCGGGTGCAAGGTTGAGCGCAGCGGACTCAAGAGCGTCCACGAGCACCGGAACGAAAGAAGGATCCACACATGGCACGAGCAGTCGGCATCGACCTGGGCACCACCAACTCCGTGGTCGCCGTCCTCGAAGGCGGCGAGCCCACAGTCATCGCCAACGCCGAGGGGTCGCGCACGACGCCGTCGGTGGTCGCGTTCTCCAAGACCGGCGAGGTCCTGGTCGGCGAGATCGCCAAGCGCCAGGCCGTCACCAACGTCGACCGCACGATCACGTCCGTCAAGCGCCACATGGGCACGGACTGGACGACGAGCATCGACGACAAGAAGTACACCGCGCAGGAGATCAGCGCGCGGGTGCTCTCCAAGCTGAAGCGTGACGCGGAGGCCTACCTGGGCGAGCCCGTCACCGAGGCTGTCATCACCGTGCCGGCGTACTTCAACGACGCCGAGCGCCAGGCCACCAAGGACGCCGGCACCATCGCGGGCCTCAACGTCCTGCGCATCATCAACGAGCCCACCGCCGCCGCTCTGGCCTACGGCCTGGAGAAGGGCAAGGAGGACGAGCTCATCCTCGTCTTCGACCTGGGTGGTGGCACGTTCGACGTGTCCCTGCTCGAGGTGGGCAAGGACGACGACGGCTTCTCGACGATCGAGGTCCGCGCGACGTCCGGCGACAACCGCCTGGGCGGCGACGACTGGGACCAGCGCATCGTCGACTTCCTGGTCGCCGAGGTGAAGAACAACTACGGCCAGGACCTGTCCAAGGACAAGGTCGCGCTGCAGCGTCTGCGTGAGGCGGCCGAGCAGGCGAAGAAGGAGCTGTCCTCCTCGACGTCCACCAACATCTCGCTGCAGTACCTGGGCATGAGCGAGAACGGCCCCATCCACCTGGACAGCAAGCTCACCCGTGCGCAGTTCCAGCAGATGACGCAGGACCTCATCGACCGGACGAAGGCGCCGTTCAACGCCGTCATCCGCGACGCGGGCATCAAGCTCGCGGACATCGACCACGTGGTCCTCGTCGGCGGTTCGACGCGTATGCCGGCCGTCACCGAGGTCGTCACCGAGCTCACCGGTGGTCGCGAGCCCAACAAGGGCGTCAACCCCGACGAGGTCGTTGCCGTGGGTGCCGCGCTGCAGGCCGGCGTCATGAAGGGCGACCGCAAGGACGTCCTGCTCATCGACGTCACTCCGCTGAGCCTCGGCATCGAGACCAAGGGCGGCGTGATGACCAAGCTCATCGAGCGCAACACGGCCATCCCGACGAAGCGCTCGGAGATCTTCTCCACGGCCGAGGACAACCAGCCGTCCGTGCTGATCCAGGTGTTCCAGGGCGAGCGCGAGTTCGCGCGGGACAACAAGCCGCTCGGCACGTTCGAGCTGACCGGCATCGCGCCGGCCCCGCGCGGCCTGCCGCAGATCGAGGTCACGTTCGACATCGACGCGAACGGCATCGTGCACGTGTCCGCCAAGGACCGCGGCACGGGCAAGGAGCAGTCGATGACGATCACCGGCGGCTCGGCCCTCCCCAAGGAGGACATCGACCGCATGGTCAAGGAGGCCGAGGAGCACGCGGCCGAGGACAAGGCGCGCCGCGAGGAGGCCGAGACCCGCAACTCCGCCGAGCAGCTCGTCTACTCGACCGAGAAGCTGCTGGTCGACAACGCCGACAAGCTGCCCGAGGACGTCAAGACCGAGGTCCAGGCCGCGGTCGGCGAGCTGAAGGTCGCGCTCGAGGGCACGGACGCCGACGAGGTCAAGGCCAAGACGGCCGCCCTGTCGACGGCCGCGCAGAAGATCGGCGCGGCCATCTACGCCAACCAGGGCTCGGCTGACGCCGCCCCGGCCGACGAGACGCCCGCGGCTGCCGCGGACGACGAGGACGTCGTGGACGCCGAGATCGTGGACGACGAGGAGACCAAGTGACCGAGGCCAACGAGCCGAACGAGGAGCCGCGCTTCACGGACAAGCGCCGCCTCGACCCGGAGACGGGGGAGGTGCGCACGCCCGAGGACGAGGTGCTCGCGGAGGCTGAGCAGGTCGCGTCGGAGGCCGAGGAGGCTGTCGTGCTCGAGGGTCTCGTCGAGGCCCAGAAGCTCGCGGCCGAGCGGCTCGAGGAGGTGCAGCGCGCCAACGCGGCGCACTACAACCTCGAGCAGCAGTACTCGGCGTACGTGAAGCGGTCCAAGGCCGAGACGCTCGCCGCCCACGGGCGGGGAGCCGCCTCGGTGGCGGAGGCGCTGATCCCGGTGCTCGACGACATCGAGCTGGCTCGCCAGCACGGCGACCTGACCGGCCCGTTCGCGTCGATCGCGGAGAAGCTCGAGTCCACGCTCGAGCGGCTCGGCGTCGAGCGGTACGGCGCGGCCGGCGAGGCGTTCGACCCGGCCGTGCACGAGGCCCTCATGCACGGGCACAGTGCCGAGGTTACCGAGGCCACGGTGCAGAACGTGCTCCAGCCGGGGTACCGCTTCGCCGACCGGGTGCTGCGCCCGGCGCGCGTCGCGGTCGTCGAACCGGAGTAACCCCGTCTCCCGCAATGTCCGAGCAACTGGTCGCAATGGCGACCCGACGCTCGGACGTTGCGGGAAGAGGTGGGAACCGAACACACAGCGTCCGAGGAAGTGGCTGTCATAGCGACCAGTTGCTCGGACGTTGGGGATGAAGGAAGAGAAATGGAGGCTCGGTGACCGGGCAGGACTGGATCGAGAAGGACTTCTACAAGGTCCTCGGCGTGGCCAAGGACGCCGACGCCGCGACCATCAAGAAGGCCTACCGCAAGCTCGCCCGCACCAAGCACCCCGACCACAACCCCGGCGACGCCAAGGCGGAGGCCGAGTTCAAGGAGGTCGGCGAGGCCTACGCGGTCCTGTCCGACCCCGAGCAGCGTCAGCAGTACGACCAGCTGCGCGCCATGACGGGCGGCGCCCGCTTCCAGGCCGGTGGCCGGGGCGGCGCCGGCGGCGGTGCTGGCTTCGAGGACATGTTCGGCGGCATGTTCGGGCAGAGCACGCGCGGCCAGCAGTACCGGGCCGGCGGGGCCACGTTCGAGGACCTGCTGGGCGGCATGTTCGGCGGCCCGCAGGGGGGTTTCCAGCGTCCGCCGCAGCCCGGCGCCGATCTGTCGGCGTCCGTCACGCTGCCGTTCCGCGACATCGCGGAGGGCGCGCCCGTCTCGCTGTCCGTCGAGGGCCGCACGGTCAACGCCCGCATCCCCGCGGGGGTGCGCGACGGGCAGAAGATCCGCCTGCGCGGCAAGGGTCGCCCCGGCGAGCCCGGTGCCGCGGCCGGTGACCTCGTCGTCACCGTGCACGTCACCCCGCACCCGGTCTTCACCGCCGACGGCATGAACCTGCGCCTCACGGCCCCGGTCGCGTTCGACGAGGCCGCGCTGGGCGCCACCATCGAGGTCCCGACGCTCGACGGCACCACGGTCCGGCTCAAGGTTCCCGCCGGGACGCCCTCCGGCCGGGTGCTGCGGGTCAAGGGCCGTGGCATCGGGGGCAAGGGCGACCTGCTCGTCACCGTGCAGGTGGTCGTGCCGCAGCGGCTGACCGACGCCGCCCGCGAGGCGGTCCAGGCGTTCGGCATCGCGACGTCGGGGGAGGACGTGCGGGCCGGGCTCATGGACCTGGCGAAGATGTGATCGTCTGATGGCGCCCGACGACACACCGCGGTTCCTCATCTCGGCCGCGGCCCAGCTGGCCGGCATGCACCCGCAGACGCTGCGCCAGTACGACCGCCTCGGCCTGGTGGTGCCCTCACGCACGGCCGGCCGCGGCCGGCGGTACTCGCTGCGGGACGTCGCCACGCTGCGCGAGGTGCAGCGGCTCTCGCACGACGAGGGCATCAACCTGGCCGGGATCAAGCGGATCCTCGACCTCGAGGCGGACGTCGAGCGGTTGCAGGCGCAGGTCGGCTACCTGCGTGCCTTCGTCGACCCGGGTCGTCGCGTCTTCACGGCCGACCCACGCGGCGACGTCGTCGCGACCCGCCGCTCGGCCCGCGTCCCGCAGCCGCCGCGGACCCCGCGGGCGATCGGCCAGGCCGGCGCGGTCGTCCTCTGGCGCCCGTCAGCCCCGCGCTGACCGAGTCCGCGGGTCAGGCGCTCGGCACCGTCAGCTGCCGACGACGCCCACGTCGATCTGCTCACCCTGCGAGCTGTCGACCACCACGCTGATGCCGGCCGGTACGCGTCCGTCCAGCGAGGCGAGGAGCGAGTCGCTCGGGGGCAGATCGCCGGGGGTGCGCACGTCGATGTGGATGGTGTCGCCCTGCAGGCTCACCCCCGCGACCTCCGCACCCGGGACGGCGGCGATCCACGCGTCGGCCGCGGTCTCCACGCGGGCCGTGTACTTCGCCAGCACGTAGGCGCCGACGGTGTTCAGCACCAGGGGCAGGGCGACGAGCGTGAACAGGATGCCGATCGTCAGGTACGTGCGGCGGTCCGGTCCGTCGCGTCGCTCGGCGGCCTCGGCGGTGTAGCCCGCCGTCGCGTAGACGAGCGTGCCCGCCAGGACGAGCGCCAGGAAGTTGGACAGGAACAGGGTCAGCGCCCCGAACCCGAGGGCGAACGAGCCCTGCCCGAAGCAGATGCCGACCACGGCCAGCGGCGGTACCAGCGAGATGGCGATCGCGACGCCGGGCAGGACGGCCGCGACGTCTCGTCGGGCCAGCGCGATCGCACCCGCGAAACCCGTCGCGACGGCGGCGACCAGGTCCAGCAGGCCGGGCGACGTGCGCCCCGAGATCTGGCTGTTGGCGAGCAGGTTGGTGGTGGCCGGGACGACGAGCGAGAAGAGCACGTCGATCGCGATGACCAGCGAGGCGCCGAGCACGACGAAGCGCAGGGCGCTCAGGATCGCGGCGCGGCTGCCCTTGGCCAGTCCCAGCGCGACCCCCATGATCGGCGTCGACAGCGGCGCGATGATCATGGCCCCGATGACGGTGGCCGTGGAGTCCGAGAGCACGCCCGCGCTCGCGATGACCGCCGAGAGAACGAGCATGGTCCAGAACGCGGACCGCTTGGACTGCCGGTCGCCGTGCGAGAGGTCGAGGTCGGCCGTCAGCTCGTCGAGCGTGCGCCGTTGCGGTCCGGCAGGACCGCCTGGAGGGGGTGCTTCGCCATGTGCGTGAGGATCCCAATGGAACTCCTCGTGGTGTGCGCGCCACGCCCGCCGAGTCTCGGCGACGTCGACCCCGGTGGGCGTGCGGCCGCCAGAGGTCAGTAGCGGCGCAGGATCGTGACCAGGTCGAGCGGTGCGTCGGGTGCTGCAGACGACAGGGCACGCTCCTCGACGGCCGTGACGTGCCGCGCGACGAGGGCCTCGGCGTCCTCGGCCCGGCCCGCGGCCAGGAGGTCGACGAGCTCGCGGTGCTCGTCGACGGAGCGGTGCTGGTCGTGGGTGCGCCCGTGCACGGCGAGGATGAGCGCGCACCGCCAGACGACCTCGCCGAGGTAGCGCTCGAGCAGCGCGTTGCCGCTCAGCTCGCCGAGCAGGATGTGGAACTCGGCGCCGAGGCGCCCCGACACCTGGCCGCCGGCGTCGGCGGCCGCGGCCTCCTGTGCGATGTGTGCGTCGAGCGGGGCTCGGACGGCCGCCCCCGGGCCCGTGGCGATGAGTCGGACGGCCTCGCGCTCCAGGCAGCGGCGGACCTCGAACGTCTCGCGGGCCTCGGTCAGCGACGGGTTCGCGACGAGCGCCGACTTGGCCTTGCCGACCTCGACGAGCCCGGCCGCCGTGAGCCGGGCGAGGGTGCCGCGGATCAGCGTCCGGCTGACGCCGTACTGCTGGGCCAGCAGGTCCTCGGGCAGCCGGGTGCCCGGTGGGAGCGCGGCTTCGACGATCGCGGAGCGCAGGCTCCGGAACGCGGCGTCGGCCCGCTCGGAGGGGCGTTGGGGGGCGGCCTCGGCGACGGCGCCGGGAGCGGTGTCGGTGACGGGCATGGCGTCACCGTATACCTGCTGCCCCGCGCGAAACCGACTGGAAACGCAGGTTTAAAGGATACGCAACCCATGGATGTTGGTATGCGAACTAGCGTCACTTCGTATACCGAAAGCCGAGGGACTCATGCCGATCAGCACCATCGCACTCACCGAGCAGCAGCAGGAGCTCGTCGACGCCTCCGTCGCGGCGGGAGAGGCCGACGATGCAGCCGCACTCGTCCTCCTCGCGCTGCGCGAGCTCGCCACCGCAGTCCTGCCCCGACCGCACCCGCGACCCGCGGGTCGTCCGTGGGCGTGGCAGGACTCCATCGCGCACGCGCCGGCCGCCGAGCGCACGCTCCTGTCCGAGGCGGTCCTGGCGCCGGGTACCGGCAAGGCGTTCGAGGTCCGGGCCGGCCAGATCCTGCGCGTCGAGCAGATCGACGGCGACCAGTGCGTCGACCTCAACGTCTTCAACCTGCACGACTACCGCGAGTTCATGCACGTGGGCCGCACGCGCACGCTCCACGGCGTCAACCCCACGGCCGGCGACTTCCTCTGGTCCGCACCGCCGCGAGAGCGCGCCCTGATGTACCTGCTCACGGACACCGCCGGGATCAACGACACCCTCTTCCCGCGGTGCAGCGCCACCATGTACGAGTCGATGCACGGCTTCGCCGAGCACACCAACTGCGCCGACATCCAGGCCGAGGCCCAGCGCGAGTACGGCCTGACGCCCGACGACGTGCACGACTCGTTCAACCTCTTCATGGCCACGCGCGTGACCGACGACGGCATGCCGGAGATCCTGCGTCAGCAGACCGGGCCGGGCGACCACGTCGAGCTCTTGGCGCTCGTCGACACGCTCGCCGTCCCCAACGTCTGCGGCAACGACGTGATGGGCACCAGCAACTTCTCGCTCGACCCGGTGCTGGTGCGGACGTACGCGGCGAGCGTCGCCGACGTCGCCGTCGTCCCGCCCCTGCTCGCGTACGGCACGCAGCGCACACCGGCGGACTTCCGCCAGCCCGCGATCCGCACGGAGCGCGCGCTGCGCCGGGACCCGGACTACGTGCCCGCCTTCGCGCGCACGCCCGTGCGGCTCGTCGAGCTGAAGGTCGACCTCGACGACGAGCACGCGGTGCTGCTCGACGGTGTCCGGCACACCGAGACGGCCAAGGACGACGGCACCGCGCTGCGCGACGTGCTGCTCACCTGGTGGGTGCAGACCCATGCCTGACGAGGGGATCGACTTCGACGCGCTGCCCACCTACGAGCGCTACAAGCTCATGGCCAGCCTCATCGTGCCGCGGCCCATCGCGCTGGTCACCACCGTCAGCCCGTCGGGCGAGGTCAATGCGGCCCCCTTCAGCATGTTCGGGATGGTGGGCGAGGAGCCCCCGCTGCTCATGATCAGCGTCAACCGGCTCGACGACGGCACGCAGAAGGACACGGCCGCGAACCTCGACGCCAACGGCGAGTTCGTCGTGCACATCCCCGACGAGTCCACCGCCGCCCAGATGCACCGCACCGGCGAGCGGTTCCCCCCGCACGTCGACGAGCTCGCGGAGGTCGGCCTCACCGCCGTCCCGTCGCACCGCGTGACGCCGCCGCGCATCGCCGAGGCGCCCGTCGCCTTCGAGTGCACCGTGCACGAACGCATCCTCACCACGAGCCGGCAGATCTACCTCGGGCGGATCCGCCACCTGCACGCCGCGCCCGGCCTCGTCGACACCGACCGCTGGCGCGTGACGCTGGCGGACTTCCGCCCCGTCGGGCGCTTCGGCGCCAGCTTCTACGTCACGACGTCCGACCGCTTCTCCCTCGCGGAGGCACCCGACGGCGCGCCCGTCGCCGCCACCGACATCGACCAGCTGTGACCCCCACCAAGGAGACCACCATGACCACCCGACGCCTCGTCGCGGCCGCTGCTGCGGCTGCCGCCCTGTCCCTCACGCTCGCCGCGTGCTCGAGCGGGGACGCCGCCGAGCCCGCCGCCTCGGGCTCCAGCCCCGCGCCCGCCGGATCGGTGAACCTCGCCGACGTCTGCCCTGCGACCGTCGTCATCCAGACCGACTGGAACCCGCAGTCCGAGCAGGGCGGCCTGTTCCAGCTGCTGGGCCCCGACGCGAAGATCGACGCGCAGCAGAAGACCATCAGCGGGTCGCTGTACTCGAAGGGGCAGCCGACCGGTGTGGACGTGGAGATCCGGGCGGGCGGGCCGGCCATCGGCTACACGGCCGTGCCGGCGCAGATGTACACCGACAAGGACATCCTGCTGGGCTGGGTGAACACCGACGAGGCGATCCAGAACTCGCAGGCCATGCCTACCACCGCCGTCTTCGCGACGTTCGAGAAGGCGCCGTGGATGGTGATGTGGGACCCGGCGACGTACCCCGACGTGAAGACCATCGCGGACCTGGGCAAGACCGACGCCGTGGTGCGGTACTTCAACGGCGCCACCTGGATGGACTACCTCGTCGGCTCGGGTCAGCTGCGCAAGGACCACACCGACGGCGGCTACGACGGCACGCCTGCCAACTTCGTCGCGGCCAAGGGCAAGGACGGCCAGCAGGGCTTCGCGACCGTCGAGCCGTACGTCTACCAGAACGAGATCAAGGAGTGGGGCAAGCCGGTCGACTACCAGCTCATCGCCGACACGGGTTACCCGCTGTACGCCGTCGCGCTGTCCGTGCGGTCCGACGACGTCACGAAGCAGTCCGCGTGCCTGAAGAAGCTGATCCCCGTGGTGCAGCAGTCCACGGCGGACTTCTTCGCCGACCCGACGGCCGCCAACGCCCTGATCGTCCAGGCGGTCGAGGAGTACGACACGGGCTGGGTGTACCCGGCGGGCGAGGCGGCCAGCTCGGCCAAGGAGCAGGTCTCGCTGGGCCTGGTGAGCAATGGCACGAACGACGAGCTCGGCGACTTCGACGAGGCGCGCGTGCGGAAGATCCTCGACATCACCACGCCGATCCTGACGAAGAACGGCACGGCGCCGGCCGCGGGCCTGAAGGCGACCGACCTGTTCACCAACGACTTCCTGGACCCGTCCGTCGGCCTGGGGAGCTGACGCCGAGACAGACCGTCGGCGGCGAGGCAGCCCTGTGCACAGGGCTGCCTCGTCGCGGGACGCCTGTCTCGGTGGGGTCAGCGGCGCGACGGGACGCGGGCCGACGAGGCGCGCGGGGCCAGCTCGCTCTGCAGGACCAGCGCCGCACCCCCGACGGCGGCCGCCTCCGCGGCGTGCGCGGAGATGACGACGTCGATCGGGTGGCTGCTGCGGGAGAAGAAGGCTCGGTCGAGCTGGGCGCGCACGGCGGGCACGTACAGCGAGCCGGCGGACGCGAACGACGGGCCGGTGAGCACGACACGGTCCAGGTCGAGGATGTTGGCGAGCGCCTGCGCGGCCAGTGCGACGTACCGGGCCGAGCGTCCGACGATGTCGGCGGCGATCCCGGGCCCCGCCAGCGCGGCGCGCGTGAGCGCGGCGAAGTCCTCGGCCGTGCCGATCCCGGGCAGGTCGACGCCGGCCTCGCGGGCCGCGGCGACGGAGGCGGCGGGACCGGCCAGGGCCTCGACGCAGCCCTGCCCGCCGCACCAGCACGCCGGCCCGTCGATGTCGACGCAGATGTGCCCGATCTCGCCGGTGTTGCCGCTCGCGCCGCGGAAGATGTCGCCGTTCGCCATGATCCCAGCACCGATGCCCGTGCCCATGTAGAGGGTCGCGAAGCAGGCGCTGGCCTCGTGCGACGTGGCCCAGTACTCGCCGACGGCCGCCGCCGTCGCGTCGTTCTCGAGCATCACGGGCATGCGGGTCGCGGCGCCCAGCGCCTCGGGGACCGGGAAGTCCTGCCACGCGTGCATCGCGGGCGGTGTGAGGCTCATCCCGGCGGAACCGGTCAGGGGGCCGGGGGAGACGACACCGAGGCCGACGATGCGGTCGGCGTCGACGCCCGTCTGCGCGACGAGGGTGGTGACCTCGGCGGCGATCCGCGCGACGACCGCGTCGGGCGCGTCGGTACCCGCTCCGGGGCGCCGCCACCGCCCGACGATGGCTCCGCCCAGGTTGGCCAGGACGTAGGTGATGCCCGCGTGGTCGAGGTGCACCCCGACGGCGTAGCGGGCGTCGGGGTCCAGCGACAGCAGCACGGCCGGCTTGCCGCCGGTCGACTCGGCGCGTCCCGTCTCGAGGACCAGGCCGTTGTCGATGAGGCGGCGCACGACGGTCGAGATGGTGGCCCCCGTCAGGCCGGTGGCGCGCGTGAGGTCGACGCGGCTGATGATGCCGGCGCCTCGGATCACGTCGAGCACGGCCGCGCTCGACGTCGCATGGGTGACCGGTGCCGGTCCGGTGCTCATCGGTCCTCCTACGTCGAGGCCGATGACGACGTCGTCGGCCTGGCCCTGCCGTTGCCCGTGCCCCGGTGACCTGCGCGAGCGGCACCGGGTCCGGCGTCGCACCCGGTGCGCTCACGGTAGCCGGTGCCCACCCGAGAAGGCGGGATGTCACCGAAGAGTTGACTAACTTTAGCCACCGATCTAAGAATGCCGGTAGGGGTCGAGGCCGACTCGATCCCGACCTGCTGACTGGCTGACGACAACGACTGACGACGACGTCGACGACGGGCTCGCGGCCGGGCCGCCCCATGCGCAACGGAGCTGACCATGAACCGCACCACCCTGCACGACGGCTGGACCCTGCGTGCGGCCGGCGGCCCCGTCCCCGACCACATCGCGGGCCGCACGATCGACGCCCGGGTCCCCGGCACCGCACACACCGACCTGCTCGCTGCCGGCCTCGTCGACGACCCCTACGTCGACCTCGGCGAGAACGAGCTGGTCTGGGCGCACCGCGCGCAGTGGTTGTACGCGACGACGTTCGCGGCGCAGCCGGCGGCCGACGACGAGCGCGTCGACCTCGTGTTCGACGGCCTGGACACCGTCGCCGAGATCAGCCTGGACGGCGCGCTGATCGGCAGCACCGCCAACATGCACCGCGGCTACCGCTTCGACGTCCGCTCGCTGGTCACGGGGGACGAGCAGGCCCTCACGGTCCTGTTCCGCTCCGCGCTCGAGACCGCCGAGGCCGAGCGCGAGCGCCTCGGTGCCCGACCCGGCGCCTACGCCCACCCGCTCAACATGGTCCGCAAGATGGCGTGCAGCTTCGGCTGGGACTGGGGTCCGGACCTGCAGACCGCCGGCATCTGGAAGCCCGTCCGCCTCGAGCGCTGGCGCACCGCGCGCCTCGCGTCGGTCCGGCCGGTCGTGACGATCGACGGCGCCGCGACGGTGGCGGTGCACGTGGATGTCGAGCGGTCCGGCCTGGTGGACGCGGCAGCGTTGCCTGTCACCGTCAGCGTCGGGGACCAGCACGTCCACGGCGAGGTCCCGGCGGATGCGTCGTCCGTCGTCCTGTCCGTCGTCGTCCCCGACCCGAAGCTCTGGTGGCCGCACGGCTACGGCGACCACCCGCTCTACGACCTGCGCGTCGAGCTCGGCGACCTGGACACCTGGGAGCGGCGCATCGGCTTGCGGACCGTCGAGGTCGACACGTCCGACGACGAGCACGGCACCGCCTTCACGTTCGTGGTCAACGGGCAGCCCGTGTTCGTCAAGGGCGCCAACTGGATCCCCGACGACCACCTGCTGACGCGCATCACGCGCGAACGGCTGGTCCGCCGCGTCGACCAGGCGCTGGATGCCAACCTCAACCTGCTGCGCGTGTGGGGCGGCGGGATCTACGAGTCCGACGACTTCTACGACGTGTGCGACGAGCGCGGCGTCATGGTGTGGCAGGACTTCCTGCTCGCATGCTTCGCCTACCCGGAGGAGGAGCCGCTGCGTTCCGAGCTCGAGGCCGAGGCCCGCGAGAACGTCACGCGGCTGTCGTCGCACGCCTCGCTGGTGCTGTGGAACGGCGGCAACGAGAACATCTGGGGTCACGAGGACTGGGGCTGGAAGGACGAGCTGGGCGACGCCACGTGGGGCGCGGGCTACTACTACGACCTGTTCCCGTCGATCGTCGCCGAGCTGTCGCCGGCCACGCCCTACTCGGCCGGCAGCCCGTTCTCGCCGCGCCGCGACCCGCAGGTCGTCCACCCCAACGACCCCGACCACGGCACGCACCACCAGTGGGAGGTGTGGAACCGCATCGACTACACGCACTACCGCGACGACGTCCCGCGCTTCAGCAGCGAGTTCGGCTTCCAGGGCCCGCCCACGTGGGCCACGCTCGAGCGGGCCGTCCGCAACGCCGACGGCGCGCCGCTGGCCAAGGACGACGCCGTCTGGCTGCTGCACCAGAAGGCTGAGGACGGCAACGGCAAGCTCGACCGTGGCCTGGAGCCGCACCTGGGCGTGCCCGACGACTTCGCCGACTGGCACTGGGCCACGCAGCTCAACCAGGCGCGCGCGGTCGCGTACGCCATCACGCACTACCGCTCGTGGTGGCCGCGCACGGCCGGCGCGATCGTGTGGCAGCTCAACGACTGCTGGCCCGTGACGTCGTGGGCGGCGATCGACGGCGACGAACGGCCCAAGCCGCTGTGGTGGGCGCTGCGCGCGGCCTACGCCGACCGGCTGCTGACCGTGCAGTCGCGGCCGGCCGGCCTCGTCGTCGCGGCGGTCAACGACACCGCGCGGCCCTGGACCGGGACGGTCGAGGTGCGGCGTGAGCGGCTGGACGGGTCGGTGCTCGCGTCGGCGTCGCTGGACGCGTCCGCCGACGCGCGTGCGGTGGCGATCGTGGCGCTGCCCGACGAGGTGGCGGTGCCGGTCGACGCGGCAGACGAGGTCCTCGTCGCGGAGCTGGGGGACGTGCGGACCGTGCACACGTTCGTCGAGGACGTCGACCTGCACCTGGAGCCCGCACCGTTCGACGCGTCGGTCGAGGCCGTCGCCGACGGGTACGTCGTGACCGTCGTCGCGCGCTCGCTGGTCCGCGACCTCACGCTGCACGTCGACCGGCTCGACCCGGCGGCGCAGGTCAGCGACGCGTTGGTGACGCTGCCCGCGGGGGCGACCGCGCGCCTGCACGTGCGCACCGCCGTCCGTGGGCTGGACACGGCGCTGGTCGAGCGGCCCGTGCTGCGCACCGCGAACGACCTGGTGGGGGCTCTGCGGCCCGTGTGATCACCCGCCGCGACCGTTGCCCCGGCGTGCATATGTCGGGGAATGGTCGGTACCGTGGGGTTCAGACTTGGCCGTCACCACGGAGGTGCAGATGCGTCGCGCAGGTGCTGTCGTGCTGTCCGCCGCGTGCCTGACGGCGCTCGCGGCGTGCTCCGCGGCCACCAAGGCCGACGTCGGCCCGAGTGTGCTGCCGACGAGGGCGACCTCTGCGGCAGCGACGCCGAGCCCGACGGCCGCTTCGCCGACGCCGGTGGCCTCGGCCGCCGCGACCACCATGACAGACGTCAAGGATCTGTCGGACCCGAAGCTGGGCATCGAGTTCGTCGACGTCCCGTCGCTCGGCGGGAGCAAGGCCGACGTCTACAACTCGCTGGCTCGCTACGAGGTCGAGTACTGGCGCACGCTGACCACCAACAAGGTCAGCGGCGGTGCCTCGGAGGTCTTCGGGGCCGACGCCGTGACGTCGCTGAAGAAGATCGCCACGCAGAACACGAAGAACAGGTCAGACATCGGCGGGACGTTCCGGTCGACGATCACGAGCATCACGATCTCGGACAACGGTGGACACGCGACGGCGACGGTGTGCGACAACTTCGACGATGCGACGTTCAAGGATCCCGACGGGACCTACACCCCTCACGAGGCAGGCTTCGACCCGACGAAGAAGGAGATCACCGTGGTGCCGGGCGTCGTCGACGGTACGTGGCGGATCTACGAGATCAAGACGGTGGGGACATGCTGAGGGGGGCGCGTGCCTGGGCCCGGGTCGCCGGGGTTGCCGTGCTGTCCGGCGCGCTCCTCGGTCTGGTCGGCGTCCCCTCTGCGTCCGCGGACGGAAACGGCTTCGGGAAGGACGCCGACACGACCCCGTCGTCCGGCGGCGGGACGATCAGCGTGACGATCAGCTCGGAGGGCTCGACGTCCGGCGGCCACACGTTCACGAGCAAGGTCCCGGGCGGCGTCTACGTGAAGCCGCAGTGCTGGCTCACGTCCGGCAAGACCGGCCAGGAGTTCTGGGAGTACTGGAAGCCGGGCGGCGAGGCGCGCGAGTCCGACACGCTGGACGACTACGCGTACCAGGGCCTGCTCCCCGACGACATGGAGAAGTACAAGGACGACACCGAGGGTCACTGGTACACGCCGATGTGCCAGCTCGACACCCCGACCGACGTGAGCGACGCGTACTACAAGAAGTACCCCTACGTGTACGTCGAGGCGGGCGACGAGCCCCCGGCCGCGACGGTCATGGTCGACCCGGTCGTGCTCGCGCAGGCGGCCTACGACTCGATGAAGGAGCTGCTTCCCACGGGCCGGCTCGACTGGAACCCCAAGCTCAAGGGCACCGGCGGGACGATCGTCGGCAAGGAGACCGGGGTGTGGCTCGACGACGCCGCGCGGACGATCTCCGTGACGGCGTCGGTGCCCGGGGGCGTCTGGGCCCGTGTCGACGCGAACCGGACCGATGTCGCCGTGAGTGCCACGGGCGCGACGAGCGGGAAGTGCGCGAACGGCGTGACCTACCCTGCGCCGGCCGCCGACACCGCCTGCCTGACGTTCGACCGCTCGACCGCTTACCTGGCGGCGTCGACCGGCTCGTCCGTCCCGACCACGACCATGACGGCGACGTCGACGTGGACGGCGGGGTGGGTGTCGTCGGAGAGTGCGGCGCGGACCGAGCTGCCCTCTCAGACGGTGACCGCCGAGGCTCAGATCTCCGTCGCGGAGATCCAGAGCATCGTCAACCCCTGAGATCCCGTCGTCATCGTCAGGCGGTACGGGCGCTCAGCACCACGTCGTCGCCGATCGCGAGCGTGACGTCGGCCAGCCGGATGCCCGGCGGCAGCTGTTCGCCCAGGTCGATGCGGCGTCCCTCGAACGCCTGGACCCGGCTGCGCGCGGCCGCGAGCAGGCCCGCGACCAGCGGGTTCCCGCTCGTGACGGAGACGTCGGTGATCGTCAGGACGAGGTCGGTGTCGACGGTCGCCGTCGCCCCGGCCTGTGCCGTCGCGGACAGGAACCCTTTGCGCAGCTGAGCCCGGACGGCCACCGACGCCGCTCGCGGCCCGCGCGAGACGAGGTCCACGTCGAGGCGTGACAACGTCACGCCGTGGGCCGTCGCGAGCTCGGCGGCGACCCGCTGCACGGCGGCGACGATCTCGGCCTGCGCTGCGGCGATGCGCACGTGCCCGACGAGCGGGTCGTGCTCGCTCGGCTCGACGAGCTCCGCGGCCAGCTCGCCGCTGGTGCCCTCGACCCAGGAGAAGGCCACGTTCTGGGCCTCGGCGCGCATGTCGACCCGCACCCCCTCGACCGTGGCGGGATGAGCGTCGACGCGCAGCCGCCCGACGATGCCGGCCTCGCGGTTCTTCACCGCGACCGGCTCAGGTGCCGGCGGGGCCTTGCGGACGCCACCGACGACGACGCCGGTCAGATCGATGTCGAGCGTCGGCACCGCCGCCCCGTCGACCGTCGCCTCCACCCGCACGGCGGACACGTCGATCCCCGCCGCCCGCTCCGCCACGGCCTCCCGCACCCGCCGCGCCAGCTCCCCTCCGTCCGCGGGCCGCGGCCCGGTCCCGAGGCGGACGACGTCGACGGCATCCTTCTCACTCATACCGGCACCCTATGCGCCGCGCCGCCGGGCGCGGAGTCGAGCTACGTCAGCGTGCGACCAGGTCGCGGAGGCGGGCGTGGGCCGTGCGCATCTCCGGGTCCGCCAGGCGGGGGTCGTCGTCGCCACCACCGGCCGCGACCGCTTCCAGGTAGCGGAGGTCCGCTGCCAGGCGGGCCGACGGGTCGGTCGTCAGGGTGCCGTGCCCCGGGATCAGGACCGCCGCACGCGCGACGTAGGGCGCCAGGGTCTCCAGGCCGGCCAGGTACGCCGGCAGGTCGTCGGGGTCGAGAGGTAGCGGGATCTCGACGTCGCTGAGCAGGTCGCCGACGACGAGCACGCGCGACTGCGGCAGCCACAGGGCCGTGTGCCCGGGCGCGTGGGCGTCGTGGACGACGAGCTCGACGTCCAGCCCGGACACGGCATCGCGCGGTAGCGCCTCGACGGGAGTTACGCGGCCCATCAGGTCGACGAGGTCCGACGGGAAGTCACCGAGCTCGGCGACCAGCGCGGCGCGCTCGTCGGCCGCCAGGCGTGCGGTGCGCGGTGAGGCGAAGCGCGGCGCGGCGCCGAACCCGGGGTGCCAGAGCAGGTGGTCGTGGTGGGCGTGCGTGGCGAAGCCCGCGGTGACGGTCCAGCCGCGGTCGACGAGCGTGGCGGCCAGGTCGGCGAGCTCGTCGGGCTGCCACGCGGGGTCGACCAGCAGAGCGCGGCCGTCGCGCACGACGACCGTCGACGTGGTCGACATCGTGCGGCTGGTCGCGACGAAGACGTCGTCGGCGACCTGCACCAGCGCGCGCAACCCGCGCCCTCAGGCCACGCGGGCGCGGAACGTGGCGCGGTAGTCGCCGGGCGCGACGCCCACCGACGCCCGGAAGTGGTGGCGCAGGAGCGCGGCGGACCCGAACCCGCAGGCCCGCGCGACCTCCTCGACGTCCAGGTCGCTGTCCTCGAGCAGGTGCTGCGCGCGCAGGATCCGCTGCGAGGTCAGCCACCGCATCGGCGTCGTGCCCGTCTCCGCGGCGAACCGGCGCGCGAACGTCCGCGAGGACATGAGCGCCCGGCCCGCGAGGGAGTCGACGGTGTGGTCGTCGGCCAGCCGCTCCTGCACCCAGTCCAGGACGTGGCGCAGCGAGTCGTCGGTGCACTCCGGCACCGGCTGCGGGATGTACTGGCGCTGGCCGCCGTCGCGCTGCGGAGGCACGACCATCCGCCGGGCGATCGTCGTCGCGATCTGGCTGCCCAGCTCGCGGCGGACGATGTGCAGGCACGCGTCGATGCCTGCGGCGGTGCCGGCGCTCGTCACGATGTCGCCCGCGTCGACGAAGAGCACGTCCGGGTTCACGCTGAGCTCCGGGTAGCGGGAGGCCAGCTCGTCGGCGTGCCGCCAGTGGGTCGTCACGGCGCGCCCGTCGAGGATCCCGGCCGCCGCCAGGACGAACACGCCGGAGCAGACCGAGACGATCGTGGCGCCGCGGGCGTGGGCGGCCCGGATCGCGTCGAGGATCGCCGGGTCGTAGTCGTCGCGGATGGTGGTGGCGGGGACGGCGACGAGGTCGACGTCCGCCAGCGCGTCGAGCCCGAACGGGGCGGTGATGCCGATGCCGGACGCGGCGCGGACGGCCTGGTCGGGGTGCGTGCCGACGACCCGGAAGTCGATCAGCGGCACGCCCTCCTCGGTGCGGTCGATGCCGAACACCTCGCACACCACACCGAACTCGAACATCGACAGCCCGTCGATCACCAGGGCTCCCACGCTGCGCAGCATCCCGCCACGGTAGGTGGCGGGATCTCGATGGTCAACGCCTTGGCTGCCACTCTGCCGCGAGGCGCGCCCCCGGCAACCCGTTGGCGGCATGTTGACGTACGCCGTCATTTCTGCCACTCGTCGGGCGCGGTCCGCCGAACCAGGCTGGACGCATGGAAGCCTTCGTGACCGTCCTCGCCGCCCTCGTCATCGCCTCGCCGTTCGTCGTGCTCGCGCTGCGCACGACCCGTTGGGACGCAGTCGAACCGCCTGGTCGGCGCCGCGTGCTCGACGAGCGGGACGCCGACGCTCGTCGAGCGGCGCTCGACGACGCCGCGCTCGTCGCCCACCGAGACGACACCGACGCCCGGCTGCCCGAGGCCGGCGCCCGGCCCCACGCCGCCGCGTCGGTCCGTCGGTCCGTGCCGCAGGCCCGATCGGGAGCGCCGCGGCTAGGCTGACCGGCGTGACGCACCGATCCGACGCCGTGGGCCTCGTCCTGGCGAGGCCAGCGCGGATGCTCGGCCACGAGCCGTTCTTCGGCGAGCTCATCGCGGGCATCGAGGAGGTCTTGTCCACCGACGACCGGTCGCTGCTGCTGCACGTCGTCCCGACCCTGGACGCCGAGATCGCGGCCTACCGCCGGTGGGCCGCGGGGCAGATGGTCGACGCGGTCGTCGTCGTGAACGTCGTCGACGACGACCCCCGCATCCCGGTCCTCGCCGAGCTGGGCATCCCCGCGGTCGTCGTCGGCGGACCGCGGACCGGGATGGTGTTCTCCAACGTCTGGATCGACGACGCGCAGGTCAGCCGCGACACCGTCGACTACCTGGTGGGACTGGGCCACACGCGCCTCGCGCGCGTGAGCGGCCCGAAGGCCATGCTGCACACCCGGTGGCGCAACGACGCGTTCCTGGAGCGGTGCGCGTCGGCGTCGGTCGAGGGCGTGATCATCGAGGGCGACTACACCGAGGAGTCCGGGAAGGCGGCCGCGCGGCTGCTGCTGGGTCGGCGCGGCGCGCCGTCGGCCATCGTCTTCGACAACGACGTCATGGCGCTCGCGGCGCTCGCGGTCGCCGCGGAGATGGGCATCGAGGTGCCGGCGCGGCTGTCGCTGCTCGCGTGGGACGACTCGGCGCTGTGCCGCCTGTCCAACCCGCCGCTGTCCGCGATGACGCTCGACGTGCACGGCATGGGTCAGCAGGTCGGCACGTGCGTCCTGAACACGCTGGCCGACGGCCCCGTCCGCGCCCACCAGGCGACGATGCAACGCCTGTCGGCCCGCGCTTCGACGGCCCGCCCGGCCTGAGGCGCACTGACTTCGAGGGTTGGGCACGACTTCGAGGCTTGCACCCCTCGAAGTCGCGGCCAACCCTCGATCTCGGCGGTACCTGAATATCGTCAGGGGGACTCATCAGTCGGGCTGTATAGTTTCGGCGCGTGACCGTCTCCGAGATCGCCTTCGACCTGCGCGCCGCGCTCGGTCCCGTCTACCGCCGGCTCGTCGCCGAGAAGACGCTGCCCGTCGGCCAGACCCGCGCGCTGAACACGCTCGTCGCGGGCGGCCCGACGACCTCCTCGGAGCTGGCCGCCGCCGAGGGCATCACCCCGCAGTCCATGGCCGCGATCGTCGCGGAGCTGGAGGCGCGCGGCCTCGTCGCACGCGAGCAGGACCCGCACGACGGCCGCCGTCGCCTGGTCCGGATCACCGACGGTGGACGCGCCGCGCTCGACGCGGACCGGCACGCGACGGGCGGCTGGCTCACCTCGGTCCTCACGGACGCGCTGGACGACGACGAGCGCGCGACGATCGCCGCCGCGATCCCGGTGCTGCACAAGCTGGGCGCCTACCGTGGCTGAGCGCACCCGCCTGATCCCGGCGCTCGTCTACACCGCGCTGGCGGCGGCGATCATCAGCTCGTTGGGTCTGCTGCTGGTCCCGACGCTGGCGCGCGAGTTCGACGTCACCGTGAGCACCGCCCAGTGGACGCTGACCGTCAACCTGCTGGTCGGTGCCATCGCGACACCCGTCCTGGGCCGGCTCAGCGACGGCCCGCACAAGCGCCGCATCCTGCTGGTGACGCTCGCCGTGGTGCTGGCCGGCTCGGTGCTGGCGGCGACGGCGACGACGTTCGCCGCGCTCGTCGTCGGCCGCGCGATGCAGGGCCTGTCCTACGCGATCACCCCCATGACCATCGCGCTGGCCCGCCGCTACGCACCCGCCGACAAGGTCCGCACGGGCATCGCGAGCCTCTCTGTCACCGTCGCGACGGGCATCGGGCTCGGCTACCCGCTGACCGGCATCATCGCGGCGACCTTCGACTTCCGGTACGCGTTCTGGTTCGCGGCCGCGTTCGTCGTCTCGGCGATCGTCGTCGTCCTCGTCGCCGTGCCGAAGGGGCCCGACGAGCACGGCCTGCGGGTCCCGTTCGACACCGCCGGCGCGGCGCTGCTGAGCGTCGGCCTCGCCGCGCTGCTGCTGGGCATCAGCGAGGGCTCGCGCTGGGGCTGGGGGTCGACGACGACGCTCGGCATCCTCGCCGGCGCGGTCGTCGTGCTCGCCGGCTGGGTGTGGCGCGAGCTGCGCACCGACCACCCGCTGATCCGCCTGGACCTGCTGCGGAACTCCGACGTCCTGCTCGCCAACGCGACCGCGCTGAGCATCGGCACCGCCATGTACATCGGCGTCTCGGTCATCAGCCTCATCGCGCAGGCGCCCACGTCCACCGGGTACGGCGCGGGGATGCCGCTGTTCTGGGCCGGGTTCGTCATGTTCCCGCTGTCCGTCGGCAGCCAGCTCGCCAGCCGTACGGCCCGCGCGCTGGCCCACCGGCTGCCGTTCACGCTGCTCCTGCCCATCGGTGCCGCCTTCACCACGGGCGCGAACCTGCTCATGCTCGTCGCGCACGACGAGGTCTGGGAGCTGATGACCGGGATGCTGCTGGTGGGCATCGGCATCGGGACGACGTACGCCGCGATGCCCGGGCTCGTCGCGCGCGGCGTCGCGGCCCAGGAGCTCGGCAGCGCGGTCTCGTTCAACCAGGTGCTGCGGACCGTGGGTGGATCGATCGGATCGGCCATCGCGGGTGCCGTCATCGCCACGCACCTGGGTCCGGGCAGCCGGCCCACCGGGCACGGCATCGAGCTGACCTTCGTCATCAGCGCGGTCGGGTGCGCGGTGGTCGCGGTCGCGCTGGCGACGCACGCGGTCCACGCCGCGCGTCGCGCCCGACGCGTGCTCGGCGACACGCACGGGAGCGTGCTGCACCAGATCGAGGTGCTCGAGCCGCACGACGGCGGTAGCGTCCAGCCCAGCGACGCCCCGACCGACGCCGTCCCGGCGCGTGATCGGGTTACCACGACGTAACACCGGCCGACTACGCTCCGGCTCGCGCACCCCCGGTGCGCCAGACCCGACGCCAGTCGGCTGCCAGGACCCGCGTCACCCCCGGCGCGGTGAAGGAGGATTCCTTTGCGCACGTCCCGCCCCGCACTCCTGACCGCGCTCGCCCTGACGACCACGCTGGCACTGGCCGCGTGCAGCACGGGTGACGACGACACCGCGACGCCCGGCTCGAGCGACACGTCGTCGGCCGCCGCGTCCTTCGACCCCTCGTCGGTCGCGAAGGACGACACCATCGCCGCGCTGGTCCCGGACAAGATCAAGTCCGCCGGCACGCTGACGGTCGGCTCCGACACGTCCTACGCCCCCGCCGAGTACATCGACGACGACGGCACCACCGCGGTCGGCTACGACGTCGACATCGCCAAGGCGCTCGCCGCCGTCATGGGCCTGAAGGCCGACGTCCAGACCGCCGACTTCACGGGCATCATCCCCGCCATCGGCAGCAAGTACGACGTGGGCATCTCGTCGTTCACGATCAACCCCGACCGCGAGTCGCAGGCCAACATGATCCAGTACTTCGAGGCCGGCGAGGCGTTCGCGGTGCCGAAGGGCAACCCGGGCAAGGTCGACGGGTCGAAGCTGTGCGGGCTGACCGTGGGCGTCCAGACCGGCACGGTCGAGGACGAGGAGCTCGACGACCTGTCCAAGAAGTGCACCGACGCGGGCGACAAGGCCATCACGCCGCTGAAGTACGCCAAGCAGTCCGAGGTCACCACGGCGCTCGTCGGCGGCAAGGCCGACCTCATGTACGCCGACTCGCCGATCATCGCCTACGCGATCGCGCAGACCGGCGGTCAGCTCGAGCAGCTCGGCGACGTGTTCGCCAGCGCCCCGCAGGGCATCGTCGTCAGCAAGGACGACCAGGCCCTCACGGACGCCGTGCAGAAGGCGATGCAGAAGCTCATCGACGACGGCGACTACGGCAAGATCCTGAAGGCCTGGGGCAACGAGGCCGGCGCCGTGACGACCGCCGAGCTCAACCCGTCCGTATCCTGACGCCGTGACGACGTCGACACCCGCCGCCGGGAGACCGGTGGCCGAGCCCGAGCGGATCCACGCGGTCCCCGTGCGCTACCCCGGCCGATGGATCTCGGCGGCGGTTGTCGTCGTGCTGGCGGCGATGGTCGTCAACGCGCTGGTCACCAACGACAAGTTCGCCTGGCCGACGGTCGGGAAGTACCTGTTCAGCGAGCCGATCATGCGCGGCGTGGGCTGGACGCTGATCCTCACGGTCGCGTCGATGGCCATCGCCATCGTGCTGGCCGTGCTGCTGGCGGTCATGCGCCGCTCCGCGAACCCGGTGATGCGCTGGGTCTCCTGGGTCTACATCTGGTTCTTCCGCGGCACCCCGATCTACACGCAGCTCGCGTTCTGGGGCCTGATCTCGGTCCTGTACCCGGCTCTCACGCTGGGCGTGCCGTTCGGACCGGCGCTGTTCACGTTCGACACGAGCGTCGTCTTCAACGCGACGCGCGCCGCGATCATCGGGCTGGCCCTGAACGAGGCGGCCTACCTCGCGGAGATCGTGCGCGCCGGCCTCCAGAGCGTCGACCGGGGCCAGTCGGAGGCGGCGCGGGCGCTCGGCATGAAGGAGGGGCGGATCCTGTGGCGCATCGTGCTGCCGCAGGCGATGCGCGTCATCGTCCCGCCCACGGGCAACGAGACGATCTCCATGCTGAAGACCACGTCGCTGGTGCTGGCGGTCCCCTTCATCTACGACCTCAACTTCGCGCAGGCCGCCATCGGCAACCGGATCTTCCAGCCGCTGCCGCTGCTGGTGGTCGCCGCGATCTGGTACCTGGTGATCACGAGCGTCCTCATGGTCGGGCAGTACTACGTCGAGCGGTACTACGGCCGCGGGTTCGACGAGCACGCGCCGACGAAGGGTCGGCGCGGGTCGCGGCAGGGCGCGATCAACGCGGCGCACACCACGCCGGAGATCGGGCCGACGGACGACATGGGCCGACCGGCCGGAGGTGGCGTGTGAGCACCCAGACGAGCGGCCTCGACCCGAACGCGCCCATGGTCGAGCTGGCCGGCGTGCACAAGTGGTACGGCGACAACCACGTGCTGACGGGCGTGGACCTGGTGGTCCCGCGCGGCACGGTGACCGTGATGCTGGGCCCGTCGGGCTCGGGCAAGTCGACCGCGCTGCGCTGCATCAACCAGCTCGAGGAGATCGGCGCGGGTTCCATCCACGTCGAGGGCGAGCTGCAGGGGTACCGCGAGGAGGGCGGCAGGCTGCACCGCCTGCACCCCAAGAAGATCGCCGTCCAGCGTGCGCGGGTCGGCATGGTCTTCCAGCGCTTCAACCTGTTCCCGCACATGACGGCGCTCGGCAACGTCATGGAGGCGCCGGTCCAGGTGCTGGGCGTGAGCAAGGCCGAGGCGCGCGAGCGGGCCGCCGAGCTGCTGACCCGCGTCGGGCTCTCGGACCGCCTCGAGCACTACCCGTCGCAGCTCTCCGGCGGTCAGCAGCAGCGCGTCGCCATCGCCCGCGCGCTGGCCATGGACCCGGACCTCATGCTGTTCGACGAGCCGACGTCCGCCCTGGACCCGGAGCTCGTCGGTGAGGTGCTCGGCGTCATGCGGGACCTCGCCGCGTCGGGCATGACGATGATCGTCGTGACGCACGAGATCGGCTTCGCGCGCGAGGTCGCCGACCAGGTCGTCTTCATGGCCGACGGCGCGGTCGTCGAGCACGGCCCGGTCAGCCAGGTCATCGACGCCCCGACGGAACCCCGCACCCAGGACTTCCTGGCCCACGTCCTGTAGCCGCCGTTCGCCCGTGTCAGCGGCGGGGGAGCGGGTGTCGGGGGCGTGTCAGCCCCGTGTCAGCGGGGGCGTGCAGGGTTGCACCCATGAGCACAGACCTGGTGATCGAGGCCGAGGGCCTCGTCAAGCACTTCGGTGAGACCAAGGCGCTGCAGGGCGTCGACCTCTCCGTCAAGCGGGGCACCGTTCTCGGCGTCCTCGGCCCCAACGGCGCCGGCAAGACGACGGCCGTCCGCATCCTGTCCACCCTCCTGACCCCCGACGCGGGCCACGCGACCATCGCGGGCTTCGACGTCGTCAAGCAGTCCCAGCAGGTTCGCCAGACGATCGGCCTCACCGGCCAGTACGCGTCCGTGGACGAGGACCTCACGGGCCGCCAGAACCTCGTGCTGTTCGGCACGCTGCTGGACCTGGGCCGCGCCGGCTCGCGGGCCCGGGCCGCCGAGCTGCTCGAGTGGTTCGGCCTCACCGAGGCCGCCGACCGGCCCGCCAAGACCTACTCCGGGGGCATGCGTCGCCGCCTCGACCTGGCTGCGAGCCTCGTCGGACGCCCCGAGGTCATCTTCCTCGACGAGCCGACCACCGGCCTCGACCCCGCCAAGCGCGAGGACATGTGGGACGTGGTGCGCTCGCTGGTCAGCGACGGGTCCACCGTCCTGCTGACCACGCAGTACCTGGAGGAGGCCGATGCGCTGGCCGACGAGATCACGGTCATCGACCACGGCCGCGTCATCGCGCACGACACCCCCGACGGGCTCAAGCACCTCGTCGGCGGCCAGACGCTCGAGGTCCGCCCGTCCGACCTCGCCCGCATGGAGGAGACGGCGACGATCCTGTCCCAGGTCTCCACGGGCGTGACCGGCGCCGTCGAGGACCGCAAGGGCGTCCTGTCGGTCCCCGTGGCCGACGACACCGCGCTGACCGCGACCGTCTCCCGGCTCGCGGCCGCCGGCATCGGCGTCACCGAGCTCTCCCTGCACCTGCCCAGCCTGGACGAGGTGTTCTTCAAGCTGACCGGACGCACGGCGTCCGACGACGACACGACCGTCACGAAGGAGGTCGCCGCATGAGCACCGCGACCCTGACCCCCACGCCGCGCACGAGCTCGGTCCCGCGCGCCGCCGAGGTCTCCCGCAAGCCCCTGCCGCTGCTGCGGCACTCCCTGGCGCTGGCCAAGCGCAGCCTCATCAAGACGTGGCGCACACCCGAGGCGCTCATCGACGTCACGCTGCAGCCGGCGATCTTCCTGGTGATCTTCGTCTATATCTTCGGCGGCGCGGTGGCCGGCTCCACGGCCTCCTACCTGCAGTTCCTGCTGCCGGGCATCCTGGCGCAGACGATCGCCACGGGCGCCATCGCGATCGGCGTCAACCTCAACACCGACCTGGAGAAGGGCATCTTCGACCGGTTCCGGTCGCTGCCCGTGCCGCGTTCGGCCCCGCTCGTCGGTGCCGTGCTGGGCGACGTGGTCCGCTACGTCATCGTCACCGTGGTGACGCTGCTCATCGGCTCGCTCATGGGATTCCGGCTCGAGGGCAGCGTCCTGGCGGCCGTCGGTGCCTGCCTCCTGGCGATCGTGTTCGCGCTGTCGCTGTCCTGGGTGTCGGTGTTCGTCGGCATGAAGGCCCGCACCAGCGGCGCCGTGCAGGGGATCATGTTCCTGATCATCATGCCGTTGAGCTTCGCGTCCACGACGTTCGTGCCGGGAACCACGCTGCCGGGCTGGATGCAGGGCTTCGTCAAGGTGAACCCGCTGACGCACCTGGTCGACTCGATGCGGGCCCTGTTCATGGGCCAGCCGGTCGGGATGCACGTGTGGTGGACCCTGGCCTGGTGCGTCGGCCTCGTCGCGGTGTTCATGCCGCTGGCCATGCGGGCGTACCGCAAGAAGGTCTGACGCCGGCCGGTGTCGGTGCGCGGGTTCCTGGTCGCCTCGCGGGTGACAACCCGCGCATCGACCGGGAACCCGCGACCCGCGGGCTGAGGTGATCGCCTCAGCGGTCAGCGGGCGAGCAGCTCCTCGGCCAGCTCGCCGACGCGCGCGGCCAGGACGGACGGGCGCACCGTCCGCAGCGGCTCGACGGCGGCGGCCCGTGCGGCGGCGTCGCCGACGAACCCCCCGACCTGCCCGCTGCCGTCCTGCTCGAACATCCACTGCAGGTTCGCGCCCAGGCGGGTGCCGATCGCGTGCAGCTCGACGGTCGGTGAGCGCAGGCCCCGGAAGGCCGCGAGCTCGGCCAGCCCCATCGCGTACGCACCGACGATCGGCATGTCGGAGCCGGGGACCGCGTCGTCAGCCGCCGCGCGGAGCAGCTCGACCGCGCGCTCCTCGGCCGCCGCGACGGTCGTCGCCCCCGCCGTCCTCCCCCCACCCGCGGCCGTCGCGCTGCGCAGATGGATCATCGCGGCGGTCGCGCGCGTCAGCGCGCGTGCCTGCGGCGGGTTCACGGGCCGGTCGACGACGCGCACGAGCGCGGCCTCCGCGTGCGCGACGGCCTCGTCGTGCCGTCCCCGCATCAGCGCGATGTGCGCGAGCCCCAGCTCGGCCTGGGCGGCGTCGCCCTCGTCGACCTGGTCCGACGACGCGACGGTCTGCACCCGCGCGTACGCCTCCTCGTCTCCGTGCAACGCCTGCTGCACGTCCAGCAGCACACGGATGCCGCGTGCGTCGCCGAACGCGCCGATGAGCTCCAGGTGGTGCACGCCCAGCCGCAACCACTGCGCCGACTCGCTCGACCCCAGGCCGCCCCCGATCCACTGGCCCAGACCCTGCGCGGCCATCCCCATGCCCCAGTGGTCACCCGCGGCCTCGAAGCGGCGGTAGGCCTCGCGGGCGTCCTCACCGGACTCGGCCGAGCTGGCGTCGTTCTCCCGGACGGCGGCGCGCATGAACAGCCCGATGCCCGCCAGGTAAGGATCGTCCGACGTCACCAGCAGCTCGGCGGGGGCCGCGAGCAGGCCGAAGTCGCCCGTGCTGAGCAGCGGCATGGTCTCGGCCAGGACCCGCATGCGGGGCGAGATCTGCTCGGGCCGCTCGCCGAGCACCACGCGCGCGCCCCGCAGCGCGAGCGCAGCCATCCGTGCGGACTCGATGACGCCGCTGTTCAGCCCGACGTAGGTCGCGACGACCGCTGCCGTCTCGGCGCTGGGGGCGGGCCGTCCCGCGCCCGCTCCGTTGAGGAACGCGGACCGGGCACGGGCGCTCGGGTCGTCGAGGTGCAGGAGCCGGTGCGCCCAGCCGACGACCTCGCTGTGCAGCCCGCGCACGGTCCACAGGCCGAACAGCGCGGACAGGATGTCGAGCGCGGCGGGTTCGTCGTCGTGCGCGAGGGCCCAACGGGCGGCGACCAGCAGCGCCTCGCCGTCCGCAGCGGTCTCGTCGAAGGCGCGCACCTGGCGCGGCCCGATGAAGTCGACGCGGAGGTCGAGCGCACGGCGTCGTGCCCACCCCACCAGGCCCGTCATCGCCGCCTCGCGCTCACCGGCCGCGTCGAGCCTGGCCTCGCCGTATTCGCGGACCGTCTCGAGCATGCGGTAGCGCGCCGACCCGCCGTCCTGGTCCGCGAGGCTGAGCAGCGACTGGTCCACCAGCACGGCCAGGCCCCGGCGGACCAGCGCGGGCGGCGTGCCGTCGGCGATCGCGACCGCAGCGTCGGCCCCGAACGACCCCGCGACGACGGACAGCCGCTCCAGCAGCGTCCGGTCGCCGGGGCTCAGCAGCTCGCGCGACCAGTCGACCATCGCCCACAGGCTGGCGTGCCGGTCCGGCAACCCGCGCAGGGCGTCGTCGAGCAGGCCGAAGCGGTCGTCGAGCCCGTCCAGGACGTCCTCGACGGGCATCGCGCGCAGCCGGGCCGCGGCCAGCTCGAGCGCGAGCGGCAGGTTGTCGAGCCGGTGGCACAGCTCGAGCGCCCTGGCCGCGTCCCAGGCCAGGTCGGGCCGGGCGGCACGAGCACGTGACTCGAGCAGGTCGAGCGCGTCGGCGTCCGGCAGGGTCCCGAGCCGGTGGACCTCCTCACCGACCAGACCCAGTGGGGCACGACTCGTGGCGAGAACCACCAGGTCGGGCGACGCGACGTCGAGCAGGTCGGCGACCACCCGCGCCGCCGCGTCGAGGACGTGCTCGCAGTTGTCGAGGACCAGCAGCCCGTCGAGGTCGGCGGCCGCGACCCGGAGCCGGTCGAGCGGCTCCCGCATCCGCCGCTCGGCGTTGAGGTCGGGCCGGCTCGGCGTGGTGTCCATGCCACCGATCGCGCCCAGCACCGCCGGGAACACCTCGTCGGGCGCGCGCAGCCCCGCCAGCTCCACGACGCGCACCGACCGCCCGCCGGCCGCGACGGTCCGGGACACCTCCGCGGCCAGCCGCGTCTTGCCCGCACCGCCGGTGGCGACGAGCGTCACGAGCGGCGCCGAGTCGATCGAGCGCAGCACCGCTGCCAGGTCGTCGTCGCGGCCCAGCAGCGGTGTGGTGGAGCGGCGCCACGCCGCCGGCATCGTCACGGTGGCGTGCGTGCCTCCGCTCGGGGTGGGTGCGGCGGTCCCCGGCGGCGCGGGCCTGGTCTGCGGCGCCAGCTCGCCGCGCAGCAGGGCCACGTGCGCGTCGACGACGACGGGGGACAGGTCCGCCCCGTAGCGGTCGGCGAGCTCGGTGCGGACGCGGTCGACGAGCTCGAGCGCCTCCGCGTCGCGGCCCTGCGCGGCCAGCACGCGCACCAGCAGCGCGAGCGCCGGCTCGTCCGGCGGGTTGCGGGAGACCAGGCGGTGCAGGTCCGTGCCGTCCAGCGCTCCCGCGCCTGCGAGGGCCGCCCGGGCGCGGGCCACCGCGACGTCGGAGAACAGCCGGGCCGTGGCGCCGTCGTCCAGGTCGGGCACGGCGGGGAACAGGGCGCGCGCGGCGTCGGCGGCCTGCCGGGCCTCGTCGGGCCGTCCGGCCTGCAGCGCGACCGCCGCGCGCTCGGCCAAGGCGTGCGCGTCGGTCGCGTCCACGTGGACGTCGTCGGCGGCCAGCCGATAGCCGCCCGGGACGGCGACGATCGGCACGCCGGTGCGGCGCAGCCGGGAGACCAGGGCCTGGATCGCGCCCGTCCGGTCCTGCGGCGGCTCGCCGTCCCACACGGCGTCGACGAGCGCACCGACCGACACCGTCCGGCCGCGGGCGTCGACCAGCTCGCGCAGCACCGCGGCGAGCCGCTCGCCGCGCACCGGCCGGCCGTCGACGGCGAGCTCGCCGAGCGTCGTGATCTGCACGGACCCAGCATCGCCCATCGACGCCCCCCCACGCCGAACCTGGCCACCCCGGCGCCCCCTGCCCGCCAACCCCCACCCCGCGCCAGTGGTCGGGGGAGGTCGACTGCTCGACGCCGGAATCCGACGACCGGCGGTTCGTCGGGATCGTCGGGTTCGTCCCGTGCAGTCGTCGGGCGTGCGCTGTGGACGGCGCTGGGGACGACGGGCGTGTCGGTGTGGACGGGTTGTGGGCGACGCGCGGCGTGTCGTGTTGCGCGTTCGTGAACCCGCTGGCCAGGGCGTCGTGTCAGTGCCCACAGGTAGTGTGAAACTCGGCGCACAGGGTGAAAAACGACACTCGTGTAACACAACACCTAGTGGTCCGTTGCAGTGTCAGACACAAGGTGTAGTGTCTTGCTCACGCACTCGGCAGGAACGGCGCGGACTCCCCGGAGGCCTCGACGGCAGGGGGCGAGGGGCTCTGACAGGAGCCCTTCACAAGAACTCACGACTCACTTCGACGGAGCGCACCATGACGATCACGGTCTACAGCAAGCCGGCCTGCGTGCAGTGCAACGCGACCTACCGTGCCCTCGACAAGCTGGGCGCCGAGTACACGGTCGTCGACATCAGCGAGGACGCGGACGCCCGCGACTACGTCATGTCGCTGGGTCACCTGCAGGCGCCCGTCGTGATCGTGGACGGCGAGCACTGGTCGGGCTACCGCCCGGACCGCATCGGCGCCCTCTCCGAGCGTCTCGCGGCTGTCTCCGCCTGACACCCGCACACCGGCCGGCGCGGCCGTGCGCACACGATGCGCCGGCGCGTCGTCACCGCGCAGACATCGCGCACCGACCCGAGGTTGAGGGGACGCACATGGGCTCGCTCGTGTACTTCTCGTCGGCCTCGAACAACACGCACCGCTTCGTCGAGAAGCTCGGCCTGGCGGCCTCCCGCATCCCGCTGCGTCCCACCGACCCGTTCCTGCACGTCACCGAGCCCTATGTGCTCGTCGTGCCGACGTACGGCGGGGGCAACGAGGGCGGCGCGGTACCCCGTCAGGTCGTGAAGTTCCTCAACGACGAGGGCAACCGCTCACTGATCCGTGGCGTCATCGCCGCGGGCAACACGAATTTCGGCGAGGCCTACTGCATCGCGGGGGACATCATCGCGGCCAAGTGCCGCGTCCCCTACCTGTACGGGTTCGAGCTCATGGGAACCAGCGAGGACGTGACACGCGTCCGTGAGGGATTGGGACGATTTTGGCAGCGACAGTCACAGATACCCGCGTAGACCTGACGGGGCTGGACTACCACGCCCTCAACGCCATGCTGAACCTGTATGGCGCGAACGGTGAGATCCAGTTCGACAAGGATCGCGAGGCGGCGCGCGCGTACTTCCTGCAGCACGTCAACCAGAACACGGTCTTCTTCCACGACCTCGACGAGAAGCTCGACTACCTCGTCGAGAACAAGTACTACGACCCGGCGGTGCTGGCGCAGTACGACCGGACGTTCATCAAGACGCTGTTCCAGTACGCGTACTCGAAGAAGTTCCGGTTCCAGACCTTCCTGGGCGCGTTCAAGTACTACACGTCGTACACGCTCAAGACGTTCGACGGGAAGCGCTACCTCGAGCGCTTCGAGGACCGCGTCTGCATGGTGGCGCTCTCGCTGGCCGAGGGCGACCAGGACTTCGCCATCTCGCTGGTCGACGAGATCGTCTCCGGCCGATTCCAGCCGGCGACGCCGACGTTCCTCAACCTCGGCAAGGCGCAGCGCGGCGAGCCCGTGTCCTGCTTCCTGCTGCGCATCGAGGACAACATGGAGTCGATCGCGCGCGGCATCAACTCCGCCCTGCAGCTGTCCAAGCGCGGCGGTGGTGTGGCCCTGCTGCTGAGCAACGTGCGTGAGCACGGCGCGCCGATCAAGCACATCGAGAACCAGAGCTCCGGCGTCATCCCCGTGATGAAGCTGCTCGAGGACTCGTTCAGCTACGCCAACCAGCTCGGCGCCCGTCAGGGTGCCGGTGCGGTCTACCTGCACGCGCACCACCCGGACATCTACCGGTTCCTCGACACCAAGCGCGAGAACGCCGACGAGAAGATCCGCATCAAGACCCTGTCGCTGGGCGTCGTGATCCCGGACATCACGTTCGAGCTCGCGAAGAAGAACGAGCCGATGTACCTGTTCTCGCCGTACGACGTCGAGCGCGTGTACGGCCAGCCGTTCGCCGACGTGAACGTCACCGAGAAGTACTACGAGATGGTCGACAACGCGTCCATCCGCAAGACCAAGATCAACGCGCGCGAGTTCTTCCAGACGCTCGCGGAGCTGCAGTTCGAGTCCGGCTACCCGTACGTGATGTTCGAGGACACGGTCAACCGTGCCAACCCCGTCAAGGGCAAGATCACGCACTCCAACCTGTGCTCGGAGATCCTGCAGGTCTCGACGCCGTCGACGTTCAACGAGGACCTCTCGTACAACGAGGTCGGTCGCGACATCTCCTGCAACCTGGGCTCCATGAACATCGCGCTCGCGATGGACGGCCCGGACTTCGGCAAGTCGGTCGAGACGGCCATCCGCGCGCTGACCGCCGTGTCCGACCAGACGGACATCGAGTCGGTGCCGTCGGTGAAGAAGGCCAACCGTGGCGGTCACGCCATCGGCCTGGGCCAGATGAACCTGCACGGGTACCTGGCGCGCGAGCGGATCCACTACGGGTCCGACGAGGGTCTCGACTTCACCAACATCTACTTCTACACGGTCGCCTACCACGCGATCCGTGCGTCGAACCTGCTGGCCCAGGAGCGGAACCAGAAGTTCTTCGGCTTCGAGGACTCCAAGTACGCCACGGGCGAGTACTTCGAGAAGTACATCGAGCGCACGTGGGAGCCGCGCACGGCGCGCGTCGCCCAGCTGTTCGCGGACGCCGGCGTGCACATCCCGACGCAGGACGACTGGCGCGAGCTGGCCGCCTCCGTCCAGGAGCACGGCATCTACAACCAGAACCTGCAGGCCGTGCCGCCCACGGGCTCGATCAGCTACATCAACCACTCGACGAGCTCGATCCACCCGATCGCGAGCAAGATCGAGATCCGCAAGGAAGGCAAGATCGGCCGCGTCTACTACCCGGCGCCGTTCATGACGAACGACAACCTGGAGTACTACCAGGACGCGTACGAGATCGGCTACGAGAAGGTCATCGACACCTACGCCGAGGCCACGCAGCACGTGGACCAGGGCCTGTCGCTGACGCTGTTCTTCAAGGACACCGCCACGACGCGTGACCTGAACAAGGCCCAGATCTACGCCTGGCGCAAGGGCATCAAGACGATCTACTACATCCGTCTCCGCCAGCTCGCGCTGGAGGGGACGGCCGTGGAGGGTTGCGTCTCGTGCATGTTGTGACCGGACGTACCGAGCGATGATTGACGACCTCGGGTCGGGTGTCGTGGGCTACATCTACGGCATCCGACTCCTGGGCTCGGACGAATATCGGTACGTCGGACTGACGCAGGCCAGGCTCGCGGTGCGGTTCGCCAAGCATCGGGCGAATGCAAGGTCCGGTCGAAGGACGGCGTTCTACGACTGGCTACGCAAGCACAGCAGCGAGGTGACCATTGAGATTCTCGAGCGTGTAGCCACGTCGCGAGCGGATCTAGGCCACGCGGAGATCCGTTGGATCGCAGACCTCAAGTCGGCTGGCCATCGGCTGCTTAACATCAGTGATGGCGGCCTCGGGCCAAGCGGCGTCGTCTGGTCGGACGAGCAGCGGGAGGCAGCGCGGATTCGATCGACGGGACGACCTGGCGTCAGCCGTCCCGGGCCCCTGGGTCCGTTCTACGGACATCGGCATAGCGAGGAGCAGCGAGCAAAGTGGTCTGCAGATCGCAAGGGCTCCAACGTCGGTGCCGAGAACCCAAACTTCGGGAAGTTCGGACCCGACCACCCGGCCTTCGGCTCCACCTGGAGCGAGGAGGCGCGTGCTCGCCTCTCGGAGGCGCGCACGGGCGAGGGCAACCCCAACTTCGGAAAGTCAGCGAGCGCCGAGACGCGAGCGAAGATGTCGGCAGCGCGTCGTGGTCGGCCCATGCCGTCCAGTCGCAGGAGCGCACACACCAGACATCACACGAACAAGGGCGTGTGGAACCCGCGATGCGGGTATTGCGACACGATCGTCGAGCGGCAGTTCGCACTGCTCGCACTTCAGCTCCAGGGAGATGAGAAAGCATGACCCCCACCGGCAAGCTCAAGTTGATCGACCGAGTGTCGGCGATCAACTGGAACCGGCTCGAGGACGACAAGGACGCGGACGTCTGGGACCGCCTGGTCGGCAACTTCTGGCTGCCGGAGAAGGTGCCGGTGTCCAACGACGTGCAGTCGTGGGCGACGCTGACCGAGCAGGAGAAGACGCTCACCATGCGCGTCTTCACCGGCCTGACGCTGCTGGACACGATCCAGGGCACCGTCGGCGCGGTCTCGCTGATCCCTGACGCGATCACGCCGCACGAGGAGGCCGTCTACACGAACATCGCATTCATGGAGTCGGTGCACGCCAAGTCCTACAGCTCGATCTTCTCGACGCTGTGCTCCACCAAGGAGATCGACGAGGCGTTCCGCTGGTCGGAGGAGAACGCCAACCTCCAGCGCAAGGCAGAGATCGTCATGGAGTACTACCGCGGCGACTCGCCCCTGAAGCGGAAGGTCGCCAGCACGCTGCTGGAGTCGTTCCTCTTCTACTCGGGCTTCTACCTGCCCATGTACTGGTCCAGCCGCGCCAAGCTCACCAACACGGCCGACCTGATCCGCCTGATCATCCGCGACGAGGCCGTGCACGGGTACTACATCGGCTACAAGTTCCAGAAGGGTCTGGAGCGCGTCTCGGCCGCCGAGCGCGAGGAGCTCAAGAACTACACGTTCGAGCTCCTCTTCGAGCTCTACGACAACGAGGTGGAGTACACGCAGGACCTCTACGACGGCGTCGGCCTGACCGAGGACGTCAAGAAGTTCCTGCGCTACAACGCCAACAAGGCGCTGATGAACCTGGGCTACGAGGCGCTGTTCCCGCGCGACGAGACCGACGTCAACCCGGCCATCCTGTCCGCGCTGTCACCCAACGCCGACGAGAACCACGACTTCTTCTCCGGCTCGGGCTCGTCCTACGTGATCGGCAAGGCCGTGAACACGGAGGATGACGACTGGGACTTCTGAGTCCGGACACCTCGCGCAACCGGCCGGCACGACGGATCCCGTCGTGCCGGCCGATTGCGTTGGTGGGACGGGACTGCCTGGGGTGCGCACGTCCAGCCGGCCCCGCTGAGGCGGTCCGGGTCTGGCGCGTCTGACCGTGCGTTGGCGGCGGCGCGACGTTGACGTGCACCCGACGTGCGCTTCGTGGCCGTCGCGGCGGTCGGTCTGGCTGGTCCAGGTGCGGGGCGTCGTGTGACTCGCGTGATCGGTGTCGGGAGAGGCCGACGAGCCCGCCCGGTGATTCGTCGCGTATCTGTGACGCGATTCACGCCCATATGGGGAAGGTAAAGAGATCTTCAAAGGTTAAACTGGACAAGTGTCCAAACAACGGTGACGGTCGCGGTATCGGACTGCGGTCGGCCCGTGAAGGAGTTGTCCACCATGTCCCGCGTCCTGCCCCGCGCCGCGTCCGCAGCGGCACTCGCCGCCCTCCTCGCGATCACGCCGACCATCGGAGTGCTTGCGGTGACCTCGTCGGCGTCGGCAGCGAGCGTCGTCGTCTCCGGCGGCTCGGACTCGCCGACGCCCTACTCCGTGACTGCCGACGGCATCACCTTGCCCGACGGGTACGTGTTCGAGGACGGGGGGCACGTCAACATCCGGCTGAAGGATGGGCGGTCGCTCGGCATCCACTTCGAGTCGCTCAACAACCAGCCGAGCGGGCAGTGGATCGGGAAGTCGTTCCTGCCGTGGTCGGCCTTCGGGCTGACCGGTGCGTTCTGCGTCGAGTGGGTGCAGGTGAGCCAGTTCAACGAGCACTTCGGCGAGGGCGGCCAGCCGCCGGTCTGCATCGGCCCGGAGCCCACACCCGAGCCGACGACGGAGCCGACGACGGAACCGACGACGGAGCCGACGACGGAGCCGACGACGGAGCCGACGACGGAACCCACGACGGAACCCACGACGGAGCCCACGACGGAGCCGACGACGGAGCCCACGACGGAGCCGACGACCGAGCCCACGACTGACCCCACCGCCGACCCGACGACTGACCCCACCACCGACCCGACGACCACGCCGGCGCCGACGGTGACCGGCGGGGCGGGCGATGGCGGCGGGAGCGACGTGACGGGCGGCGGCGGATCGACGACGTCGGACACCGACCCGGTCACGGAGGTCCTCGACGACCCGAGCCCGGACACCGTCGCGGCGAGCGAGGGCACGGACGAGCAGCTGGCGCACACGGGTGCGTCGGCGATGCAGGTGGCAGTAGTGACGGGTGCGACGTTGGCGCTCGGTGCGGTTCTGCTCGCGGCGAGCCTGCTGGCCCGTCGCCGGACCCGTACGGCGCCCGTCGAGCGCGGCTGACGGCCGACGACGCGCCGCGGAGGAATTCATCTTCCGCGGCGCGTCGTCGTGTCCTCGTCGGGCGCGGCGCGCTGACCTGGACGGATGCGCGCGAAGTGAGGGTAGCCTGACCTGAAAATGGCCCCTGACCTGCGGGTTAGCCAGTCCTTCCTTGCTAGGCAGGGCGTCGCGAACGGGTCTAGCGTCGGTCGGGTAACGCCCCATACCCCACTGTCGGAGGTCATCGTGAGCACGCTGATGGAGATGCCTGCGGTCACCGAGTGCTCGGTGTCCGGCTGTTCGTACAACGACCACTCGAGCTGCCACGCAGCGGCGGTCACGATCGGCGGCAGCGCCGGCGACGCGTCGTGCGCCACGTTCATCCCGCTCGGCACGCGCGGCGGCCTCGACAAGGTCGTCACCCACGTGGGCGCCTGCCAGCGCGCGGAGTGCAGCCACAACTCGTCGCTCGAGTGCACGGCGGACTCGGTGCGCATCGGCGCCGGGCACGACCACGCCGACTGCCTGACGTTCAGCCCCGCCTGACGTTCGGACCGGCTCGACGGACGTCCTCGCCCGACGTCGGTCGCAGCCCGACGATCGACCTCGGTCGATCGCCTTCACCCGAGCCCCCCGGCTCCCGTCGCGACGGCCGCCCGGACCACGTGTCCGCGGCGGCCTTCGTGCGTTGGTGGCCAGACCGGGGTACGACGGCTCTCGTCGCCCCACCCCCACTACGATGACTCATCCGCGACGAGAGGTAGGACGGTGCTGACGACGACCGAGCGTGGCTCGCCGCGTTCCCAGCTGGCGCTCGAGTTCCTGCGGCAGAAGGTCACGTCGGGGGAGTGGCCGGTCAACTCGCGCATCCCCACCGAGCCCGAGCTCATGGAGCTGATCGGCGTCGGGCGCGGCACCGTCCGTGAGGCGGTCCGGTCGCTCGCCAACCTCGGCATGCTGGAGACGATGGTCAGCCGCGGGACGTACGTGCGCTCGCGCCTTCCGGTGAGCAACGTGCTCGCCGAGTTCGTCGCCGGGTACGAGCTCACCGACATCCTCGGGTTCCGGCGGGCCCTCGAGGTCGAGGGGGCCCAGCAGGCCGCGCTGCTGCGCACCGACGCGCAGCTCGCGGCGTTGCGGGCGGCGGTCGACGCCGACGCGTGCGTGCCGGGTGCGGAACCCGGCGCCGTCGAGCGTGGGCGCCTGCCCGGGCAGTTCCACCACCTGCTCATCGAGTGCACGGGCAACCGGCTGATGTCGGGTCTGTACGCGGGGGTGATGGTCGGCCTGCGTGCGGCGATGGATCGCGGCGAGGTGGTGCACGCCGCGCCGCTCGCGGACCGGCACGCCGACCACGTCGCGATCCTCGCCGCGGTCGAGGCGCGCGACGCGTCGGCGGCCGCGCACGCGATGGTCGAGCACGCCGAGCGCGACCTGATCCTCCCGCCCGCCTGATCCTCGGCCGGCGACCGGTGGGTGAGACGGGGTCGCGTCCCGCGAGCAATCGTCTGACTATGCTTAGGCTTCGCTAACTCCGATCCCGAGCATGGTGCGCATGGTCCACAATCGACGCCGCCTGGCGGCACTGCTCGCTGCGCTCGCGGTCCTCGCCACCGCGGCCTGCTCGTCGGCCCCGTCGGCGACGACCGCACAGGACCGAGCGCTGCGAACCGTCGAGAACATCGACGGCTCACCGGTCCAGGTGCCGGAGCACCCCGCGCGCATCGTCACGCTCAGCGAGCCGACGACGGACGGCGTGCTCGCGCTCGGCCTGACGCCGGTCGGCATCGTCGCGGGCCGCGGGCAGAGCGGCGTCTCGCACTACCTCGAGGACCGCGCGGGCGACATCCCTCTCCTGGGCGGCATCGCGCAACCCAACTACGAGGCGATCGGCAAGGCGAAGCCCGACCTGATCCTGGTCGACGGCACGAGCATCAACAACAACGACGAGGCGATCGCGATGCTGCGCCGCATCGCCCCGACGGTCTACGTCGGGTACGCGGGCGGCGACTGGCGCACCACCTTCACGAACGTCGCCGCGGCCGTCGACGAGGCAGCCAAGGGCAAGGCTGTGCTCGACGAGTACGACGAGCACGCCGCCACGGTCAAGGCGCAGCTCGCCCGGGCCGGGTTCGACGACAAGACCTTCTCGATCGTGCGCTGGCAGGGCACGTCGGCCGCGCTGATCCTGCAGGACCTGCCGCCGGGCCAGGCACTGATCGACCTGGGCCTGCCGCGACCCGCGGGCCAGGACCGGCGCGGGCGCGGCCACGCTGAGCCGGTCAGCCTCGAGAACCTGTCGACCATCGACGCCGACTACGTGTTCTTCGGGACGCTCGGCGGCTCGTCGGTCGACAACCCCGCGGCGGGCGGCACGGCCGGGACGGACGGCGCGACGACCGCGCTCGCGGCCGCCGAGCAGACCCCCGGATTCACCGATCTGACCGCGTACAAGGCCGGGCACGTGATCCCCGTCGACGGCTCCACCTGGACCTCGACCGGTGGCCCGATCCTCATGACCTCGATCGTCGACGACGTCGCGACCGCACTGCTGGGTTCCTGAAGCCCAGCCTCCCCGAAGAGCCCGACCGAGAAGGACACCGATGCACACCGCCATCCGGACCGACCGCCGACTGGCCGCGATCGTCGCGGTCGTGACCGCGCTGGCGTTCCTCGTCGTGGGGATGGCTGCCCCGGCCCGGGCGGTCGATGCGACGTTCGTCGCACCCAAGACGCTCGTCGTCGGTGACGACCTGGTGCTGACGGGCACCGGCTGGCTCAACCAGGCCGGTGACGCCGGTTCGGTGATCGCCGTCAAGCTCGACGAGGGTGCCGTCCTGGCGACGGGCGACGTGACGAACCCCGCGACCGGCGCGGTCATCGGCAACAAGCAGGTCTATGCGGCCGTGCAGGCAGAGGCGTCCGGTGCGTGGAAGCTCCGCATCGCGTCGCCCGCCGCGTGGAAGGCCGGCGAGCCGCACAGCGTCCGGCTGCTGACCGGGTCCCTGCTCACGGGCGACGTCACGCGCAGCCAGTCCGCCTCCTTCGACGTGGTCGCCGCCGGGGTCGCCCCGACGGTCACCGAGCAGCCCGACGACGCGAGCGTCACGGAGGGCGAGGACGTCACGTTCTCGGCGGCCGCGTCGGGCAGCCCCGACCCCGACGTCCGGTGGCAGACGGATGCGTCCGGCGCCTGGAAGGACGTCGCGGGCGGGACGTCCGACGACCTCACCCTCGAGGGCGTCGACCTCGACCAGGACGGGACCCGCTACCGGGCGGTCTTCACGAACGCCTCCGGCGACGCCACCAGCGACCCGGCGACGCTCGGCGTCACGGCGCGCGCGGCCGCGACGGTCACCGTCCCCACGAAGCTCGTCGTCGGCGACGCGCTCGTGGTCTCCGGCAAGGGCTGGCTGAACGAGGCCGGGACGGCGGGCTCGGTGATCGCGGTCAAGCTCGACGAGGGCGCGGTGACCGCGACGGGCGACGTGGTGAACCCCGCGACGGGGGCGGTGCTGCCGAACAAGACGATCGTCGCAGCGGTCGAGGCCGACAGCCGGGGCGCGTGGACCGTGACGATCCCGTTCCCGCGGGCGTGGACGGCCGGCACCACGCACAGCGTGCGCCTCCTGTCGGGCTCGCTGCTCACGGGCGACGTGACGCGCAGCCAGTCCGGCGACGTCGACGTCGTCGCCGCCGAGGCCCCGGCGCAGCCGACGATCTCGGTGCCGTCGCAGCTCGTGGTGGGGGACGAGCTGGTCGTCTCCGGCACGGGGTGGGTCACCAAGGCCGGGAACGCCGGGTCGGTGGTCGCGGTGAAGCTCGACGACGGAGCCGTGACGACCACGACCGACGTGCTCAACCCCGTCGACGGCAGCGTGCTGGCCAACAAGACGATCGTCGCCGCGGCACGGGCCGACGCGACGGGCGCGTGGTCCCTGACCGTCCCGGTTCCGGCCACGTGGGCCGTGGGCCAGAAGCACAACGTCCGAGTCCTGTCCGGCTCGCTGCTGGCCGACGACGTGATCCGCAGCCAGGCGGGCGACCTCGTCGTCGTCGCACCCGACCGCGGCTGCAGGGCCGACGAGGTGCTCGTGTCCGACACGGCGGCAGGTCAGACCGCGACGGCCTGCGTGCAGCGTGACGTCGCCGCGGGCGGGACGATCACGGTCCGCGGCGACGGCTGGACGACGACGACCGGCAAGGCCGGCGCGACCGTCGTGCTCAAGCTCGCGAGCCGCCCCACGCCGAGCGGCACCGACTTCCAGTTCGTCCGGACCGGGAGCGGCGTGCTGACGCATCCTGGCAACGGCAAGAAGGACGCGACGATCTGGGCGATCGCGAAGGCCGACGCGACCGGGCACTTCTCGACGACGGTCACGGTGCCCGGCGCCGGGAACGTGCCCTCGACCGTCGGCGCCGCCGGGGCGCTGAAGGCCGGCAGCAAGCTCGTCGTGCACCTGCAGACCGGGCTGCTGAGCGCGGACACGACGCACAGCGTCGACTCCGCGTCGCTCGTCGTCGACGGCACCGCCTACGCGGGCGACCGCGACGGCCAGGTGACGACGTGCACGGCCACCGGCCCGGCCACGGCACGCATCGTCGCCCCCACCGGCCAGGTCGTCGACCCGGTCGCCGGTCCGGTCCTGGCCGCGGGCGGGACGCTGCACCTGGTGGGCACGGGCTGGTGCGCGGCGGACCCGGCCGACGGCGGCTCGGTGGTCGCGATCAAGATCGACGAAGGCGCCTACAGCCACCAGGCCGGCGAGCTCGTCAACGCGAACCCGCAGGTGTGGGCGTTGATCCGGGTGAACAGCGCCGACGGGTCCTTCGACACGACGATCACGCTGCCGACCGCCACGGGTGCCGGATCGAGCACACCCGCGTTCGCCGACGGCGCGCACACGCTGCGGCTGCTGTCGGGGTCGCTCAAGAGCGGCGACGTGATCCGCTCGGTCGAGACGGGCACGTTCACGATCGGCGCGTACAAGCCCAACGGCCTGCCGGACCCGGTCGAGGCGACCGAGGACCTCACAGCCGCCACGCGGCACGGCGTCACGGTGGAGCGCACGGCCGCCGCGCTGACCGTCACGATCCCGGGCAGCGGGAACGGGACCTGGGCCTACCTGACGGCGTACCTGCCCGACGGGTCGGTCCGGTACACGTTCGGGTCGACCTGGTTCACCACGGACGACGACGTGGTCCGCGCGTCGCTCGCCGGCGTCACGCTGCCCACCGGCACGTGGCGGCTGGCCGTGCAGAGCCCGGACGGGTCCGTGCTGGGCTGGGCGTCCGTGACGGTCCCGGCCGCCGCCGGGCAGCCGGCGGGCACCGACGACGACGCGGGCAGCGACCCCAGCGACGACGCGTCCGACCCGGCCGGCACGTCGACCGACACCCCGACCAGCGACGACCCCACCGGCACCACCCCGCGGACGGCCCCGCGCATCCAGCCCGTCGCGGCCGTGAGGACGACCGCGCCGACGACGACCCCGAAGCCGCCCGCGGCCGACGGTGACGCCCTGGCCGCGCTGCCCCGCGGTGGCGTGACCGCCTCCCAGGAGGGTTCCGTCGTCACGCTGACGCTGCCCGGCACCACACCGGGTGACTGGGTGTTCGTGTACGTCTACTCGACGCCGGTCCCGGTGGCGTGGGTGCAGGTCGACTCCGCACGCCAGATCCGCGTGGACCTGAGCCGCCTGGAACCCGGCGACCACAAGGTCGCGGTGCTCGACGAGGACGGCGAGCTGGTCGGCTGGGCCGAGGCCACCGTCGACGGCCCGGCGGTCGAGGAGCCGGCACCGGCCGCCCTCGCACCCGAGCCCGAGGCCGAGGCGCCCGCCGCACCGGTCGGCGCCGCACCTGCGACCGTCGCGGCTCCCGCCGAGGGGCTCGGGACCGCGAACGCCGTGCTCATCGGCGTCGCGGCCGCGCTCCTGGTCGTCGGCGCGCTCGTGGTGGTCGTCGTGCGACGACGCCGCACCGCGAGCGTGGGAGGGGCGGCGTGATGCGCGGGCGCTCGATCGCCGTCGTCACGCTGGTGATGTCGCTCGGCGCGTGGCTCCTCGCCGCACCGGCGCAGGCCCTGCCGCCCGGGGGCGCGGGACCCAGCACGCCCGGGACCAGCTCCACGGTGTCGAGCTCCGTGAAGGCCGGCGGGTCGATCCGGTTCACGGTCAAGGGCTTCCCGGCGGGCGAGATCGTCTACGTCAAGATCGACGACGGGCAGGGGTACAGCGACCAGACGCTGCAGGGCGCCGGTGTCGTGTACCAGCAGAAGATCCCGTCCAGCGGCACGGTCTCCGGGTCGTTCACGCTGCCCTCGGTGATCGGGACCGGCAAGCACTGGCTGCGCTTCCTGGCCAGCGAGGAGTTCGTCGACGCCAAGGGCAACCAGGGCATCAACGGGTTCACCAACCGCAGCCCGAGCTTCACGGTGGTCGCGGCGAGCACGTCGAAGGGGACCACGGGCACGTCGAAGGGCACGGGCACGTCGAAGGGCACGGAATCCGACGGCTCGGGGACGTCGAGCACGAAGGACGGGGACTCCGGCTCGTCGGGCGACGACGGGACGACGAGCGGCGTCGACGCGCCGGCCGCCGACGGGGCAGCCGTGACGGTCGAGCCCGGTGCCGTCGTCACCGCGCCCGCGGCCCCGGACGCCACACCGCTCCCGACCGGCCTGTCCAGCGCCGTCCCGACCCCGACCGCGACCGACGTCGCGGCCCCGCAGTCGGCGACCCCCGCCCCCGTCGCCGCGGCCCCGACCGGCGGTGGCGGCGGCTTCCCGGTCGTCGGCCTCGCAGCGGTCGCAGCCGTGGTGGTCCTCGGTGGGCTGGCGGCCTGGTGGGCGCTGCGGCCGCGCCGGACGACGGCAGGGTGAGCGCGGCGTCCCTGACGCTGGCGGGCGGGCAGCCGGAGGCGGGGCAGCGCGTGCGGGGGAGCCGCCGCACGCTGGTGATCGTGGGGTCGGCGCTCGCGCTGGTCCTCGTCGTGCTCGTCTCCCTCAGCGTCGGTTCGCACGCCATGCCGCTCGGCCGGACCTGGTCGCTGCTGCTGCACCCCGACGGCAGCGCGGACGCGGCCGTGCTGCACGACCTGCGCCTGCCGCGCACGCTCGTGGGGCTGGTCACGGGTGCCGCGCTCGGCCTGGGTGGTGCGCTCATGCAGCAGCTCACGCGCAACCCGCTCGCCGACCCGGGCATCCTCGGCATCAACGCGGGGGCGGCGCTCGCGGTCGTGCTGGTCGCCGCGGTCGTCGGCGTGACGGGCGTGTGGTTC
>Ga0222423_1000056_pt1 | contig 117902 bp, 89 predicted proteins | sample 3A0metagenome_FD_182472 | JGI IMG/M metagenome (GOLD analysis project Ga0222423, IMG submission 182472) | Enriched microbial communities from leaf-cutter ant dump, University of Wisconsin, Madison, United States - 3A0 (version 2) | ecosystem: Environmental > Terrestrial > Nest > Insects nest >...
AGCTTGACGGTGATCTCCTTGGCGTCGCCGTCACGGACGACGGTCAGCTTGACCTCGTCGCCTGCGGCGAAGGAGCGGACGAAGGCGGTCAGCGACTCGGCACCACCCACGGCCTTGCCGTTGATCGCGACGACCACGTCGCCCTTCTGCACACCGGCATCAGCGGCGGGCGACCCGTCCGTCACGGCCTCCACCACGGCACCGGCGCGCGTGACGCCGTCGGCGGTCGCCGTGCCGTCGTTCAGGCTGACACCCAGGAACGCGTGCTTGGCGGTGCCGGTCTCGATGAGCTGGCTGGCGATGTTCTTGACCAGGTTCGACGGGATCGCGAAGCCCAGGCCGATCGAGCCCGACTCGCTGGACAGCGTCGCGATGGACGAGTTGATGCCCACCACACGGCCCTGCGCGTCGAACAGCGGACCGCCGGAGTTACCGGGGTTGACCGCTGCGTCGATCTGGATCGCGTTGGTGACCGTGGCGGCGCTGCCGTCGTCGGCCTGCGTGGAGACCGGACGGTCGACGGCCGAGACGATGCCGGTGGTCACCGTGTTGGCCAGGCCGAGCGGGTTGCCGACGGCCATCACGGCCTCGCCGACGACGACGTCCGAGGAGTCGCCGATGGCGGCGGGGGTCAGGTCGTCGGGCACCTTGTCGAGCTTGATGACCGCGAGGTCGGTGGTCGGGTCGGTGCCCACCACGGTGGCCTCGTAGATCCGCCCGTCGGTCAGCGTGACCGTGGCCTTGCCCTGCGCGCCGGAGACCACGTGGTTGTTGGTGACGATGTGGCCCTTGGTGTCGATGATGACGCCCGAGCCCTGCGCGCTGCCGCTCGACGTCGTGACCTGGATGGCGACGACGGACGGGGAGACGGCCTTGGACACGGCCTGCCAGTCGGGGTCGTCGGACGTCGAGCCGGACACCGGGACGGCGTCGTTCGAGGTCTGGCCGATCGTCGCGATGGAGGCCGGCGCGGTGTCGTCGTTCCTCGACTCGGCGATGCCGAAGACCGCACCGCCGGCGATGATCGCGCCGACCGCGGCGGCAGCCGTGACGGGGAGCCACAGACGGCGCTTGCGGGCGGGAGCCGGAGCGGTCGCGACCGACTGCTCGCTCATGCCCCACGGGTTGTACTCACCGGAGCCGGCGGGCGCCGCGTTCGACGCGGCGACGTACGGGAGCGGTGTGGTCTGCGGGTGCTGCATCGTCGGCGGCTGCATGGTCGGCTGCTGGACCGTCGGCTGTTGGATCGTCGGCTGCTGCATCGTCGGCGGGACCGCGGCGTGCTGCTGCGTGGCGGCGCGCTGCGCCGCCTCGCGCTGGGCCGCCTCGCGCTGCGCCGCCTCGCGCTGGGCCGCCTCGTAGGCGGCGCGCTGGTCGGCGGGAGCGGCGGGGTGCGGCGGCACGAACGGGTTCGTGGGGTGCGCGACCGGTGGGATGGGCTGCGTCGCGTCGTCCTGCGGGTGCTGGTTCTCAGGCGTGGTCATCGGTAACGGCCTCCTTGGTATGACCACCATGTAACCCGGCCGCACTGGAGGGACCCTTCGCAGAACCTGGGAGTTCCCTGCGAGTTCTGCAGGTGCTCCCGATGCCCCGGGATCAGGACGCGAGCGCGCCCGTGACCGCGGCGGCGATGGCGTCGTTCAGGGTGCGGCGCGACGTGCGGTCGACGCGCACCTCGACGACCGACAGTCCCGTCCCGGGGGCCGCGAGCGCGGGCAGCAGCCCGTCGACGTCGCCGACGCGCGTGTGCCGCACGCCGTAGCCGGCGCACAGCGCAGCGAGGTCCGCGCCGTGGGGGGTGCCGAAGAAGCGCTCGAAGACGGCCGCGTGCGCGGCCTCACCGGGTTCGAGGGTCGCGAAGATCGACCCGCCGTCGTCGTTGGCCACGACGACCTGCAGGTCCGCACCGCGCTCGAGCGGTCCGCGCAGCAGGCCGCCGACGTCGTGCAGGAAGGTCAGGTCGCCGACGAGCGCGCGCACGCGCCGGTGCGGCAGCCCGAGCGCCACACCGACGGCCGTGGAGACGGTCCCGTCGATCCCGGACAGCCCGCGGTTGGCGAGCACGGTGGGCGCGGTGGTCCAGCGCGCCACCAGGTCCAGGTCGCGCACGGGGTTCGAGGCGCCGACGACGAGCACGTCGTCGGCCGACGACGCGGCGGCGACCGCCCGGGCGAGCACCGGACCCGTGACGCGCGCACCGGCGCGCGTGCGGACCCCGCGCTGCGGGGGGTCGAGCAGCGCGTCGATCGCGTGGCTCGCGGCCTCGTCGGCCGCCTGCCAGGACTCGAGCCAGCCCTCCGCCGAGCCCAGCCGCCCCGTCCGCATCCGCGCCGGGACCTCGAGCAGCACCTGGTCGGCGCGGCGTCCGGCGTCGGTCCAGCTCGCCCCGGACGCGGCGACGACGATCACCTCGACGTCGTCGCGCGCCAGCAGCGCCTGCACCGGACGGCTCAGGGTGGGGCGACCGAACACGACGACCCGGCGGACGCGGCCGCCCAGCGCGTCGGCGGCCAGCAGCAGGCGGTAGGCGGAGATCGCGTTGGCACCCTCGCGCGCGCCCGACGACGGCTCGGCGAGCAACGGCCACCCGTTGGCCTCCGCCGTCCGGCGCGCGGCCGGGCCGGCGCCGTCGCCCGCGACGACGACCGTGGGCGTCGCGGCCGCGCGGCCCGCCCGGACCAGCGGCCGGTCCCGGTCGGGGGCGGCGACGACGGCCGGCGCGGCGCGGCGCTCGACGTGCGCCAGCCCGTCTCCCGACGGCGCGGGCCACGCCTCGTCGCCCGGCACCAGGGGGTCGCGGTAGCAGAGGTTGAGGTGCACCGGTCCGGGGTCGCCCGTGCGCGTCCCGAGCGTCGCGGCGACCGCCCGGACGGCGACCGCGCGCAGGTCCCGCGCCTCGTGCTCCAGGCCGGTGGGCGCCGGGACGTCGAGGACCAGGCGCGTGGCACCCGCGAAGAGGCCGACCTGCTCGGTGGTCTGGTTGGCGCCGGTGCCGCGCAGCTCGTGCGGGCGGTCGGCCGAGAGCACGAGCAGCGGGAGGCCGGCGTGGTGCGCCTCGAGCACCGCGGGGTGCAGGTTGGCCACGGCGGTGCCGGAGGTCGTGACGATCGCGACGGGCCGCGGCGTCTCGCCGAGCGCGTGGGCGCGGGCCAGGCCGAGCGCGAGGAACCCGGCGGAACGCTCGTCGATCCGGACATGGACGGTGAGCGCGGGGGCACCGGCCGGGCGCTCGTCGTCGGGCAGCGCCGCGTCGGCGAGCGCGTAGGCGAGCGGGGCGCTGCGCGAACCGGGGGCCAGCACCACGTTGCGGACCCCGAGGGCCGCGAGCGCCTGGATCAGCACCCGCGCCGCCGTCGTCGCCGGGTGCGTGGTCACACCCGCCATCATGCCTGGTCGCGGGCGTGCTCGACGCCGCGGGCGTCGGCGCGCAGGTGGTGCTCGACGGCGCCGATGCGCGCGACCCACTGCGCGGCGAGGTCGTCGTTCGCCGTGGGGACGCGGGCGACGACCACGTCGGGCCGGCGCACGGGGAGCGCACCGTCGACGGGCAGCAGCGGCTCGGCGACGACGTCGGCCGTCAGGAGCTGGGCGGTGGCCAGACCGCACGCGTACGGGAGCTCGGGCAGCGCGGCGGCGAGCGCGACGCCGGCGGCCAGCCCGACCGACGTCTCGAGCGCCGACGACACGACGACGGGCAGCCCGATCCGCTCGGCGAGCTCCAGGCACGCGCGCACGCCGCCCAGCGGCTGGACCTTGAGCACGACGACGTCCGCCGCCTGGGCACGCGCGACCGCGAACGGGTCCTCGGCCCGGCGGATCGACTCGTCTGCGGCGATCGGCACGTGGGTGCGCCGGCGCAGCCGCGCGAGGTCGTCGACGGCCGGCACGGGCTGCTCGGCGTACTCGAGGCCGCCGGCGGCACGGTCCAGCAGCGTGAGCCGTTCGAGCGCCGTCTCCAGGTCCCACGCCGCGTTGGCGTCCACCCGGACGGCCCCGTCGGGCCCGATCGCGTCCCGCACGGCCTCGAGCCGCGCGATCTCGTCGTCGACGCTCTGCCCGTGCTCCGCGACCTTGACCTTGGCCGTGCGGCAACCACCGGACGCGGTGACGATGCGGTGCGCCTGCTCCGGGCCCACGGCCGGGACCGTGACGTTGACGGGCACGCGGTCGCGGACGGGTGCCGGCCACCCCTGGTCGGCCGCCTCCCGCGCGGCCCGCCACCAGGCGCTGGACTCCGCGGCGTCGTAGTCCCAGAACGGGCTGAACTCCGCCCAGCCGGCGTCGCCGCGCAGCAGCACGCCGTCGCGACGCAGCAGCCCACGGAACCGGGTGCGCAGGGGGATGTCGTACACGAGCACGCCCCCACGGTAGGCGACGCGGCGGCGTGGGCCGCTCGCACGATCGGCGTCCGTCACCGCTGCAGTGCGGCGCCGACGACCGCCCGAGCATGCGCGCGCACGTCGCTGCCTTCGCTGAGCGCGGCGACGGCGGCCCCGTCGACGAGCGCGACGAGCACGGCGGCAGGCAGCGCCAGGCCGAGGTCGTCGACGGCCGCATCGAGCGCCGATCGTCCGGCGGCGTAGGCGGCGGCGAGTGCGGGCATCGTCCCCGCGCCGACGAGGTGGGCGTAGTGCCCGCGGACGTCCCCGGCGGGCAGGACCGCGTCGACGAGGACCGCGACCCTGTCGGCGCGGTCGTCGGCGGCGAGACGGCGCCCGGTGACCGTCGCCCGCGCATGGTCGGCCCAGCGCCGCGCGACCTCGGTGCCGGCCGCCGCCATCAGCTCGTCGAGGTCGGCGAAATAGTAGGTGGTCGCGGACAGGGAGGCGCCCGCGCGCGCGGCGACGGCCCGGTGCGTCACCGCAGCAGGTCCGCGCTCGAGGACGAGCGCCACGGCCGCCGCCACCAGCGCGTCCTGCCGCTGCGTGCCGCGGGCGCGTCGGCCGTCGCTCACGCGTGCGCCGAGCCGGACAGGTTGAGCCCGACGACGCCGGCGATGATCAGCAGGATCGAGACGACCTTGACCAGCGAGGCGGGCTCCCCCAGCACCGTCATGCCCAGCACGGCCGTGGTCACGGCACCGATCCCCACCCACACGGCGTACGCGGACCCGACCGGAAGCGACCGCAGCGCGAACGCGAGGCCCGCCATGCTCGCGGCGAGCATCACGACGAATCCGACGGACGGCCACAACCGGCTGAACCCGTCGGACGCCTTCAACGACAAGGCCCAGCCCGCCTCCAGCAGACCCGACACGACCAGCACGCCCCACGCCATGACACACCTACGACTTCCGAGCACGCACCGGGTGGCAGGTCCGCCGTCGTGCGCACTTTCTGGTACGACCGTACCAGATTTGCGCCGACTAGGCTGACGTCGTGAACGCACCGTTGCCCGACCGCGTGTCCGAGACGTTCGACCCGACGCGGTGGCGCACCGTCGACGGGTTCGAGGACCTCAGCGACCTCACCTACCACCGGGGTGTCGACCGGTCCGGCACCGAGCCGCGCGACCTTCCCGTCGTGCGCGTCGCCTTCGACCGCCCTGAGGTCCGCAACGCGTTCCGCCCGCACACGGTCGACGAGCTCTACCGCGTCCTGGACCACGCCCGCATGACGTCGTCCGTCGGGACGGTCCTGCTCACCGGCAACGGCCCCAGCCCGCGCGATGGCGGCTGGGCGTTCTGCAGCGGCGGCGACCAGCGCATCCGCGGCCGCGACGGCTACCGGTACGCGGAGGGCGAGCAGGCGGCCGACGTCGACCCCGCCCGCGCCGGCCGGCTGCACATCCTCGAGGTGCAGCGCCTGATGCGGACCATGCCGAAGGTCGTCGTCGCGCTGGTGGGCGGCTGGGCGGCCGGCGGCGGCCACTCGCTGCACGTCGTCGCCGACCTGACGATCGCCAGCCGCGAGCACGCCCGCTTCATGCAGACCGACGCCAACGTCGGCTCGTTCGACGGCGGCTACGGCTCCGCGCTCCTGGCCCGGCAGGTGGGCGACAAGCGCGCGCGGGAGATCTTCTTCCTGGCCCGCGAGTACTCGGCCGACGACGCCCTGGCCTGGGGCGCCGTCAACGACGTCGTCCCCCACGCCGAGCTCGAGGAGGCGGGCCTGGAATACGCGCGCATCATCGCGACCAAGTCCCCGCAGGCCATCCGGATGCTGAAGTTCGCGTTCAACCTCGCCGACGACGGCCTGGCCGGCCAGCAGGTGTTCGCCGGCGAGGCCACGCGCCTGGCGTACATGACCGACGAGGCCGTCGAGGGCCGCGACGCGTTCCTGCAGCGCCGCGAACCGGACTGGTCAGGCTTCGGCTACGCGTTCTGATCGGTGACTTCGAGGGTTGGCTGCGACGTCGAGCCCAGCAACCCTCGAGGTCGGGCGTACACCTCGAAGTCGACGCCGCGGGACTCGGTCAGCGGGTCGCCATCGCCCAGGAGGCCAGGCCCACGAGCTGCGCGACGAGCGCGGCGGCGCCCACCACCAGGCCCAGCAGGATCAGGCCGGACACGACGACCGCGCCCAGCGAGGAGGTGTCGTGCTCGTGGTGGTCCGGCTGCGTCGTGGTCATGCGACCAGCGTCGTCGGAGCGCCCCGTACCGGGCATCGGTCCCCGGGCGCGACCTGGCGCCCGGGCCGTCAGACCGCGGGGGTGCCGGCGTCAGACCTCAGGAGGAGACCTTGAACGACCCGTCCTCCTTGGGGACGAGCTCGATCCACGTGTTGCCGGGGGCCAGCAGCGCGGGCGACCCGTCGGACAGGAACAGCCGCAGCGGCTCGTCCTTCGCCTTCTTCTTCCACGTCACCGCGATGGACTTGCCGCCCGTCGCGATGAGCCCCTTGCCGGAGCCGACCAGGTCGTAGGTCGGGACGGGGGCGCCGCCCTGGGCGTTGAAGCCCGAGTCGGGGTGGGAGGCGACGATCGTGACGACGTTGGTCGCGGTCAGGCGCTTGCCGTCGCGGGCGGTCGCCGGGGTCGAGTCCTCGCTGCGGTTCCACTTCTTGGCCTTCGCGTCCCACGTCCACGAGGGGTGGGCGGCGGCGGACAGCGCGTAGGAGATCTTCGACGTGCCCTTGCCGTCGACCACGGCGGCGGCCTCGTCGGACGTCCGCGCGAACAGGAACTGCTGCTCCGGCGCGTCCTGGTGCTTGTCGTTGGCGCTCTTCCAGAAGGTCTTGGGGGTGCCGTAGACGTTGTGCGGCGCGGCCCTGTCGGACGTGCGGTACATGCCGGGGGCACCCGCGTCGTGGCTGATGGGCTGGATGCCGTTGGCGGCGACGAGCGGCAGGATGCCCTTCTGCCCGCCCGAGAACACGAGCAGCCCGTGCATCGGCGCCAGGATGATGGGGTCCATCGGGCGCACCGAGCGGATCGGCCCCACCTCGTCGGGAACCTTGGACTGGAACACGGCGATGAACCGGGAGACCTGGAACTCGACGATCGTCTCCCAGACCATGTCGGCCTGGTCGAGACCGGTCTGCGGGCGCGCCTGGTGCGTGTTCTCGATCTTCACCGCGAGCGCGGGCCGGTTGACGGGCTCGCCCTCGACGCCGGTCAGCGGCCACACGGGCGCGATCGACGACGTGGGGGCGGGGGTCTTGTCCGCCACGACGGTGGGGGCGATCGTCACGGGCGAGGCCGTGGGCGCCGGGGAGTCCGAGCCGCCGCTGCAGGCGGTCAGGGTCAGGGCGGCGGCCCCGACGAACGCGGCGGCGCTCCACACGGTCCGGCTGGTCATCGGCTCTCCCTGGGCTTTCGGTCTGGCATCGGTGCGCACACGGTCACGGGGCAGGCAGGTCGGGCGGCGCGCGCCCGGGGACAAGGCTGGCACACGCCGCGCCGCGACCGTGCCATCACCGCGCCGCGCGCCCGATCGAGTCGCGCGGCGGGCGACGACGGTGCGCCGCCCGGCGTCGGCGCAGCCTACGCTGGTGGGATGACCCGGCCCCTGCGCGACGTCCCCGCGCAGGCGCAGCCGCTGCTCGCGGCGCTGGAGCGGGCGCTGGACGGGCGCGGGCCCGCGGTGGCACCCGTGCCCGACGAGCACCGGGGCGCGTCGCGCGCGGCGAAGGCCCCCGACGTCCCCGACGAGGTCGCGGTCGTCGTCTGGACGTCCGGCTCCACGGGCGACGCACGCGCCGTGATGCTGAGCGGCGATGCGCTGCGCGCGTCGGCGGGCGCCACGTACGACCGCCTGGCGGGCCCGGGCCGGTGGCTGCTGGCGCTGCCCGCCGAGCACGTCGCGGGCGCCCAGGTGCTGGTGCGCTCGGTGCTGGCGGGGACGAGCCCGGTCGTCATGGACCCCGGACCGTTCCGACCGGCGGGCTTCGTCGCGGCGACCGAGCGCCTGGGCGCCGGGACCCGGTACACGTCCCTGGTCCCCACCCAGCTGGTGCGCCTGCTCGACGACGAGGCCGCGCGCGCCGCGCTCGCCACGTACGACGCGGTCCTGCTGGGTGGCGCGGCGGCCCCGACCGCGCTGCTCGACGCCGCGCGCTCGTCGGGCGCCCGCGTCGTCACCACCTACGGCATGTCGGAGACGTGCGGCGGCTGCGTCTACGACGGCGTCCCGCTGGACGGCGTCGAGGTGACGCTCGACGACGGCGTCGTGGAGCTCGCCGGCCCGGTGCTGGCCTCCGGCTACCTGGGCCGACCGGACCTGGACGCAGAGGTGTTCGTCCGGCGCGGCGGCGTCCGCCGCCTGCGCACGTCGGACCTCGGCGCGACCGACGACGGCGTGCTGCGCGTCCTGGGCCGCGTCGACGACGTCATCGTCACGGGCGGCGCCAAGGTCGCGCCCACGGCCGTCGAGGACGTCGTCGCGACCCTGCCGGGCGTCGCGGAGGTGTGCGTCGTCGGCGTGCCCGACGACGAGTGGGGGCACGCCGTCGTCGCGGCCGTCGTGGCCGCCGGAGCCGTCCCGACGCTCGACGAGGTCCGCGCACTGGTCGCCGCCCGCCTGGGACCCCGGCACGCGCCCCGACGCCTCGTCGTGCTCGACCACCTGCCCCACCGCGGCATCGGCAAGCCCGACCGCCGCGCGCTCGTCCGCGAGCTGACCGACCCCACCCCCCGGAGGCCCCTGTGACGACCGCCCACGACTGGGTCGCCGGCGCCCGCCTGCGCACCCTGCCCGCCGCCGCCGCACCCGTCCTGGTCGGCACGGGTGCCGCGGCCCAGATCGACTCGGCCCACCTGGGCCGCGCACTGCTCGCCCTCGGAGTCGCGCTCGCGCTCCAGGTGGGCGTCAACTACGCGAACGACTACTCCGACGGCATCCGCGGCACCGACGTGGACCGCGTGGGACCGATGCGGTTGACGGCGTCGGGCACGGCGACCCCGCGGTCGGTCAAGACCGCCGCGTTCGCGTGCTTCGGCGTCGCCGCGCTCCTGGGCCTGTGGCTGATCGCGCTGTCCGGGCAGTGGTGGCTGATCGTCTTCGGCATCGCCTCGATCGTCGCCGCCTGGTACTACACGGGCGGCAAGAACCCGTACGGCTACCGCGGGCTCGGCGAGGTCGGCGTATTCGTCTTCTTCGGCCTCGTCGCCGTCCTCGGGACCACGTACACGCAGGCCGGGCAGCTGTCGTGGCCCGCCTGGGTGGGCGCGGTGGCCGTCGGCCTGCTCGCGTGCGCGCTGCTCATGGTCAACAACCTGCGCGACGTACCCACCGACGCCCTCGTCGGGAAGCGGACGCTGGCCGTCCGCCTGGGCGAGCACCGCGCCCGACGCGCCTACGCGGGGCTCGTCATCGTCCCCGTGCTGCTCGGCATCGCGTGCGCGTTCGCGTCGCCGTGGTGCCTGTTCGTCTCGATCCTGCTGCTGCCTGCCGTGATCCTGGCGGTCACGGTGCTCGTCGGCGCCCGCGGACGCGCCCTGGTCCCCGTGCTCGCCGCGACCGGGATGCTCGAGCTGGCGTTCGGGATCCTGCTGGGGATGACGCTCGCGCTGTAGCGCGTCAGGCGTCGGAGCGCGGGGCCTGCTCGGGCTGCTGGGCGGCGCGGGCCGCGTCGTCGGCCGCGTCCTCGAGGTCCGCGTCCCGGTCCAGCGCGGTCTTCGCGCGAGCCGGCGCCCGCTCCGAGCGGGCCTGGACGTAGGCGGCCGCCGCGGCGGCCTGCTTGCCCAGCAGCACGTACCCCAGGCCCCAGGCCAGGAACAGCGCGGCGAGCGGAGCCAGCCAGTCACGCAGGCCGATCATCCAGAGGCCGACCGTGAGGACGGCGAAGATGAGCAGGCGCAGAGCGGTGTAGACGACGACAGGCACCCCTCCAGGGTAGGTCAGCCCGTCACGTGGACCGAACGCGCACTACCCTGACGGCATGCTGCGCAACCTGGGGGTCCTGCTCCTCATCGGCCTGGTCGTCTACTGCGTCATCGACATCGTGCGCAGCGAGGCCCACGAGCGCCTCGGCGTGCACCAGGCCCTGTGGATCCTGCTCGTGGTCCTGTTCCCGCTGCTCGGGTCCGTCGTGTGGCTGGCCGTGAGCATCACGCGGCGCGGTCAGGCGCAGCCTCGCCCGGCCGGCTGGGGCGGGGTGTCGCGCGGCCCGTCCGCGCCCGACGACGACGACGAGTTCCTCTGGCGCCTGGACCAGGAACGCCGCGAGAACCCCCCGAAGGACGACCCCAAGCCCTGACCCGGCCACCACGCCACCCGGCGAACCTGCGATCGTTGGCGCCAAGACGTCAGATGACGTGCACGATCGCAGGTTCGGACTCGGGTCAGAGGCCCGAGTACGAGTGCTTGCCCGTGACGAACAGGTTGATGACCGTGAAGTTGGCCAGCACGCAGGCGTAGCCGACGAAGACGAAGTAGGCGGCCCGACGTCCGCTCCAGCCGCGCGTGGTGCGCGCGTGCAGGTAGGCCGCGTAGACGACCCAGGCGACGAAGGTGCCGATCTCCTTGGGGTCCCAGCCCCAGTAGCGGCCCCACGCGTGCTCGGCCCAGATGGCGCCGGCGATGAGGGTGAACGTCCACAGCACGAAGCCGACGGCGTTGAGCCGGAACGACATGGCCTCGAGGCGACGCGCGTCGGGCACCTGCTCGAGCCACGCGAACCGCGGACCTGTCACGGCCCAGCCCGACAGTGCGCGACGCAGCCCGTCGCCGCGCGACCAGGGCTCGACCAGGTGGGAGTGGTCGTTCTCGCGGCCGTCGCGCAGCACCTGCAGCACCGCCGCCGCGAACGCGACCGTGAAGATGCCGGTGGCGCTGATGGCGACGCCGACGTGCAGCACCAGCCAGTAGCTCTGCAGCGCGGGCTGCACGGCCTCGGCCTGGACGTAGAACTTGAGCAGTGCGGTCGCCAGGAACAGCACGGCCAGGCCCAGGACGACGACGCTGATGAACGGGATGGCGCGGCGGCGCTGCACGACCGCCAGCACGAGGGTCGCCATGAAGACGCCGACGAGCGTGAACTCGTACATGTTGGCGGTGGGCCAGCGACCGGCGGCGATGCCGCGCGCCACGATGCCGCCGAACAGCAGGGCGACACCCAGGAGGTGCGTCGACCGGGCGATGCCCTCGGCACGGCGCGAGCGGTCGGGCGCGGCCTCGCCGGCCGACCCCGCGGCCGCACTGACCGGACCCGCGCCCGGGCCACCGGCCATGGCGGGAACCGCGGCGGGCGTGCGCTTCTGGGCCTGCTCCGCGATGCGCGCCATGTCGACCGTGTAGGCGATGAGCGCGATCGTGAAGGAGGTGGCGGCCGCCCACACCAGCAGGGTGCTCAGGTCACCGGCGTTCATGGCGTCTCCTGCGTCGAGGTGCGGGTCGAGGTGGTGCTGGTGTCAGCAGCGGGTTCGGCGGGCGGTTCCAGGGGGAGCGCCGCGAGGATGCGGTCGAGCTCGGGTTGCAGCCCCACGTCGTCGCCGCGCGCGAGCCCCGCGGCGGTCACCACTGTACGACCGTCGTCGGGGTCACGGCCGACCGCGGCGCGGACCCAGATCCGCCGCCGCGGCGCGAACAGCGAGGTGGCCAGCCCGACGAACGCCAGCAGCGCGAAGACCAGCACGTACAGCAGCGCGGGATCGTGCCGCAGGTCCAGCGCGACGTAGCGCGGGAGCGCCTTGAACGTCAGCGTGCCCAGCCCGTCCGGGAGGTCCACCGTCTCGCCCATCTTGACGTAGAGCGTGACGGGCTGGCCGTCCTCGTCGACCGACTGCGTCATCTTCGACTCGTCGAGCTCGTAGACGTTCTGCGGGACGCCGGTGTCGAGGCCCAGGTCGCCGTGCCAGACCGTCAGCACGAGCATCGGGTTGCCCGGCTGCGGGTAGATCGACTGCCACGTCGTGTCGTCGACCTGCTGCGCGGTGGGCAGCAGGTAGCCGACGATGCCGATCTGGTCCTGCCCGCCCGTGACGTCTGGCGCCTTGATGACGCCGCGCGACGTGTACACGTTGTTCTGCGGGATGAACGGCGTCGGGCCGTCGGCCGCGACGTTGCCTGCCGCGTCCTTGATCTCGACGTCCGGCGCGTACCCGTTGCCCGTCAGGTAGACCTTGGCGCCACCCGCGTCGAGCGGGTGGTTGACCTTGATGGTCTTCTTGGTGGGCTCGCCGCCGGGCTCGGTCAGCGTGACGTGCGCGGTGAAGTCGCGCGGGTTGAGCGTCGTCGGGTCGAAGCTCGACTCGAAGTCGTCGAGCTTCAGCGTGAACGGGTCGAGCGACGACGGGTCGAACGCCGTGCCCTGCTCGAACGTGTCGTAGGCGACCTTGGCGTTGGCGAAGCCCTCGCCCTGGATGACGATCGCCTGCGCCCGGTAGTGCAGCAGCTGGCCGGTCGCCACGGAGATGAGCAGGCCGACGAGCGCCAGGTGGAACAGCAGGTTGCCCGTCTCGCGCAGGTAGCCGCGCTCGGCGGACACCGACCACGTGCCCGCGCCCTCGTCGCGCACGTCCGTGCGGTACCGCGGCCACAGCGGCAGCCACGGGCGGCGCAGCACCTTCTCCGCCGCGCGCACCAGGGTCTCCGGGTCGTCGGCCGACGAGCCCACGCCCTGGGCCGGGAACCGCGTGAACCGCCGCGGCGTGCGTGGCGGGCGGCCGCGCAGGGCGCTGAAGTGCACCTTCGTGCGCGGCAGGATGCACCCGACGAGCGAGACGAACAGCAGGATGTAGATCGCCGAGAACCACACCGACGCGTAGACGTCGAAGAACCCGAGGCGGTCCAGCCACGGTCCGCTCGTCGGGTGGTCCAGGAGGTACGTCGCGACCTTGGCCTCGTCCTGCGCCCGCTGCGGGAACATCGCCCCCGGCACGGCGGCGACCGCCAGCAGCATGAGCAGCAGCAGCGCCACGCGCATGCTCGTCAGCTGACGCCACATCCAGCGCAGCCAGCCGACGAACCCGATGGCGGGGACCGCCGCTCTCGGCTCGGTTGTCGCCGACGAGCCGTCCGACGCCCCCGGCGCCGGCGGTGCGGTCGTCCTCGTGTCCGCGGGGTTGTCGGCGAACGTGTCCTCGAGCCCCTCGGGGCGGTACCGGGCCACGTCACACCACCGTCGTGAAGGGATCGTTGCCGGTCAGCAGGCCCTGCAGCCACGAGGCCCACTGGCCCCAGACGCCGGTCACCAGGGCGAGCCCGATGACGATCAGCATGCCGCCCCCGATGCGCATGATCGCGACCCGGTGCCGGCGCAGGAACCCGAGCGCGCGCGTCGAGGACTCGAACCCGAACGCGACCAGCAGGAACGGCAGGCCCAGGCCGACGCAGAACATCACGGACAGCAGCGCGCCCCGCCAGGGCGTCCCGCCGTCGAGCGAGAGCGCGAAGATCGCGGTCAGCGTCGGGCCGATGCACGGCACCCAGCCGAGCCCGAACGTCAGCCCCAGCAGCGGCGCCCCCCACAGCCCGGCACGCGGCGCGACGTGGACACGCTTCTCGTTCTGCAGGAACGGGATCAGACCGCAGAACGCCAGGCCCATGACGATGACGACGACGCCCATGACGCGCGTGATCGGGTCCTGGTAGCGGTTCAGCCACCCGCCCAGCGAGCCGGCGAGCACCCCGAACGCGACGAACACGACCGTGAACCCCGCGACGAACAGGGACACCCCGAGCAGCACCCGCGAGCGCGCCGGGGCCACGCGCGTCGTCGTCGTACCGGCGCCTCGCTCCCCCAGGCTCGCGGCGGACCCGGACATGCCACCCAGGTATCCCAGGTACCCGGGCACCAACGGCAGCACGCACGGCGAGGCGAACGAGACGAGCCCGGCGATCACCGCGACGGGGATCGCCAGCAGCAGGGTCCCGGAGGCCGCGGTCTGCCCGAACCAGTCGCCGGCCCCGGTCAGGACGGTCACGAGCCCTCCGCGAGCACGTCGTCCACGATGCCGGTCAGCGTCGAGGCCTGCGCCGTGCCGAGGATGCGGGCCGCGACGTCACCGTCCCGGTCGAGCACGACGGTCGTCGGGACCGCGTTGATGGGGATGACGCCCTGCAGCGACGCGATCGCCGTGCCGTCGGTGTCGTGGATGCTCGGGTACGGCACGTCGAACGCCTTCTGGAACGCGAGCGCGGGGCCGGCGGAGTCCGTCCCGTTCACACCGATGACGTGCACGCCCTTCGACGCGTAGTCGTCGGCGAGCGCGACGAGGTCCGGCGCCTCGGCGCGGCACGGCGGGCAGTTGGCGTACCAGGTGTTCACGACGACGACGTCGCCCCGCCACGCCGTGACGTCCTGCTCCTTGCCCGCGTAGTCGGTGCCCTTGAGCTCCACGGGTCCCTTGCGCTTGTCGGTCGCGAAGATCGCGGTGCCCCCGTCCCCGGAGACGTACCCCTGGCCGCTGACGTCGTTCGTCGCCTTCTCGTCGGACGTGCTGCAGGCACCCAGCAGGGCGACGACGACGAGGGCCGCGGCCAGCGACCGTCCGCGCGCGCTCACGCCCCGGCCACCGTGGCGGCGCCCGGAAGGAGGTGCGCGGCGGGCTCGCTGTAGCCGATGCGGACCAGGCGGTCGTCCTCGAACGTCAGGCTGGTCAGGCTCGCGAGCGAGCACTGCCGCTTGCGCGGGTCGTGCCACAGGCGGCGCTTCTCCGAGGCCAGGCGCAGCACCCACACGGGCAGCTGGTGGCTGACGACGACGGCCTCGCGGCCGCGGGCCAGCTCGCGCGCGTCGGCGACCGCAGCGCTCATGCGGGCCACCTGCTCGACGTACGGCTCGCCCCACGACGGGCGGAACGGGTTGCGCAGGTACGGCCAGTGCTGCGGGTGGCGCAGCGATCCGTCCCCGACGCCGAACTTCATGCCCTCGAAGTGGTTGCCCGCCTCGATGAGGCGCGGGTCCGTGCCGACCTCGAGCCCGAACGCCGCGGCGATCGGGGCGGCCGTCTCCTGCGCGCGCTGCAGTGGCGACGCGATCACGGCGACGACGTCGTGCCGGTGGGGCTCGTCGGCCAGGTACGCGGCGACCGCCCTGGCCATCTCGTGGCCGCGCTCGGACAGGTGATAGCCGGGCAGGCGTCCGTACAGGACGCCCTCCGGGTTGTGCACCTCACCGTGGCGCATGACGTGGACGGTCGTGGCAACCATGGGGCTCAGTCTCCCCTACGTGGCTGTGTGTCGCGGTCGATCAGTCCACGCTCACGGCGTGACACGGGCCACTGACCAGGTGCGTGCGGACGATCTCCATGGCCTCCCCCAGCGCGGCGAACTGCTCCGGGGTCAGCAGGTCGACGAGGTGGTCGCGCACCTGCTGCACGTGCAGCGGTGCCGCCGCCACGAGCGTGGTCCAGCCCAGCTCCGTCATCGTGCAGTTCACACCGCGCGCGTCGGCGGAGCACGACGAGCGCTCGACGAGCCCGCGCTCCTCCATACGGCGCACGGTGTGCGTCAGGCGGCTGCGCGAGTGCGCGAGGTCGTCCGCGAGCGCGGACATGCGCTGCGTCCGGCCCGGCTGCTCGGACAGGCGCACCAGCACCTCGTACTCGTGCGTGGACAGGCCCGACGACGCCTCGAGCGCGTGCCCGAGCACGTTGAACAGGCGGGTGGTGCCGTCGCGGAACACGCGCCAGTCGCGCTGCTCCTGCTCGGAGAGCCAGCGCACGTCAGGCTGGGGCGCGCCGGTCTCTGTGGGGGTCGTCTCGCTCGAGGTCGTCGAGATGCTCATCACACGAACCTCCGTCTCGTCTGCTGTTGCGGTCCTGCCGCGACTGTAGTACAACTTTTAACTATCAAAGGTGATTGACACTTCAACTTCTCGGAGGCACCCGATGAGCACCACCACCACGAACGTTCCCGCAGAGCTGACCGCCGGCACCTGGGCGATCGACACGTCGCACTCGGAGGCGGCCTTCACGGTCCGCCACGCGGGCATCTCCAAGGTCCGGGGCACCGTCGGCATCGCCGAGGGCACCGTCACGGTCGGCGACGACCTGGCCGGCACGTCGGTCTCCGTCAAGCTCGACCCCTCGACGGTGTCCACCGGCGACGCGGGCCGCGACGGCCACCTCAAGAGCGGCGACTTCTTCGACGTCGAGGCCTTCGGTGAGTGGACCTTCGTCTCCACCGAGGTCCGCGAGCAGGGTGGTGACTACGTCATCGTCGGCGACCTGACGATCCACGGCGTGACGAAGAGCGTCGAGCTCGACACCGAGTTCAACGGCACCGCCACCGACCCCTTCGGCAACCAGCGCGCGGGCTTCGAGGCCTCCGTGACGATCTCCCGCAAGGACTTCGGCCTCACCTGGAACGCGGCCCTCGAGGCCGGCGGCGTCCTGGTCAGCGACAAGGTCGTCATCGCGCTCGACGTCTCGGTCATCAAGCAGGCCTGACAGCCCCAGCACCACCCGCAGCGTCCGAGCATGTGGTCGTCATGGCGACCACATGCTCGGACGTCGTGCATGGTGGGGCGGTCAGGCGCCCGTGGCCGAGCGGCGGGCGTCATGGAACGCGAGGATCTGCAGCTCGGAGGCCACGTCGACCGCCCGGACGTCCACGTGGTCAGGCACGCGCAGCGCGCCCGGCGCGAACGTGAGGATCCCGGACACACCCGCCCCGACGAGCGCGTCGCACACTCCCTGCGCGGCGTGCGCGGGGGCCGCGATGACGCCGATGCTGACGTCACGCTGCTCGACGACGCGCGCGAGCTCGTCGGCCGGTTCTACCACCAGCCCCGCGACCGTGGTCCCCACCACGGCCGGGTCCGCGTCCAGCAGCCCCACCACCGCGAAGCCGCGCTCCGCGAACCCGGAGTAGTTGGCCAGCGCATGGCCCAGGTTGCCGATGCCGACGATGACGACGCGCCGCTGCGTCGCGAGCCCCAGCACGACGCCGACCTGCTCGCTCAGGTGCGCGACCTCGTAGCCGACCCCGCGCCGGCCGTAGGACCCCAGGAACGACAGGTCCTTGCGCAGCTGCGCCGAGCTGACGCCGGCCCGCTCGGCGAGCTCGTCCGACGAGGTCGTCACGACCCCGTCGTCGACCAACGAACCCAGCGCGCGCAGATAGCCGGGAAGCCGCGCCACCGTGGCGGGCGGGACGGGGCGCACACCGGCGCCGCTGGAACGAACCCCCACGTCAACCCCCTCGTCGGCCAGGGTCACCGTCGACCCTGCGAGCCAGGCTAGGGCTCGCGGGGCGCCTTGGCGAGAGCCGCGCGCACCCGATCTGCGTCGATGCGCCAGTAGCCCTGCCGCACGCCGTCCACCTCGACCACCGGGACGAGCTCGCCGTACTCGGCCAGCACGTGCCCGCCTGCCGTGTCGACGTCCACCTCCGACCACCGTTCACCGAGCGCGCCGATCACGTCGCGGGCCTCGTCGCACAGGTGGCAGCCCGCGCGGCCGAACAGCACGATGCGGACGGGATCGCTCGACATGCCGTCGAGCCTAGACCGGACGTCCAGGCCACACGCAGGTCCGCACAGCCCCCCGCCACCGACCCTGTGCGCGTGCGACGACCGCGCACGGCTGCGCTCGTTACAGTGACCCGGTGCAGCAGGCTCCCACCACCCCCACGTCGGACGCCTGCCCCGTCGCCGCCTTCTTCGACGTCGACAACACCCTCATCCGCGGCGCCAGCGCGTTCCACCTCGCGGCCGGCCTGTACCGGCGCGGGTTCTTCCGCAAGCGCGACCTGTGGCGCTACGCGTTCCACCAGCTGCGCTACCGCGTGCTCGGAGAGAACAAGGACCAGATCGACGACCTGCGCACCGAGGCGCTGCAGATCATGCGGGGCCACTCGGTCGCCGAGGTCACCGCGATCGCGGAGGACATCTACGACCAGGTGCTGTGCCTGCGGATCTACCCGGGCACCAAGAGGCTGCTCGACGAGCACGTCGCGGCCGGGCACGGAGTCTGGCTGATCACCGCCACGCCGGTGGAGATCGCGTCGCTGCTGGCGCGGCGCCTCGGTGCGACCGGCGGGCTCGGGACCGTCGCCGAGCACGCCGACGGGCACTACACCGGTCGGCTGGTCGGCGACATGCTCCACGGCGAGGCCAAGGCCGCGGCGGTCCGCACGCTCGCTGCCGAACGGGGCATCGACCTGGAGCGGTCCTACGCGTACGGGGACTCGCTGAACGACGTGCCCATCCTGTCCGCGGTCGGCCGGCCGTGCGCCATCAACCCCGAGCGCCGGTTGCGCCGGTTCGCGGCGGAGGTCGGCTGGCCCGTGCGCGAGTTCCGGGGCCGACGACGGGCAGCCCGACGAGGCGTCAACGCCGCGAGCCTGGCGGGCGCGGCGTGGGCCGCGAGCCTGGTGCTGCGTGCGCTGCGACGCTCGCTGCGCGGTCGCTGACCTCACCGCCGCGCGCCTGGGCCCGCGGGCCGGTCGTCGCCGGTCTCAGGCCCGCGCGGCTCGGCTCATGGGGAAGATCCACGGGCCGTCGTCGGGCCGGTCGGACATCGGCACGCGCTCGCGCACGGACGCGTAGCCGAGGTCGCTGTAGTAGCCGACGTTGTCCGGCTTCGTCGTCTCCAGGTAGCTGGGGCCGCCGGCCTCGTCGACGAGCTCGAACGCCGTCGCCATCAGGCGCTTGCCGCGACCGGCCCTCTGCAGGTCGGGCCGAACGCCGAGCGCCTCGACGTACCACGCGTCCTGCGGGACGCCTGCGGACGTGACGTCCCCGAAGCGGATGATGCCGAGGCTGTGCTCGCGCGTGCGTGCGGCGATCCGCGCGATGCGCAGCGACTGGCGCAGCCACCGCGCGGTCGTCATGGGGTAGGTGCCCGGCGGGTAGATGGCGATGGCGCCCGTCGTCACACCGTCCAGGCGCGTCACGAACGCGCGCCCGTACCGCACACCGTCCGCGAGCGTCATCCGGTACAGCGCCCGGAGCTCGCCCTCACGCCGGTCCCGCACGGGGAAGAGGTGGACGAAGCCGGGGTCGTCGGCCAGCGCCGCGGCGAGGACGTCCGCGGCCTCGGCGATGCCTTCCGGGCGCAGCGGCTCGACGACATCGGGAGGGGGTGCGGCTGACATGTCGGGCATCCTCTCTGGGACATGCGTCCAGATGCAAGCCCGCGGCACCTCTGACCTGCGAGTTCGCCACGCAGATCGCTGCCCCTACCAGCCAGTTGCGCCGGTCGCGGCGCACGAGGTGCTTATGCTCACCTCGTGTCCCTCCAGGTCCGCCTCGCCCAGCCCGACGACGTCCCCGCCCTGGCCGGCCTCGCGGCGGCCACGTTCCCGCTGGCCTGCCCGCCGGACTCGACGCCGGCCGACCAGCAGGCGTTCATCGACGCCGTGCTCTCCCCCGCCCGGTTCGACGAGTACCTGGCCGACCCCGCCCGCACGGTGCTGGTGGCCGACGACGACGGCGAGCTGGTCGGGTACACGATGCTCGTCGCGGGCACGCCGGGCGATGCCGACGTGCGCGCCGCCCTGACGCTGACGCCGACCGTCGAGCTGTCCAAGTGCTACGTCCTGGCCGGCCACCACGGCGCCGGCATCTCGGACGCCCTGATGACCGCGTCGCTCGACGCCGCCCCCGCGGACGCCGTCGGCATCTGGCTGGGTGTCAACCAGCTCAACGCGCGCGCCCAGCGGTTCTACGGCCGGCACGGGTTCGAGCGCGTGGGGGTCAAGCACTTCCAGGTGGGCGGCCGGCTCGAGGACGACTACGTCCTGGAGCGTGCCCTGCACCGCTGAGCGCGGGTCGCGCCCCCGGAAGCACGACGGGCCCGGCATCAGCCGGGCCCGGTCGGGTCACTTCTTGTTGCGACGCTGGTGGCGCGTCTTGCGAAGCAGCTTGCGGTGCTTCTTCTTGGCCATCCGCTTGCGGCGCTTCTTGATGACGGAACCCATAGGTCCACTCTCGCTTCCCGGTGGAGTAGCCCGGCCCGGCGGGCCGGACCTTGCTGATCGATCGACGCGCGGTTCGTCGATCAGCCATCGAGTCGCGCACGCACGGAGAAAGTCCGAGGCCCTACCTTACGCGATCTTCGGCACCGCCCGCGACGCGCCGTCGGATCCGCCCCGCTCTCGGGGGGCTCAGGAGCTGCGGCGGTCGGCCTCGTCGGCCGTCTCGACGGGGGCGATCGACGTGGCGAGGAAGTGCTCGAGGGCGTCGGCGGGGACACGGAACGAGCGGCCGACGCGCACGCCCAGCAGCTCGCCGGAGTGCAGCAACCGGTACACGGTCATCTTGGAGACGCGCATGATCTCCGCCACCTCGACGACGGTCAGGTAGCGCTGGCGGCCCGGCTGGTCGCTCATCTTCTGCTGCTCTTCCATTCCGGCCGGCGATGCGTCGGCCCCGCGCACCCCCGCTGGGTGTTGCCCCACCCTAGTGGCGCGTGGGACTGGAGTGAAAGAGGTGAACTCGTGTGACGCCTGTGCGGCACCTGTACGGGCGAGTCGCTCAGTGGTCAGGGTGGAGACCGAGACGGGGGAAGGTCGCCGCGCGCGTCGCCCGGATCGCCCGGTCCACCTCGTCGTCCGGGTCGTAGCCCGACGACCACCGCCGGAACGTCGGCTCCCGCCCGTCCCCCATCTCGGGTGGGCCCAAGCGGCCGTAGCGGTTGGTCACCAGGTCGCGCCACGCGTCGGGCACCGGTGTGGCCGGGTCCACGGGGCGGTGGGCGGCGACGGCCAGGACGTGGGTCCAGGCGCGGGGCACGACGTCGATCATCGCGTAGCCACCACCGCCCAGCGCGAGCCATCGCCCGTCGCACAGCTCGTGCGCCAGGTCGTGCAGCCACGTCGCGACCAGACGCTGACCGTCGACCGAGACCCTCAGGTGCGTGAGCGGGTCCATGACGTGCGAGTCGCAGCCGTGCTGAGTCACGAGCACCTGCGGCGCGAACTCGCGCACCACGTCGGGGACCACCGCGTCGACGGCCCGCAACCATCCCGCGTCGCCGGTCCGCGACGGCAGCGCCAGGTTGACCGCGAGCCCGTCCGCGGCGGGGCCGCCCGTGTCGGTCGGGTATCCCGTCCCCGGGAACAGGTGATGGCCGGTCTCGTGGACCGAGACGGTCAGTACGCGCGGGTCGTCCCAGAACACGGCCTGCACGCCGTCGCCGTGGTGCGCGTCGACGTCGACGTAGGCGACCCGCTCGGCTCCCGCGGCGAGCATCGCGCGGATGGCGACGGCGGCGTCGTTGTAGACGCAGAAGCCCGACGCGGCGCCCGGCATCGCGTGGTGCAGGCCGCCCGCGATGTTCACCGCGTGCTCGCAGTCCCCGCGCCACACGGCGAGCGCGGCGTCGACGGTCCCCTGGACCACACGCGCGGCCGCCTCGTGCATGTGCGGGAACACCGGGTCGTCGCGCGTGCCCAGACCGCGGTCCGGATCCGGGGTGCCCGCGGCGGCGGCACGGACGGCGGCCACGTAGTCGGGGTCGTGCACGGTCTCGAGCAGCGTGTCAGGCGCGATGCCGGGCGCGAGGAGCTCGACGCCGTCGAGGACGCCCAGCTGCTCGGCCAGCCGCACGGTCAGCTCGACGCGGTCGGACGTCATGGGGTGCCCGTGCCCGAAGTCGTAGCCGAGCATGTCGGGCGACCACACCACGCGCGCGGAGCCGGCCGTCATGACACCACTGTGTCATGCCGCGGACACCCGCCGACCATCGCCCGCGTGAACCACCAGGTCATGCCACAGTGGTGCCACGGCGTCCGGGACGCCACGGCCAGGTGGCACGCACGTGCCCGACGAACCAGCAGGCCGCATCGGGCGGGAGGTGGGATGGCACGCGGGACCCTGGCCTGGCGATCGCGCGAGCTCGTCGACCGAGCCGCCCGCCAGTCGCCCGCCCGGTTGGCCCTCGGTGTGTTCGCCGCGGTGATCGCGCTGGTCACCGTGCTGCTGCTGACGCCGTGGGCGACGAGGAGCGGCCATCCCGCCCCGTTCGTCGACGCCCTGTTCACCGCGACCTCCGCCAGCACCGTGACCGGCCTGGTGGTGGTGCCGACGGGTGCGTACTGGTCCGGGTTCGGGCTCGTCGTCATCCTGGTCGCCATCAAGGTGGGCGGCCTGGGCGTCATGACGCTCGCGTCGCTGCTCGGCATGGCGGTCTCGCGCCGGATCGGGCTCACGCAGCGGCTGCTGGTCTCCTCCGAGACCAAGACGACCCGCCTGGGCGAGGTGGGCTCGCTGGTCCGCACCGTCATCGTGACCTCGACGGCGTTCGAGCTGGCGATCGCCGTGATCCTGCTCCCCCGGTTCCGCATGTACGACGAGAGCTGGGGTCAGGCGGCGTGGCACGCCCTGTTCTACGGGATCTCCTCGTTCAACAACGCCGGCTTCGTCCCCACCCCCGAGGGGCTCGACCCCTTCGTCAGCGACTGGTGGGTGCTGCTGCCGATCATCGTCGGCGTCTTCGTCGGCTCGCTGGGCTTCCCGGTGATCCTCAACGTCGCCCGCCACCTGCGCGAACCGCGGCGCTGGAGCCTGCACTCGAAGCTCACGATAGTCACGAGCCTCGCGCTCGTCGTGGCCGGGTCGCTGCTCGTCGCGGCGTTCGAGTGGACCAACCCCGCGACGTTCAAGCCGCTCGGGTTCAGCGGCACGGCCCTGGCCTCGCTGTTCGCCGGCGTCATGCCGCGTTCGGGCGGGTTCTCCACCGTGGACGTCGGGCAGATGCACGAGGGCACCTGGCTGCTGACCGACGCGCTGATGTTCGTCGGCGGCGGCTCCGCGTCGACCGCCGGCGGCATCAAGGTCACCACGCTGGCCGTCATGCTCCTGGCGATCGTCGCGGAGGGTCGCGGCGACCGCGACGTCGAGGCGTACGGGCGGCGGATCCCGCGCGAGGCGCTGCAGGTCGCGATCGCCGTCTCGCTGGTCTCGGCGACGTTCGTGCTCGTCGCGTCGCTGCTGCTGCTGGCCATGACCGGGTGGACGCTGGACGTGGTGCTGTTCGAGGTGATCTCCGCGTTCGCGACGTGCGGCCTGTCCACCGGGAGGACCGCCGACCTGCCCGACGCCGCCAAGTACGTCCTGTCCGTGCTCATGTTCATCGGCCGGACGGGCACGATGACGCTTGCGGCGGCGCTCGCGCTGCGCAACCGTCGTCGGGTCATCCGGTTCCCGGAAGAGAGGCCGATCATTGGTTGAGAACGCGCAGAACGCGCCGCGGAACCCCAAGAAGGCCGACGGCGTGCTGGTCATCGGCCTGGGCCGGTTCGGGTCGGCCATCGCGGCAACGCTCGACCGCCTGGGCCAGGACGTGCTCGCCGTCGAGCGCAACCCCGAGCTGGTGGCCCAGTGGGCCGGGCGGGTGGCGCTCGTCGAGGCCGACGCCGTCAACCCCGAGGCGCTCGAGCAGCTCGGCGCGCGCGAGTTCCCCGTGGCCGTCGTCGGCGTGGGTTCCTACCTCGAGGCGTCGGTGCTCATCACGGCGAACCTCGTGGACATCGGCATCCCACAGATCTGGGCCAAGGCCATCAGCTCCGAGCACGCGCGCATCCTGCAGCGCATCGGCGCGCACCACGTGATCCTGCCCGAGGCCGACGCCGGCGCCCGCGTCGCCCACCTGGTCAGCGGCAAGCTGCTCGACTACATCGAGGTCGAGGACGGGTTCACGGTCGTCAAGATGCGCCCGCCCAAGGAGACCCAGGGGTTCACGCTCGCGCAGTCGAAGGTCCGCGAGCGGTACGGCGTCACCGTCATCGGCGTGAAGAGCCCCGGCCTGGACTTCGTCTACGCGGACTCCCAGACGCGCATCTCCGCCAACGACCTGCTGGTGGTCAGCGGCCACGCCGACCTGCTGGAGCGGTTCGCAGCCCGCCCCTGAACCGCGCGGCCCGCGCAGCGAGACGGCGCCGCCCCGCAGGGGGCGACGCCGTCTCGCTGCGGGCGGGTCAGCGCACCCGCAGGCTCACCGTCCTCGACGTCGCGGCCTCGAGCGTCGCGGAGCCGGCGTACGTCACCGACACCGTGTACGTCCCGGAGCCCAGCGCCGGGAGCGTGACCGAGGCCCGCCCGGAGCTCGAGAGCGTCAGCGTCCTGGTCGCCGCCGTGTGCGGGCCACGGATCTTCACCGTGACCTTCCCGGTGGCCCGCAACGGCGCGGAGACGACCACCCGGGCCACGACCTTCTGACCCGGGCGCGCGGTGGTCCGGCTCAGGGAGACCTTGGTCGTGGCCCTGGCCTTCGCCACCTTCGTCGTGACGGTGGCCGACGAGCCCAGCACGGCCGTCGAGCCGGCGTAGGTCGCCACGACCCGGACCTTGCCCGCGGGCAGGCGCGGCAGCGTGACCGCTGCCTTGCCGCCCGAGAGCGTGGCCGTCCTCGTCGTGAGGACCTTGGACCCCTTCGACACCTTGACCGTCACCTTGCCCGTGGGTCGCGTCCCCGTGGCGGCCGTGACGACGACCGTGGCACGCGCCTTCGAGGCCGTCGTGATCGACGTGGGCACCCGGACCGAGACGGCCGACGACGAGGCGACGGCCACCGACGCGGCGGCACTGGTGTTGCCCGCCTTGTCGACCGCGCGGTACCCGAGGGACGTGGCCTGCTTCGGCAGCGTCACCTGCCTCGTGTACGTGGACCACGCCCCGGAGCCGACCCGGTACTCCAGCCGGGCCAGGCCCGAGGTCGCGTCGGAGCCGGTCAGGGTCACGGACCGGCCCGAGACGGTGGCCTTCGCCTTCGGCGCGGTGCGGTCGATCTTCACCGTGGCGCTCGACGGGGCCGAGACGTTCCCTGCCACGTCCGTGGCCCGGACCCGGACCGTGTGCGAGCCGTCCGACGAGACCTGCACCCCGGCAGCGCGCAGCGGGGCCCAGGCAGCCCCGTCGACCGATGCCTCGACCGACGCGACGCCCGAGACGGGGGTACCCGCGTCGGTCGCGGTGGCGGTGACCGTCACGGCCGACGTCCACCAGCCGCCGAGCCCGCCGGGTGCGGCGGGAGACGTGCTGACCACGACCGTCGGGGCGACGGTGTCCACGGGCGGCGCGACGACCGTCAGGGCCGCCGTCGCCGAACCGGCAGCCACGACGTCGTACCCGGCGTAGGCGGCCCGGACCGTATGGGTCCCGGCGGCGAGCGTGGTCGGGAGGTCGACCGTCGCCGCGCCGTCCACGAGCGTCACGGTGGTCGAGAAGTCCCCCGCGGTGATCGTGACGTCGCCCGCGACCTCACCGCCGTCGGACGCCTCCACCGCGACGTCGGCACGGACGGTCGAGCCGAGGTCGACCGTCGGGGCCGACAGCGTGAGGTCCACCGACGACGTCACGTCGGCGGCTGCCGCACCGGTGAGCTGGTCCCACTCGCCGGCGGTGACGTTGGTGACGGTTCCGTGGCGCGGATGGGTCGGCAGGTCCCAGGAGCTCGGGAGCGTCCAGGTCGGGTTCGCCAGGCTCGGGCTCTTCAGCGGGATGTACCCGCGGCCGCCGTACTCGTCGACGAACAGGTAGAAGCCCGCACCGTTGACGTCCCCGGGGTTGGCCTTGAAGATCGTCGGCCCCTCGACGCCCCCGGTGCCCGCGTTCTTGCCGATGCAGTTGGCCTGCAGCGTCCACGCCGCCGAGGGCGACGTGGCCAGGAGGTCGGTGGACCTCTCCTGGATGATGTCGGTGCAGCCGCTCGCGGCGGCCTCGTCCTTGGTGAACCGGTAGTAGGTGTCACCGTCCTTGAGGACCGTCGAGTCGATCACCGACTTGCCCGGGTCCTGCCACACCTGCGGCTCCGTGAAGGTCACGAAGTCGCGCGTGGTGGCGTACATCATCCGGTTGTACGTCGAGCCCGTGTGGTCGGGGTCGGACTCCGCGTAGAGCTTGGACGCCCAGAACACCACGTACGCGCCGATCCCCTCGTCGTAGTACGCCTCGGGGGCCCAGGTGTTGCCGGCCGTGCTCGGCGAGACGCGCACGTGACGCTGCGCGGACCAGTGCACCAGGTCGTTCGACTCCCACACCTCGATGTACCGGCTGCCGGAGCGCTGGGAGGCGTCCCAGCTCGTGCCGCCGCCGATCGACAGGTCGGTCGCGATGAGGAAGAACGTGTCCCCCTCGGGCGAACGGATCAGGAACGGGTCGCGCAGCCCCGTGCTGCCGAGCGTCGACGTCAGGGTCGCGGCCCCACCGTTGAGCTCCGTCCAGGCCAAGGCGTTGTTGCCCTGGCTCGCGGCGAAGTAGATCTTCTCGCCTGCGACGGTGTCACCGGTGAAGTAGCTGAACACGTAGCCGGTCTTGGGCGCGGTGCGGGGCAGGGCGGGCACGGTCGCCGTGTACGCGTGGCTCGCCTGGTCGTCGCCGTTGGTCGCCGTCGCGGTGAGCGTCACCGTGGCGGCGTCCTGGCCGTAGGCGGGCCGTGTGACGTCACCGGTCGCGGAGACGACGCCCGGGGACGACGAGGTCCACGTGATCGCCGACCCGCGCGGGCCGGTGACGGGCAGCGTGAGGTTGCCCCGCACGTCGTCGATGTTGGTCACGGTCAGGTGCTCGGCGTCGTAGGTCGCCTTCGCGCCCGGCGCGATGTCCGCCAGGACGGTGACCGTGAACTGTCTCGTCACGCTCGCGCCGCCCTTGGTCACGGTCGCCGTGAGGGTCACGGTGGCGTCCGGGCCGCCGAACGCGGGCCGGACGACCGCCCCGGCAGCGGAGACGACGCCCGGGTCGGAGGACGCCCAGGCGATCGTCGAGCCCTGTGCTCCCGCCGTCGGGAGCGTCAGGTCCCCCGTGACCGCGTCCACGCCGGCGAGTGCGAGAGCCTCCGAGTCGGAGTCCACCGCGGCCTGGTTCGCCGCGGCGGCACCCGCCGCGACCTGCGCGGGGGTCAGCGCCCGGTTGTAGACCGCGAAGTCGCGGACGTTGCCCTTGAGGTACGCGTCAGCCGAGTAGAGCGACCGGCCGATGTAGTTGGCGAGCGTGACACCGCCGCCGATCGAGCCCGGCGTCAGCGTGACGTTCGTGTTCCGCGCGACCTCGACGCCGTCCTCGTACAGGATCCCGGTGGTCCCGGACTGCGTGTACGTGACGCGCTTCCACACGTCGCGGGCCAGGTTGCTGCTCTTCGCGGTGACCTGCTCCGTCGACCAGTTGCCGCTCGCGATGGCCGTCCGGTACGCGTTGCCCGTCGTGAACAGGTACCCGTTGCCGTTGGACCCGCTGGTGTTCCCGATGCCGTACAGGAAGTACGAACCGGTCTGCGAGCCGTCGATGCGGACGTCGAAGTCGATGCTCACGGCCGTCAGGCCGGCGAGCGGGCTCGTCGGCAGCACCACGTGACCGCTGGTCCCGTCGAGCCGGACGCCGTCACCGGAGGTCCAGGTGGCGCCGCCGACGAGCGTCCCGTCCCGCCCCTGCCCGGACGTGTCGTGCGCAACCGTGCCCGACGACTCGTCGAGCGCGTAGTGCAGGATCTGCCCCGCCGGGATGGCCGGGTCGACCGTGACGACGGCGGAGGCCGAGACACCCGCGGTGGAGGTCTGCGCCGTGATCGTCGCCGTCCCGGCCGCGACGGCCGTGACCACGCCGCCCGTCGACACGGTCGCCACCTCGGGGTCGGACGACGTCCACGTGATGGACGCGTCGGTCGCGGTCGAGGGCGACACCGTCGCCTCGAGCGCCTTCGTCGTGCCCACCGCGATCGTCGCGGACGTGGGTGCGAGGCTCACGGCGTCCACCGCGACCGGGCCGCCGGGCGGCACCGTGACGGTGAAGGTCTTCGTGGCGCTCTGGCCGCGCTGGGTGACCGTGGCCGTCAGGTGCACGGTCACCGCCGGCTCACCGGCGTCCGGCCGGTGGACCGCGCCGGACGCCGCGACGTGCGCCGCGTCGTCGGTCGCCCAGGTCACGGCCTGGCCGCCCGCCGCGGTCGTGGGAAGTGCGAGGTCGGCGACCACCGCGCTCGTGTCGCCGAGCGAGAGCGCGGCGGCGTCGGAGGCGACGGTGTCGGCCGCACCGGCGTCGCTGCGTGCGGCGGCGTCCGCAGCGGAGAGCTCGCGGTCGTAGATGCGGAAGTCGCGGATCCTGCCCTGGAACGACGCGTCGGCGCCGTAGGCCGAGCGCCCGATGTAGTTCTTCGTCGAGGTGGCGACGTCCGACGGCATCGCGGTGATGGCGCCCGTCGCCACCTGCACGCCGTCGCTGTAGAGCACCGAGCGGCCGGGGCTGGCCGTGGAGCCGCCGAGCACCGTGTACGTGATGTGCTTCCACCGCCCGGACGGCAGCACGTCGGTGCCGATCGCGCGCTGCTCGCTGCTGTAGCCCGCGTTGGCGAACGTGCCACGCATCTTGCCGTCGTTCGAGCGGCCGGTGACGAACAGGTATCCGGTCCCGTTGGGGTACGTGGCGCTGTTGCCCAGGTTGAACTGGAAGTACGCGTTGCTCGTGAAGGACGTCGGGACGAAGACCTCGTAGTCGACGCTCACGGCGGCCAGACCGGTCAGCAGGTTGTCGGGCAGCTTGATCGCGTTGCCGGAGCCCGACGCGCCGCCGCTGAACGAGAAGCCGTTGCCCCCGTTCCAGGTGGCCGCCCCCACGACCTCGGCGTCCTTGGCGTGGCCCGACGAGTCGGGCACGACGGTGCCCGAGGTCTGGTCGAGCGCGTAACGGACCACCAGCCCGTCGTCGCCCGGCGCCGCGGTCGCCGGCAGGGCACCGAGGGCGGTCATGACCAGGGCGGCGGCGGTGACCGCGCCCCAGCTCCTGCGTGTTCTCATGTCGACTCCTTCGTCCAGGGGAAAGATCGGGGCGCGAGGGGGCGACGGCACTGCCACCCCCTCGCGCGAGGGAATCAGCGGCTGACCACCAGCGTGGTCGTCGCCTTCGCGCTCCGGATGTTCGCGGTCCCCGCGTAGCTCACCGTCACCTTGTAGGAGCCCTTGGTCAGCCGCGGCAGCGTGACCTGCGCCTTGCCCGACCGCAGGGGTGCCGTCTTGGCTGCGTAGGTCCAGCCGCCGCGGGTGACCTTGACGGTCACCTTGCCGGTCGGCGTGACCTTCGACGCGGTGACGGACACCTTCACGACCGCCTTCTTCGACGCCTTCACCGACGCCGCCGACGCCTTGACCTTCGCCGATGCCTTCGTGACCTTGGCAGCGACGGAGTCCGACGAGCCCCGGAAGCGGGTGTCGCCGCCGTACACGACCGTCAACCGATGCGTCCCCGCCGTGGGCCGGGTCAGCGTGAGCGTGGCGCGGCCCTTGGCCAGCTTCCCGGAGGCGACGAGCGTGCCGCCCTCGAGCACCCGGACGGTCCCGGTCGGCACGCCGCCCGCACCGCTGACGCGGACCACGACGGTGGCCGAGCGACCGTAGACGACCGACGACGCCGTCGCGGCGGTCACCGACGCCGCGAGCTGCACTCCCGTCGACGGCAGGGACAGCGCGTTCACGACCTCGGTGTTCCCGGCGACGTCGACGGCGCGGTACTGCACGGTCGTCGCGGCCGCGCCGATGCGCAGCGCGGACGTGTACTGCTTCCACGCCCCCGACGTGCCCAGCCGGTACTCGACCCGGGCCACGCCCGACGTGGTGTCTGCGGCACGCACGCTGACCGTGCGGGCCGCATCCACCGAGGCGCGGCTGACCGGCGCGGTCGCGTCGATGCCCACCGTCAGGTTCACGGGCGCCGAGCGGCGGGCCGTGGTGTCCGTGGCCCGGGCTGCGACCAGGTGCAGGCCGTCCGCGGACAGGGACGTGGACGCCGACGAGCCGGACGTCGAGCCCCAGGCACCGCCGTCGACCGCGACCTCGACGCTCGACACCCCGGACGGGTCCGTCGCCGTCGCCAGGACGGAGACGGGCGCGGTGCGCCACCACCCGGCCAGACCGTCGGCCGCTCGACCGGCCGCGAGCGTGACCACCGGGTCGGTGTCGTCGGTGACCGTGACCGTGACGACGGCGCGCACCTGCGAGCCGGCGGCGACGGTCCCGGACACCGTGAACGTCCCGGGGGTCGCGTAGGACGATCCGGCGACGTGGTCCCACCCCACCGGGACGGTGGCCGTGGAACCGTCGGCGTGGTGCACGGTCGCCGTCGCGGGCAGCTGCGGCGCGATCCCCTGCACCGTCGTGACCGCCTGCGCGTCCACCGACGTGACCAGCAGGTCGGGCTGGTACGCACCCAGCAGCCGCTCGTACTCGGCCTGCGTCACCGGCAGCACGGTCCCGTGCCGCGGGCTCGAGGGGAGCTGCGCGGTCGGCACGCTCGTCCAGCTCCCCGAGTCGAGGTCGGTGGACGTGAACGCCAGGTACCCCTGGCCGCCGTGGTAGCTGGGCTGGTCGATGAACAGGTACCAGCGGTCCTCGGTGTTGGACTTGAAGATCGTCGGCCCCTCGCCGCCCGTGAACGTGCCGCCCCACGGGTTGGGCTGGTTGAGGCCCACCTTCTCCTTGACGAGCTGCCAGCCGGGCGTGCTCGTCGTGGTCGGCAGCGCGCCGCTGACCGTGGCGAGGAGGTCGGTCGACCTCTCCTCGCGCGGGATCATGTACGCCTCGTCCTTGGTGAAGCGGTAGAACGTGTCGCCGTCCTTGATCACCGTCGAGTCGATCATGCCGAGGCCCGTGCCGCGCTTGACGTCGATCCAGGGCTGGGGCTCCGAGAAGGTCACGAAGTCACGCGTCGTCGCGTACATCATGCGGTTGTAGCTGGTGCGGTAGTCGCGACCGGCCGTGTCCGTCGTGTCGTACAGGTTCGACGCCCAGTAGACGACGTACGAGCCGAGGTCCTCGTCGTAGTAGGCCTCCGGCGCCCACGTGTTGCCCGCGTAGTCCGACGAGACCTTGACGTGCCGCTGGTCCGACCAGTGCACCAGGTCGGTCGACTCCCAGACCTCGAGGTAGCGGCTGCCGCTCTCCTGCGCGTCGGAGAAGTTGTTGCCGCCGTAGATCTTGAGGTCGGTGGCCAGCAGGTAGAACTTGTCGCCCTCGGGCGAGCGGACGACGAACGGGTCGCGCAGGCCCTTCTCGCCGAACGACGAGGTCAGCACGGGGTCGCCGTCGTTGAGGTCGGACCAGCGCGTCGGGTCGTTCCCCTGGCTCGCGCCGAAGTAGATCGACTCGCCGTCCGGCGTCGTCTCGCCCTCGAAGTAGGCGAACATGTACGCGGTCAGGTCTGCGGCCTCCGGCAGCGCCGGGACGGTCGCGGTCAGGGTGCGCGACGCGTGCTCGCCGTCCAGCGTGGCGGTGACGGTCAGGTCGACGGTGGCCGTCGGCTGCCCGTGCGCCGGGCGGTGCACCACGCCCGTGCCGTCGACGACGGACTCGTCGGCCGACTCCCACGTCAGCGTGGCGCCGTGCGCACCCGTCGCGGGGAGCGTGAGGTTGCCGCGCACGTCCCCGAGGTTCGGCACGACGACGCCGTCGAGCGCGTCGGCCAGCAGCCCGTCGGTGTCCGGGAGCGCGAGGACCGTCACGGTGAGGGCGCGCGTGGCGCTCGCCCCGGCGCGCGTGACCGTGGCGGTCAGCGTCACGTCGGTGTCACCGGTCGAGGCCGTGGGCCGGGTCACCGCACCCGCGGCGGACACGACGTCGGGGTTCGACGACGCCCACGCCACCGTGGTGCCGTGCGCACCGGTCGTCGGCAGCGTGAGCGAGGACGTGACGCCCGACGTGTCCCCGAGCGACAGCGCGTCCGCGTCCGCCGTCACGGCCGGGCCCACGACGTCGGCGGCGAGCTCCGCGCGCTCGTCGGCGCTCAGCGTGCGGTCGTAGACGCGGAAGTCGCGGATGACGCCCTTGAACGAGTTGTCGCCCGACCAGGGCGAGCGGCCGAGCATGTTCATGGTCCCGCCGCCGGCGATGTCGCTCGGCTTGACGGTGATGTCGTCGTTGCGCGCGACCTCGACGCCGTCCTCGTAGAGCACGGAGTACCCGGGCGCCGCGGACGTGCCGCCGACGATCGTGTACGTCAGGTGCTTCCAGATGCCGGTGGTCAGCGCGCCGGCGCGGATCGTGTTCTGCTCGCCGCTCGCGCCCGTGGTGATGGCGCCGCGCAGGCGCGGCTCCCAGTCCTTGCCCGTCACGAAGACGTAGCCCGCGTCGGACGCGTTGCCGAGGCTGAAGATGAAGTAGTTGTTGGCGAGCGTCGGGTCGATGGTCACGTCGAAGTCGACGGACACCGTGTCGAGCCCGGTGAGCAGGCCGTCGGGCAGGTCGATGGCGTTGCCCGAGCCGCTCGCGCCGCCGGAGAACGTGAACCCGTCACCGCCGGCCCACGTGCTGGTGCCGAGCACGGTCCCGTCGCGGCCGTGACCGGACGAGTCCGCGGCGACGGTGCCGGACGTCTCGTCGAGCGCGTAGCGGGCGACGAGCCCGTCGCCGGTCGTGTCGTCGGCGGCGGTCGCGGGCGTCGCCGCGACGAGCCCCGCGAGCGCGACCGCGAGCGCGGTCACCGCCCCTGTGGCTGTGCTGATCCTCATCAGAGCACTCCTTCGTGTCTGGAAGCTGTGTGGAGACGTGGGTGTCGAGGGTGTCGAGGGTGCGGCGGGGCACCCCGGCTGCCCGGGGTGCCCCGCCCGTGGGCTACCGGCGGACGGTGAGGGTCACGGTCCGGGTCGACGACGCCACGCCCGACGAGCCGCCGTAGGTGACCTTGACCTTGTAGGTGCCGGCCTCGAGCTTCGCGAGCCGCACGTTCGCGGCACCCTTCGACGACAGCGTCGCGCTCTTCGCCTGGACCTTCTTGCCGGACTTCGTGACGGTCACGGTGACCTTCCCGGTGGGCTTGACCCCGGTCGACGAGCTGACCGCGACCTTGACCGTCGGCTTCGTCGTCGTGCGGACCTTGGCCGGCGAGATCGACGCCTTGGTCGTCGAGGACGCCTTGGCGACCTTGAGCGTCACGGCGTCCGACGAGCCGGAGAACCGCGCGTCACCGCCGTAGACGACCGTGAGTCGGTGCGTGCCCACCTTGAGCGACGACGAGAGCGTCACGGTGACCCGGCCGCCCGCGAGGGTGCCCCGCCCGACCTGCGTCGAGCCGTCCAGCACCCGCACGGTCCCGCTCGGGGTCCCACCGGCGCCGCTCACGCGGACGGTGATCTTCCCGGCGCGGCCGTAGGAGACCGGCGATGCGACGACGAGCGCGACGGTCGACGACGGCGCCAGGACGACGCCCGTCTTCGGGACCACGACCGACCCGGTGGCCTCGACGTTGCCGACCTTGTCGACCGCACGGAACTGCACGGTCGTCTGGGCCGAGCCGACCTTCACCGCGGACGCGTACGTGCTGTACGACCCGCTCGTACCGATCCGGTACTCGATGCGGGCCACGCCCGATCCGCCGTCGGCCGCACGCAGCGCGACCGTCCGCGCCTTGGCGTCCACCGTCGCCTGCGACACCGGCGCCGCCGCGTCCACCTTCACGGTCAGCGACTTCTCCGCGGACACGTTGCCGGACTCGTCGACCGCCCGGGCCCGCACCGCGTGCGACCCGTCGCCGGTGACCTTCACCGTCGCCGTCGTGCCGTCCGTCGACGCCCACGCGCCGCCGTCCACGCTCAGCTCGACGTGGTCCACGCCGCGGTCGTCGGACGCCGTGGCCGTGACGGTCGCCGGGGATGCCCGGTAGCCGTTCACCGCCGTGCCGGCCGCGGTCAGGTCCGTGACCGTCGGCGCCACCGTGTCCGTGGTGTGCAGACGCAGGAACGTGATCGAGTACGCCGGGAAGTCGTACGTGAAGTCGTTCGACAACCCCGTCAGCTCACGGTCGACCGGGACGATCTTGGTCTTGTCCGCCTTGGTGTTCATGTCGGTCGGGTTGCCCACCATCTCGGTGGCCGTGCCCGTCCCGGTGACCGTCACGTCCGAGACCTGGACCTGCGTGCGCAGGCTGCGGTCCGCGGTGTTGACGACCTTGACCAGCAGGTCGCCCGTGCTCCGGTCGCGCGTCACCACCTGGTAGAGCTCGGTGGTCGGTAGCTCGTCGGTGTAGTCGATCTGCAGCTCACCGTCCAGGTAGAGCTGGATGTGGCGGCCGTCGACGACGACCTTCACCTGGTACGTCTGGCCCGTGACGACCGACGTGTTCTCGATCGCCTTGACCTCGTTGGCGCTGCCGCCGTCGGCCTTCTGCAGCACCGAGCGCGTGTTGTTCCAGCCGCCCAGGTTCCACCAGAAGTAGTTGTTCGGGCCGCCGGCGGTGAAGCCGATGAGGAAGCCCTCGCTGCCGGAGATCTTGCGGGCGTCGACCTCGAACGTGTAGTCCGACCAGTCCTTGGTGTAGGCGTCGGTGATGATCGAGCGCGCGTCGTTGACGGTCGTCGAGCTCTGGACGTACTCACCGTTCGTGACGGCCCACGTGCCGGACTGCCGCTGCCACTTGCTCGCGTCGGTGAACGTGTCGCTGAACAGCTCGCCGTCCGTGCCGGTGACCTTGACGTTGTCGTAGGCCGCGGCCGTGGACCACGTCGAGAGGAACACGCCACCCGTCAGGTCCGGGACCTCCGGCGCGGGGCCCTCGTACGTGCTCGGGACCACCTGGTCGCCGCGGTTGTTCGAGAACAGCTTCTGGACGTAGTAGTTGACCGAGCCCCAGGACTCGTCGTTGTCGTACCAGATGGCGTCCGGGCTCCACTGCACGTAGTCCTCGTTGGCCAGCAGCGGCGCGTAGGACGCCAGCTTCACCACGTCGGAGTTGCGCTCCAGGCCCGTCATGTACGACGCCTCCGACAGCGCGTTCCACATCGTGTTCCCCTGGCTGGCGTACTCGCCGAGGAAGACGTCGGGACCCGACCGGTCGTAGGAGTCGTAGCGGTCGTTGTTGGCCAGGAACCACGACGGGTCGTTGTAGTAGTGCTCGTCGACGAGGTCGACCTTCTGCTTCTTGTTGAAGGCCCACAGCGTGTCGAACCGGGTGCCGGAGTCGTCCGGACCGGAGTTGGACAGGATCTTCACGTCCGGGTACCTCGCGGCGATGGCGTCGCGGAACTTCGGGAAGTTCGCCTCGAACGTCGTCGTGTTCTCCTCGTTGCCCAGGCCGATGTAGCGCAGGTTGAAGGGCTCGGGGTGGCCGAGCGCCGCACGGCGCGCGCCCCACGTCGTCGTGACGTCACCGTTGGCGAACTCGATGAGGTCGACGGTGTCCTGGACCCACTGCTTGATGCGGGCGGCGTCGGTCATCTCGGGGATCGTCGAGCCGCAGCCGTTGGCACCCACCGACAGCACGGGCAGGGGCGTGGCGCCCAGGTCCTCGGCGAACTCGAAGTACTCGAGGTAGCCGATGCCGTACGACTGGTTGTAGCCCCAGAAGTTCCAGTTGGTGGCACGCTCCTCGACCGGGCCGAGGGTCTCCTTCCACTGGTACGTGCGCTTGCGGTCGGTGTAGTTCGAGTCGACGTAGGAGTCGAACGTGCCGACGTTCGTCACGCAGCCGCCCGGGAACCGCAGGAACGACGGGTTGAGCGCCGCGATCTTGTCGGCGAGGTCCTTGCGCAGGCTCGACTTGCCGTTGACCGGCCCCACCCACGTGTCGTCGGGGAACAGCGAGACCATGTCCAGGCGGACCGTGCCGGCGGCGCCCGCGAGAACAGCCAGGCGGCCCGACGCGGTCGTCGCGTCAGCCGTCAGCGTCGCGGTGTACTTCTTCCAGGTGTCCGAGCCGTCTACGGCGACGGTGCCCGCGGCGAGGACCGCGTCCCCGGCCGCGTTCTCGACCTGGACGGTGAGGTCCTGCGCCACGCTCGAGCGCGCCCACACCGAGAAGTCGTACGTCTGGCCCGCCTTCAGGGCGAAGCCCGTGTTGTAGCCGGCGTTGCGGATGCCCGCCCCCGCCCCTGTCGCGTCGAGGCGCAGGTAGTTGCGGTTGGTCGCGTTGAGGCGGTCGCCGTCGTTCACGACCGTGCCCGTGCTGCCCGCACCGGCGCCCCGCTTGAGCACCTCCCACGCCGTCAGGCCCGTGAAGGACGAGTTGTCCGAGGTGTTGAACTCGAACGAGCGGTTGCGGACGAGCTCGGCGTAGAGCCCGCCGTCCGCGGCGTAGTTGATGTCCTCGTAGAAGATGCCGTACAGGTCGTCGGAGATGTCGACGCTCGTCGCGTCACCGTCGACGGCCAGCGTCCCGGTCGTCGCCGCCTGGTACTCGATGGTCAGCGGGGTCGCGTCCTGCTCGTCGCCCAGGGTCAGCAGCCCGTCGTCGTCGAGCCCGACGTACGGCGCACCGGCCGCGAGCCGCAGGACCAGCTTGCCGCCGCCTGCGTCGGTGAACCGCAGGGCGCTCGCGGCGCCGTCGGCGTCACCGAGCACCAGGTGCCCGTCGGCCGCGACCACGGGCAGGTCCCCGTCGCGTGTCCGCAGCGTCACCGAGCCGTCACCGACAGCCGTCGGGACGAGGCCGACGACGCTCGAGGGCCGGTCCGACGTGAGTGCGAGCACGCCGTCGCGGTCGACGAGGTAGCGCGGCCCGGACGCGGCGTGCACCGTGAACGGCCCGGTCGGGACCGTGTCCGCGCCCTCGGCGGTCGTCAGGCCGAACGAGTCGAAGGCGACGGTGTGCGAGGTGCCGTCCTGCGCGGCCAGCGCGTACAGGCCGACGGCCGTCATGTCGAAGCCGACCGTCGTGGTGTTGGCCAGCACCCAGTCCGTGCCGTCCCAGTAGCTCGTCGTCACCTCGTCGCCGGTGCGCTGCAGCCGCAGCGTCTCGCCCGTCGAGCCCGCGCGGTCCTCGAAGTCGAGAGCGGAGAAGGCCCCGGCCGTCTCCGCGTCCGTCTCGATCGCGCGGCCCGACGCGGACAGGTCACCGACGTACGTCAGGCCAGCGCGGACGTAGTTGTCCATGTCCTTCCAGGCGATGATCCCGGCGCCCTGGTAGACCTTCGAGACCGCGCCGCTGAACGTCGCGACCGCGGTGAAGTCACCGGCGGGGACGTCGACCATGAACACGTTCTTGGCCGAGTTGGCGGTCTGCCACGTGTCGCCGGTCTGCGACTGCAGCGTCAGCGCACCGTCGCCCAGGGACCACGCCGACGGCGCCTCCTGCGTGATCGACCAGTGCGGGTCGAGCGTGGTCCCGTCGAAGTCGTCGGTCCAGGCCTGCGGCTCCGGGGCCGCCGCGGACGCCGGCGCACCCGCAGCCACGGCACCGGCCGTGACGAGGGCGAACGCCGTCAGTCCGGCAGCGAGACGGGCCGTGCGGCGGTGCCGCTCCCCCGTCGTCGGGGCATGTGTCATCATCGTCAGTGCTCCTACCTCTCCCAGGTGTGGTGCGCCCGATCACGGCCCGCGCGCTTCGTTGCGCGAGGACCCGGATCGGCACCTCCCGTCCACGCCAGGGACTCACCGGTGGCAGCCGGCCCTGGCGGGACGGGAGCGAGCCGTCCGTGTATGAAGTTGTGGGTGGGTTTCGCGCCTACCGGCGCCGGACGACCAGCAGACGCTGCAGGATCACGAACACCAGCAGCAGCGCGCCGATCACGATCTTGGTCCACCACGACGAGAGCGTGCCCTCGAACGTGATGATGGTCTGGATCAGGCCGAGCACCAGCACGCCCAGCACGGAGCCGAGCACGAAGCCCGATCCCCCCGTCAGCAGCGTGCCGCCGATGACGACCGCGGCGATCGCGTCGAGCTCCATGCCCACACCGGTCAGCGAGTAGCCCGACCGGGAGAACACGGCGAACAGCAGCCCGCCGAGCCCGGCGCACGTGCCGGAGATGACGTAGACGAGCACCTTGGTGCGGGCGACCGGCAGACCCATGAGCCGGGCCGACTGCTCGTTGCCACCGATCGCGTAGACCGTGCGGCCGAACCGCGTGTAGTGCAGCGTCACGAACGCGATCGCCACGACCGACAGCGCGATCAGCCCGCTGGGCGTGAAGTCGAACCCGTCGACGATGGGCCAGCGCGTCTCCGACAGCTTCACGATGGTCTTGTCGGTGATCGGGATCGACTCGGGGGCGATCACGTAGCACAGGCCCCGGGCCAGGAACATCGCGGCGAGCGTCGCGATGAACGGTTGTATCTCGAAGACGTGGACCATCACGCCCACGACCCACCCGATGAGCGTGCCCACCAGGATCGAGGCCGGGATGGTGACGATCGCGTCCCAGCCGTGCGTGAACATCCACGCCGAGACGCAGGTGGACAGGGCCACGACCGCGCCGACCGACAGGTCGATGCCGCCCGTGAGGATGACGAACGTCATGCCCACGGCCACCACGATGAGGAACGAGTTGTTGATGAACAGGTTGGCCATGACGCGGCCGGACAGGAAGTTCTCGTAGCGCGTCCCGCCGATGGCCAGCATCAGCACCAGCACCACGAACGTGCCGAGGACCGGCAGGTAGCGGCGGTCCAGCACGGGCAGGCTGCGGCGCGGGGCGGGCCCGGGCGCCGGCTGCGGGCCCTTGCCCGACGCCTTCAGGGTCATCTCTTCGGTCGCCATCAGGCCGGCACCTCCACGGGCACGGGAGCCGCCTTCCTGCGGCGGGCTCGCAGCTTGTGCTGCACCACCGGGGACTGCAGCAGGCACACGACGATGACGACGAGAGCCTTGAACAGGGACACGGCGTTCACCGGGATGCCGATGACCGTGATGGACAGCGTCAGCGTCGTGATGACCAGGACGCCGACGAGCGTGCCGGTGAGCGAGAACTTCCCACCCGCCAGCGACGTGCCGCCGATGACGACCGCCAGGATCGCGTCGAGCTCGATGAACAGGCCGGCGTTGTTGGAGTCGGCCGCCATGATGTTGGAGCTCTGCAGGAACCCGGCGATGCAGGCGAACGCCGCGCACAGCACGTAGACGGTCCAGATGATCGTCCGCGCCCGCACACCCGCCAGGCGGGAGGCGACCGGGTTGATGCCCACTGACTCGATGAGCACGCCCAGCGCGGTGCGACGCGTCACGACCGCGACGACGGCGAAGAAGAAGCCTGCGATCAGCGCGGCGATCGGCAGGCCGAGCCAGAAGCCGGAGGCCAGCGCCTTGTAGGGCGCGCTCGTCACCGTGGTGATCTGGCCGCCCGTGATGAGCATCGCGATGCCGCGGCCGGCGGTCATGAGGACCAGGGTCGCGATGATCGGTTGGATCCCGAGCACGGCCACCAGGAACCCGTTGAACACGCCGATCACCAGGCAGACCGCCAGGCCGGTGGCCATCGCGAGGGCGACGGTCGTCAGCGATCCGGGGTCGGGGCTGTCCGCGATCTGCGACAGCGTGACCGCACCGGCGATCGCCATCACGGCGCCCACCGACAGGTCGATGCCGCGGGTCGCGATGACCAGCGTCATGCCGAGCGCGACGAGCAGCAGGATCGACGAGCGCCGCAGGATGTCGATCGGGCCGCCGTACAGGTGGCCGTCCCGGACGGTGATCTCGATGAACGTGTGGGACTTGATCGTGCTCGCGACGAGGAGCACGACGAGGGCGACGATCGGCCAGAACAGCCGGTGCCGCGTGAGCTGACCCAGCCCGGTCATGCGCTGGTCCCTCCGCTCGCGATGAGGTCGACGACGACGCCGGTGGTGACGTCCTCGGAATTGACGAGCTCGGCGACCTTGCGGCGGTCGCGCAGCACCGCGATGCGGTGCGAGAGGCGCAGGACCTCGTCGAGCTCTGCTGAGATGAAGACGACGGACATGCCCTGCGACGCCAGCTCGGCGACGAGCTTCTGGATCTCCGCCTTGGCACCCACGTCGATGCCGCGGGTGGGCTCGTCCAGGATCAGCAGCTTGGGTGCGGTGGCGAGCCAGCGCGCCAGCAGCACCTTCTGCTGGTTGCCGCCGGACAGGTTGCCGGCGATCGCGTCGGGGTTGGCCGGGCGCACCCCGAGGGCCTTGATGTAGTGGTCGACGACCTCGTCGGCCTTGCGGCTGGGGATGCGGCGCATCCACCCCCGTTCGGCCTGCAGACCCAGCACGATGTTCTCGCGGACCGTCAGGTCCCCGATGATGCCCTCGGTCTTGCGACTCTCCGAGGAGAAGACGATGTCGCGAGAGAGGCCCGCGCGCGGGTTGCGCAGCTTGACGGGCTCGCCGGCGACCCGCGTCTCGCCGGTGTCGGCATGGTCGGCGCCGTACAGGAGCCGCGCGAGCTCGGTGCGTCCCGAGCCGAGCAGACCCGCCAGGCCGACGATCTCGCCGGGGAAGACGTCCAGGTCGAACGGCTCGATGGAGCCCTTGCGCCCCACGCCGATCGCCTGCATGAAGGGCGTCCCCGTCCGGTCGACGACGGCGCGGTCGGAGCTGGTCTCGAGCTCCGAGAGCACCTCGAGCTCGCGGCCGATCATCTTGCCGACGAGGTCGACGCGCGAGAGCTCGTCGGTCCGGTACTCGCCCACGAGCTTCCCGTTGCGCAGCACCGTGAGGCGGTCGCTGATCGCGTAGATCTGCTCGAGGAAGTGGGAGACGAACAGGATCGCGACGCCGCGGTCGCGCAGCGCGCGCATCACGTCGAACAGCCGCGCCACCTCGTCGGCGTCGAGGCTCGAGGTGGGCTCGTCGAGGATCAGGACGCGGGCGTCCACGACCATCGCGCGGGAGATGGCGACCAGCTGCTGCACCGCGAGCGAGTGGCTCGACAGCGACGAGCGCGGGTCGATGTCCAGGTTGAGCGCCTGCAGGTAGCCGCGCGCGGCCTTGCGTGTCGCGTGCCAGTCGATCACGCCGAACCGGCGGATCTCGTGGCCGAGCATGACGTTCTCGGCCACCGACAGGTTGTCCGTCAGGTTGACCTCTTGGTACACCGTGCTGATGCCTGCCGCCTGGGCGGCCGCGGGGCCGGTGAAGACCTGCTCGGCCCCCGCGACGACGATGCGCCCGGAGTCGATGCCGTAGACGCCGGTCAGCGCCTTGATCAGCGTGGACTTGCCGGCGCCGTTCTCGCCCATGAGGGCGTGCACCTCACCCGGCAGGAGCCGGAAGTCGACCCCGTCGAGCGCCTTGACGCCGGGGAAGGTGATGGAGATCCCCGTCATCTCGACGATCGGGGTCGTGCTCTGCTCGGTCATCGTCGACCTCTCGTGCTGGTGTCGTGCCGGGCGTCCTGGGAAGACCTGCGCCCCCGGGAGCGCGACGTCGCCGTCGCGGTCCCGAGGGCGCAGTCGTCCGTCAGTACTGCCGGTCGGGCAGAGCAGCCTTGGCCTGCTCCTGGTCGAACGCACCGTCCTGCGTGACGATGCGCGGCTCGACGGTGCCACCATCGTGCAGCGTCTGGATGATCTTGGCCAGGTCCGGGCCGAGCAGCGGGTTGCACTCGACGATGTAGTTGATCTTGCCCTCGGACAGGGCCGTCATGCCGTCCTTGACGCCGTCGATCGAGACGATCTTGATGTCCTTGCCGGGGGTCTTGCCGGCGGCCTCGATGGCCTCGATGGCACCCAGCGCCATGTCGTCGTTGTGCGCGTAGACGACGTCGATGTCCGGGTTGGACTGCAGGAAGCCCTCCATGACCTTCTTGCCGCCGTCACGCGTGAAGTCACCGGTCTGCGACGCGATGATCTTGACGTTGGTGTTGTCCTTGACGGCGTCCGCGAAGCCCTGCTTGCGGTCGATGGCCGGTGCGGAGCCGGTGGTGCCCTGGAGCTCGACGACGTTGATCGGCTCGGTGCCCAGGTTGTTGGAGACCCACTCGCCGACGCGCTTGCCCTCCTCGACGAAGTCCGAGCCGATGAAGGTCACGTACAGGGACTTGTCCTGCGTGTCGACGGCGCGGTCCGTGAGGATCACGGGGATGTTGGCCGACTTGGCCTCCTGGAGCACCGCGTCCCAACCGGTCTCGACGACGGGCGAGAAGGCGATGTAGTCGACGCCCTGCGCGATGTAGGAGCGGATCGCCTGGATCTGGTTCTCCTGCTTCTGCTGCGCGTCCGAGAAGCTCAGGTCGAACCCGTTCTCCTTGGTGAGCGTGTCCTGGATGGACTTGGTGTTGGCGGCGCGCCAGCCCGACTCGGCGCCGACCTGGGAGAAGCCGACCTTGATGGTGTCGCCCGAGCCGCCGCTGCCGCCGGTCGACGAGCTGCCCGCGTCTGCCTTCGTGTCGTCGCTGTCGCTGGAGCAGGCCGACAGGCCGAGAGCCAGGACGGCGGCACCGGCCGCGAGCATCGAGAACTTCTTGCTGACCATGCTTCTCCTCCTCGAGAACCACTGGTGTGAGCGGGAACCCCTCGTCCCCGCTCCTGTTTCCGGACGACCTGGCACGGACCTCCGGGGCGACGTCGTCCCGACCGTGCGTGTCGTTCTGGTGGAAATGTTAGCGCTCACATCCGGCCCGCGACAACCCTCCTCCGTCGTCGTGACGAAGTTGTGACAATCGAGGGCTCCCCGGCCACCGCGAGGGCAGCGACCGGGGAGCCTGCGTCAGCGGCGAACCGTGAGCGCCGCCCTTCCGCCGGACGCCAGCAGCGTCGACGAGCCGCCGTACCGTGCGGTCACCGTGTACGTGCCCGCGGGCAGCGTCGGCAGCGTCACCTTCGCGGTCCGCTTCGACGACAGCGTGACGGTCTTCGTCGCCACCGTGCGCGTCGTCGTCGTGCGGACCTTCTTGCCCTTGACCACCGTGGTCTTCGTGACCTTGGTCGTCACCGTGAAGGTCACCTTGCCCGTCGGCGTGCCCGCTCCCTTGACCGTCGCGGTCGCCGTCGCGTGCGCCTTGGTCGACACCGCGGCGTGGTTGAGCGCGACCTTCGTCGTGCTCGTCGCCTTGACCACCGTGAGCGTGGCCTTGTCCGTCGAGCCCGTGAACGCGGCGTCACCGGAGTAGGTCACGGTCAGCGTGTGCCGGCCGACGGTGAGCTTCGACGTGAGCACCACGGTCGCCTTGCCGCCGGACAGCGTGGCCCGGCCGACGAGCGTGCTGCCGTCCGTCACCCGTACCGACCCCGTGGGCGTCGCCCCGGAGCCCGTGACCCGCACGGTGACCTTGGCCGCCGTGCCGTAGGCCGTGCGCTCGGGCGAGACCACCGCGGCCGTCGCGCTGGACCGCAGCACGACCCCCGTGGAGGGCACCACCAGCGCGTTGGTCACCTCGACGTTGCCCGCCACGTCGACGGCCCGGTACTGCACCGTCGTCGCCGCCGACCCGAGCCGGACCGCGGCCGTGTACCTCGTCCACGCGCCCGACGACGTCGTGCGGTACTCGATCCGCGCGAGCCCTGATGTCGCGTCCGCGCCGCGCAGCGTCACGGTCCGCGCCGTGAGCGTGGCGTTGGAGACCGGCGCGGTCGCGTCGATCGCGACGTCCCGGGAGACGACCAGCGACACGTTGCCGCTCGCGTCCGTGGCCCGCGCGCTGACCGTGTGACGGCCGTCCGTGGCGAGGGTCGCCGACGTCGACGAACCCCACGCGCCGCCGTCCACCGCGAGCTGCGCGGTGGGCGCGACCTGGTCGTCCGTGCCGGACGCTGTCGCCGTGACCGGTCCCGTCCACCACCCGGCGGAGCCCGTGGGCTGGGCCGGCGTGAGGGTGAGTGCCGCCGTCGGAGCGGTCGTGTCGCGCAGCGGCGTGACCGTCAGGCTGTCGACGTTCGGCGCCCACTGCGAGCGCAGCAGCAGGTCCGGGTGCGTGTCCGAGATGAGCGTGGTCCCGTCGAAGCTCGGCAGCTCCTGCGACCGGAACGAGATCGTGTTGGCGCCCTTGGCGAGCGTCACGAAGAACGTCAGGTCCCAGAAGTTGTCGTCGTGGAACGTGTGCGGGAACCACACGCGCGTCGCGTCGCCGTCGTTCACGGAGACGTCCGCGTGCCGGGCCAGCGGGTCCGGGTTGTAGTGCGACGCGGGTGACTGCTCGCCGTTGGAGTAGCGCACGGTGATCGCGTACGTCCCGGCCGCCTTGGCCGGCACGTCGAACGTCAGGGTGTTGCGGTTGCCCGGCGCTCCCCCGATGCCCGTGACGGCCTGGCCGCCGGTCGCCAGCGGGTAGTCGGCGGCGGCCGCGGTCCCCGTCGTCGTCGCGTCCTCCGCCTGGTAGGTGGTGCCGACGAGCGCGCCGCTCGAGGGCCCGACCTGCAGCCGGTCGACGAGCAGCGTGCCGCTCGCGCCGGTGACGGTGACCTTGTTGATGCCGCCGATCAGGAAGACGTGCTGCGTCGACGTCGCGGACACGTCGCCGACCGCCTGCCCGTTGACCGACAGGCCGGCCGTGCCCCCACCCAGGGTGTCGAGCGTGAGCGTGTGCTCGCCGTCGTCCTTCGAGTAGACCCAGAAGGTCGCCTCGTCGCCCTCGCCGACCGCCGCCACGCCCGAGCCGGACACGCCGGCGTGGGAGTAGTCGGTGGCCGCGCCGGTCAGCGTCGCGTCCTCGGCCTCGTAGGTCGTGGCCGTGGCGGCCGGGTTGGCCAGCGACAGGTCGATCTTGTCGACGATCGCGTCCCCCTTGGTCGTGCGGCTACCGTCCAGGCTGGCCGCCGCCAGCGTGATCGTGTGCGTGCCGGCCGTCAGGTCCACCGTCGTGTCGGTGTGGTCCCAGACCACCCACTTGTAGCCGAGCGTCAGGTCGAGCTCCTGCTCGGCCTTCCCGTCCACCGTCAGGAACACGTTCGTCGGCCCCTGCGCGGAGTTGAGGGCGTACGTGTTGAGGGAGTTCGCGAACACGCTCAGGTCGTAGGTGCCGTCCTGCGGGACTTCGACCGTGAAGCCGAGCGTCACGTTCGAGCCGGTCCGCAGGCCCCCCACGTCGTAGCCACCCGAGGTGTAGAAGCCGGCGACGTTCGTCGTCGTGCCCTCCGGGCCGTTCTTCGACCAGCCCGTCCCCGTGTGCGCCGCGTCCTCGGCCTCGTACGTCGCCTTCCACAGCGTCGGCGTCACCGTGGTCGCGGTGGCGTTGGCGCCGGGGGTCACGACGATGACGTAGGCCGACTCGGCGTCGAGCGCCGGCAGGTCGCCGGCACCGAACTGCAGCGCCAGGTTCCCGTCGGTGACCGGCACGTCGAGCTCGGCCACCTCCTGCGGACCGGACGAGTCGCCGACCTGCCCGCTCCAGCCGATCTCCTTGACCGACACGTGCGCGGTGTCACCGAAGACGTCGGCGTGCGAGAAGCTCACGAGCGACGAGCCGGACGCGCCGCCGATGATGGCCTGCGCCCGCTTCTTCGACTCGTCGAGCGTCGCCACGCCCTGCAGCGTGTAGCTGGTGCCCGGGCTCGGCGGGACCAGGGAGACCGTGTGCCCGGTCATCTGGCCGTACGCGTTGAACAACCACCACTGGCCGTTGCCCCGGTTGGCCTGCACCGCCGAGTCCGAGATGTTGCCGTCGATGTTCCAGTACGCGACGTCGCCGTCGACCTTGGCGTCCTCCAGGGCGCTGATCCACTGGATCATCTGGCCCGGGACGGACGTGTGGTAGTTGAACGCATACTCGTCGATGTTGATCGGCAGGTGCTTGCCGGCGTAGTCCGTGCCGGCGTAGAGCGTGTCCTCCCACGTCCGGAACTTCGCCACGTTGTCGCGGATCGACGCCGGGTTGGTCAGCTCGTGCCACGTGATGACGTCGGGCATGGTGCCCGCGGCCAGCGCGTGCGTGAGGAAGCCCTGCACCTGCGTGAACAGCACGCTCGTGTTGGGTCCGGCGATGCGCGCGTCGGGCAGCTCGCCCTTGATGATCGCGTAGACGTCGTCCCAGGCCTGGAAGTACTCGGTGGGGTCAGTCAGCCAGCTGACCCCGTCGTAGCTCCACTCGCCCGTGCCGAACATGTTGCCCTCGGGCTCGTTGAACGGCACGAAGACGACGTGGCTGCGGTACTTCTCGGGCAGCGAGGCGACCTGCTCCACCTGGACGCGGATCTTGGCCTTGAAGTCGTCGAGCTTGGCCTGCGGGGTGTCGCCCGGCCACTCGTACGGGAAGCCGCGGTAGATGTCCGTCATGTAGATGTAGACGTCACCGTTCGAGCTGTCGACCAGGGGCTCGAGCACCTCGAGCGCGTCCGCGCCCGGGTGCTGCGGTCCGTCCTGCGCCTTGGTCGCGACCGTGCGCAGCTTGATGCCGTCGATGACGTTGTTGGACGGGATGTCCTGGCCGTACAGGCCGTACAGCGTCCCGACGGCGCCGCCCATGAAGTCGCCGGTGTTGCTGGACAGGTCGATGTCGACCTGGTTGGGCTCCTTGACCAGCACCGTCGCCGTGACCGCGAGGCCCGCGGCGGTGCCGTGCACGGTGAACGTGCCGCGCTGGGCGTAGGCGTCGGGGTCGACCGCGTCCCAGGTCACCGGGGCGCCGCGCGTGTAGCCGTCGGTGTAGGTGGTCTGGGCGGTGAGCGGCAGGACGGGTGCCGTGCCGACGGCCGTCGTCACGGTGAGCGTCGGGTCGACGACCGCGACGGGCGTCGGGACGGTGCCGGTCGTGATCGACGCGACCTGGGCCGCGTCGAGCGCCTTGCCGTAGATCTGCACGTCGTCGAACGCGCCCGCGAAGTTGGGATCCGCGTAGAACGACTTGCCGAGGTAGCCCGACGACGTCGCCGTCGAGGCCAGGAGGTCACCGGCGCTGATGGTCGTGGCCACCGTGCCGACGGCGGCGCCGTCCAGGTACGTCGTCATCCGGTCGGCGCTCGTGTCGAGCGTGGTCGTGACGGTGTGCCACGCGTTCGCCGACGGCGCGGCCGAGCCCGTCACCGTCGCCTCAGCTCCCCCGCCCGCCGTCGTGATCGCGCTGCGTAGCACGCCGTCGGCGTTGCCGGGCGTCGCGAACATGTACTTCGTCGAGTTCGTGCCCAGCGCGTAGATCCACTGCCACGACGCGCCGCCGGACCACTTCACGCGCGTGGAGATCGTCAGGTCGGTGCGCCCGGACAGGATGTTCTTGGGCAGCCGGACGTACGCGCCCGTGCCGCCCGACGCGCCGCCGGGCAGGGCCAGCGCCTTCGAGTCGTCCGCACCCGTGACCACGGAGGCCGTGCTCGGGTTGACGAGCGTCGCGTCCAGGCCGTTGCCGGACGAGTCCGCGACCGTGGCGGACACCGTCGCGTCGTCGAACGCGTAGTGCGCGACCAGGTCACCCACGGGCTTGGCGACCACCGTGACCGTGGCGGTCACCGTGCGGCCGGACACGTCGCCGTGCACCGTGAACGTGCCGGGCGTCGCGTAGTCCGCGGCGTCGACGTCGTCCCAGGCCACCGCGGTGTCGCGCGGCCATCCGTCGCCGTAGGTCGCGTCGACCGTCGCCGGGAGCTCCGGGGCCGTGCCGGTGTAGGTCGTGACGCTCACCGTGTCGGTCGCCAGGCCCGTCACCGCGGGGACGTCGCCGGCGACCTGCGCCACCTGCCCGGCGTCGAGCGCCGAGGTGAACACCTGGAAGTCGTCGACCTGACCGCCCAGGAACGACGCCCACGGCGTCGACCACTGCGTGCGGCCGATCATGCCGCTGAACGTGCTCGACGCCGAGTAGAGCTTGGTGAAGTCGATCGGCGCCGGGACGGAGTCCGTGCGCAGGCCGTTGACGTACAGGACCAGGTCCGTGCCGTCCTCCGTGATCGCGACGTGCGTCCACGTGTCGGCCGGGATCGCGGCCTTCGTCGTCGCGCTGTACTCCGGGCCGTCGTTGGCCAGGGCCGAGATCTTGCCGCCGTTGGACGGCGAGAAGAACACGCCGTAGTTGTTGTTGGGCAGCTTGTCACCGCCCAGGATGAACGCCCACGGCGTCCCCGCGGCGTTCTTGCCGTCCCACCGCACCCACGCCGCGACCGTGACCGCGGAGGCGCCCTGGTAGACGCCGTTCGGGATGGTCACGTACGGCATGGTCGCGTCGGCGGTGCCCTGGGGTCCGCCGGGCAGGGTCAGGGTCGCCGCGCCGTCGCGCGTCCCGGACCCGAGCTTGCTCGCGTTGACGACCGCGCCGTCGTACGCCGAGCCGCCCGAGCCGGAGTTGTGGATCGTGGTCACGCCCGCGGCGGCGTCGTCGAACGTGTAGTCGACGAGCGGGACGGGGACGTCCGCCGCGGCCGGCGCGACGGCCGGGATCGTGGTCGGGGTGGCCGCGTGGGCCGCGGGGGCGCCGACGACGAGGAGGCCGAGGGCGGCGATCGACGCCACCCCTGCCGCCCCGCGGGCTCGTCGGGTACCGGCGCTGGGGCCGGCGGAGGGTGTGGTGCGCATGGTCGCTCCTGGCTTCGTCGCTGAAGTTCGCAGTGCTGTGCTCCGTGCGACCGGCCCGCGGCCGGTCCGTGCGGCGCCGCGGCGTCGCGTCAACGCTCGTGTGAGCGTTCACATCGGCGGAGCGCCTCCCCCTCGAGCGCCCCGCCGTCCTCGTCAGTCCCTGGCGACCGCGTCCGCGGCCAGCAGGAGGTACACGGCGGCCGTCCACGTGTAGGCACGGTCGCGCAGCCCGGCGCCCGTGCGGGCGTCGAAGTTCTCGGCGAACCCGGACCGCTCGCACAGCGCGCGGAAGCGGGCGCTCACGGTGTCGGCCAGGTCCGTGAATCCGCTGACCCGCAGGCCGTTCTCGATCAGGGCGGTCGACGGAGCCCAGATGGGACCCCGCCAGTAGCCGTCGTCCTCGTAGTGCGGCGAGTCGACGGGTTCGGTCGCGGGGCCGAAGTCGGTGAGGTGCTGCTCGAGCCGCGCACCCAGGACGTCACGGACATCGGCCGGAAGCCGCTCGCCGAGCACCAGCGGCAGCAGGTTGAGCAGGCTGGTCGCCGTGCTCGTCCGGCCGCTGCGGGCCCCGACGGCCACCAGCTCCTTGCCGGTCCACAGCTGGTCCAGCAGCGCCGCCACCAGTGCGTCGCCCTGGGCCCGCCACTCCTGCGACGGCAGGCCCAGCTCGTCGGCCAGGTCCGCCAGCACCTCGAGCTGCGCGGCCAGGAAGCCGGCCAGGTCGGGCGACTCGATGACCCGGTCCACGTCGAACGTCGTCGAGTTGTCCCAACCGCTGTCGTTGCCGTGCTGGTAGTAGGGCAGCACGTGGCCCGGCACGCGACGGCGCTCGAGCCAGAAGGACGACCAGCGCACCAGGCGGTCGTGGATCTCGGTGAGCTCCGTCGTGGTCAGCGCGCGGCCGGCCCGGGCGCGCAGGCGACGCAACGCCCAGCCGTGGATCGGCGGCTTCACGTAGTTGTAGAGGACCTCGGAGTGCGTGATCGAGTCCGGCAGCGCACCCGTCGCGTCCTGGTGGTCGAACGGCGCCAGCAGCTGGTCGAGGGCCGCGTCGGGCTCGCCGGCCGCCAGCGCGAGCGCGTTGAAGCAGTGGTCCCAGCTCCAGAGCTTGTCCATCCAGTGCATCGACATGAGCACGGACTCGCGCGTCGCCAGGCCCTCCGCGGCGACGGTCGCGGACCACAGCACGTAGGCGGCGAGCGCCGCCGCCGGCGTCGCGTCCGTGCGCCACGGGGCGATGCGGTCGACGTACGCCGCGAACTCGTCGGCCACGGCGGCGACAGCCTCGTCGAACGTCCGCGTCACCGCGAACGGCTCCGCAGCGGCGTCGATCTCCTCGAGCGTCGCCTCCCACGGCCGGCCGTCCGCGCCCAGGACGACCGCACGGTCGGCCACGCCCAACGCCTCGTCGCCCTCGACGTCCAGGCGACCGGTCAGCGCGACCACGCGGTAGCGGCGGCCCGTCTCGTACGACGTGAACACGGCGCTGTCGTCGACCGCGTCGGTGAACAGGTAGGTGCCGGTGAACGGCGTCAGGCCGCCGGCCGCGTCGGCCAGGCGCAGACCCAGCCCCTCGCCGCGCAGCCGCAGCGTGCGCAGGCCGTCGAAGACGGCCGTGACCGCGGACGCGTCGGCACGCCACGTGAACGTCGCGGCGTCGGCGTGCCACGTGACGTCGTCGGCCGCACCGACGACCTCGCAGCGCAGCACCGCGTGCATGCCGTTGCGGTGCGAGACCAGGTGGACGTCGTCATCGTGCGTGTGCAGGGCGACGACGGGCGACAGGTTGAGCCACGAGCCGCGCACCGAGAACGGGATCTCGCGGATGTCGAACGTGGGCAGGGCGGAGGCGCTCGAGGGCGTCATGGATCAGTCCTTCACTGCGCCGGCGGTGACCCCGGCGGCGACGTAGCGCTGGGCGACGACCAGCAGGATGGCGGTGGGGACCGACGCGAGGACGGCGGTCGCCATCATCGGGCCCCACTCCTGGTTCTGGGAGCCGATGTAGTCGTAGATGCCCATGGTGATCGGGCGAAGGTTGCCGCCACCACGGTTGAGGGTCGAGGCGAACAGGAAGTCCGACCACGCCCAGAGGAACGCGAACAGGGCCACGGTGACCGCGGAGTTGCGCGACACCGGCAGGACGACGGACCGGAATGTGCGCCAGAAGGACGCGCCGTCGATCTGCGCCGCCTGCAGCAGCTCACGCGGGATGCCCGCCATGAACGCGGAGAACAGCATCACCGCGAACGGCACGGCGATCGTCGAGTCGGCCAGGATGAGGCCCGGCACGGTGTCCAGGATCCCCAGGTCGGAGTAGATCTGGTAGAAGCCGAGCGCCATCACGACGGCGGGGATCATCTGCGCGACGATCAGGACGAAGTTCAGGACCCGACGGCCCGGCCTCAGCAGCCGGGACAGGGCGTACCCGGCCGGCGCGGAGATGACGAGCGTCAGCGCCACGGTCCCCAGCCCCACCAGCAGGCTCGTACCCAGGTACGGGAGCTGGTCGCCGAGCACCACGCGGTAGTGGTCCAGCGTGAAGTCCTTCGGCCACAGGTCGCCGTCGCGGATGGACCCGCGGGCGGTCAGGGAGACGTTCACCATCCAGTAGACGGGGAACAGCATGATCGCGGTGAGGACGGCGCCGATCGCCGTCTTCCACCAGGTGCGCTGCACACGGTCCATGGGTCAGTCCTCCTGACGGCGCTGGACGACGAGGTAGACGATGCCCATGACCAGCGCCACGAGCAGCAGGATCGAGCCGACCGCGGAGGCCTCGGAGTACTTGATGGTCGCGGACGTGCCCTTGCCGAAGGCCATCGCGTAGGCCCACGTGGCGAGCGTCTGGGACTTGCCCGTGCCGGTCGTCATGATCCAGATGATGTCCACGACCTTGAGCGTGTAGACGAAGCCCAGGAGCAGCGTGATCGCGGTGACCGGCTTGAGCAGCGGGAACGTGATCGACCAGAACTGCCGCCAGGCGCCGGCACCGTCCAGCGACGCCGCCTCGTACATCTCCGTCGGGATGTTCTGCAGGCCCGAGTAGAGGATCACCAGGTTGAAGGGGATCCCGAGCCAGATGTTCGCGATGATGACCGCGGTCAGGGAGTGGTCGGCGCTGAGCCACCACACGGGGTCGATGCCGAACACCCCGAGGAAGCGGTTGATGATGCCGGAGTCGGCGTCCATCATCCACTGCCACGTCGTGGCCGAGACGATGATCGGCAGGAGCCACGGCACCAGGAACAGGCCGCGGAGCACCGCGGAGAGCGGGAACGCCCGACGGAAGAACACCGCGAGCCCGAGCCCGAACGAGTACTGGAACACCAGCGAGGCGACGACGAACACCGTCGTCTGCCACACGATCGTCCAGAACTGCGAGGAGCCGATCACCTCGCGGTAGATGTCCAGGCCGACGAACGGCGCCTCGCCCGTCACGTACGTGGCGCGCGTGTACCGGTGCAGACTCATCGAGACGTTCTCGTACAGCGGGTACGCGTAGAACACGACCAGGTAGACGAGCAGGGGGGCCGCGAAGGCGAGCCCCGCCCACGTCGTCGGCTGGACGCGCCGCCGTCGTCGCTGCGGCACGTCGGGCGGTGTGCCGACCGCCGCGACGGCGGCGTCCGCCGCCGGCACGGGTGCTGGTGTCTGGATTCCCACTGGTGTCACCGTTCGTCGTTCCTCGCCTGGTGGCGGCCCGGGCGAGGTGCCCGGGCCGCCGGTCGGCCGTGCGTCAGCTCTGTGCTGCCTGCGTGAAGGCGTCCTTGACCTTGGCCGAGTCGCCGGCTGCGTTCAGGGCACCCTGCAGGGCGGTGGAGAGCTGGGCGGACGCCGCGGTGTAGTCGGCGCCGAGCTCGGACGTGCGGCCCTGGGCCGCCTCGATGGCCGACGCCCACGGGGCCCACACCGGGTCGGCCGCGATCTGCTTGGCGCGCTCGTCCTTGTTGGCCGCGAAGTAGCCGAGCATGCCGGCCGTCTTGACCTGGTTCTCCGCGCCGACGAGGCAGTCGATGACCTTCTTGGCGTTGGCGTAGTGCGCGTCCGCGTCGTCCTTCTGCAGCGGGGCCAGGACGAACTCACCGCCGGTCGGCACCGGGGCGGCGCCGCCGTCCTTGCCGGGCAGCGCCATCGCGACGGCCTTGAAGTCCGTCAGCTTGGCCGCGGCCTGCGCGAACCACGACCCGTTCTCCGCGAACGCGTAGTCGCCCGTGAGGAACAGGTCCCACGACGCGGACTGGTTGTCCGTGGCGGCCGACTTGGGCGCGTAGCCCTTGCCGATCCAGTCGGAGACGAGCTGGCCCGCCGCGACGGCCTGGTCGGAGCCGATGTCCTTGAGGTTCGCGCCGGCACCCCAGAACCACGGCTGGAACTGGAAGACACCCTCCTCGCCGGCGATGCCGGAGAACGTGATGCCCTTGTGGCCGGCCTGGGTGACCTTCTCGAGCGCCGCGTTGAGCGTGTCCCAGCTGGTGATGCTCGCCGGGTCGACGCCGGCGTCCTTGAGGATGTCCTCGTTGTAGTACAGGCCGAGCGTGTTGGCGCCGATCGGGACGCCGTACGTCGTGCCGTCCACCGTGCCCGGGCCCGCGAGGTTGGCGTCGAAGCCGCTGGTGTCGATGCCGACCTCGTCGGCCGGAGCCAGCAGGCCGGCGGACGCGGCGTCCGGGACGGCGGGGTTGTCGAGCAGGATCACGTCGGGCGCGTTGCCCGCCTTGACCGCGGTGGTGAGGTTGTTCAGCAGGTCGGCGGTCGCGGCCGACGTCCGCTTCACGGTGACGCCGCTCGGCGCGCAGCTCTGGACGTAGGTGGCCCAGTCGGAGCTGTCGTCGTACTGGGGGTACGGGTCCCAGATGTTGAGGGTCGTGAGCGAGGCGCCGCCGTCGGCGGACGCGCCGTCCGAGCTGCTCGAGGTGGCGTCGTCGTCGCTGCTGCAGGCGGCGAGCGTGGTGGCGAGGGCTGCTGCGGCCGTGAGGCTCAGGATCCGCAGGGTGCGCTGGGTGGTGAACACAGGTGGTTCCTCTCTGAATCTGCTGTGTCGGGACTTCTTCGTCGAGCACTTCTGGGGGTGGAGCTGCGGTTGGTCCGAATGGGCGGCGAACCGGTTCGAAAGCCGGACGTCCCCCAGGGACGGACGCGTTTACCTGCGGGGGTGCTGGGTGCTCCCCTTGTCGGTGAGGACGGGTGGGACGAACCGGACGACGGGTGCGCCCGCATCCGGGGACCTGGTGATGCGGCGGACGAGCTGGGTCACGGCGCTGCGGCCCAGCACGTCGGCTGCGGACTCGACCGCGGTGAACGGCAGGGAGAACTCCTCACCGAAGTCGCGCGAGTAGAGGGAGACGACACTGAGGTCGGTCGGGACGCGGACGCCGCGCTCGCGCAGGATCGCGGGCAGCGCCGCGACGGTCGCGTCGTTGTGCACCACCAGGGCCGTGGCCCGCGGGTGCGCGTCGAGGATCGCGTCGACGCTGTGCCGGATCGCCGGCTGGCGCGACTCGCCGTAGTACGGGTGGATCTGCAGGCCGTAGCGGGCCGCCCGCTCGATGGCGCTGTCCCGGAACCGCCAGACGTACGAGCCGCCGCGCTCGACGACGTGGTGCGGCGGGCTGATCAGCACGATCTCGCGGTGGCCGAGCTCCTGCAGGTGGTCGACGAGGATGCGGGCGGCCTCGCCGAAGTCGAGGTCGATGACGTCGAGACCGGCCGTGTCGCGGGGCAAGCCGATGAGCGCGGCCGGCTTGCGCGTGGAGCGCAGGGCGTCGAGCCGCGGGTCCTGGGCCGTGACATCCAGGAGGACGATGCCGTCGACCATGTCCGAGTCGGCGATCCGGCGGATGCCACGCGGGCCGTCCGGGTCGGTGACCATGAGGATGTCGTAGCCCTCCTCGCGGGCGGCCTCCGAGACCGGCAGGACGTACTGCAGCATGGCCGGCGCGAACTCGTCGGGGTGGAACTGGAGCAGCAGCCCCAGCACCATCGTCTGCGCGGTCTTCAGCGCCCGGGCGCCCGCGTTGGGGGTGAAGCCGAGCTCGGTGATCGCCGCCTCGATCCGGGTGCGGGTCTCGTCGGAGATCGCCCGCTTGCCGGACAGCGCGTACGACACCGTGCTGCGGGACACCCCCGCGTGCTTGGCGACGTCGCCGATCGTGCTCATCGTTTTCCGCCTCATCGTCGAACCGGTTCGAAAGCCGTAGTTCCCGCGACCTCAGGATCGGTGGGGGCTCTCGTTGACCGATGTTAGCGCTAACAGCCTAGCCGTCAACCCCCTGGAGTGGCCCGCCTCACACCGTTGCCAAACCGTGACCACTTCCCAGACGCACCAAGCGCCGAGCGCGCCCCTTGATGACCGAGCGCGCCCGTTGGATGGGGTGCGCTCGGCGCGCAAAGGGCGCGCTCGATGTCTGATGGCAGGTCAGAAGCCCTGGGCCAGGCGGTGGTAGGCCTGGTTCCAGCGGATCTGGTCCCGGAAGCCGCGGGCCGTCGTGTTCTCGTCGATCACGAGCAGCTCGGAACGCGTCAGGTCGGCGAAGATCTCGAACGCATCGACGCCGGCGCCTGTGGACAGCACGGTGTGGTGCGCGCCGCCGGCGGTCAGCCAGGCCTCGGCGCTCGTCGGGAAGTCCGGGCGGGGCTTCCACACGGCCCGGGCCACGGGCAGGTTCGGCAGCGCAGCCCGCGGCGGCACGATGTCGACGACGTTGGCGGTCAGCCGGAAGCGTTCGCGCATGTCGGCGAGCGACACGACGACGCCCACGCCCGGGTCGGCGTCGAACACCATGCGCACCGGGTCCTCCTTGCCGCCGATGCCCAGCGGGTGGATCTCGACGCGCGGGGTGGACGTGGTCAGGGACGGGCAGATCTCGAGCATGTGGGCGCCCAGGATGACCTCGTCACCCGGGGTCAGGTCGTAGGTGTAGTCCTCCATGAGGGAGGCACCGCCGGGCAGGCCCGCGCCCATCACCTTGGCGGCACGCACCAGGACGGCGGTCTTCCAGTCACCCTCGGCACCGAACCCGTATCCAGCCGACATCAGGCGCTGGACCGCGAGGCCGGGGAGCTGGCGCAGGTCGCCCAGGTCCTCGAAGTTCGTCGTGAACGCCTTGGCCCCCAGGTCCCCCAGCAGCGCCAGCAGCGCGACCTCCTGGCGGGCGGCGTAGCGCAGCGACTCGTGCCGGTCGCCGCCGGCACGCAGCTCGGGGACCACGTCGTAGAGGTCCTCGTACTCCTTGACCAGTACGTCCACCTCGGCGTCGGACACCTGCGCGATGGCGGCGACCAGGTCGTTGACGCCCCACGTGTTCACCGAGACCCCGAACCGCACCTCGGCCTCGGTCTTGTCGCCCTCGGTGACCGCGACGTTGCGCATGTTGTCGCCGAACCGGGCCAGGCGCAGCGAGCGCGTCGCCGCCAGACCCGCCGACGCCCGCACCCACGTGCCCACCCGGGCCGTGACCGCGGGGTTGCTCACGTGCCCGGCCACGGTGGTGCGCGCGACGCCCATGCGGGACGCGATGTACGCGTACTCGCGGTCGCCGTGCGCGGCCTGGTTGAGGTTCATGAAGTCGAAGTCGATGTCCGCCCACGGCAGCTCGACGTTGGCCTGCGTGTGCAGGTGCAGCAGCGGCTTGTCGAGCGCCGAGAGGCCCGCGATCCACATCTTGGCGGGGCTGAACGTGTGCATCCACGTGATCACGCCCAGCACCCGGTCGTCCGCGTTGGCGTCCAGCAAGGCGCGGCGGATCGAGTCCGAGTCCTTCAGGACGGGCTTCCAGACGATGCGCACCGGCACGTCGGAGGACGCGTCGAGCGCGCGCGCGACCTCCTGCGACTGCTCGGCGACCTGGCGCAGCGTCTCCTCGCCGTACAGGTCCTGGCTGCCGGTGAAGAACCAGACCTCACGGTCGACGTACGGCTTGCTCACGCGTGCTCCTCCTTGGTCGCCGGGGCGTCGTCGCCCTGGCTCGATGACTGTCCGTAGACGTTCTGGTACCTCGCGTAGAGCGAGTCGACGTGGTGCTGCGCGATGGGCAGCGGATCCCCGAGCTGGCGGGAGACGTGCACGGTCCGCGCGACCTCCTCGACCATCACCGCCGCCTTGACCGCCGCCTTGGCGTCGGCACCGATCGTGAACGGGCCGTGGTTGCGCATGAGGACGGCGGGGCTGCGCGACTCGCGCAGGGTCTCGACGATGCCGCGCCCGATGGAGTCGTCGCCGATGAGCGCGAACGGTCCGATCGGGATGTCGCCGCCGAACTCGTCGGCCATCATCGTCAGCACGCACGGCACCGGTTCGGCGCGCGCGGCCCACGCCGTCGCGTACGTCGAGTGCGTGTGCACCACGCCGCCCACCTCGGGCATGTGCCGGTAGACGTAGGCGTGCGCGGCCGTGTCGCTCGAGGGCGCACGCGACCCGTCGACGAGGTTCCCGTCGAGATCGCACACGACCATCGACTCGGGCGTCAGCTCGTCGTACGTCACGCCCGACGGCTTGATGACGAACAGGTCCGCGCCCGCGACGCGCTGCGAGACGTTGCCGGCGGTCCACACCACCAGGCCCCAGCGTGGCAGCTCGGCATGCAGCCGCGCGACGACCTCACGGGTGCGCGCGACCTCGCCGCGCAGGTGCTCGGGGATCCCCGCTGTCTCGGATCTGGTCACGTTGCCCCTCCCTCAGACCGCGTCCGCGGCGGCCCGCTCGACGACGAGGCCGTCGGCGTACCGCTCGAGGAACGCGGTGAATCCCTGGACGTCGGTCGCGTCCGGCTGCACCACGTCCAGCCGGGCGTCGGCGAACACGTGCTCGGCGAGGTAGCTGCCGAGGTCGACGTCGTCGGCCGCGGCCAGGTAGCCGGCCAGCACCGCCATGCCCCACGGGCCGCCCTCCCCCGCAGCGCTGCCGACCGCCACAGGGGTGCCGAGCGCCGCGGCGAGCAGCCGCTGCGCGGGGCCGGCCGTGCGGAACAGGCCGCCGTGCGCGAACATCGCGTCCACCTCGACGCCCTCGTCGGTCAGCACGCGCATGCCCAGGCTGAGCGTCGCGAACGCGGAGAACACCTGCGCGCGCACGAAGTTGGCCAGCGTCAGGCGGCTGTCGGGCGTGCGCACGACGAGCGGGCGCCCGTGCTCCAGGCCCGTGATCGGCTCGCCGGACAGGTAGTTGTAGGCCAGCAGACCGCCGGCGTCGGGTTCGCCGTCGAGCGCGGCGTGCAGCAGCGCTGCATACACGTCGTCGGGGGTTGCCGTGGACCCGACCGCGCTGGCCAGCTCGCCGAACACGTGCGCCCACCCGGCCAGCTCGCTGGCGCCGTTGTTGCAGTGCACCATCGCGACCAGGTCGCCGGCCGGGGTCGTGACCAGGTCCAGCTCCTCGTGGACGCCCGCGAGAGGCTTCTCGAGCACGACCATCGCGAAGATGCTGGTCCCGACGCTGACGTTGGCGGTGCGCGGTGCGACCGACGCGGTCGCGACCATGCCCGTGCCCGCGTCGCCCTCCGGCGGGCACAGCGGCACGCCGGCCCGCAGGGTCCCGCTGGGGTCCAGCAGCGCGGCGCCCTCGTCGGTCAGCGTGCCGGCGTCCTGACCGGCCACGAGGACCTGGGGCAGCAGGCCGGACAGGGTCAGACCGGGGCGGGCGCGGCCGACGAGCGCGTCGGCGGTCGCGAGCCGGGCGGCGTCGTAGGTCCGCGTCGCGGGATCGACGGGGAAGACGCCCGACGCGTCACCGACGCCCAGCACGTCGCGGCCCGTGAGGCGGCGGTGCACGTAGCCGGCGAGCGTCGTGATCGACGCGATCCGGCCGACGTGCTCCTCGTCGTCCAGCACCGCCTGGTAGAGGTGCGCGACCGACCAGCGCAGCGGGATGTTGTGGTCGAGCGCCGCGGACAGCTCCGCGGCAGCCTGGCCCGTGCTCGTGTTCCGCCAGGTGCGGAACGGGACGAGCAGCTCGCCCGCCTCGTCGAAGGCCAGATAGCCGTGCATCATCGCGGACACACCCATGGCCGCGAACGTCGCCGGCCGGACGCCGTGGCGGCGCTCGCAGTCGTCGAGCAGGTCCGCGACGCAGGCCTGCAGCCCCGACCACACGTCGTCGAGCGCGTACGTCCAGCGCCCGTCGACGAGCTGGTTCTCCCAGGTGTGGCTGCCCGACGCGAGCGGGCGCGCGCCCGGTCCGACGAGCGCGGCCTTGATCCGCGTCGACCCCAGCTCGATGCCGAGCACCGCCTCGCCGCGGGCGATCACCGCTGCGTCGTCGTCGGACGCGGCCGTCCGGTCCTGCTCCTGGCTCATCGCGCCCCTTCGCACGTCATCTCCGGGACGTCGGCGTCCCGCCGGAGAAATGTTAGCGCTAACACACTCTCTTGTACATCGTCTCGCCGGGACCCGGCGCGCCTCATGACGCCGTCGGGAGCCAGACGCGCATGGTGCTCGGGCCACGCTGCGCCCACGAGTGGTAGGGCACGAGCGTGACCTCGAAGGCGGCCGGGGCCTGCACCTGCGCGTCGAGCGTCCCGTACGGCCAGACCGCGTCGTCGTGGTAGACCCGGAAGAGCTGCACCCTCGCACCACCCTCCTCGTCGACCACGGGCCCACCGAGCACGACCGACGAGACGTCCAGATCGTCGGGAAGGTCGGTCGACTCGAGGCAGAGGACGACGGGGCCACGCTCGACCGCTACGCAGCCGCGGACCGCGTCGATGCGCTGGTCCGGGGCGGTCACGCGCGCCGCCATCGGCACGTGGAGCCGCACGACATCGCCCTCGCGGAGAGGGCGGTCGGGCCGCGCGAGCGCCCCGACCACCGCGGCGCCGTCGAGGGTTGCCTCACCCTGCGCCCACGCGGGGACACGCAGCTCGAGCCCGACCCCGGTCGGGGGTGCCTCGAGGACCGTCACGACGACGTCACCCTCCACCGGGTAACCGGTCTGCACGTCGAGCACGACGTGCCCCGCCACGGTGTCGACGACGATCCGCGCCGGTACCAGCTGGTGGATCTGGATGACGTCCTCCTCGACGCTCGCGACGAACGCCGCCAGCGACGCCACCGTGCGCGCCACGTTCGTCGGGCAGCAGGACACCTCGAACCACGGCGCCCGCAGCTGCGCGAGGGCGCGCGGGCTGACGACGTCGTGGTCGGCGGGCGCCCCCGGCACGCGCTTGTGCAGCGGGTTCGCGTAGAAGAACGACCTCCCGTCCGCCGCGGGGGACGTCGCGACGACGTTGTAGAGCGTGCGCTCGATCGCGTCGCCGTAGCGCGGGTCACCGGTGGCGAGCAGCAGGCGCCAGGCCACCATGATGGAACCGACCCCCGCGCACGTCTCGCAGTACGAACGGTCCGGCGGCAGCTCGAAGTCCTCGCCGAAGGCCTCGTCCTGGTGGCGCGAGCCCATCCCGCCGGTGATGTAGGTCCGACGGGCGAGCGTGCGGTCGTACTGCCGACGGACGGCGTCGAGCAGCTCGTCGTCCCCGCACTCGACGGCCAGGTCCACCGCACCCGCGGTGAGATACAGCGCACGCACCGCGTGCCCGCGCAGCACGTCGGCCTCCCGCACCGGGACGTCGTCCTGGTAGTAGGAGCGGCCGAACTCGATGTCGGGGAGGGTGCCCGTGCCCCGGCGCTCGACGAACGTGCGAGCCTGCGCCAGGTAGCGCTCCTCCCCCGTCGCGCGGTAGAGCTCGACCAGCGCGACCTCGACCTCCGGGTGTCCGCAGACCGACTCGATGCCCCCGGGACCGAACACCTGGCAGAGGTGGTCGGCGGCCCGTAGCGCGACGCGCACGAGCGTGTCGTCGCGCCCCGATCGCAGGCGTGCCACCGCGGCCTGGATCAGGTGCCCGTAGCAGTAGAGCTCGTGCCCCCACGCCAGGTCCGAGTAGCGCGGCTCGAGGCCTGGGTGGCCGTAGCGGGTGCTGAGGTAGCCGTCGGCGTCCTGCGCCTGCTCGATGATCTGCGCGAGCTCCTCGATCCGCGCGTCGAGCGCCTCGTCACCGGTGCGGGCCACCTCCCAGGCCATGGCCTCGATGAGCTTGTAGACGTCGGAGTCCGAGAACTCGCGCCCCGTCCGCCGCTCTCCGATGGTGCCGTCCACGACGCGCCTGAAGTTGTCGACCCAGCCGACCCGGGTCTCCCACGCGTCGCAGTGGCCGATGGTTGCCGAGCCGTTGACCGCCTGGCGCTCTCCCCAGAAGCCGCCCGTGATGGTGACCTCGTCCATGCCGAGCGGGCGTCGCTCGCCACGCCCGGGCCGCACCGGCGTGAGCCGGCCTCGCTCATCCGTCGTCAGCATCGGATCATCCCTTCAGTGCGCCGGACATGAATCCGTTGACGTAGTGGCGCTGGAGCACCAGGAACAGGACCACGCAGGGAACGGTGAGGATGACGACCCCCGCCTGCGTCGAGCCGTAGTCGATGACCCCCATCACCTGCTGGCGCATGTTCACCATGGCCAGCGGGAGGGGTTGCTTGTCGCCACCCAGCAGGTACAGCGGGACCATGAAGTCGTTCCACGCCGCGAGGAACGCGAACAGACCGACCGTGATCAGACCCGGCTTGACCGCGAAGAGCAGGACGCGGCGCAGCGCGGCGAAGGAGCCGCAGCCGTCCACGAGCGCGGCCTCCTCCATCTCCTTGGGAACCGCCTCGAAGGAGATCCGCATCATGAACGTGGCGAACGGCAGCTGGAAGACCGCGAGCACCAGACCCACGCCGACGAGCGTGTTGTTGAGGTGCAGCGACTTGAGCCAGATCATCAGCGGGATCAGGAGCGTCGCGTACGGCACCATCAGGATCGCGAGCGTCAGCAGGAACAGCAGGTTCTTGCCCGGGAACGTGAACCGCGCAAACGCATATCCCCCGAGCGTCGAGACGACCACCGTCACGACCACCGCCACCACGGAGATGACCACCGAGTTGCCCAGGTAGGTCCAGAGGCCGGCCTGGTAGTTGACGACCGTCGCGTAGTTGCCGAACCCGTAGCCGTCGGTCTGCGCCGACCCGGCCTGGGGCGAGACCGAGCTGATCGCGGTCCACAGCAGCGGGTACAGGAACAGGATCGCCAGGCCGCCCGTCAGGACGTAGTACGGCGTGCGGGCGAATCCCCGCATGAGCGTGTTCATGCCGTGCCCCTCTTGCCCTCGTCGGTCCCGCGCAGCACGCGCAGCTGGAGGGCGTTGATCACGACGAGGGCGAGCAGCACGATCACCGACAGCGCGGCGGCCATGCCGAGGTTCCGCTTCGACTCGAACGCGAAGTTGTAGACGAGCTGGACCACGGTCATCGTCGAACCGTCCGGGCCGCCCTTGGTCAGGATGTAGAACTGGTCGAACGCCAGCAGCGACCCGGTCACGCACATGATCGTCGAGAGCGCGAGCGAGGGCCGCAGGAGCGGCAGCGTGATCCCGCAGAAGGTCTGCCACCGGTTGGCGCCGTCCAACCGGGCCGCCTCGTAGACCTCCCCCGGGATGCCCTGCAGGCCGACCAGCAGCAACAGCATGTAGAAGCCTGCGAACCTCCAGACGATGAGGAACACCGTCGACCAGAGGGCACCCGTCGGGGTGCCGAGCACGCTGACGTTCCCGTCGATCAGGCCGAGCTTCTCCAGCAGCGGCTGCAGCGGCCCGACCTGCGGCGAGTAGAGGGCGTAGAAGAGCAGCGAGGCGGACGCCAGGCCCAGCGCGGTCGGCAGGAGGAACGTGGTGCGCATGAAGGCGCGCCAGCGCGTCGACTCCTGCACGAGCACTGCCAGGCCCAGCCCGAGGCCGATGAGCAGCACGGTCGCGATGACCGTGTACTTCAGCGTGAAGGTGACCGCCGGCCAGAACATCCGGTGGTCGACGACGTCCCCGTAGTTGTCCGGCAGGTTGATCCCGCGGTTGCCCGCCAGCAGCGGCCAGTCGGACGCGGACATCCAGAACACCAGGACGACCGGGATGACGAAGAAGACGAGGACGAGGGCGGCGGTGGGGCTCGCGTACGCCCAGGCGCGCAGGCTCCGGGTACGACGCCGGCGGCGCGGCGGGGCGGTCACCGTGGCGACCACGGGGGCTTGGGTCAGGGTCATGGAACTCTCCGGGCAGCAGTCACGGCGGGCGCTGGCGATGGTCGGGCGGCGGCGCGCACGGAGCGCACCGCCGCCCGGCGTCGTCACTGCGACAGCGTGGCCGTGATCGCGTCGTTGTCCGCGTCGACGGTGTCGGTGCGGTCGAACGTCGCGTTGCGGATCAACGTGACCCACGGGCTCCCCGAGGCGTTGAACGCCTCGCTGAAGTTCGCCGCGACGGGCGTGCGACCGTTCGGGATGACCGCGGTCGCGACCGAGGCCGTCGGGTCGTCCTTCGTGGAGTCGTTGTCGAGGAGCGAGTTGCGCGAGACGACGTCGCCCGCCTTCGCCACGACGTCGAGCTGCGTCTCGTCCGAGAGCGACCACGCCAGGAAGTTCCACGCCTGGTCGGCGTGCTCGGAGTCCTTGGAGATGCCCATCGCGTCGCCGCCGAGGAACGTCGACGTGCCGCCGTCGACTCCGGGGATCGGGCCCACACCGACGTCGATGCCGGCTTCGATCGCAGCCGCGACGGCCGTGTTCGGATAGGGCATCACGCCGACCTTGCCGCCGGAGAAGGGCGCGGTCCACGTGGCACCGGTCTCCTCCTTCGAGCCGGCGCCCACGGCGCCCGCCTCGTTGAGGTCGGCGAACGTGTTGTAGACGGTCTTCGCCGACTCGCCGGCGAGCAGCGCTTCCGTGCCGTCGTCGTTCAGCACCTCGTCGCCCGAGGCCCAGATGGTCGGGAACCAGGTGAAGACGAGGCAGCCACCGCAGTTCCCGCCGTAGTAGGTCCCGGAGACGCCATCCTTCTTGAGGTCGGCGACGGCCTGGGCCTGCGTCTTGAACTCCTCGAGCGTGGTCGGGCCCTTCTCAGGGTCGAGCCCGGCCTCCTTGTAGAGGTCCTTGTTCCACACCATCACCGAGATGTCCTGGACGAACGGGAGCGTGTGCTCCTTGCCGTCGGAATCGGTGCCTGCGTCGATGTGACCCGCGGAGATGTCGTCCTTGAACGGCAGCGCGTCGATGCGGTCGGTGATGTCGGTGAACAGACCGTTGTCGACCCAGTACGGGACCCGGACGACGTCCCCGGCGAGCAGGTCGGGCAGCTCGCCGTTGGTCGCGGCGCCGCCTACCTTCCCCTCCATGTCGTCGTTGGGGATGATCTCGAGCTTCACCTGGTTCTTGTGCGACGCGTTGTAGGCGTCGACGAGCTGCGTGGCCTGGCGCTCCAGCGGCGCGCGGGTCCACATGCTCAGGGTGGTGCCGTCGTCCACGCCGTCGGCGGACGCGCCGGCGGTCTGTGAGCCGCTCGGCTCGTTCGACGACGAGTCGTCGTCGCTGCTGCACGCAGCGAGCCCCGTCAGGGCGAGCACGCCCACGGCTACTGTCGCGACCAGACGTACGGGGCGGCGACGCAGGTAGAGCTTGGTCATCGGTCCTCTCCTCAGCGATTCGACGTTGATGCTGATGGTCGGCGCGCGGGCTGCGGCCGGGCACTGCGCTGTGCTGTGTCCCGCGACTTTGCGAAAGTCACGAAATGGTTTTCTGACCATAGGGCAGAGTCCGGAACGGCGTCAACACTCGCGGCCAACCTTGCGCGGAACGTGCTGCTGGGTAGGATCCACGCATGGACGAGGCGAGTGGCGGCACACCGCCAGCAGAGGGCACCTCGAAACCCTCGAAGAACGGCTTTCAGAACAAGACGACGACGTTGTCGGACGTCGCCAGGCTCGCGGGCGTCTCCATCGCGACCGCCTCGAAGGCCCTCAACGGACGCTCCCAGGTGCGCGCCGAGACGCGTGAGCGCGTGGTCGCGGCGGCCGAGCAGCTCAACTTCTCCCCCAACAGCCTGGCCCGCAGCCTCCTGTCCGGCCGCTCCGGCACGGTAGGCCTGATCACGCACGACCTCGAGGGCCGGTTCTCGATCCCGACGCTCATGGGCGCCGAGGACGCGTTCGGGACCGGCAAGGTCTCCGTCCTGCTGTGCGACGCGCGCGGTGACGCGATCCGCGAGCAGCACCACATCCAGGCGCTCCTCGGCAGGCGGGTCGACGGCCTCATCATCGTGGGTGCCCGCCCGGACCCCCGGCCGTCGTTGGGCAGCATCCCCGTGCCCATCGTCTATGCGTACGCCCCGTCGGAGAACCCGGAGGACTTCTCGCTCGTGGTCGACAACGTCGGGGGCGGACGCATGAGCATCGAGCACCTCGTCGCGTGCGGGCGCTCGCGCATCGCGGTCATCACCGGCGACGCGAGCTACGGCGCCGCGATCGACCGCGTCACGGGTGCCACCCACGCGCTGGCCGAAGCCGGCCTCGAGATGGTGGGCGGACAAGCGCTCTACGGTGCGTGGACCGAGGAGTGGGGGCGGGGCGCCACCCGTTCGCTGCTCGCCCGGCACCCCGATCTCGACGCCATCCTGTGCGGCAGCGACCAGATCGCGCGCGGTGCGCTCGACGTGCTGCGCGAGGTCGGCAAGCAGGTCCCAGCGGACGTCGCCGTGATGGGCCACGACAACTGGGAGATCCTCGCCACGAACGCCAGGCCCGCGCTGACCAGCATCGACATGAACCTCGAGGAGCTGGGGCGACGCGCCGCCGCGAAGCTGTTCGAGGCGATCGAGGGGCGTCCCGCGCACGGCATCGAGACCATCCCGTGCCGGCTGGCCCTGCGGGCGTCGACCGCCTCCTGAGCGACGGCCGCCACGCCGGGCCACCACGGGGATGGGCGCCGACGAGCGCCCGCAGTTGCTGCCGGACCGCCGCCGTGGATCGGGTCTACGTCGGTGAGCTGACGATCAGCGTCGCGATGGCGCAGCCATTCACGCAGGTCGGCGCATCGAGCTCCGCCGGACGACGAGGCGCGGCGACACCGTGCGCACGATCGGCCGCTCGCCGGCCAGGGCCGAGCGGAACGCGTCGATCGCGAGGCGACCCAGCTCGCCGAAGTCCTGCCGCACGGTGGTGAGCGGCGGGAGGTAGTGCGCGGCACCCGACTCGTCGTCGAACCCCACGACGCGGACGTCGTCGGGCACGCGGACGCCCGCCTCCCAGAACGCGTGCAGCAGCCCGAGCGCGAGCTGGTCGTTGGCAGCGAAGACGGCCGACGGCAGGCCGGTGTGCAGCAACCTGCGCCCCGCCTCGTGACCGTCCTGCGCGGACCAGCCCGTCACGATCGGCGGGTCCATCACCGCACCGGCCGCGCGGCACTCGTCGGCCCAGCCGGCCAGGCGGTCCCGCGCGTCGAACCAGTCCTGCGGGCCCGCGACGTGCGCCACCGAGGCGTGCCCCGCGGCCAGCAGGTGACGCGTGGCCACGCGCGCGCCGCGCCGCTGGTCGACGCCGACCGCGAGCCGGCCGCGGACGCCGGTGACGTCGGCGCCCGACGAGACCAGGACAACCGGCACGGGCCAGTCGACGTCGTCCAGCGCGGACGCGATCTGGACGGTGGGCGCGACGACCGCCAGCCCGTCGACCCCCTGGGCGAGGAACTGCTCGAGCACGCCGCGCATGGTCTCGCCGTCGAACCCGCGGACCGTGGCCACAGCGACGAACCAGCCCGACTCGCGGGCCGCCTCCTCGAGCCCGACGAGGGTGCTCGCGGGACCGTGCAGCGCCGTGGCCGGCGTCACGACACCCAACGTGCCCGTGCGCCGTGTGACCAGTGCACGGGCCGCGTTGTTGCGGCGGTAGCCGAGCGCGGCCACCGCCTCGACCACGCGTTCGCGCGTCTCCGGGCGCACGCTCGGGTGCCCGTTGAGGACCCGCGACACCGTCTGGTGCGACACCCCCGCCCGCACCGCGACGTCGCTCATCGCCGGTCCACGCACGCTCAGACTCATCGACTCCCCTCCCTGTCCTCGACGCCGCGGGCCCGCGCTCGGCTGCCACCGATCACGGGCCCGCGGCCTGTCTCAGCGCGTCAGCGCCTGACCGTCACGCTGGAGGACGTGACCGTCTTCGTCGTGAAGCCGGCACGTTTGCCGGTCACGGCGACGGTGATCTTCTTGCCCTTGTCGGCCGAGCGGACCTTGTAGGAGGTGCCGGTCGCGCCCTTGACCACCTTGCCGCCGACGGACCAGCGGACCTGGACCGTCGTCGCCGTCGGCGACCACGACCCGACCTTCACCTTGAGGGTCTTGCCGGCCTTCGCCGTCCCGCTGACGATCGGCTTGGGCGCCACGAACGTGCCCGCAGCCACCTTCGACGACTGCGCCGACGACACCCACGCGGTCGTCACGTAGCCCGTGGCCGCACCGCGCACCTGCGCCTGCACCCGGTGCCCACGGTCAGCGGCGCGCACCACGAACGACGTGCCCGTCGCCCCCGCCACGACCTTGCCGTCGACGAGCCAGCGGTACGAGAGCTTCGCCCCGGAGGGCCAGCCCGAGCTGACGGCGGTCAGCCGGGAGGCCACCTTCGCGGTGCCCGAGAGCCGGACCTTGCCGACCGCGAGGGTGCCGAGGCCCACCGGGCCGACGGGTGCCGACGCCACGGACGTCCCGATCAGCCCGTCGCCGAACCCAGACACCCGCACCGTCACGACCGTGCCGCGCAGCGCAGGGGTGAGGGTCAGCGAGCGACCCGTGGCACCGGCGATCGGCGCCCCGTCGGACGACCACCGGTACGCGAGCCGAACCTGCGCCGGCGACCAGCCCGCGGCCGTGGCCGTGAGCACCCCGCCGACCGTGGCCGAGCCCGTGACCTTGACGGTCCCCGGCACGACGAGCCCGGGTGCCGGCGTGCAGTCGGGCACCGGGAAGGCGAACGCGTACGTCGTCGCGCGCGTCGCTCCCTCGAACGTGTAGCCCGCCTCGGGACGTGCGACGACGGAGACCATGGCCCCCGCCTCCACCGCGACCGGACCGGAGACCGGCTCGCCGTCGATCGTGTAGCGCACACCCGTGACCGTGGGTACCACCACGGTCCCGTCGACGACCTCGCCGTCCTGGCACGTCGCCGCCTTCGCGGTCGGCGCGACCGGGGTGACGACGACGTCCTGCACCGGGCAGTCCGGCGCGACGAACGTGTGCGACCACGACGCGGTCGCACCGTCCGCGAGCGCGTAGCCGTCCGCGGCCTCGGCCGTGAGCGTCACCTGGGCGTCAGGTGCGACGTCCACGGTCCCGGAGACGACCTCGCCGTCGAGCCGGTAGACGACCCCCTCGACGTCCGGGACGACGACCTGCGCCTGCTCGGGCGAGCCGGCCGTGCAGACGGTCCCGTCCGTGAACGTCGGCGCCGCCGGCACGACGCCGTCGACGACCGGTGCCGCCGCGACGACCTGGAGCTCACGGATGCCGATCGAGCCACCAGCCTCCTCCTGGCCCCAGGACTGCGCCAGCACCCGGATCGCTCGCGTCGTCACGGGCGCGAAGTGCACCGGCACGTACGCACCGCGCGTCCGGGCGTAGGCGCTGCCCTCGTCGAGCGCCACCTCACGCCACGTGGTGCCGTCGGCGTCCAGGTACTGCACGACCCAGCTGGCCGGAGCGATCAGGCCCTCACCGGCGGAGTCCTCGGAGTCCTGGTCCCACCAGACGGCGACCGTGTCGGTCGTGACGTCGAAGTCCCAGGTCAGCCGGGCCCACTGCTCGCCGACCTGCGGCCACGTGCCCCAGCCCGCGCCGATGTCGCCGGCGTCCGTGCCCAGCACGTCGCCCGTGCCGTCGTTGAGCCCCGTGGCGGGTGCCCAGCCGGACGCGAAAGACGTCGTCGGCGTGGCGTACGGCGCCAGGTTGCCCGTGAGGGCCGTCCCCGAGCCGAGCGGCACCTGGACGGTCCCGGTCGTGACATTCCCTGCCACGTCGAGCACCCGGTAGACGAACAGGTGCGGCAGCGCGTCCGGGGCCGGGACGGCCGTGCCTGCGGCGACGACGGTCCAGGTGGGCGCGCTGTCGAACCGGTACTGGATCGACCCGAGGCCCGACAGCGCGTCGGAGGCGGTGACCGTGACGGACCGCGACCCGGCATCGAGCTGCGCGTTCGCGGTCGGGGCGACCTTGTCGATCTTGACGGTCCGGGTCACCTCGGCCGAGGTGTTGCCCGCCGCGTCCTGCGCCTTGCCCCGGATCACGGTGGTGCCGGAGGCGCTGACCGTGACGTCCTTCGAGCGGACGCCGGGCGTCGCCACCCAGTCGGCGTCGCCGACCCGGGTCGAGATGGTGGTGCGGTAGTCGACGGCGTCGTCGGCCAGGACCCGGGCGACGACGTTCGTCGAGTACCAGCCGTCACCGCCCTGCGTCCCGATCGCGGCGATCTGGACCACCGGGGCGGCCGTGTCGGCCACGGGCGTCGTGGTCGCCTCGTCGTCGACCGTCACGGTCGCGGTGACGTAGGCCGACGTGAAGCCGAGCGCCCGCCCCTCGACCGTGAAGGTCCCCTCGTCGGCGTAGTCCGACGCGGCGACGGGACGCCAGGTCACGGGCGACCAGAGCTGCTGCCCGTCGACCGTGACGCGCACGGCCTCGGGCAGCGCCGGCGCGACGCCGGGCTTCGTCGCCACGTCCACGGGTGCGTAGGAGGTCGGGACGACGCCGTAGACCTCCCACTCGGAGACCGAGACGGAGTGGTAGTACGCGCCCTCGGCCCGCCCCGCGAACGTGGCGCGCAGCGCGGTCGTCGTGACCGGCGTGAAGGTGACGGTGTTCCACGTGTTCGCAGCCGTCGGGTAGGTCGCCCCCTCGACGGGCTTCCAGTCACCGCTCGCGTCGAGGTACTCGAGCTTCCACGACGCCGGCGGGCGGATCCAGTTGGAGTCCTGCTGGAACTGGATGCCGACCGAGCCCGTGCGCACCGGCGCGTCCCACTGGTAGGAGACCCAGTCCGACTCGATCGTGCTCGTCGTCCCGTGGTAGTTGCCCCACTGGTCCGGCGGGAGCAGCGCGGTCGTCGCGCGGCCGTCGTTGAGAGCCCCCAGGCGCATCGGCGGCTGCTCGGTGAACGAGGCCGCGGCCGTCGCCTCGGGCGCCACGTTGGTCGTGAGCCGGAACCGCGGGTCGTCCGCGCGCGTCGGGGTCACGGGCAGGATCGTGTCGCCGTCCCAGCTCACCTCGTCGATCGCCACCGAGCGGCGGAAGTGGCCACCGCCCACGGCGTCCTTGGTGTGGTAGGTGATGTACCACTTCCCGTCGTACTCGAGCACCGACGGGTGCACGGTGGTTGCCGACGTGCCGCCCAGGATGATGCCCTTGTACGACCACGGGCCGGTCGGGCTCGACGAGGTCGCGTACGCGATGCACGCCTGGTAGTTGGACGGCGTGCACGCGCTCCCGCCCTGCTTCCAGTCGTAGACCAGGTAGTACGTGCCGTTGCGCTCGAACACCCAGGGCGCCTCGTAGAAGCCGGTCAGCCCGCTCATCGTCGTGATCGAACCCGTCGTCGCGGTCAACGACGGCGCCAGGCCGATCACGCGGGCCACGCTCCACGAGCCCCAGTACAGGTACCCCTTGCCGTCGGTGTCGACGAACACGTGCGGGTCGATCACCTCCTGACCGTTGGCGCTCGAGCCGAACACGTCCGTCCAGGTGAGCAGCGGCTTGCCGATCGGGTCGGTCCAGGGGCCGACGGGGGTGTCGGAGACCGCGACGCCGATCGCCATGGCGTTCGGGACCGTGCTGTCGTCCGACTGCACGGGCACGTACCAGTAGTACTTGCCGTCGGCCCCCTCCACGGTCTCGCCGGCGTAGGCGTTGTCGCCCGTCGCCCAGGAGAAGACCTCGTCCGGGTCGAGGGCGTCCTTGTGCAGCGTCCAGTCGCCGCTCGCGACGTCGTCCGTGGAGAAGATGCCGTAGTCGTGCATCTCGAATCCGGCCTGCTGCGGCGCCGCCTCGTCGTGACCCGCGTAGATGTAGAGCTTCCCGTCGCTCGCCGCCAGGGGGGCCGCATCGGCCGAGTAGTACGAGCCGTCCGCGAGGATCGGGTTGCCGTCGGAGTGGAAGGTCACCGGCGCGGGCGGGTCGGCCGCAGCAGCCGGGAGCGCTGTCAGGAGCGAGGCGACGAGGGTCGCGCCGAGGGCCGAGGCGAGGAGCCCTGCCCGGCGCTGGGGGATGCGGGTCATTCGAGGAACCACCTTGTTCGTCGATGGGAGGAAGTTCGGTGCGCCGGGCCCGCCCGCGCGTGCAGGGCGGGCGGGCCCGGCTTCCTGAGCGGCGCTCAGGGTGCAGGCGTCACCGCTTGACGGTGACGGACTTCGACGTCACCGCCTTGGTCGTGTACCCGGTCCGCTTGCCGGTGACCGTGACGGTGATCTTCTTGCCCTTGTCCGTCGCGCGGACCTTGTAGGTGGACCCCGTGGCCTTCACGACCTTGCCGCCCACCGACCAGCGGATCTGCACCGTGGACGGGGTCGGGGACCAGGAGCCGACCTTCACCTTGAGCGTCTTGCCCGCCTTGGCCGTCCCCGTGATCACCGGCTTCGGCGCCACGAACGCACCCGCCACGACCTTCGCCGACAGCGGGGACGCCACCCATGCGGACGTCGCGTAGCCGGTCGCCGTGCCGCGGGCCTGGGCCTGCACCCGGTGCCCCCGGTCGGCGCCACGCACCGTGAACGATGCGCTCGTGGCACCCGCGACGACCTTGCCGTCCACCAGCCAGCGGTAGGACAGCCTGGTCCCGGCCGGCCAGCCCGACACGGTCGCGGCGAGCTTCTTGCCCACCTTCGCCGTGCCCGACAGACCGACCTTGCCGACCTTGAGCGTCCCGAGGGCCACGGCGGCCGTCCCCTTCGAGACGACCGACGCCGCGACGAGCCCGTCGCCGAAGCCGGTCACCCGCACCGTGAGGACCTTCCCGGCGTCCTGGGGCCGCGCCGTGAAGGTCGGACGGTCCGCACCCGAGACGAGCGAGCCGCCCGAGAACCACTGGTAAGCGTAGGAGATGCCACTCGGACCCCAGCCGACGACCTTCGCCGTCAGCGTGCTGGCGACCTTGGCGGTACCACCGACGGTCACCGAGCCGGCGACCACCTTCTCCTGCACGGGCGGCAGGGTCACGGCCTGGACCGTGAGCGGGGCCTCGAGCACCTCGCTGCCCGACGTGACGCGCACGGTGTAGTCACCGGACGCCAGCGTGGTGGGCAGCGCAGCCGTGAGGAGCAAGCCCGCCCCGGCGTCGTCGGTGTGCAGGTGGCCCAGGGGCACGTCGCCGGGGTTCAGCGTGACGACGTAGTCGGCGTCGGGCTTCCCACCTGTGAGCGTGACGGGGAACCCGTTGCCGGCCAGGACCGGACCGGTGGGCGTCGTGACGACCGCCTGCGCGGCCGGCACGTCGTACACCTGCCACTCGACGATGCCGACGTACGCCGACGTGGGCTTGGTGAGCGTGGCCCGCAGCGCGGTCGTGGTCACCGGGTCGTGCGTGACCACGTCGTACTCCCCCGCCGTCGCGGTGTACCCGCTGGGGTTCGGCACGGCCGTCCACGTCGTGCCGTCCGCCTCGAGGTACTCGAGCTTCCAGTCGGTCGGCACCCCCATCCCGCCGCCGTCGTCGAAGAACAGCAGGCGGCTGGTGTCGGTGGTGACGGCCTCCGGCCACGTGAGCTGGGCCCACTGCGTGGCACCCGTCAGACCCCACGTGCCCCAGGCGCTGGTCTGGGTGGTGACCGGTACCGCGTCGACCCCGTCGTTGATGCCCGCGGCGCGGTTCCACGTCGTGGTGGCCGAGACCGACGCGGTGGCGGTGGGCGCCACGTTCACCGGCTGACCCGCCTGCGGCGCGGGGACCTCGAGGTGCCCGACGGCCGAGACGTTCCCGGCGACGTCTGTCGCCCGGTAGGAGACGTCAGCGGCGGCGACGATCGTCGCTGCGGAGCCGTACGTCTGCCAGGCGCCGTCACCGACCCGGAACTGGGTCGACGCGAGCCCCGACCCACCCTCGACGGCCGAGATCGTCAGCCGTCGCGTCGTCGCGTCGAAGGCTGCTGTGACCGTCGGGGCCACGGTGTCGACGGCGACGACGAGCGACCGGACCGTCGAGACGAGGCCGTCGGCATCGGTCGCCCGGGCACGGACGGTGCTGCTGCCCTCGGCCGACACCGTGACCGGGCCGGTGTAGGGCTGCCACGTGCCACCGACCTCGACCTCGATCACGGGGGCGGGGTCCTCGTCGTCCGTCGCCGTCACCGCGACCTGGACAGGTCCGGCGTACCAGCCTGAGGCCGGAGCCGCAGGGTCGGCCGTCAGCTCCACGACGGGCGCCTGAGCCGCACCGGAGACCACGGTCACCGTGACCGTCGCCTGCTTGTCCGTGCCCTCGACGGTGCCGAGGACGTCGAACGTCCCGACACCGGCGTACGACGCCGGGTCCACCGCGTCCCACGTGACCGGCTGCGACGCCTCGCCGCCGTCGTTGTACGTCGCGACCACGCGGGCCGGCAGCTGCGGCGCGACGCCCTTGGTCGTCGTCACCGCGGCAGGCGCGAACGTGTTGATCTGGACCGCGCTCACGTCGCGCACCCAGACCTTGACCCGGGCGAGCTCGGACGTGCCCGCCACGAAGCCGAGCACCGTGAACGAACCCTCGGCCGCGTACTGCGAGGCGTCGACGTCCTGCCAGCTCACGCCGGCCTCCGCCCGCGAGCCGTCCGCGTAGACGACCTCGACCGTGGCCGGCAGCTCGGGCGCCGTGCCCGTGACCGTCCGCACCGCGGGGGCCTCGACCGAGGCGGGTGCCTCCGCGAGTGCCTGCCACTCGATGATGCCCGGGTACGACGCCCCGTTGCGGACGAGCGACACCCGCAGCGCCTTGGTGGTCACCGGATCGTGCGTGACCGAGTCGAAGACACCGGCCGCCGTCGGGTACGCGCTCGGGTTCGGCACCTCGGACCACGTGGTGCCGTCGGCGTGCAGGTACTCGAGCTTCCAGGACTTGGGCGGCAGCACGCCGTCCGACGCACCGTTGCTGTGGAACAGGATCTTGGACTCGTCGACCCTCTGGGCGTCGGTCCACCGCAGGGTCGCGGTGTAGGCGCCGTTCGTCGCGGCCGTGCCCCAGGTGCCCCACGCGTCCGTCTCGGCCGAGACGGGGTAGGGGGCCTTGCCGTCGTTGATCGCGGCCACCCGGTTCCAGCCCGTCACCGCCGACGCGGAGGCCGTCGCGCTGGGCGCCACGTTCACCTTGTCCGCCGCACCGACGACGGCGTCGACGGTCACGTCCTTCGACGAGGTCAGCTCGCCGTCGTCGGCGGTCAGCCGCAGCACGTACCGACCGGCCGCCGTGAACTGCACGACCGTGCTGGCGGCGTTGGGGCTGGAGAAGATCGCCTCGCCGTCCGCAGGCGCCGAGACCACCGACCAGCTGGACGTGAGGTCGAGCGCCGGCTGGCCGTCGTCGGTGACCGAACCGATCACCCGCACCTGGGACGGCTGGGAGTAGGTCCCGTCGAGCGAGGCGCGCACCTTGGGGGCGGCGTTCGTCGCAGCCGGCACCTCGGCACCGGTGTGGAAGACCTGGATCTCCTTGAGCCCGGTGCGCAAGCCGGCTGCGTGCTTGACCGTCAGACGCACCTTGCTGGTGGTCACCTCGGCGAACCGGACGTGGTTCGCGTTGGCCGACGAGTACACCGGCGCGCGGGACTGGTCGGTGATCGGCTTCCACGTGCCGTCGTCGTCGTACTCGAGCCCGTAGTTCTCCGGCGCCGCGTACCCGGCGACCGTGGCCGTGGTGGACGAGCGGTAGAAGAACAGCCGGATGTCGTCGATCGCCTGCTCGGAGCCGAGGTCCACCACCAGGGAGTCGGTGGCGTTCGGCGAACCGGCGGTGCCCCAGAAGGGCTCGTTGGCGGTGGAACCGTCGACCGCGCCCGAGGCCGCCCGGCCGGAAGCCGTGTAGCTCGCCGTGACCGGCTTGCCCTGGGCGAGGTCGGTCGACCCCGTCGTCGCGGTCTCGATGTCGGTGCCCGCCTTGGCGAACAGGTCGACGACCCGCGAGTCGTCGGCGAAGCGCACGGCCGAGGCGGTCTCGAGCTGCGACGTGCCGTGCTCGACGACCGTGGCGCCGCCGTCGGGCAGCGTGACCTCACCCGTGGCGGGGTCGTAGACGACGTGGGCCAGGTCGCTCACAGTGAACGCGCGCTCGCCGTCGACGTAGACGGAGTAGCCGGCGGGGACGTCGTCGCCGTAGTGCGTGCCGTCCTCGTCCCAGACGACCGTGACGTCCTTGTCGTGGTAACGGATGTTGTCCGCCGTGAAGTACGGCCAGTCGATGTCGATCGGGTCGAGCTCGATCTTGTCGTCGGCGCGGGAACGGAAGCCCATCGCGTCCTCGATGACCGTGAAGTTGGTCGCGCCGAGGATCGTGTGGTGGATCCAGGACCGGTAGCCGATCGAGCCGCCGTCCTTCGCCGACCCGTTGGACCAGAACTCGTTCTGGTTCGGCAGCCGGTTGTCGCCGTCGTCCTGGTACTGCGCCCAGGCGTTCCAGTACAGGAGCTGCTTGTACATGTCCTTGGTGACGTACTGCGACGGGTAGTCACGCAGCACGCTCGCCAGCATCCGGAACGAGACGGTCGAGTTGATGACGGAGAAGTTGTTGGAGCCCTGTTCCGGGGAGGCCGCCTTGTCGACCTGGTTGGCCGTGTAGAACGGGAACACCGGGTACTGGTCGGCGTCGGCGAACAGCCGCAGCGCCTCCACGTACTTGGGGTCGTAGTCCGCGTCACCCGCCTTCGGCATGAGGCCGACCGTGAACGGGTAGTAGTTGTTGATCTCCTTGTACGGGTTGAGCGTCCCGTCGCTCGTCATGCGGTGCTTGAGGAGGTCGCCTTTCAGGCCGACGGCGTCGGGCGTCGTCGTCGCGTCCTCCCACAGCAGGTCGATCACCGCCGTGCGGACCTTCTCGGCGAACGCGTCCATGCGCGCCGCGCCTTCGGTGTCGCCGGCCGTGCGGTAGAAGTCCGCCGCCGCCTTGGCGTTGGAGTACAGGTACGCGCTCTCGGTGCGGTCCATGTTGCTGCCGTGACCGGTCCAGTGGAACGACACCGCGTCGGCGTCGTTGCCCGTCATGGCGCCCCAGCTGTACTCGAGCAGGTTGTTCTTGTTCGAGTCGTAGGCCTTGAGCAGGCCCTCGACGTCTTCCTCGCCGTGCTTGCCGAGCAGCGAGCCGATGGCCGCGGGACCGCCGTGCAGCTGGTAGGCCCGCCACGCGGCCTCGGTGATGTACTCGGTGTAGCTGTTGGACCAGTTGGCGGGGTCGCCGGGGTTGTCCGTGAACTTGTCGCTCTTGGACGTCTCCCCGACGGACACCGCCGGGCCGTAGGAGTACGCCGGGTCGCGGAAGTACTTGAGGTCGTCAATGAACATCCCGACCGTCAGGACGATCGCGTTGTTGTACCCGAGCACGCCCTCCATGGACGTCGGGAACTGGTAGTCGTTGCCCGGGATGTCCGCGTCGAGGTAGTTGTAACGCATCAGCCACCAGCGGTAGAAGAGCGTCTTGTCGATGTTGTCGTCGGGCGTGTCCAGGTAGACGAGGTTGTCCACCCACCACTGGTTGTACGCCGTGACCTGCGTCGTGAACGCCTCGGCGGGGCTCAGCGCGCGGTAGTCCTCGTACTGCGTCGCCGACTCCGAGATCTCGTCGGTGATGAACCCGAGCTGGAGCTTGGTGGTCGCCGCGCCGCCCGCCGGGACCGCGAGCGTCCGCGTGAGCGACGCGCCCGACGCGGTGAACCCGTCCCCGGACAGGCGCGGGTAGAGCGTGGTGATCTTGTTGAAGGCGTCGAGCGTGCCGACGAGCTCGTCGCCGTCCGCCTGGGTCGCGTGCGGCGACGTGGCCGTGAGCTTCACCGAGTGCGCTGCCGCCCCGCTGACCTCGATGTTCGCGACCATCACGTTGGCGTCGGTGATGAACTTGGTCTGCTTGATCGTGATGCCGCCGCCGGTGAAGACGCTGAAGAAGTAGCTCGGTGTCTGCCGCCTCTGGGCCGACTGCTCGGTCATCGTGACGTTCGAGCCGTCGACCTGGACGGTGTAGGCGAACGCGTCGCCCTTACCGGTGGTCTCGCCGTAGGCGGTGTCGCCACGCCAGCCCAGACCCGTGGGCGTGTGGGTCTTCATGAAGACGGCACGGCCGCGCGTGAAGGCGACCAGGTTCTCGGTCGCGTCGTACATCGGGCCCGTCCGCGCGAGCATCCGGTCGATCCAGAAGTCGTTGCCCGGTGCGCTGCCGGCGCCTGCGGCGAGGTCCTGGGCGAAGACCTTGCTCAGGTAGCCACCGGGCGCGTAGTCGACGCCGGTCGACGGCACGGGGGTGGCCGACCCCTTGAAGGCGGGGTAGCCGATGGTCGACTGGGGGACCTCGTTGCCCGGCTCGGCGGCGGCGCCAGGCGGGACCAGCGCCGCTAGAGCCAGGGCCGAAACCGTTGCCATTCCGATGAAAGCAGCGCGTGGCCGTGCGGCATGCACGGCGGGACGGCGATCCACGATGAGCACCTCTCGACGGTGAGATTGGGCGTGGATCGCAGTGTTCCAGGGGCACCGTCGCTATGGCAATGGTTTTCGGTGTTTTCGGTGGCACGTCGCTTCGGGGCGCGTCAGGTCAAGGCTGCGCGTCGGGGAGGACAGAGGCGGGGCGGGCAGCGGCGGTGCGGGCAGAGCCCGCCGATCAGGCACGGACGGAGCTTGCGCGGACCACCAGCTCGGGTGGGAGCAGGCGGTGCTCCACATTCACGCCGTCGATCAGGTCCTTGAGGGTCGTGATCGCCATCCGGCCCAGCTTGCCGAAGTCCTGCCGGACGGTGGTCAGCGGCGGCGTGTAGTGGGCCGCCCCGGTCTCGTCGTCGAACCCGACGAGCGCGACGTCCTGCCCCACGCGGACGCCCGACTCCCAGAACGCGTGCTCGAGCCCCAGGGCCAGCTGGTCGTTCGCGGCGAAGATCGCGCTCGGCAGGCCGCCCGCGACGAGCATGCGGCCCAGCGCGTAGCCGTCGTCGGCACGCCACCCGGACACGAGCGGCGACGCGGTCTCGATGCCCGCGGCCGCGCACTCGTCGCGCCAGCCGGCCAGCCGGTCGCGCGCGTCGAACCAGTCCTGCGGACCGGCGACGTGCAGCACCGAGTCGTGCCCCTGCTCCAGCAGGTGACGCGTCGCCAGCCGGGCACCCATGCGCTGGTCGACCCCGACCAGGTGGACGTGACCGCTGGTCGGGACGTCCGGAGCCGACGAGATCATGACGACCGGGACCGGCGAGTCGATGCCCGCCACGGCGCGCGCCACCTCGGCCGTCGGGGCGATGACGACGATGCCGTCCACGCCCTGGTCCAGGAAGTGCTCGACGGCGGTGCGCATCGACTTGCCGTCGAACGTCCGCACGGTCGCGACCGACACGTACCAGCCGGCCTCCCGCGCGGCCTCCTCGAAGCCGACGAGCGTACTGGTCGGCCCGTACAGCGCGGTGGCCGGCGTGACGACGCCCAGCGTGTCCGAGCGGCGCGTCACCAGCGCGCGGGCGGCGCTGTTGCGGCGGTAGCCGAGTGTGGCGATCGCCTCGAGGACCCGCTCGCGCGTCTCGTCGCGCACGCTGGGGTGCCCGTTGAGCACCCGGGACACGGTCTGGTGGGAGACGCCGGCGCGCTGCGCGACGTCGCTCATGGCCGGCGGCCGTGCGGCGGCGTTCACGGCCGTCAGCCCGCGTACTGCGAGCCGAGCTCGCGCGATCGGTCCGCGGCGGCGACCGCGGCGGCGACGACGCCGGCACGCACGCCCTGGGCGTCGAGCTCACGCACGGCGGCCACCGTGGTGCCGCCCGGGGACGAGACGCGTTCGCGCAGGATCGCCGGATGCTCGCCCTGGACCGCCAGGGTCCCCGAGCCCTCCACCGTCGCGGCGGCGAGGCGGGTCGCGAGGTCACGCGGCAGGCCCAGCAGCACCCCCGCCTCGGCCATCGCGTCGATCAGGTAGAACGCGTACGCCGGGCCGGAGCCCGAGATCGCGGTGACCGCGTCGAGGTCCTTCTCCGCGACGCGCACGACGAGCCCGGTGGACGCCAGGATCTTCTCGACGAGCACCAGGTGACCGTCCGTGGCGGACGAGCCCGCGGCGATCGCGGACGCGCCCTTGCCGACGACGGCCGGCGTGTTGGGCATGACCCGCACCACGGGCGTCCCCGCGGGCAGCCGCTGCTCGTAGACGGACAGCGGCAGCCCCGCAGCCACGCTCACGACGAGCGTCCCGCCGCGCAGGCTCGGCGCGATCTCGTCGAGCACCGCGCCCACGACCTGGGGCTTGACGGCGATGAGCACGACGTCGGCGCGCGCCGCCGCCGCCGCGTTGCTCGCGCCCGTCCGCACCGAGTACCGGCCGGCGAGCTCGTCGGCGCGCGCACGCGAGTGCTCGGTGACCTCGACGTGCTCCGCCGTCCAGTCGGACGCCAGGAGCGCAGCCAGCAGCGTCTCCCCCATCACGCCCCCGCCGAGCACCGCCACGTCCGCGTCCGTGGAACGGCCGGTGGAACCCTGCTGCTCGCTCATCGTCGTGCGCCCTCTCGGTTCTTGCGTCGTGCCGCGTGCATGGTGCGCCCACGGCGTGCGACGACGCCGTCGCGAGCCTAGCGACAACCGCCCCCAGAACGCCGCAACGTCCGAGCAAGGGGTCGCTGCAGCAGCCACTTGCGCTCGGACGTTGCGGGGTTGGGGGCGTCAGCGGTTGCCGCCGCCTCCGCCGAAGCTGCCGCCACCGAAGTTGCCGCCGCTGGGAGGGCCGCCCTGGAAGTCGCCCCCGGGGCCGCCCTGCTGGTCGGACGAACCGCCCAGCCCCGACAGTCCGCTCGACGAGCTGTCGTCGCCGGACTCCATCGGCTCCTTCAGGTCGGCGAGCACCACCTTCTGGCCCTCGGTCAGCCCCTTCGTGATCTCCGTCAGCTCGCTGCCGACCGCCCCGCGGGTCACGTCGACGGACTTGACCGTGTCACCGGACAGCACCTGCACCGAGGCCTGCGACCCGTCCACGTGGACCGCGGAGGTCGGGACCGTCAGCACCTTGGCGCCCCCGGCCACCTCGATCCGCACCTGGGCCGACGAGCCGTCGTAGAGCTGCGTGTCGGTGTCGACCTCGAGGTCCACCGCGTACGACGGGGTCGAGCTCGTGGTGGACACGTTGGTGACGCCGATGCTCGACACCGTGCCGGTGAGCTTCTCGTCGGTGCTGCGCACGGTCACGTCGGCCGACTGACCCACCTTGACCACGTCGATCGAACCGAGCGGGACCGTCGTGCTCACCGTGTAGCCCGTGCCGCCCACGACCGTGATGATCGCGGTCGTCGAGCTCGCCCGCACGTCGTCGCCCTTGGCGATGTCGACCGCCGCGACCGTGCCGGAGATCGGGCTCGTCAGCGTGACGAGCGCGAGCTGGCTCTTCGCGACGGCGACGTCCTGCTCCGCCACGTCGATGGCCGCCCGGTCCGCGACGATGTCCGCTGCGGACGCCACCTTGGCGGTCTCGCCCCCGCCGCCCGTCCCACCGGTGCCGGTGCCGCCGGTCCCGCCGTTGCCCGTGCCGCCCGTGTCCGTGCCGCCGGTCGTGCCGTTCGGCGTCCCACCGTTCGGCGTGCCGCCGTTGCCCGTGCCGCCGTCGTCCGTCGCGCCGGGCTTGCCGTTGCCGCCGTCGGTCGTCCCGCCGTCCGTGGAGCCGCCGTCCTTGCCGCCGGTCTTGCCGCCGTCCTTGCCGCCGTCCTTGCCGCCCGACGGGTCGGACGACGCGCTGGGCGTGGGGGTCGGGGTCGGCGTCGTGCCACCGTCGGTCGAGCCGCCGTCGTCCGTCGACGCCGCGTCCACCGCGTCCGACAGCGCCGTGACGGCGTCGTCGAGGTCCTTGGCCAGGTCCATGAGCTTGTCCTGGCCGGCGCCGACGTCCTGCTGCGCGTCAAGCGTGTCGTCGATCGCCTGCTGGCAGGTGGCCAGGGCGTCCGCGACGGTGCTGTCCTTCGCGGCCGTGATCGTCACCTTCGTCGACGAGACCGTGCTGCCGCCGCTCACGAGCTGCAGCGCGTCGTCGCCGGTCCCGGCGCCGCTCGGGATGACGACACCCACGGTGAAGGCACCGCCGTCGGGCGTCACCTCCGCGAGCACGGCGCCCGTCGACCTCAGCACGACCTGCACCGGGTCGGTGCCCGAGACACCGGACGCGCTCACCTTGACGGCCGATCCGGCGGCCGCGGTGCCCGGCGTGACAGTCAGGACGTCGCCGGTCGACGACGCCTGCGAGGTGTCGGTCACCGCGAGGAACGCCTTGCACGCGGCGGCCTCGGAGTCGACCGCGTCGCCGCTCGCCGTGAGCTGCTTCGTGACGGCCGTGTACTGCGTGAGCAGCGCGTCCTGGGCCTTCTCGACGGCCGCGAGGGCGTCGTCGACGTCGTCGCTGCTCGTCGTCGTGGTCGCCGCGACGGTCGTCGTGGGCGTCGCGGCGGACGACGTGTAGACGGCCGACGAGACCGTCGGGGTCGACGCCGTGCGCAGGACACCGTCGGAGATCGTCGCCGACTGCGTCGAGGACGCCGCCGTGTCGGTGGTCGTCGACGACGAGGTGGACGAGGAGGTCGTCGTGCTCGTCGACGTGCTGGTCGTCGACGTCTGCGAGTCCAGGTCGTCCTGGAGCTGCTGCTCGGCGTCCGCGAGGTCGGCCTTGGCCGCGTCGACGTCGGCCTGCAGGTCGGTCTTGTCGAGCGTCGCGAGCGTGTCGCCCGCGTCGACCTTGTCGCCGACCTTGACGTCGACCTTCTTCACGGTGCCGGACACCGCGAACGCCGCGTCCCGGCGCGCGGCCGACGCCACGGTGCCGACGGCGTCGACCCGCTGGGTGACCGAGCCGAGCGACGCCGTGGCCGTGCGGTAGCGGTCGCCCTCGGAGCGGCCGGCCGCGAGCGCGACACCGCCGCCGACGAGGGTCGCGAGGACGACGGCCACGACCGTGACGATCGCGACGCGGCGGCGACGTGCGCGGCGCCGGGCCGCCGCCTTCGACGCCGGACGGGTGGTCTCACGCATTGCTGCCGCCCTGCGTCCCGTCCTGCTGGTCGCCGCCCTGACCGTTGCCCTGACCGTTGCCCTGTCCGCCGTTGCCTCCACGGCCGCCGCCGAACCCGCCGAAGCCGGTGGTGCAGCTGCCGTCGGTGGGCTGGGAGATGGTCACGCGCGTCGCCGCGACGGCGCCCTTGCTGTCCGCCTCGCCGTTGACCTGGACGCACGCGTCGACCTTGAGCGACTTCGCGGTCGACTTCGCCGTGGTGGTGTAGGTGGTCGACGAGTCGACGGTCACCGTCTTGCTCTCGGTGGTCGCGTCGCCGCCGTCGGTGCTGGGCGTCACCGCGTCGACCGTGATGCTGTCACCGGACACCGCCGTCACCTTGCCGGACGTGAAGCCGCCGAACCCGCCGCGGCCGCCGCCGGGCATCCCCGTGGCGCCGTCGGTCGGACGCGGCATGTCGGACGGCATGTCGGTGGGGGCACCACCGGGCTGGTCGCCGTTGCCGCCGTCCTGACCTCCGCCGTTGCCACCGCGCATGCCCCCGCCGAACCCGCCGCCGGCCGCGCACGTGCCGTCGTCGCCCGCGGCGGTGATCGCCACGGTGCGCGCAGCCGTGCTCGCGCTGTCGTCGGACGACGCCGACGCGCTCGCGTCGTCACCGGGCGCGCCGCCCATCTGACCCGTGATCGCGACGACGCACGAGCCCACCTTGACGTCGTCGAGCGACCCCGTCGAGGTGGCGGAGAACGTGGTGTCGCTGCTCCACGTGACGGTCGTCTGGCCGTCGTCGTCGCGCACCTGCATGGTCTTGTCGCCCACCTGCGCGATGGTCCCGCTGGTGCCGCCGCCCTGCTGGCCACCCTGACCGCCGCCCTGGGCCTGCTGGTCGCCCTGGGCCTGGTTCTCGCCGGAGGCCGCGGCCGGTGCGTCGGAGCTGTCCGACGAGCCCGACGAGCAGCCCGCGAGGACCAGCGCGGCGGCTGCGAGCGGGACGCACAGCACGAGCGTGCGGCGGGTGGCCCGGCGCTGCGGGCGGGTGTTCAACGTGGACATCGTGGTGCTCCTCGACGAGTCGTCGGTGGGGGAAGGTGTGGAGGCGCGCGCGGTCACTCGGACCTCAGCGCGTCGATGGGGGTCAGGCGCGCGGCCCGCGTCGCGGGGTACACGCCGAAGACCAGGCCGATGCCGACGGCCACGACGACCGACCCGGCGACCGCGGCCCCGGACACGACGATCGACGTGTCGAGCAGGCCGGGCAGCACGTGCGCCGCGAGGATGCCGAGCGCGGCGCCGATGATGCCGCCGGCCAGGCCGAGCACGGACGCCTCGACCAGGAACTGGCGGCGGATCGCCCACGGCGGCGCGCCGAGCGCCTTGCGCAGACCGATCTCGCGCGTCCGCTCCGTGACGGACACCAGCATGATGTTCATGACGCCGATGCCGCCGACCAGCAGCGACAGCCCGGCGATGCCCGTGAGCAGCACCGTCAGCGTCCGGTAGACGGCGGTCGCCGTCGACACGAGGGCGTCCTGCGAGCTGACCGTGAAGTCGGCAGAGTCCGCGTCCGTGATGCCGTGCAGGTTGAGCAGGAGGTTGGTGACCTCCTGGTTGGCCGCGGACAGCTGGTCGGTGGACGCCGCCTGCACGTAGATCGTGGAGACGGAGTTGCGGGAGAACCCGCCGACGAGCTCCTCGGACGCCGTCGACAGCGGGACGAGCGCGATGTCGTCGAGGTCGTCGGACCCGCTGGCACCCTGCGCCGCGAGCACGCCGATGACCTGGTAGTCGTCGTCGTTGATCGTCACGGACTGGCCGACGACGCGCGTCGTGCCAAACAGCTCCGTGGCCGTCTCCGAGCCCAGGACCACGACCTTCGACCGGTCGGTGTCGTCGGCCTCCGTGAGGAACGAGCCCGTCTCGAGCGTCCGGGACCGGACGTCGAGCCAGTCGGGCGTGGTGCCCGTCACCGACGTGGTCCAGTTGGTGTCGTTGGCCTCCAGGCTCAGCGACGTCGTCTTCTCGGGCGCCACGGCGCCGACGTCGGGCGCGTTGGTCGTCGACGCGAGCGCCTCGGCGTCGGAGCGCGTCAGCGTCGCGGCGGACCCGAATCCGCCGCGCACGCCGTCCGTTCCTGTGCTCGACCCGGGCGTGACGATGAGCAGGTTGGAGCCGAGCGAGCTGATCTGCGCGCTGACGTCCTTCTGCGTGCCCAGGCCCAGGCCCACGGTGAGGATCACCGCGGCGATGCCGATGAGGATGCCCAGCACGGTCAGGGCCGAGCGCAGGCCGTGGGACCGGACGGCCGACCAGCCGGTCCGGAGGGTCTCGAGCCAGCTCACCGGTCGATCACCTCGTCGGACTGGATGAGGCCGTCACGGACCCACACGATGCGCCGCGCGTGCTGCGCGACCTCGAGCTCGTGCGTGATGAGCACGATGGTGCGGCCCTGCGCGTGCAGCTCGTCGAGCAGACCGAGGACCTCGTCCGTGGACGCGGAGTCCAGGTTGCCCGTCGGCTCGTCGGCCAGCAGCAGGGCCGGCTCGCCCACCAGGGCTCGGGCCACGGCGACACGCTGCTGCTGGCCACCGGAGAGCTCGCCCGGCCGGTTGGCCGTGCGCTCGCCGAGGCCGACGCGCTGCAGCGCGGCGACCGCACGGTCGCGGCGGACCGCCGGCGGCACCTCGCGGTACATGAGCGGGAGCTCGACGTTGCGCTGCGAGGACAGCGACGGGAGCAGGTGGAACTGCTGGAAGACGAAGCCGATGCGCTGGTTGCGGATCTGCGCGAGGTCGACCTCGTCGAGCTGCTCGATGTCCTCGCCGGCCAGGCGGTACTCGCCCTCGGTGAGCGTGTCGAGGCAGCCGATGATGTTCATGAGCGTCGACTTGCCGGACCCGGACGGGCCCATGATCGCCACATACTCGCCCTGCTCGATGCGCAGGTCGATGCCGCGCAGCGCCTCGAACTCGATGCTGCCGGTGCGGTACGTCTTGCGGGCGCCGACGAGCTCGATGACGGGGGTGTCGTCGGCGTCCGGGACAGGCTCCATGGTGAACGTCGGGAACAGGTCAGCCATTGCGGCCACCGCCCTGTCCGCCACCCTGACCGCCGCCCTGGTAGCCGCCGCCCTGACCGCCGCCGGGGCCACCCTGGAAGTCACCGCCGCCGGGGAACTCGCCGCCGCCGAACCCGCCGTAGCCGCCCTGACCGCCCTCGCCGCGCTGGCCCTGCTGGCCGCTGTTGCCGCCGCCGGCCTGGAAGGTCTGCAGCACCACGGAGTCGCCCTCGGACAGGCCGGAGGTGATCTCGACGAGGTTGCCGGACGTCTCGCCCGTCTTGACGGTGACCTTCTTCTGGGTGCCGTCGGTGGCCTGCGTCGTCACGGTGCTGGTGTCACCGCTGGTCGTCACGGCCAGGGCCGGGATCGTCAGGACGTCGGTGCGGCGCTCGTAGATGATCGAGACGTCGACGCTCGTGCCGTCGTGCAGCTTGGACGTGTCGCCCGTGATGTCGACGACGACCGGGTACGATGCGACGCCGGACGTGCTGGTCGAGACGAGCCCGACCGACGAGACCGTGCCGTACAGGGTGTCCGTGAGGTCGTCGGACGTGAGCTCGACCTGGTCGCCCGCGGCGACGTTGGCGACGTCCGTCTCGCTGACGGTCGTCTCGACCTGCCAGGCGCCCGTGCCGACGATGGTGAACGGTGCGGTGCTCGACGACGACGAAGAGGAGCTCGTCGTGCCGCCGCCCTGGCCGCCGCCAGCGCTCCCGCCACCGGTCGACGAACCGGACGAGGACGAGGACGAGGACGAGCCGGAGCCCGACACGACGTCGCCGACCTCGAGGTCGGCGGTCGTCACGAGGCCGGCCACGGGGGCCTTGAGCACTGCGTCGTCGACCGCGTCCTCGGCGTCGTCGACCCCGGTCTGCGCCACGTCGACCTGCGCCTTCGCGGCGGCGATCTGCGCGTCGGAGGAGTCGGAGCCGTCAGCGGCGTCCTCGAGGTCGTCGAGCTTGGCCTGCGCCTGCGCGAGCGTCGACTTGGCGTCGAGGACGTCGGCGTCGAGGTTGAGCGTGTCCACGGCGGCCAGCTTCTGGCCCTTCTTCACCGTGTCACCGGCCGCGACGTACACCTTGGTGACCGTGCCGGAGACGGCGAAGCTGACGTCCTCGTCGACGGTCGGCTCGAGCGTGCCCGTGCCGCTGACCGTCTTCTCCATCGTCGTCAGGCTGGCCTGGACGGTCCGCGTCGTCGGCCCCTGGGCCTGGGCGGACGTGGGGTCACGCCACCACAGCCACCAGGCGCCGGTGGCAACCACTGCCAGGACCACGATTCCTGCCACGACCCGGGCCCAGGGCCGAGTCCTTCTCCAGCGCGCGCGCATGCTCTTCCTCACGGTGTCTTGGGAAACCTCGACGACCGTAGGAAGGCGACCTGGTGCGGCCCCCTGGGGAACCTGTGCCCAACCTATGAATCCTGTGCGGATGAATCCTGTGCGGACTCGTTCAGCTCCTGGTCAGCAGGCCGTCGCGGACCAGGCCGCGCACGCTCGGCAGCACGTCGGCGGCGACGTCGTCGGCCGCTACCCCCAGCAGCGCGGCCAGCGCGCCGACGATCTGGCCGACCGTGAGGTCGCCGTCGCACGCGCCGACGAGGCCCGCGAGCGCCGTGCCGGCCTGCACCGCGCGGCCGAACCCGCCGCCCTGGCGCAGCAGGACGACCTGCGGGTCGACGGCGCCGGGCGTCAGGTAGCGCTCCTCGGTGACGTCGGGGGCGACGACGAGGCGGGCGGCGGCGAGCGCGGCGTCGTCGTGCTCCGCGAACCACGTCTGCGCGCTGAGCGCGGCGGCGATGGCCGGGCCGAGCGGTTGCTGGACCGTGCCGGTGACCTCCTCGAGGCGGCGCAGCGTCGGCGCGCCGGTCGGACGACGCAGCGTGACGATGCCGAACCCGATGCCCTCGACGTCGCGCGACGCGAAGTCGTCGAGCCACGCGCCGTAGCGGGCCCGCCACGCGTCGGGCTCACGCTCCGGCGTGGTGCCGCCGTCGCGGATCCACGTCTCGGCGTACTGCGCCGGGTCCTGCAGCTCGCGCTGCACCACCCAGCCGTCCAGGCCGGACTCGTCGAGCCAGCGCCCGACGCGCTCGTCCCACGACTCGCCGCGGCGGACCTCCCAGTTGCCGAGCAGCTGCGCGACGCCGCCCGGCGCCAGGACCGCGCCGACGCCCGTGATCAGGTCGCGCACGATCGCGTCGCCCGACCGGCCGCCGTCGCGGTACTCGTAGGCGGGCACGTCCGCGTCGCGCGGCGTGATGACGAACGGCGGGTTGCTGACCACCAGGTCGAAGGCCTCGTCGGCCACGGGCTCGAGCATCGAGCCCAGGCGCAGGTCGAACGTCGCACCCGCGAGCGCGGCGTTGAAGGCGGCGAAGTCCAGCGCGCGCCGCGAGATGTCGGTGGCGACGACGTGCCGCGCGTGCCGCGAGGCGTGCAGCGCCTGGATGCCACAACCGGTGCCCAGGTCGAGCACGCGATCCACCGAGGTGCGCACGGTGACCTGCGCCAATGTGGTGGACGCGCCGCCGACGCCCAGCACGTGGTCAGTGCGCAGTGCGCGGCCCGTCGCCAGCTCGCCCAGGTCGGACGCGATCCACCAGTCGACCTCGCCGTGCCCGTCCAGGGCCGTGTACGGGCGTAGGTCGACGAGGGCGTGCGCCTCGTCGGCCGTGGACTCGACCAGGCCCAACCGCTGCGCCCCGTCGACCCCCAGCGTCGGCAGCGCGGACGCCATCGCTGCGCGCGGGACCGTCCGGCCCAGCAGGAACGCGCCGACGAGCGCCGCGAGCGGCTCGGTGCTGCTGGCCAGCGCCCGCAGCGCGGGCACCGCCTCCTCGCGGTGCAGCGCGTCGGCCGCCATCGGGCCGATCAGCTCCTCGACGCCGACGACGGAGAACCCGGTCGTCGCGAGGTCCTCGCGGAGCCGGTCGACGAGAACGGGGTCGGGCTGCGGCGTCATGCGCCCATTGTCCGGGACGCGCGCCGTGTCCGACACGTGGACGTCCGGGCCCGGTCTGCGCCGCCGCGGCGTCGTCGGCCCTACCCTGCGCCCGTGACCCGCCTCGAGCTCAGCTTCCTCACCTTCGTCCCGTACGACGACCCCGCCGGTGCCGCCGCATCGTTGCGCGACGCCGTCGACCTGTTCCGGTTCGCCGAGGAGCTCGGCTACGACACCGGCTGGGTGCGCGTGCGGCACCTGGAGCGGTTCCTGTCCTCCCCGTTCACGTTGTTCGGCGCGATCGGGCAGGCGACGTCGCGGATCCGGTTCGGCACCGCCGTGCTGCCGATGCGGTACGTCGACCCGATCGCCGCTGCGGAGGACGCCGCGACGGTCGACCTGCTCTCGGGCGGGCGCCTGGAGCTGGGTCTGGCGGGCGGGATCAAGCCCGCGGCCGCGCTGCTGGACGGCGTCTACGGGACGAGCGAGCGATCCTTCGACGACGAGGCGCAGCACCGGATCGCGCGGCTGCGCTCGGCCCTGGCCGGCGAACCCGTCGCGCACGCACCCGAGTCCGGCTTCCCGATCGCCGCACCGGGCACGCCGCTCGTCGTGACGCCCCACAGCCCGGGCCTCGCCGACCGCGTCTGGTACGGGCCGGGATCCGTGTCGACGGCCGTGCGGACCGCTCGCCAGGGCATGGACCTGCTGGTCTCGACGCTCAACACCGACGACGACGGGCGGTCCTTCGAGGAGGGGCAGCGCGACCAGATCCGTGCCTACCGCGACGCGTTCGACGTCCCCGGCCGCACGCCCCGGGTCGTCGCCGGACGCATCGTGCTCCCGAGCGTCACACGCGCGGACGACGACCTGTTCGCCGACTACATCGCCTGGTACGCGGGCCGCTTCGACTCCCGCGGCCGGCCGAAGCAGGGCGGGTTCGGCGTCTTCAGCCCCACCCACCACGGCCCGCCCGCGGCGGTCGTCGACAGCCTGTCCGCCGACGTCGCGCTGCGCGAGGCCACCGGCCTGGACGTGGTGCTGCCCGCGAACGCCACACCGGCCATGAGCCGCCGCATCCTGGAGAACGTTGCGACGACCGTCGCGCCGGAGCTGGGCTGGACGCCCGCTCGCTAGCCCCGGAGCAACCAGGCGACCTCGCGGCGCAGCAGCTCGCACCTGCCCGGCCCGTACGCGCGCACGTCGTGGCCCAGCGCGTCGTACAGCACACGCTCGCCGCGGGTCCAGGCGATCGGCTGCGTGGTGCCCTCGACGTCGGTGGTGAGCAGGACGCGGACGTCGTCGTCGACGACGAGGTCGCAGTAGCGCTCGTCGTGCGTGCTGATCTCGCCCAGCCCGGCGGTGACAGGGTGGTCGAGTGCGTCGAGTGCCGCGGGCCCGTTGGGCGGGTGCCACGACGTGCCCTCGACCCACCGGCCGCCGAGCGTCGCAGCCCACCGCGGGTCGTCGCCGAACGTGTTCGCCGCCTGATGGACCGCGAGCACGGCGGTGCCTGCGGCGATCAGCGCGTCGCGCCGATCGTGCAGGCGCGTGTGGTCCTCGTCCGTCCGCGGTCCGGAGCCCGCGTTGACGACCAGCAGGTCCGGCGTGACGTCGTCGAGCGCGTCGGGGAACGTGCTGCGGACGTTCACCTCGTACCCGTCCGCACGCAGCACCTGCGCGATCACGTCCGATGTCGCCGCATGGTCGTGCCACGGGTCGCCGTACGGCCCGCGCCCGACGAGCACGACGACCTGGCTCGCTGGTCTCAGACGCACGGTCATGAGGCGATCCTCTCCCACCGGAACGCGCACCGCTCCGGGTGCGGACCGGCCTGCCCGGGCACACAGTGTCTCGGTACCCGACGTCTCGGTAGCCGGCATCCCGGTGGCCGACGTGCCGGCACCCGACGAATGGAGCGACGATGCCCGACCCGACCCCAGGCCAGTCCGACGACGACTCCCCCGGCGGCGTGCCGCCGCTCCCCGAGGCGAACCCAGCCCCCGACAAGGGACACGACTCTCCGCCTCAAGGCGCCACCCAGGACGACACCCCGACCAAGATCTACCCGACGGATCCCACGGGCACGGATCCGCGCGACTGATCACGCGCAGGCGCGCGGCCGCCGGTCGTGCACGGACACGGCATGCCGACGGCCCCGGTGCCGCGCTCCGGGGCCGTCGGCACGCGGGTCAGGGGACCAGTGCGTCCTGCGCGGGGACCTCGTCGCGCTCGTTCTCGCGGTCGACGCGCGCGGCACGCAGCCGAGACGCGATGACCGCACCGAACGCGATGAGCGCCGCAACCACGGCGATGCCGAGCCGTAGGCCCGTGTTGGCGTCCGCGCCGACGGTCACCACGACGATCGCCGGGGCGATCAGCACGCTGACCAGGTTCATCACCTTGAGCAGCGGGTTGATGGCCGGGCCGGCGGTGTCCTTGAACGGGTCGCCGACGGTGTCGCCGATGATCGCTGCCTCGTGCGCGGGCGAGCCCTTGCCGCCGTAGTGACCGTCCTCGACGATCTTCTTGGCGTTGTCCCACGCGCCGCCGGAGTTGGCCAGGAACACGGCCATGAGGACACCCGCGCCGATCGCGCCGGCCAGGAAGCCGGCGAGCGGGCCGATGCCCAGGCCGAAGCCGACGGCGATCGGGGCGAAGGCGGCCAGCAGGCCCGGCGTGGCGAGCTCGCGCAGCGAGTCGCGCGTGCAGATGTCGACGACGCGGCCGTACTGCGGGCGCTCCTCGAACGTCATGATGCCGGGGTGGTCGCGGAACTGGCGCCGCACCTCGAACACGATCGCTCCCGCCGCACGGGTCACGGCGTCGACCGCCAGGCCCGAGAAGAGGAACACCGTCGCGCCGCCCAGGATCACACCGACGAGGGTGACCGGGCTGATGATCTGGTAGTCCAGCATCGCCTGCGTCAGGTCGCTCAGCGCGCCGCCGGTGTTCTGCACCTCGCCGAGCTTGGTGGCCACCGCGTCGGCATAGGAGCCGAAGAGAGCGGTAGCAGCGAGGACGGCGGTCGCGATCGCGATGCCCTTGGTGACGGCCTTCGTCGTGTTCCCGACGGCGTCCAGGTCGGTGAGGATCTGCGCGCCCTCCTCCGTGACGTCGCCGGACATCTCCGCGATGCCCTGCGCGTTGTCGCTGACCGGGCCGAACGTGTCCATCGCGACGATGACGCCGACCGTGGTGAGCAGGCCGCAGCCGGCCAGCGCGATGAGGAACAGCGACAGGCCGATCGAGCCGCCGGCGATGAGGAAGACACCGCAGATGGCCGCCGCGATGATGCCCGCGGTATAGACGGCGGACTCGAAGCCGACCCCGATGCCGGACAGGATCACGGTGGCCGCACCCGTCCGGGTCGTGGCCGCGACGTGCAGCGTCGGCTTGCTCGTCGTGCCGGTGAAGTACCCCGTGACCCACAGGATGACGCCCGCCAGGACCACGCCGACGGCGACGGCGGCGGACGCGATGAGGCGCGGGTCGCCCTCGTGGTCCGTCAGGCCGCCACCGGCGAAGTCGGCGAACGAGGACGGCAGGTACACGAACGCGGCGATCGCCGCGAGGACCACGCCGATCACCGCGGAGACGTAGAAGCCGCGGTTGATCGCCGCCAGGCCCGACTCCGAGCCGCGCACGCGGGTGATCGCGACGCCCAGCACGGCGACGAGCGCGCCGACGGCCGTCACGATGAGCGGGAAGACCAGGCCCTGCTCGCCGAACGCGGCCTTGCCGAGGATGAGCGCGGCGACGAGCGTCACGGCGTAGGACTCGAACAGGTCGGCCGCCATGCCGGCGCAGTCGCCGACGTTGTCGCCCACGTTGTCCGCGATCGTGGCGGCGTTGCGCGGGTCGTCCTCGGGGATGCCCTGCTCCACCTTGCCGACCAGGTCGGCGCCCACGTCGGCCGCCTTGGTGAAGATGCCGCCGCCGACGCGCATGAACATGGCGAGCAGCGCGGCACCGAAGCCGAAGCCCTCGAGCACCGAGGGTGCGTCCTCGCGGTAGATGAGCACGACGCCCGCGGCGCCCAGGAGGCCCAGGCCCACGACGGACATGCCGACGACGCCGCCCGTGCGGAACGCGATGCGCGCGCCCTCGGCGCGGCCGCCGGGCTGCGACGCGGCTGCAGCGACACGCAGGTTGGCGCGCGTCGCGAGCCACATGCCCAGGAAGCCGATGGACGCGGAGAACACGGCGCCGACCAGGAAGAAGATGGACCGACCGACCTTCACGCCGCCGTCGCCCGGCAGCAGGAACAGCAACGCGCACACGACCACCGCGAACAGGGCCAGCGTGCGGAACTGACGATTCAAGTAGGCCGACGCACCCTCCTGCACCGCCTTCGCGATGTCCTGCATCGACGTGGTGCCCTCACCGGCCGCGAGCACCTGGCGGCGTAGCACTGCCGCGATCACGAGCGCGACGACCGCGACCACCGCGATCACGGCGACGATCGTGATGCTCGTGGAACCGAGCTCGACCATGCATCCTCCTCGGATCAAGGCATGACCCCCCGATCACGCCCGTGCCCGCGGCCCCGTTGCCGCCGGACCCGGGCAGTCTAGCCACGCAAAAGCCGCAGGCCGATGGCTCGCGGGCGACTATTTTGCGGAGGTCTCCCGGAGGGGTCCGGCCGCTCAGCGCCCCAGCGCGGCGAGGGCGGCCCGGTACTCGCTCGTCGTGCCGTCCGGACGGACCTCCTGCAGCACGTGCTCGCGCACGCCCAGGTTCGTGAGCTGGGCGGTGAGGTCCGCGACGTCGGCGGGCGTCAGGACGGTCGGGTCGACCGTCGTGCGCACCTGCACGTCGACGCCCGCGTCGAGGACCAGGCGCAACGACGCGAACGCGGGCTCGGCACCGCCGCGACGCGTGATCGCGCCGTAGAGCCGGGCCGGCGCCTTGATGTCGAGACCCACCCAGTCGACGTGCGGCAGCACGCGGCCCAGCGCGGCCGGGTAGGCGCCCGCGGTGTGCAGACCGACCCCGAACCCGGCCGCCCGGACCTCGCGCGCCGCGTGGATGAGCGCCGCCTGCCGGGTCGGCTCGCCGCCGGAGAAGACGACGCCGTCGAGCAGCCCGCGGCGGCGGGCCAGCAGGTCACGGACGTCCTGCCACGGCACCACGCCCGCCACGCGCGGGTCCAGGATCCCCGCGTTGTGGCAGTACGTGCACCGCCACGGGCAGCCCTGCAGGAACACGGTCGCGACCAGGTGGCCGGGCCAGTCGCACGTCGACAGCGGCGTGAGCCCGGCGATCGCGAGCAGCTCGGCACCGGTCCACCCGGGTCCCGCCCAGCAACCAGCCGCACTTGTGACAGGAGCGCACTCCTGATGCGTCTCAACCGCCTCATCCGCCCCACCCGTCACAGGTGCGGCTGGTTGCTGATCGCTCACACCAGCACCGGCTCCCGGAACGGCGTGCGCTGTGCGTGCTCGCCCTTCTTCCCGACGTTGAACGAGCTCACGGGCCGGTGGTAGCCCATGACGCGGGTCCACACCTCGCACTCGCCCCCGCACGTCGGGCACGCGCGCACCTCACCCGCCAGGTACCCGTGCGCCGGGCAGATCGAGAACGTCGGCGTCACGGTCAGGTACGGCAGCCGGAACGTCTCGAGCGCACGGCGGACCAAGGTGCGGCAGGCGTCCGGCGACGACAGCCGCTCGGCCATGTACAGGTGCAGCACCGTGCCGCCGGTGTACCTGGTCTGCAGCTCGTCCTGCCTGGTGAGCGCCTCGAACGGGTCGTCGGTGAACCCGACCGGGAGCTGGGAGGAGTTGGTGTAGTACGGGTTCTCGTCGGTCCCCGCCTGCAGGATGCGCGGCCACCGCGCCCGGTCCTCCTTGGCGAACCGGTAGGTGGTCCCCTCGGCCGGCGTCGCCTCGAGGTTGTACAGGTGGCCGGTCTCCTCCTGGAACTCGACCATCCGGCCCCGCACGTGCTCGAGCAGCCGCAGCGCCAGCGCGTGCCCCCGCGGATCGGTGATGTCGTAGGAGTCTCCCGTGAAGTTGCGGACCAGCTCGTTGATCCCGTTGACGCCGATGGTCGAGAAGTGGTTGTCGAGCGAGGGCAGGTAGCGGCGCGTGTACGGGAACAGGCCGTGGTCCAGGAGCTGCGCGATCACGTCACGCTTGAGCTCCAGGCTGGTCCGTGCCAGGTCGAGCAGCTCGTCGAGCCGCTCGAGCAGCCCGGCCTCGTCGCCCGCGTGCAGGAAGCCGAGTCGCGCGCAGTTGACCGTCACCACGCCGATCGACCCGGTCTGCTCGGCCGACCCGAACAGGCCGTTGCCGCGCTTGAGCAGCTCGCGCAGGTCCAGCTGCAGTCGGCAGCACATGGACCGCACGTCGCCGGGGTCCATCTCCGAGTTGATGAAGTTCTGGAAGTACGGCAGCCCGTAGCGCGCGGTCATGGCGAACAGCCGGTCGGCGTTGGGGCTGTCCCAGTCGAAGTCGCGCGTGATGTTGTAGGTCGGGATGGGGAACGTGAACACTCGCCCGCTCGCGTCGCCCTCCGTCATGACCTCCATGTACGCGCGGTTGATGACGTCCATCTCCGCCTGCAGGTCGCCGTACGTGAAGTTGCAGGGCTCGCCGCCGACGAACGGCACCTGGTCGGCCAGGTCCGCCGGGCACACCCAGTCGAACGTGAGGTTGGTGAACGGCGTCTGCGTGCCCCAGCGGCTGGGCACGTTGAGGTTGTAGACGAGCTCCTGGATGCCCTGCCTGACCTGCTCGAACGTGAGGTCGTCGGTGCGGACGTACGGCGCCAGGTACGTGTCGAAGCTGCTGAACGCCTGCGCGCCGGCCCACTCGTTCTGCATCGTCCCCAGGAAGTTGACGATCTGCCCGATGGCCGCACTGAAGTGCTTGGCCGGGCGCGCGTCGACCTTGCCGGGGATGCCGCCTAGTCCCTCCTGGAGCAGGGTCCGCAGCGACCAGCCCGCGCAGTAGCCGCTGAGCATGTCGAGGTCGTGGATGTGCAGGTCACCCTCACGGTGCGCCGCGCCGACCGCCGGCGGGTACACGTGGCTCAGCCAGTAGTTGGCGATCACCTTGCCGGCGGTGTTGAGGATGAGGCCGCCCAGCGAGTACCCCTGGTTCGCGTTGGCGTTGACGCGCCAGTCGCTGCGGTCCAGGTACTCGTCGACCGTCGCCCCGACGTCCACGACCACGCGCTCCATCTGCCCGACCTCCGCATCATGTGGTGGTCAACCCCGACGGTGACCACAAGATGTGGGAATTTCTATGCCCGGGTCCGCTCCCGGCCGGGGACCAAGGTCCCGGTCCGTGCGCGTTCGTGCGGATCGCGTGACGCGACACGCGGCGTGTCGCTGCGAACCCGTCGCTAGCGTCTACAACGTTTCGTGCCCGACGAGCGTCTAGGGCTGATGACGGGGTCGCCCGACCGCGTCGCGACACACGGACGGGGACACGTGGACGACGACCTGGCGGTGCTGGCCCGCGAGCGCGGTCGCGCGCTGTTCGGCTATGCGTACCTGGTCTCCGGCGACGCGCGTGCCGCCGAGGACCTGGTGCAGGACGCGCTGGTCCGCACGTTCGCGCGGCGACGGTCCGGCTTCACGCCCGACGACGCCGAGCGCTATGTCCGCCGCGCGATCCTGACCTGCTACCTCGACGGCGTCCGGCGTTCGCAGCGGTGGTCGCGCGTGCGGCACCTGTTCGGCGCCGACGAGCACGCGGCGGATCCCGCCCGCTCGGCCGAGGCAGTCGTCGACGTGCGATCCGCACTGGCGGAGCTCTCCCCGCAGGAGCGCGTCGCCGCCGTGCTCCGCTTCTGCGAGGACCTGACCGTGCCGGAGGTGGCGGCGCGCATGTCGCTGGCGGACGGCACCGTCAAGCGCTACCTGTCCACCGCGACCGCCAAGCTGACGCAGCTGCTGGGCGAGTCGTTCCCCGACGCCTCCGACGACGTCCCGGTGGTCGCCTCACGCTCGACCCGCCCGACGAGCGCGTCCGCAGCCCAGGGCACGCCCGGGAAGGACCAGCCATGAGCACGCCCCTCGACGACGCGATGTCCCAGGCCGAGCACTCGTCGGCGGCACAGCGCTACACCGTCCCCGTGGACCTGGTCCGCAGCCGGATCAGGCGCCGTCGACGCATCCGCACGGGAGCCGTGGCCGGCGTCGCGGCGCTCGTCGTCGCCGCGGTCGTGACGCCGGGCACGCTCGGTCGCTCGTTCGTCCAGACGCAGGCGACCGGTGACTGGCCTGGCCAGTTCAGCGCCTGCGGCAAGCCCGTGCAGGACGTGCTCGACGACAGCGGCGATATCACGGTCATGGCGTCGATCAGCGGGGGCGTCGGTCGTGACGTCCTGCTGCGGACCGTCACGACCGCACCCGCGGCTCAGGGCTGGTCCTACGGGCTGCAGCTGTTCGTCACGGACGACGACGGCACTGTCGTCGGGGTGCAGGAGGGTCCGTACGTGCCGCCGCTGGACCAGCTCGACGACTACTTCGCGGGCGCCAGCTTCGCCGCTGTCCCCTTCCCCATCGTCTCCGACGACCGGATTCCCCTTGCGTCCTGCACCCAGTACCCCGCGGGGAACGGGACGTCCACGCTGCGTGCTGGGACGTACCGACTGTGGGTCGTGCAGACCGTCGCGACGCAGGCCGACGACGACGCCGCGACGACGACCGCGCGCGCCCATGTCGAGGTCCCGTTCGTCGTCGCCGCCGGCGGCGAGCCAGGACCGACCCCGGCGGCGCCGCTCGTGCCGGCGGACGCCCCGAGCGTCGCCGCACCCGCCGACACGCTGTTCCGGTGCGGCGAGCCTGTCGCGTCCACGGCGGGGGACGCCTCGTCGTCGGGCGGCCTCACCGTCGCCCCCGACCCGGACCTCCCCACCGCGTGGAGCGCGAAGCCGCCGTCGTGGGGAGTGCAGGTGGGCGCCGTGGACGGCCGTACCGTGCAGGCGCACACGTCACCGGCGGCCAACCTGGCGCTGGTGGGCGAGGACGGGCTCGTGGCGGGGTTCGTCGTGCCGGGGCGCGGACCCGTGCGCGAGCTCACCCTCGGCCCGACGACGACCGCGACGATCCACGGACCCGCGATCGTCACCCCGTGCGGGACCCAGCCGCTGCGAGGCCGCTACACCGCCTGGCCGTTCCTCGTCGCGACGATCGAGTCGGTGACATCGTCCGAGGGCGACGCGATCGACCCGCCGGTGGACCCGGTCGTCGTCGTCGCGAACCCGCAGGCGGTCACGTTCTCCTGAAGCGCACCGGGTCGCCCGGGCGGAGCTGAGCCAGCGCGCCCAGGTCCGCCGTGCGTACCACCGCGAGCACGGGGTAGCCGCCCGTGACCGGGTGGTCCGGGCCGAACACGATGGGCATGCCGTCGGGTGGGACCTGGACCGCACCCGCTACCAGGCCCATCGGCGCGAGCTCACGGTCCGCGTGCTCCGCCCGGCGGCGCAGCGCCGGTCCGCTCAGCCGCACCGCGACCCGGTCGGTCGCGGGGGTCACGTGGTAGTCGCTGCTGCACAGGACACGCGGGGCGTCGTCGAACCAGTCGACGTGCGGACCCGCGTCCACCCTGATCACGACGTCGTCGGGCCACGGCCGCAGCGGCGCGAGGTCGACCGGGGGCAGGTGCACGGGCGCGGGGCCCACCGGTAGGAGGTCACCGACCGCGAGAGGAGGCGGGCCGATGCCCGCGTGCGCGTCCGACGAGCGCGAACCGAGCTCGGCGGGGACGTCGAAGCCACCGCGCACGGCGACGTAGGTCCGCAGGCCGCGGGTGGCCGTGCCGACGCGGAGCACCTCACCCGCCCCGAGCTCGAGGACCGCGCCCCGGCCGACGGGGGTGCCTGCCACCCAGGCCGGCCCGACCGCACCCGTGAGAGCGACCGTCACAGGGCCTCGCGCGCGCAGCTCCAGCCCGCCGAGCAGCACCTCAAGACCGGCCGCACCCTCAGGGTTGCCGACCAGGCGGTTCGCGAGCCGCAGCGCGGCCGGGTCGGCGGCCCCCGCGCGTCCGACGCCGACGTGGGCCCACCCCGGCCGGCCGAGATCCTCGACCAGGGTCAGGACGCCGGGCGCCACGACCTCGAGTCCCGGCGCGCTCATGGGGCGTCCAGCCGGACGAACCGCACCCGCATCCCGGGCACGAGCAGCGCAGGCGGGTCGCGGTGCGCGTCCCACAGCTCGGCGTCGCACGTCCCGAGGAGCTGCCACCCACCTGGCGTGGCCGACGGGTACACAGCCGTGAACTCGTCAGCCACCGCCACCGCGCCGGCCGGCACGCGCTCACGCGGGCTCGGACGGCGGTGCACGCGCAGCGCCGGGTCGAGGCCGACGAGGTAGGCGAAGCCGGGCATGAAGCCGCCGAACGCGACCGTGTAGAGCGCGCCGCTGTGGCGCGCCACGACCTCCTGCACGCTGAGGCCGGTCAGGCGGGCGACCTCGTGAAGATCTTGGCCGTCGTAGCGGACGGCCAGCTCGACCAGGGGCCGGTCCGTGGCGTCGGAGGCTGCGTCGTCGACCACGGCGCGGGCCGCCCGCTCGCAGCACCGATCGACAGCCGCCGACCATGCCTTGTGGTCGATCGGACCGACCCCGCGCAACAGCAGGGACGCCGCAGCGGGGACCTGGTCGACCACGTCGGTGAGCTCGCCCCGGCCACGGGCCGCACGGACCTCGTCATCGAGCGCACGCACCTGCGCCAGGTCCGCGAGCTCGACGAGCACGGCGTCGTCCCCGAACGGCACGACCTTCACGCGAACGCCCGCACCTGCACGCCGGCCGCCTCGAGCGCGGCGCGGACGCGGCCCGCGAGCACGACGGCTCCCGGGGTGTCGGAGTGCACGCACACGGATTCGGCGGCCACGGCGACGTCCCGCCCGTCGGCCCCGGTCACCACACCCTCGGTCGCGAGGCGCACCACGCGGGCAGCGACCTCGTCCTCGTCGGTGACCAGGTCGCCGGGCTCGCCGCGCGGGACGAGCGTGCCGTCGGCGCGGTAGCCGCGGTCCGCGAACGCCTCGGTGACGGTGCGCAGCCCGCGCGACGCGGTGTACGCGAGGACCGCCGAGCCCGGCAGGCCCACGACAGGCAGGTCCCCGCCGGCGTCCAGCACGCCGTCGACGACCGCACGAGCGTGCGCCTCGTGGTGGACCACCGTGTTGTAGAGCGCGCCGTGCGGCTTGACGTAGGCCACGCCGCCGCCGGCCGCGCGCAGGGCCTCGATCTGGTGCGCGACCTGGGCACGCAGCTCGTCGGGCGCGACATCCACGAAGCGGCGGCCGAAGTGCTCCCGGTCGAGGTACGAGACGTGGGCGCCGACGCGCACGCCGCGCTCGGCAGCGGTGCGCGACACCAGCCCCATCACACGTCCGTCGCCCGCGTGGAACCCGCACGCGACGTTCGCGCTGGTCACGATCGCGAGCAGCTGCGCGTCGAGCCCGTCGACGCCCGGCGCCCAGGCGTCGAAGCCCTCGCCGAGGTCACAGTTGAGGTCGATGCGCGTCACCTGCACAGCGTCCCAGACCCCGGTGCCCGGGTGCGAGGATGAGTCGGTGGACCTGCTGGACGTGCTGGCGGCCGGCGGGCGCCGTTCCGACCGGATCACGCACGTGCGCGAGCTGCCCGCGCGGGCGGGCGTCCACGCGGACTGGCCGTCGTGGGCGGACGCGGACCTCGTCCAGGGGTACCGCGCGCTCGGCGTCGAGCGGCCGTGGACGCACCAGGTCACCGCGGCGGACGCCGCGTGGTCGGGCCGGCACACCGTGCTCGCGACGTCCACGGGCTCCGGAAAGTCGCTCGCCTACTGGCTGCCCGCGCTGTCGAGCATCCGCGCCGCCGCGGCGGGCGCCCTGCTCGACCCGGGCCGCATCGAGTCCGTCACGCGCCGCGGCTCGACCCTCTACCTGTGCCCGACGAAGGCGCTGGCGGCCGACCAGCTCGCCGCGCTGGACCGCCTCCTGACGGCCGCGAGGACCCGTGACGTCCGCGTCGCGACGTGCGACGGCGACACGTCGCTCGATGAGCGCCGCTGGGTGCAGGAGTACGCGGACGTCGTGCTCACCAACCCCGACTTCCTGCACTTCGCGCTGCTGCCGCAGCACCGGCGCTGGTCGCGGCTGCTCGGCTCGTTGCGGTACGTGGTGCTCGACGAGTGCCACGCGTTCCGCGGGGTCTTCGGCGCACACGTCGCCCTGGTCCTGCGGCGTCTGCGGCGGCTGGCCGCCGCGTACGGCTCGTCGCCGGTGTTCGTGCTCGCGTCCGCGACCACCGCGGACCCGGCCGCGAGCGCCGCACGCCTGCTGGGGGTCGCGCCCGACGACGTCACCGCGGTGACCGACGACGCGTCGCCGGCGGGCCGCAAGACGTTCGTCCTGTGGCAGCCGCCCGAGCTGCCCGGCGGCGACGGACCGTGGTCCGAGCTGCTGCCCGAGGACGACCCGTGGGCCACGCCGCTCCCGGTGCCGGCCGCGGCTCACCCCGTGGCCGGCGCGGCGAGCGGCGACGGCGGTCGCGCGCCCTCGTCGCGCGAGCCGCGACCTCCGTCGCCCGACGACCTGTGGCTGCCGGCCACGACCACGCCCGACGAGGGCTCCGGGCCGGTCGGGACCGGCGAACGACTCGTCGCCGACACCGCCGACCGACCCCGCCGCACCGCCACCGCGGAGATCGCGGACCTGCTCACGGACCTCGTGGTCAACGGCGCGCGGTCCCTGGCGTTCACGCGCTCGCGCCGCGGCGCCGAGTCGGTGGCGTCGGCGACCCGTGACCACCTGCGCGACGTGGACCCGTCGCTGACCGGCGCCGTCTCGGCGTACCGCGGCGGCTACCTGCCCGAGGAGCGCCGCGCCCTGGAGCGCGCCATCCGCACGGGGGACCTGCGCGCGCTGGCCACCACCAACGCGCTCGAGCTGGGCGTCGACATCTCCGGCCTCGACGCCGTACTCATCGCCGGCTGGCCCGGCACGCGCGTCTCGCTGTCGCAGCAGGCCGGCCGCGCGGGCCGCGCGGGTGCCGACGGCCTGGTCGCGCTGGTGGCCCGCGAGGACCCGCTCGACACGTTCCTGGTGCACCACCCCGAGGCGATCTTCGACGTCCCGGTGGAGGCGACCACGTTCGACCCGACCAACCCGTACGTGCTGGCACCGCACCTGTGCGCGGCCGCCGCGGAGCAGCCGCTGCGCTTCGACGAGCTGGACCTGTTCGGACCCAGCGCGGCCGAGCTGCTCGACCAGCTGGTGACCCGCGGCGCGCTGCGTCGTCGGCCGTCCGGCTGGTACTGGACCCACGCCGAACCCGCGTCCCGGCTCACCGACCTGCGCGGCACGGGCGGCGACCCGGTCCGCGTGGTCGAGTCCGTGACCGGTCGGCTGCTGGGTACGGTCGACGCCGCGTCGGCCGACTCGACCGTCCACCCCGGCGCCGTCTACGTCCACCAGGGCCTGACGTTCGTGGTGGACGACCTGCACCTGAGCGACGGCGTCGCCCTGGTGACCCGGCGCGACGTCGACTACGGCACGTGGGCCCGCTGGGTGACCTCGACGGAGATCGTGTCCGTGGACGAGCAGGTGCAGTGGGGCCCGATCACCTGGGGGTTCGGGGCCGTCGACGTGACCAGCCAGGTCCTCGCCTACCAGCGCAAACGCATCCCCGACCTGCAGGTGCTGGGCAGCAGCGAGCTGGACCTGCCCGAGCGGACCCTGCGCACGACCGCCGTGTGGTGGACCGCTCCCGCCGAGGTGCTCGAGGCCGCAGGCGTCACGCTCGAGGCGGTACCCGGCGCGCTGCACGCCGCCGAGCACGCGTCGATCGGGCTGCTTCCCCTCCTCGCGACGTGCGACCGCTGGGACCTGGGCGGACTGTCGACCGCGCTGCACGCCGACACCGAGCAGGCCACCGTCTTCGTGCACGACGCCTACCCCGGTGGCGCCGGCTTCGCGGAGCGCGGCTTCCGCCTGGGCGCGACGTGGCTCGCCGCGACGCGTGACGCGATCGCCGCCTGCCGCTGCGCGACCGGCTGCCCCGCATGCGTCCAGTCGCCCAAGTGCGGCAACGCCAACAACCCGCTCGACAAGGCCGCAGCCGTCCGTCTGCTCGACGTGGTCCTGCGCCATGCTCACCCCTCCCCCATCGATGAACCTTCCTGAACCCGCCCGGCGCCACCCCGGGGTGCGCGACGCGTCACGGCCGGGGTCCGGCGCGCGCTCGGGCCGTGGCGTCGCCGGACGGCGTACCGACCAGGGCGACGACCGCGACGATCCCGCCCACCTCCGTCTCGCAGCCGTCGAGGCGGGCGCCGTTGCGCCGCACGGCCTGGTCTGCGACATCGCACGGGTCGCCGGTCCCGAACCGCCACGCGGACGCCCCCGCCAGCGCACCCAGGTCCGCTGCGGCCTGCGCCCGACCACGCGCCCCCTGCGCCGCCGCCAGCAGACCGAGCGCACCGGCCACGACCACCATCACCGCGACGACACCGAGCAGCAGCACGGTCCCGGAGCCGCGGTCCCCGCGGCACGCCGCCCACCGCGCCCGGGCGCTCATGGCTCGACCCGCGCGACGGATGTCGCGCTCGCGCGCAACGCACCGGGGAGCCCCGCCACGTCGGCGGAGACCGTCACGGTCACCCATGGTCCGTCTCGAGCGACGACGACGCGAGCCTGACCGCCCGCCACCCGGCGGGCGTCGTCGGCGGGAGCATCCGCACCCAACGCCGCAGCGCGGGCCGCGGCGCGAGCCCCGTCCGCGCACCGCATCTGCGTCATCCCCGCCGCCGCGACCCCGAGCACCAGGACCAGCACCAGCACCACGGCGGGCAGCCCGACCGCGAGCTCGGCCGTCACCGAACCGCGCTCACGGTCGACGCCGCGGCCCTGACTCACAGCGAGAGTGCCTGCTTCACGATGCCGAGCAGCAGCCCGCGCACCTCGTTGCCCTTGAGGATCACCACCAGCAGCCCGGCGAACCCCACCGCGGCGAGCGTCGCGATCGCGTACTCGGCCGTCGCCATCCCGGCCTCCGCGAGCTCCCCGCGCAGATGCCGGGCGTAGCGCAGGCGCGGCCAGTCCGGGCGAGGCCGCACCGCGCGCCGCCGACGTCGCGCGTTGAGCTCGTCGGGCTCGTCGTACCGGTCGTCCGGCTGGTCCGAGTCGTCAGGGGGAAGGTTCAGCACGGTCATCACGCCTCCTCGGTTCGCGCGGCGCCCGCCGATCGGGGCCGCACGACCACAGTGCGCCGCACCGGCACGGTCTCAGGCGGCACGGGACCGGATCGGTGGACGGACGTGCGCGGACCCGTGGCTGTGGTCGCATCGAGCGCCCGTGATCGACGCGTGCGACGGCACGCCAGCGACGCCGGGGCGTCAGACCTGCGTCACTCGGCCGGCGCGATGCCGTCCACGTACTGCCAGCCGTCGACGCGCACGAACCGGCTGCGCTCGTGCAGCCGCCCGCGCGCGAGACCGGACGTGTACTGCGCGACGAACTCGACGACGCCCTCGTCGTCCCACGGCCCGCCCGCCTCGACGCCCAGGACGACGAGCCGCCGCCAGACCAGGTCGTCGTCGAGCTCGAGCGTCGGCGGCCGCGTCGAGCGGTGCCAGGAGCGCAGCAGGTAGGCGACGTCCCCGACCGCGAACGCCGTGTACCGCGAGCGCATGAGCGCCACGGCGGTGGCTGCCGGGCGCGACCCGTCGAGCACCGGACCGCAGCACGTGCCGAACGTGCCGCCGCCGCAGGGGCACGGGTCGCCGGGGCCAGGACTCACCGCGCGTCCCGCAGACCCAGCCGCTCCAGGTGCGCGCTCGTGAACACGCCGCGCGGGTCCAGCCGCTCGAACAGCGCGCGAGCGTCCGCGAGCCGCGGCGTCACGCGGGCGACCGCGTCGGCGGACATGCCGTGGAACTTGCCCCAGTGCGGGCGGGCGTCGAACGGGGCGAGCGCCGACTCGATCGTGGGCAGCAGCGCGCGCACGTCGTCGGGCCGGTTCTGCCACGTGAAGTGGACGGCGACCACGTCGCGCTCGTAGGCGGGGCTGAGCCACAGGTCGTCGGCCGCCGCGGCGCGCAGCTCGGTGATGAGCAGCACCGGCGCGATGCGTGGCGCGAGGGTCCGCACGGCACGGATCGCGTCGGCGGCGCGGCGCCGGTCGACGAAGTACTCCGTCTGGATCTCGTCGCCGTTGCTGGGCGTCGAGTCGAGCCGGAAGTGCGGCAGCCGTTGCGACCACGGCCCCGGCACCCCGCCCTGCGGCGTCAGGTTCTCCTCGCTGCCCGCGACGAGGAAGCCCTCCGAGCTCGGGTCGCGGGGCACGCCGAACCAGGTGTCCGGCACGTCCGGCCCGTCGTCGTCCGATCCGTCCAGCCGCGTCTTGCGCCACGTCTGGTCCAGAGCAGGCTCGTCCCACGTCGTGAAGACGCTCACGCTGTACGCGGCGCCCAGCACGCCGTCCAGGTCGTCGAGCAGCGCGTCCCACGGCAGTCCGCGGAACACGTCCTGCCGGACGCGGTAGGTCGGCTGGACGTCCAGCGTCACGCGCACGGCGACCCCGTAGGCGCCCAGGCCGACGACGACACCGGCGAAGTCGGGCTCGCCGCGGCGGATCGTGACCAGCCCACCGTCCGCGTCGACGTAGGTCAGCGCGGCGACGGCCGTCGACAGGACCCCGTTGCCGGTCCCCGACCCGTGCGTGCCCGTGGCGATCGCGCCGCCGATCGAGATGTGCGGCAGGGAGCCGAGGTTGTGCAGCGCCCAGCCGCGCTCCTCGAGCCAGGTGGCGAGCACGCCGTAGCGGGTCCCGGCGCCGACGGTGACCGTCCGTGCGTCCTCGTCGAGCACCGGGTCGGCCGGGATGCCCGTCACCGTGACGAGCGTGCCCGTCGTGTCGGCGAGGTCGTTGAACGAGTGGCGGGTGCCGAGCGCCCGGACCCGGCCACCCGCCGCGACCAGGTCGCGCACCTCGTCGACCGTGGACGCCTCCACGAGTCGAGGTGCGGTGAACGAGTACGTCCCGGCCCAGGTCTGGATAGTCACGCGCTCGATCCTCGTTGCTGGTCGCGGCGTGCGCCAACGGCAGTCCGGGAACCGGACGGGACCGGGCCCGGACGCGTTGCTGCGTCCGGGCCCGGTCCGCCGGTCAGGCTTGCCTGGTCAGGCCGTCGCGCAGGTGGCCGTCGGTGTCGTCGTCGTCCCGTTCTTGTAGAACGTGATCCCGAACGAGTTCCCGGACCCGTTGGGACGCGCCGTCACCGTGCCGTTGCTGCTCGAGACCGACGCGTTCCAGCTGTTCTGCACCGACTGGCTGCCGCTGGGGCGCACGGTGACCACCCAGCTGCTCGAGCCGCTGACCGTGAACGTCACGTTGAACCGGTCCGACCACTCGTCACCGCGTGTGACGCTCACCGTGCAGGACCCGGTCGTGCCACCCCCTGTCGTGCCACCACCGGTCCCACCCGTGCTGCCGCCGCTGCTGCCCGAGGTCGAGCAGGTGGCCGCAGGCGTCGTCGAGGTCCCGTTCTTGTAGAACGTCACCCCGAACGTGTTGCCCGACCCGTTGGGCGTGACCGTGCGCGTCGAGCCGCTGCCCGACACCGTCGCGTTCCAGCTGCTCTGCACGCTCTGGCTCCCGTTCAGGGCCAGGTTCACGGTCCACGCCGACGAGCCCGAGACCGCGTAGGTGACGTTGAACCGGTCGGACCACTCGTCACCGCGCGTCGCCGTGACCGAGCAGCCGCTCGACGTGCCGCCTCCGGTGGAGCCCCCTCCGGTGGAGCCGCCGCCCGTGCTGCCTCCGCCGGTCGAGGTCGACTCACCCACGGTGATGCTCGAGCTCCCCGAGCTCTGGTAGCCCTCGGTCGCCATGATCATGTAGTTGTGTGTGCCGAGGTTCATCCCGTAGCGCGCCCACGCGTCGAAGTGGTTGCCGGTGGTGATGGTGCCGCCGGTGCGCTTGGACTGCCGCACGCTCCAGAACTGCTTGAAGGTGGAGCTGTTGCCCTCGATCGACGGGGCGTTGGCGCGGGTGGTCTCGTAGATGTCGTACGTCCCGCCGTCGGTGGTCACCGTGCCCTTGAAGGTGCCGGTCGGGCGGTACGTGCCCCAGTTGTCGACGATGTAGTACTCGACGAGCGGGCCCGTGGTCCACCCGTACAACGACAGGTAGGCGTTCCCGCTCGGGTTGAACTGACCCGAGTACGTGACGGTGCGCCGGCCGCCCGTAGCCCAGCCCTTGCCCGCGACGAAGTTGCCGGTGTTGCTCCACTGCGTCGAGTAGGCGCCGCCGCCGTTGAGGTTCATCGAGACGGTGCCCGGGCTGTCGGTCCAGAACGAGTAGTAGTAGCCGCCGTCGTTGCCGGTGCCGTTGGACGTCACCGCGGCCGCGGGTATCGCCATGGCGATACCGCCGACGACGAGCGTCGCGAGGGCCGTCAGCAACGCGACGACGCGGCGCAGCGGGACGGGGGCCGCCGACGACGCGCGCCGTCTGCGCCCGGTCGTCGACGGACGATCGATGATGGACATGCGTGCACTCCTTCGTGCCGTGTGGACGTGCGTCGGCCCCGAACCCCCGCAACACCGCGACCCCTGGACAAGCCGACCTCGGTATCGATGTCGATACCGTTATCGAGCCACCTTCCTCGTCGAACCGCTTCCCGCGCCAGACCTGGCGAGCGGCGAATCGTTTAACCACTAGCCCCCCCGAACAGCCCGCCGGCGAGGCTGATGACCAGCGGGACCAGGCCCAGCAGCACGAACGCCGGCAGGAAGCACAGGCCGAGCGGCAGGACCAGGTGCACGCCGAGCCGCGCCGCGGCCTCACGGGTCCTGGTCCGACGTTCACGCCGCAGCTGGTCCGCGCGCGCCCGCAGGACGAGACCGGGCGCGACCCCGGACTGCCACGCGGACTCGAGCGCGTCCGCGAGGTGACGCGCACCCTCGGGCGATCGCGCCCAGGCCGACGACCACGAGGCCCCCAGCAGCAGTGCGGCGCCGGCCCGACGCAACGCGGCTCCCACCTCCCCGCCCATCGCGTCGCCCACCACGTCCAGCGCACGGGGGACGGGCGCGCCCGCCACCAGCGCGGCGTCGACGACGTCCAGCAGCAGGACGGGATCCACGACGACGGCTCGCCTGCCCGCAGACCAGCGACCCCGCCACCGCGACCGGTCCGCCCCAACCGTCCCGTGGCCGGATCCGCCGAGGCGACGTGCGCCACGTCCACGGGAGCCGCCGGCTTCCGGGCGCCGCGCAGCCCACCACCACGGCGCGAACGCCACGAGCATCGCGCCCGCACAGACCACCGCGGTCACGGTGCACCTCCCGCACCACGCAGGAGTGCGCGGGTCCAGAGGAGTCCACCGAGCAGCAGGCCGGCGCCCAGCACGGCCGTGGTCGTCCCGAGACCCCCACCGAGAACGGCCGCGACCGGCCGCGCGCCGAGCGCCATCCCGACCAGCAACCCGAGCACGGGCAGCCACGCGAGCACCCGCGCCGTCGCCCGTGGCCCGGCCACCGCGGCGCGCACCTCCGCGGCGGCCTCCTGGTCCGCCGCGAGCGCAGCCGCCAGCCGCTGGAGCACGTCGGCGAGCGGTGCACCGAGCCGGTCCGCGGCGACGCACGCGACGACGACCGAGGTGCACCGGCTCAGATCGGCGTCACCGCGCCCGGTGCCGAGCCCGGTGCCCACCGTCATGAGGTCCGCGATCGTGGGCGCGCCACCGGGGCCGACCAGACCGCTCGGGAGCGCACGCGACCAGGCATCCGCAGGTCGAGCCCCGGCCGTGAGCTGGGCCGCGACCTCCAGCAGCACACCCGGCAGGTCGGCCCCGGCGCGGGAGCGCGGCTCGGCGTCGCCGTGCGTGCGCGTCGACGCCGTGGGCCGCCGAAGCGGCGGCGCCGTCACCGCGACCGCGACCGCGCACGCGACACCCACGACGATCACGCGACACCCCGCCCGGCACGGCGCAGTCCCAGTCGGTCGGCGAGCGCCGGCCAGCCGGTCCCGAGGACCACCGCCCCGCCCGCGTCGGCGGTGATCGCCTGCACCACCTCCAGCCCCGGACCTCCTCGCACCACGCCGACCTCCGCCAGGTAGCGCAGCGCACCCGAGCGCCGCACGTGCAGCACCACCTCGAACGCCGTGGCGGCCTGCGCCTGCACCGCAGCGCGCGAGAGCCCGGCCAGGGCACCGAGCGCCTCCAGCCGCGCCGGGACGTCGACGGCGGCGTTGGCGTGCAGCGTGGCGCAGCCACCGTCGTGCCCGGTGTTCATGGCGGTCATCACGTCGCTGACCTCGGGCCCCCGGCACTCCCCCAGCACGATCCGGTCGGGGCGCATCCGCATGGCGTGCCGCACCAGGTCGGCGAGGTCGACGCGCCCGGCCCCGTCGACGTTGGGGCGTCGAGCCACCAGCCGGACCAGGTGCGGGTGGCCGCTGCTGAGCTCGGCGGCCTCCTCGATGAGCACGATCCGCTCGTCGGCCGGGACCTTGGCGAGCAGCGCCGCCAGCAGGGTCGTCTTGCCCGCGCCCGTCGCGCCCGTGATCAGCAGGTTCGTCCGCGTCGCGACGAGGTCGCGCAGCACCGGCACCAGGGCCGGTGCCACGGTGCGTGCCGCGACGAGCTCCTCCAGGGTGAAGGCCTGGCCACGCACCGCACGCAGGCTGATGAGCGTCCCGCCCGCCGCGATCGGCGGGAGGACGGCGTGCAGCCGCGTGCCGTCGGGCAGCTGCGCGTCGACGGCCGGCGCGGCGTCGTCGAGCCGGGCACCGCCTGCCGCAGCGAGTCGCACGGCCAGCGCGCGCACGTCGTCGTCCGTCCCGAGGTCCACCGACGTCCGACTCATGGCTCCCGCACGGTCCACCCAGACCTCGTGCGGACCGTTGACCAGCACGTCCGTGACCGACCGGTCGTCGAGCAGCCGCTGCAGCGGTCCCGCGCCGAGCACCGCGTCCCGCACCGCGCGGGCCGTCTCCGCGAGCGCCGCCGAGCCGAGCACCTGCCCGCGGGCTCGGGCCGCATCCTGCACCGCCCGGGTGATGGCGGCGGGCCCTCGCTCACCCGGCCGGGACAGTGCGGCGCGGACGTCGGCGAGCAGCTCCTCGCTCACCATGGCGCACCCCGCTCCAACGCTGTCGCCACGGTGCGCGCGGCGCGTCCCACCCGCCCGTCGGTCCGGAGCCCACCGTGCTCGACCCCGCGGGCGAGCCGACCGTCGTCGCGCACGACGGCGGCGACGGGCAGGGCGAGCGTCCGCGCCAGCTGGGCGGTCCCCAACCCGCCCCGCGCCCGCACCACGAGCGCCGCCCGCGTGGCCGGGCGGACACGGAGCGCGCCGGTGACACCGGCGAACGTCCGTGGCGCGACGAGCAGGACGACGTCGCAGGCCACGCGCGTGCCGTCGCGGCCCAGGTCGACGACGACCGCCCCGCACTCGCGCGCCAACGCGGCGAGCACGTCCTCGACCACCGCTGCCTCCGGCTCGCCCCCGCCCGGATCGACCGAAGGCCCGAGCACCGCGCACCGACCCCACCGAGGCAGCAGGTCCAGCAGCTGCCGGCCGTCGACGGCACCGCGCGCCCCGGCGAGATCGGGCCACCGCGCGCCGGGGACCTGCTCGAGGCCGAGCAGGAGGTCCACGCCCGCGGACGCCGGGTCGAGGTCGACGAGCACCGTCGCCGTCCGGCGGGCGAGCCGGGCGGCGAGCACCGCAGCGAACGTCGACGTCCCGACGCCGCCGACCGCGCCGACGACGCCCACGACCACGGCACCGCTCGCGGCACCGACTCCCGTCGTCCGCTCGTCGGGCCGGGGCGCCCCGATGACAGGCTCGTCAAGCACCGGCCACACCGCCATCCGCCACCTCCGACCACCGACGAGCCGGTCCTGCCCGGCCCTGCCCCCGCAGCGTGCCCGCCCCGGACGAGCACCATCAGCCGCCGCGGCAGATCTGTGGACGGCCACGCCCGCGTCGCGTGGCTGTGGTCGCCTCGATGCGCGTTCGTCGCCGTTCCGTCACCGACGCACACCCCCGCGTGTGGGTGCTCGGGGCTACGCTCGCTGCGACCGCACCGCCGCCGGGCCCCGATCCCGGACCACACCCGGAGCAGCATGGACGCCGACGCGAGCACCGCCCGACAGGCGGCGTTCTTCGACCTCGACAAGACGATCATCGCGACGTCGTCGGCCACGGCGTTCTCGCGCGGCTTCCTCGCCCAGGGGCTCCTGACCCGCCGGTCGGTGCTGCGCACGGCCTACGCACAGCTCGTCTACCTCATGGGCTCGGCGGACGAGGACCAGACGGAGCGCCTGCGCGTCCAGCTCTCGCGGATGGTCACGGGCTGGGACGTCGCCCAGGTCTCGGCGGTCGTCGGTGAGACCCTGCACGAGGCGATCGACCCGACCGTCTACGCGGAGGCGGTCGCGCTCATCGACCGCCACCATGCCGAGGGCCGGGACGTGGTGATCGTGTCCGCCTCGAGCAGCGAGATCGTCGAGCCGATCGCCGCCGTGCTGGGGGCCGACCACGTGATCGCGACCCGGATGGGCGTCACCGACGGCCGGTACACCGGGCAGATCGACTTCTACGCCTACGGCGAGAACAAGGCGGTTGCGATGCGCGAGCTGGCGCAGCGCGAGGGCTACGACCTGGCTGCCAGCTACGCGTACTCCGACTCGATCACCGACGCACCGATGCTGGGCGTCGTCGGTCACGCGTTCGCGGTCAACCCGGACCGGACGCTGCGGCGTCTCGCGGAGCAGGAGGGGTGGGGCGTGCTGGCTTTCACGCGCCCCATCTCGTTGTTCGCGTTCGCTCGCAGGCCCGCGTCGCTGGCGGCGCTGGGCGTGCTGGCCCTGGTCGCCACGGGCATCGCGGTGGGCTGGTACGTGGGCCGACGACGAGCACGGGCCTGACGTCCGCATCGCGGGATCCCCGTCCCGCGATGCGAGCCACGGCGTGACGTGACCTGCACCGACGCAGCGCGGACTTCCCATCCGCGGCGAACGGGCGTAGCAAGGGACTCACAACTGCAGAGCCGCGAGGGAACCCACGAGCAGGAGAGCCCACCTATGGGCAGGTCGACCGGGCTTGACCCGGAGCGAACCAACACAGAGCGCGCTTGATAACCCCCGGTGGCAGATGACGATGGCGCTCCCCCTGCGGGCGCCATCGTCGTGTCCGGCCCTTCGCGTGCGTCGGCCCTGCGAGCAGGCCCCTCAGGCGTCGAGGCGCCCCGCGAGCACCGCGTCGGCGACCTCACGCGCGGCGGCGGCGCCCTCGACGACCGCGTCCGCGCAGGCCGCGACCCACGCACCGACCCCGGACGAGGTGCCCGTCGCGAAGCCGGCGGCTGCCCCCAGGTAGGCGTTGGGGGTCCGCGCCCACGTGCCCTCCGCGATCACCGACCCGGTCACGTCCAGCCCCCGGGCGGTCACCACCAGGCGCGCGGTCGCGCGGGCCACGACGCCGTTGCCCGCGACGAACGGCCGCAGCGCCAGCAGCTCGCCGTGGACCACGGCCGCGACGAGGAGCGCCGGCGCCTCGCTCGTCGCCACCACCCGCCCGAGCAGCTCGAGCCGCGCGGCGAGCCCGGCGCCCGTGGGCGCCGGACCCAGCCCGGTGAGGTCCCGAGGGGCGCGCGACCCGCGCAGCCGCCCCAGGTCGTCGGGCCCGACGAGTCCGGCGGCGGCCGCCGCATGGATCCGCGCGACGAGCTGCGGCAGGGGCGGCAGCGCCGAGGACGACTTCCCGCCGAGCTCGGGCATCAGGCTCTCGACGAGCGCCGCGGCCCGCAGGGCACCGCGCGCGACGAGCTCCGTCGCCCCCTCGTCGCGCGAGGCCAACGCCATCGCCCGCACGGCGTCGAGCGGGACGCGCGCCCCGTCCACCGCGGCGCTCGCGCACGCGGTCCGCAGGCCCGCCTCCGCACGCACCTCGCGCCAGCGGCGCCGGTAGGCCTCGTGCCACCGCAGCTCATCGCACGCGGCCCGAGCCCCCTCCCCGGCCTCGAGAACCGCAGGCAGGTCACCCAACGACGCAAGCACATCCACGCGGAACACCCTAGGCAGGCCCACCGAGCGCGCCCGACATCCATCGAACGCACCAGATCCAACGGGCGCGCTGGGTGCGTAACGGGCGCGCTCGGCGGACAGGGGGCGCGGCGGGCGCGAGGTCCGAGCCGATCCGGTGTTGACTGGCGGCATGTCGTCGCCGAGCGTGTCGTCGTCCATCACCGCCCGCCTGCAGGTCGAGGCCCGGCCCACCGCGGTCAGCGAGCTCACCACCGCGATCGAGCAGGCCGGGGGCATCGTCACCGCGCTCGACGTGACGGCGTCGGGCCACGAGCAGATGACGGTCGACGTCACGTGCGCGACGCGCGGCGAGCAGCACGCGGCGGACATCGTCGAGGGCCTCAAGGCGCTGACCGGCGTCGTCGTCGACCGCGTCAGCGACCGTACGTTCCTCATGCACCTGGGCGGCAAGCTCGAGATCACGTCCAAGGTGCCGCTGCGCAACCGCGACGACCTGTCGATGGCGTACACGCCCGGCGTGGCCCGGGTCTGCGAGGCGATCGCCGCGCATCCCGAGGACGCGCGCCGCCTGACGATCAAGCGCAACACGATCGCGGTGGTCACCGACGGGACCGCCGTGCTGGGCCTCGGCGACATCGGTCCCCTGGCCGCGCTGCCGGTCATGGAGGGCAAGGCCGTCCTGTTCAAGCGGTTCGCGGACATCGACGCGTTCCCCATCGCGCTCGACACCACCGACGTCGACCAGATCGTCGAGAGCGTGTGCGCGATCGCCCCGGTGTTCGCAGGCATCAACCTCGAGGACATCTCCGCGCCACGCTGCTTCGAGGTGGAGCGCCGGCTGCGCGAGCGGCTCGACATCCCGGTGTTCCACGACGACCAGCACGGCACGGCCATCGTCGTGGTCGCGGCACTCACCAACGCGCTGACCGTCGTGAACAAGGACATCCGCTCGGTGCGCGTCGTGATGTCCGGCGCGGGCGCCGCCGGCACCGCCGTGCTCACGCTGCTGCTCGCGGCCGGCGTCACGGACGTCGTCGTCGCGGACGTCGACGGCGTCGTCCACGCCGACCGCCCGGGGATCACCGAGCAGCTCGCCTGGACCGCGTCGGTGACCAACCCGCGCGGCACGACGGGCACGCTGCGCGAGGCGTTGCGGGGCGCCGACGTGTTCATCGGCGTCTCGGCGCCGGACGTCATCACCGGCGACGACGTCGCGACGATGGCCGACGACGCGATCGTTTTCGCGCTCGCCAACCCGCGCCCGGAGGTGGACCCCGACGAGGCCGCGCTGCACGCCGCCGTCGTCGGCACGGGCCGCTCCGACTTCGCCAACCAGATCAACAACGTGCTCGCGTTCCCCGGCGTGTTCCGCGGCCTGCTGGACGCCCAGTCGCACGCCATCACCGACACGATGCTGCTCGCGGCCGCCCGCGCGCTGGCGTCCGTGGTCAGCCCCGACGAGCTCAACCCGACCTACATCGTGCCGAGCGTGTTCAACCCCGAGGTGACCACCCGCGTCGCGCAGGCGGTGGTCGACGCCGCGCACGCCGGCACACGGGTCTGACCAGGCACGACGGTAGGCTCGACGACATGTCCGACGCCGCCGCGGAAGGGGAGCCCGGCCCGGCTCCCGCACGCCGACCGGCGACCCTCGAGGAGGTCGCGCGACGAGCGGGCGTGTCCCGATCCGTGGCGTCGCGCGCCACGAACAACGTCCGCAACGTCAGCGCGGCCAAACGGGAGGCGGTCGCGCGCGCGGCCGCGGAGCTCGGCTACGTCCCCAACCCGACCGCACGCGCCCTGCGGACCCGGACCGCGGGATCCGTGGTCCTGGCCGTCTCGCACGACGACCCCTCGCTGTTCGGCGACCCGTTCTTCTCCCAGGTCCTGGTGGGCGTGGCCGCCGCGCTCGAGCGCTCCGAGCTGGACCTGACGCTGCTGCTCGCGTCGTCGGCGCAGGGCAAGGCACGGCTCGAGCGGCTGCTGACGTCACGCCGCTCGGACGGCGTCATGCTCATGGCGCTGCGCCGGGACGACCCGCTCGCCGAGGTCGCCGCGACCACCGACCTGCCCGTCGTGATCGGCGGCCGGCCGCTCGACGGCCAGGCCCGCTGGTACGTCGACGTCGACAACCGCGGCGGCGGTCGCCGGGCGGCCGAGCACCTGCTGGCCTCGGGCCGCACCCGCCTCGCGACGATCGTCGGTCCCGCCGACCTGCAGGCGTCCGTCGCCCGCCACCAGGGCTTCACGGACGCCCTGGTCGCGGCCGACCTCCCGACGCACCGCGTCGAGCACGCGGACTTCAGCGCAGAGGGTGGCGCGCGGGCGATGGCACGCCTCCTGGCCGCGTTCCCGGACGTCGACGGAGTCTTCGCCGCGTCGGACAACATGGCCGCCGGCGCTCTGCGTGCACTCCGGGCCGCGGGTCGGCGCGTCCCCCAGGACGTCGCCGTCGTGGGTTTCGACGACCTCGAGATCGCCCGCCACACCGAACCCGAGCTCACGACGGTCCGCCAGCCCATCCGCGGCCTCGGTCAGGAGATGGCCGCCATGCTGGTCCGCCTGATCGACGGGGACTCCCCCGCACCCGTCGTCCTGCCCACCGAGCTGGTCGTGCGCGGGTCGGCGCCCGGCGGGAGCTAGCCCCCTCCGGGCGCCTGCAAGGCCCCGCGACGGATCAGTACTGCGTGTACTTGATCCAGTCGTACGTGGCCGTGCGCTGCCCCGCATAGCTGAACGGCCCGAGCCAGCCGTCCACCCCCGTCCCGGGCCACAGGTTGGCCATGATCCGTTGGGGGTGCGTGGGCAGCGGTCCACGCGAGCCGTTCTCCTGGTGGACGAGCCTGCCGTCCACGAACCAGTTGATGGTGCCCTGGTTCCACCACTCGATCGCGTAGTCGTGGTACCCGGCCGAGGCATCGAACCCGAGGTCGATGAGCGTCTCGTGCCCGCCGACCCCGTCGGTGAAGTAGTTCGTCTGCATCTGCCGGGGGTTCTTGCCGAGGATCTCGACGTCGATCTCGTCCCACGGCTGCCCGTCGCTCGGGCCGGTGTAGGTGAAGAACGACGTGACGGTTCCCGAACCACCGGGCGCCGACTTCAGCCGCGCCTCGAAGCGCCCGTACGAGTACAGGTCCGTGGTGCGGTACTCGCCCGACGCGTAGGGCTTGCCCGAGCAGCCGCCCGGGCAGCTGGTCGTGTCGAGGTTGATCCCCATCACGCCGCCGTTGTGCCACACGTGGTCGGCACGCCAGCCGGCGTCGAACATGCCGCCGTTGCTGTAGCCGTCGGCCTTGTACCAGCGGGCGGTGTCGAACCCGTCGAGGTTGTCGACGAACCCGCCGCCGATCGCGGCCTGGGCCGGCTGGCTCAGGACCGGTCCGGCACAGAGGCCGACGAGCAGCGCGCCGGCCAGGGCGGTACGGCGGACCGCGGAACGGTGGTGATGCGTCGTCGTTGATCGCATGCTGTCCTCCATCGGTGTGGTGCCCCGGCGCCCGGTCGGGCGCCGGGGCGGTGCGTCAGGCTCGTCCTCCCAGGTGTCCCCACCAGCTCGGCCAACCCGGCCAGCCCGGTGTGCTCGGAGCGCTCGTCGGGCCGTGCCACCCGTGCCAGCCCTGACCGGGCCACGACGGCCAGCCCGGCCATCGGTTGGTGGGAGCGGTGAACGCGGGCGACGCGAGCGTGATCAGCTCACGCGCCTGCGCACTGAACCACTGGCCCGCAGCCGGGTCGACGGTGCCCCGCTCGGGGTCGGTGGGGCCGCCGGTCCCGCGATAGCACTGCCCGTCCGACTCGCCGGGGACCTTGATCCAGAGCAGCGCGTCGACGAGCGTGTTCTTCGTGTCCGTCGTCGGGCGCAGCCCCAGTCCACGACCAGGCGGGTTGCACCACGTCTCGGCGTCGGAGTACACGCCGGCCGGCGGCGCCCACGGGCCCTGCCCGTTGCGGCTCGTGTCGACCACGAAGTGGGTCGACGGCTGGACGTCACCCAGCGCCTGGTCGTAGCGCGACTCGATGCCCGCGGTGTTCAACAGCGGGTCGGTGGCCGTCGGGCTCCAGATCCCCTGGTTGGTCAGCACCTGGCCGGTCCAGTCGTTCGCGGGACCGCCGCTCCAGTACTGGTTCCCGCAGCCGACGAAGTCGCCGGGTGCGACCTTCGTCGCGTACGCGATGCACTTCGAGACCCACGTGCCGTAGGTGACGTTGTTCTCCGTGTACTCGTAGTTGGAGACGTTGAGGAAGAAACCGTCGGCGCGCTGCACACCGGCCTTGACCAGCCGGTCGGCCGTGTCACCGACCGCGAGCCAGTACGGGCCCGTGCCGTCGAGGTAGACCTTGGCGTTCGGCTGCTCCTTGAGCCGGTCGACCGCGTAGTTGAGCATCTCGAACCGCTCGGCCGCAGCGTCGCGGGTCGTCGTCGCGGCGTCGTACTCGGGCGGCTGGCAGTGCTCCAGCGAGCCGTCGATCGCCGTGTACCACGGGATGATCCCCAGCCCGTCGGGCTCGAGGACGACGACCGCGTCCCGGTTGCCGATGCCTGCCGCGAACCCGTCGATCCACGCCTTGTACGCCGCGACGTCCGCGGCGCCGCCGGCGGAGTACAGCGCGCAGTCGCGGAACGGGATGTCGTACGCGACCAGGACCGGGACGCTGCGGCCGGTGCGCCCGACGAGCGCACGCACGTCGTGCTTGACCTCGGCGGGCGTCCCACCCGTGAACCAGGTGGCGCTCGGCACCGCGCTCAGGGCGAGCGCGTCCTTCTTCGCCTGGCCGCGCAGGTCCCGCGCCGCCTCGGCGGTGCTGCTGTCGGGGTTCACGTAGAGCCGCGTCTGCGGCGTCAGGACGTCGTCGTCGGTACCGGCGTGGCCGGAGCCTGCCCACGCGGGGCTGCCGCCGAGCGCGGTCAGGGCGAGGGCGGCGGCGGTCAGGGCGACCGCACGTCGTAGGCGGGTTTTCGGGCGGGCCATCGAGGCTCCCAGGGGTCGTGCGGCGCGCCGTCGCGTCGCTGCGGGTGGGCTGACCGGACGATTATGGAATCGATTCCAGTTCTACGCATCCTGCGGGCTCGAGGGCGAAGTGTCAAGGTTTGCGCGCTTGGCGCGGGCCCGTCGGGCTCAGTGCCAGGCGCCGCGCGCGTACTGCGGCTGCCACCCCGTGCTCGTCGCCGGCGCGACGTCCGCGGTCGGCTCGACGACGTCCAGCGCGGACGTCCCGACGCCGAGGTCGTGCGCCGCACGCAGCGGCCAGGACGGGTCGCGCAGGGCGCCGCGCCCGACGAGGATCGCGTCCGCCTCGCCGTCGGCGAGGATCCGCTGGGCCAGGTGAGGGTCGTCGAGCATCCCGACGGCCGCGACGGGCAGACCCGCCGTCGCGCGCACCTGCGCCGCCGCCGGAACCTGGTAGCCGGGCCCGACGGGGATGGGCGCGAGCGCGTTGCCGCCCGTCGACACGTCGACCAGGTCGACACCGTGCCCGGCCAGCTCCTTGACCACCTGGGCGACGTCGTCGACGACGAGCCCGCCGTCCAGCCAGTCGGTCGCCGAGACGCGGACCAGCAGCGGACGCTCGTCGGGCCACGCCTGCCGCACGGCGTCCGCGGTCTCGACGAGCAGCCGCGCGCGGTTCTCGGCCGAGCCGCCGTACTCGTCGTCGCGCTGGTTGGACAGCGGCGAGAGGAACTGGTGCAGCAGGTAGCCGTGCGCGGCGTGCAGCTCGACGGTGTCGAAGCCGGCCACCAGCGCGCGGCGGGCCGCTGCGGCGAACTGCGCCGGAACCGCCGCGACCTCGTCGGCCGTCATCGCGGCGGGCGCCGCGTAACCCGGGAAGGCCAGGCCCGACGGGCCGAGCGTCCCCCACCCGCCGTCGGCCATCGGCACGGAGCCCGACGAGGCCGCGAACGGCCGGTACGTCGACGCCTTGCGACCGGCGTGGGCGAGCTGGACCCCGACGTGCGTCCCGCGGGCGTGCACGAAGTCCGTGATCCGGCGCCAGGCCGCCACCTGCACGTCGTTCCACAGCCCCGTGTCCTGCGGGGAGATGCGCCCCTCCGGGACGACGGCCGTCGCCTCCGCCAGCAGCAGCCCGAACCCGCCCGCGGCCCGCGCCCCCAGGTGCACCAGGTGCCAGTCGCCCGGCACGCCCTCGATGGCCGAGTACTGGCACATGGGCGCCAGCCAGGCCCGGTTGTGGAAGGTGGTGCCGCGCAGGGTGATCGGGTCGAACAGGCTCGTCATGCCCTCGACCGTACGTGCCGTCACGCCCCGCCCGGTCCTTTCGTCCCACGATTCCGCCCGGATTTCGCGACAGGCTGACACCCGTGCTGACCATCGAAGAGACCGTCGACGTCCATGCCGACGCCGCCCACCACAAGGTGGAGCTGCTGCGCACGCCTGGCGTGTTCCTGGTCCGCACCGCGCTGGCCGGCGCCTACATCGGCATCGGGGTCGTCATCATGGCGACCGCGGGCGGACCGCTCGCCGCGGTGGGGTCGGGCTTCACGCCGCTGGTGCAGGGCCTGGTGTTCG
>Ga0222423_1000057_pt1 | contig 117372 bp, 107 predicted proteins | sample 3A0metagenome_FD_182472 | JGI IMG/M metagenome (GOLD analysis project Ga0222423, IMG submission 182472) | Enriched microbial communities from leaf-cutter ant dump, University of Wisconsin, Madison, United States - 3A0 (version 2) | ecosystem: Environmental > Terrestrial > Nest > Insects nest >...
GTCGGCGGTCAGGTGCCGGCTCTCGTCGGGCACGGCGCGGGGCAGCGACATGACGCGCCGGTAGATCTCCGCCGTCTGCGCGGCGATCGTCCGCACCGCCAGCAGACCGTGGCGCGTGCGGAACATGGCGTCGAGGAACTTCTCCGGGTCGTCGTACGAGTCGGCGGTGACCTTCTGCTCCAGCTCCCAGACCTCCTGGGTCAGCTCCTCGACGAACTGCTCCATGCGCCGGGTGATGGCCGAGACGATGGCGTGGGAGATGTCGAACGGTGTGCGCGGCCGCAGCCGCCCCGAGTGGATCCGTTCCAGCACGGCCCGGGTGTCCTGCTGAGCGACCTCTCGCGGGACGGCCTCGTTGTAGGGCCCGTGCACGGTGACGAGATACCGGGGGCCGACGAACCGGTCGAGCTCGACGTGGTGGATGTGGCCGGCGGTGCCGCGCTCGGGTGCGTGCAGCACCAGGAAGAGCACGTCGGGGTAGGCGTGCACCTTGGGCAGCCGGTTCCGCACCGCGCAGTCGCGCACGGCCATCGGGTGCAGCTTCAGCACGTCGGTGAGCACCGCCGCCGCGTCGTCGTCCCACTCCGGGACGTCGACCCAGACCAGGGCATCCCCTGCCAGCAGGGCAGGAAGGTCCCCGGCAACGTGCTGCGTGACGCCGTCCTCGGTGATCGCGTGGATCTGCATCGTCGTCCTCCCGCGCCATCATGGCGCGCGAGGCCGTCCTGCGCATGCCCCGCAGGGGGAAAGGCGAGGCACGGTGCCGGGCCGCACCGACGTGGGGCCCGGCACCGTCGTCACACGTTCAGCCGTGGATCACCCAGCGCTGTGCCGCGTTGCCGTTGCAGTCCCAGATCTGCACCGGCGTGCCGCGCGTCGACGAGCCCGACGGGTTGTCCAGGCACTGACCCGACTGCGGGTTGAAGAACGTGCCGTCAGCCCGGGAGATGAAGACCTGGCTGCCGGTGCTGTTGCAGTCCCACAGCTGCAGCTTGGTGCCGTGGGTCGTGGCGCCGCCCGGGATGTCGAGGCACTTTCCCTGCACCCGGAGGGTGGAACCGGCGGCCACGTACGTCCACTTCTGCGCGACGGACCCGTTGCAGTCCCAGATCTGCACCTTGTTGCCGTTGCTGGTGCTGGCGGCGTTGTTGTCGAGGCACAGACCCGTCGACGAGGTGATCGAGCCGGCGGTCGCGGTGCCGCCCGTCGACCCACCACCCGTCCCACCGCCGGTGCCCCCGCCCGTGAACGGCTCGATCACGAGGCCGGCCGACGTGGGCGAGCCGTCGTTGACGAGGGACTCGAAGTTGCCCACGTCGTCGAACGCGAAGGCATAGGCCTTCCCGTCGGCCTGGTTCGCGTGCACGATCCGGGCGTACTGGTTGGTGGGGCTGGACTTGTAGAACGCCGACGCGTCGGTGCTGGGCTGCGTGTCGACCGTGCCGAGCGTGCCGCGGTTGAGGGCGGCGCACAGGGTGCGGGCGATCGGCCCGACGACCTGGTCGTTGGGTGCCTGGAGCGCACCGTCGCAGCCCCACACGTCGGCGCTGCTGGGCCGGTTGAACGAGGCGACCTGGGCGCCCGAGCCGTTCGTGAAGGTCATCACCGTGCCCGACGTGCGGCCGAAGTACTTGGTCCCCGGCTGGTCTGCGAACGGCACCACCGTGAGGGTCTTCGACGAGTACGCCGACCACGCCGAGGCGATGTACGGGTCGAGGTACGTGGTGCTGAAGAGGCCGGCGCCGGCCGCCTTGCCTGGCGCGAGGACGCGCAGGACGGTGCCGTCCGATCGTTTGACCACGGTGCTCGCCCAACCTGACTGGGCGGAGATCTGGTTGATGACGTTGTCCCGACCGTTCGCGACCAGGTCGCCCGTGCGGTGCGTGCCGCTGCTGCCGGTGACCGTCACGGCGTGCGGTACGGCGAACATGTCGACCTGCGAGCTGTTCAGCCACAGCCCCGCGTCGTTGTAGGTGAACTCGCTCCAGTCGAACAGGATGTCGTGGTTGGCGTCTCCGCTGGCCCACGGCGCCGGCTGGACCAGCCCGTCGGGCGTGAGGAAGAACTTCAGCTTCTCGCCGAGCGAGAAGTAGATGCGCCCGCTGATGCCGCGCGGCACCTGGATCGTCGTGCTGCCGCCGTTGCCGGGGCCACCGATCGCCACGTCGGGCGCCGCGGAGGGTGGGTTCGACCCCGCGGGCCAGGCCGTGAAGGTCCCGCCCGCCTTCACGTAGCCGAGCCGGCCCGTGCTCAGGTTCGTGCCGAGCACGTACACGTACACGGCGTCGGCGCGGCCGCTGGAGTTCGTGATCGTGAACGGCAACCGGTCCGGGCCGGCCGCCTGCACGGCGGGTGCGGCGATCACCGCCGTCGTCAGGCCGATCGCGAGCGCGCTGAGCGCGCCGAGCACTCGTCTTCTGGTCCTCATTGACCAATCCTTCGTGTTCGTCGGTTGAGTCCTGCCCGGGCGGACGGGCCGTCCCGGGTGTGCCGCGGCCAGGCCGCGGCGGCCGGGCGCGACGAGGCGCCGCGCCCGGCTGTGGGTGCTCAGGCTTGCAGCGTCCAGCGCTGCGCACCCGAGCCGTTGCAGGTCCAGATCTGGACCTGGGTGCCACGGGTCGTCGAACCCGAGGGGTTGTCGAGGCACTTGTCGGCCTGCGGGTTGTAGTACGAGCCGTCGCTGCGCGGGATCCAGACCTGAGCCGCCGTGTTGTTGCAGTCCCAGATCTGCAGCTTCGTGCCGTTGGCCGTCGCGCCGCCGGGGATGTCGAGGCACTTGCCCTGCACGTGCAGCGTGGTCCCGGCCTGCACGAACGTCCACTTCTGGGCCGCCGAGCCGTTGCAGTCCCAGATCTGCACCTTGTTGCCGTTGCTGGCGTTGGCGGCGTTGTTGTCCAGGCACAGCCCGTTGGCGTTGGTGATCGACCCGCCCGACGGCGTCGTCGTCCCACCCCCACCGCCGCCACCCGTGCTGCCGCCAGCCGTGTACGCCGCGACGTAGTCGACGAGCATCGGCACGCCCGACTGCGTCTGCGCGGTGGGACCGCCGCCGAACGCGTCCGGGAAGCCGCCGCCGATCGCGACGTTGAGGATCATGAAGAACCCGTGGTGCGTCGCGTTGTTCCACGTCGTCGCGTCCACCTGGTTCGCGTTGACGGTGAAGAAGTTCGAGCCGTCCAGGTAGAAGCGCAGCTGCTCGGGGGACACGCTGCGATCGAGCTCGGCCGCGTAGGTGTGGAAGCCGGTCTGGCAGCCGGAGCACGCACGTTCGCCGCTGCCGAGCCCGGTGGTCTCGTTGCACGGACCGCCGGGGGAGGTCCCGCAGTGCAGGGTCGCGAACTCCGAGCTGCGTCCGTTGATGTCCTCGAGCACGTCGATCTCGCCGATGCCGGGCCAGCCGCTCGCACCCGTCCCGCGTGCGGCGGCGCCCAGCGCCCAGAACGCGGGCCAGTACCCGGCCGCCGCCGCACCGCTGACGTTGGGCTGCTGGATCCGGGCCTCGATGCGCAGCTTGCCGCCGGCGGGTGCCGCCAGGTCGGTGCGCTGCGTCTCGACCCGGCCACTGGTCCAGCTGCCGTTGGCGGCACGGATCGGCTTGATCGCGAGGTTGCCGTTGCCGTCCTGGTAGACGTTCGCCGTGCTGTTGGTCATGGTCTCGATCTCGCCCGTGCCCCAGTTGGCCGCGCCCCCGGGGTAGCCGGTGCCGAGGTCGTAGAGCCAGTTCGCCGTGTTGAGCCCGGTGCCGGCGGCTCCCGTGAAGTCGTCGGCGAACACCTGTGTCCAGCCGGACGGCGTGGGTGGGGCCGCCGCCGTCGCGGGACCGGCGCTCATCGTCGTGGCGAGCGTGAGCGCTGCGGCGGCGACGATGCAGACGCGCAGACCGCGTCCGCGGCGTGTGGATCCGAACATGTGATGCCTCTTCTCAGACGTGACTTCGACGTGTCCCGGATCGCCGGCCGTCGACCTCGACGGCGGGTGCCCGGGAGCTCGTGACGCGCAGATCGCGCGCGGCATCGCCGGACGCGTGGCTCGCGCTCGGTGATGGCATCGTCCGGCGCGCGACCTGCGGGTCGGGTCGCGCGTCGGCTAGGGGATCGGCTCAGGTGCGAGCGGGTGTGCGGGTGGGTATCCAGGCGACGCCGAGGGCTCGTCTGCACGACACCGTGCTTCCGGGCTCGGCCGAGCGCACATACTGGAAGCGCTTCCAGCAGCGCGCCCATCCTGAACCCTTACCACTCGGTAGTCAAGAGGAACGGACAAATCGCCGGCGTCGCGGTCGCCCGGAGCCGTGCGTTCAGTCGGGGGCGGGCGCCGAGCCGCGGACCACCAGGTGCGTCGCGAGCCTCGTCGGCCGCGGCCTCTCGCCGGCGATGACCTGCACGGTCATCGCAGCGAGTGCCTCGCCGAGCTCCCTGATGGGCTGGTGCACGGTCGTCAGCCCGGGGTCCGTCTGGTCGGCGATCGTCAGGTCGTCGAAGCCGACCACGGCGATGTCCTGGGGGACCCGCAGCCCTCGCGTCTTGAGCGCGCCCAGCGCGCCCGCGGCCATGTTGTCCGACGCTGCGAACACGCCGTCGACGCCGGGGTGGCGGTCGAGCAGGCGGTCCAGGGCGAGCGCACCGCCGCGGGGCGTGAAGTCGGCCGTGGCGAGCCCGACCGGCCGGACCCCCGCTTCTTCCATCGCGTCGACGAACCCGCGGTGGCGGTCGATCGAGGCCTGCAGGTCCATCGGGCCGGCGATCATCACCACCCGCCGGCGCCCGAGCGCGAGCAGGTGCTCGGCGGCCTGGCGACCGCCCTGCTCGTTGTCGACGTCGACGAACCACGCCGGCTCGGCGCCGACCGGGCGCCCGCAGAACACGACCGGCAGGTCGGTGAGGTGGGCCGCACCCGCCAGCCAGTCGTCCCCGCCGGGTGCGATGACCATGAAGGCGTCGGCGCGTCCCGAGCGGAGCATGCGCTTGAGCCGGTCCTGGCCGCGGGCCGACGCCGCGAGCATCAGGGTCAGGTCGAGGTCGACGCGGTCCAGCTCCGTCGCGACGCCCAGGATGATCTGCGCGTAGAACGGGTCGACGAACAGTGTGGGGTCCTCGTTCGCCACGGCGAGGACCACGGCTCCGGCATGGTTCGTGGCGAGCGCCCGCGCGGAGGCGTTCGGCACCCAGCCCAGCTCACGGACGGCAGCCTGGACCGCCTCTCGCTTGGCCGCGCTGACGTTCGGCAGGTTGTTCACCGCACGCGAGGCCGCCGCTCGGGAGACGCCGGCGCGCCGGGCCACCTCGTCGAGCGTGGGTGGGCGCCTGGAGGGGTCCATGCGCGCGTGAGCCTCCTTGGTCCGTGCGCGCGCCCTCGAACCGGGCGCGAGACCCCCCCACGCTAGTCGAGGGGGCGTCGGGTCCCGCGCGGGCCCGCAGGTGGGACGCGGGTATCACCCGGTGACGGCGTGCCTCTGCCGTCCCAGCCCGTCGATCTCGATCTCGACCACGTCGCCCGCGCGCAGGTACTCGAAGCGACCCGAGAGCGCCACGCCCTGCGGGGTGCCGGTGCAGATGACGTCACCCGGCTCGAGCGCCATGTACTGCGACAGGCCCCACACCAGGTGGTCGACGTCGAAGATCATGTCCGCCGTCGACGAGTCCTGGCGCGGCTCGCCGTTCACCCACGAGCGCAGCCCGAGCCGGGTCGCGTCGACCTCGTCCGCCGGAACCAGCACCGGACCCAGCGGCGCGAACGCCGGTCCGCACTTGCCCTTCGACCACTGGCCACCCGACTCCTCGAGCTGCCACGCCCGCTCGCTCAGGTCGTCCACGACCGTGTAGCCGGCGATGTGCGCGCGGGCGTCCGCGAGCGAGGGCAGGTAGGTGGCCCGACGCCCGATGACGACGGCGAGCTCGACCTCCCAGTCCAGCTTGGTCGAGCCCGGGGGGATCGGCACGTCGTCGTCGGGCCCGACGACCGTGTTGGGGTGCTTGAGGAAGACGATGGGTGCGCTGGGCGGCTGGGCGCCGGACTCGGCGGCGTGCGCGGCGTAGTTCTGCCCGATGCAGATGACGGCGGCCGGTCGCGCGACGGGGGCGCCGCGCCGCATGTCGTCGGCGCCGACGAGCTCGGGCAGGTCGGCGAGGGCTTCCCGTGCGCGGGCGATGCCGTCGGCCGCGAGGAACGCGCCGTCGATGTCGGCCGTGACCGACGACAGGTCGCGGACGACGCCGTCGTCCCCGATCACCGCGGGGGTCTCGTGGCCGACGGGTCCGAGGCGGAGCAGCTGCATGGTCTTCCTTCGGGCTGGGGTGTGGTTCGTGGTCGGTCAGGCGGGCAGGGGGAGGTGGTGGTCGCCGAGCAGCCCGCGGTCGGCGAGGTCCGCCCACAGGGCGTCCGGGACCACGGCGGACGCTCGCTCGATCGTCTGGTGCACCTGCGCGGCATCGCGGAGGCCGACGACCGTGGCGACGACGGCCGGGTGGCGGCGGACGAACGCCAGCGCCGCCTGCGGGAGCGTCACGCCGTGCTCGGCGCAGACGGCTGCGAGGGCACGAGCCCGCGCGACCAGCGGGGCGGGTGCGGTCGCGTAGTCGTACGTGGCGTCCGCGGCCGGGTCGTCGCGGGACAGCAGGCCGGAGTTGTAGACGCCGGCGACGACGACCGCGACGCCGCGCTCCCGGGCGGCGGGCAGCAGGTCGGCCGCCGCGGGCTGCTCCAGCAGCGTGTACCGGCCCGCGCACATGACCACGTCGACGTCGCACTCGCGCACGAACCGGGTGAGCATCGCCGACTGGTTCATGCCTGCTCCGATCGCACCGAGCACGCCCTGGTCGCGCAGCTCGACGAGCGTGTCGACCCCGCACGTGGACGCCTGCGCCCAGTGCTCGTCGGGGTCGTGCAGGTAGACGACGTCGAACCGGTCGAGACCGGTGCGTCGCAGGCTGTCGTCGAGCGAGCGCAGGATGCCGTCGCGCGAGAAGTCCCAGCGGCGCGCGTGATCGGCGGGTACGTCGAACCCCTGGTCGTCGCGGCGGTCCGCGGTCGCCGGCGAGGGCTCGAGCACACGGCCCACCTTCGTCGAGACGACCAGCTCGTCGCGGGGTCTGCCCGCGAGGGCGGCGCCGAGCCGCCGCTCGGACAGGCCGAGCCCGTAGTGCGGCGCCGTGTCGACGTACCGGATGCCGGCGTCCCACGCGGCATCGACCGCCGCCCGGGCCTCGTCGTCGGACGTGGCCCGGTACAGGTTGCCCAGCTGGGCGGCGCCGAAGCCCAGCTCGGTGACGGTGACAGCGGTACGGGCGATGCCTCGTCGGGCGAGCGTCACGGCGTGCGGACCCGCAGGGCGGCCATGCCACCGTCGACGGCCAGGACCGTTCCCGTGGTCGCGGCGGCGAGGGGGCTGGCCAGGTAGCAGACGGCGTGCGCGACCTCGGCGGCCCCGACGAGGCGGCCCGTCGGCTGACGTGCCTCGAGCGCGGCCCGTTCCGCCGACGGGTCCGCGGCCTGGTCCAGCAGGCGGCCCACCCACGGCGTGTCGACGGTGCCGGGGTTGACGCAGTTCACGCGGATCCCGGCGCGCACGTGGTCCGCCGCCATGGCACGGGTCAGTGCCTCGACGGCGCCCTTGGACGCCGAGTAGATCGCGCGGGCCGGCAGGCCGACGGTGGCCGCGACGGAGCACGTGTTGACGACGGCGGCGTGGGGAGAACGCTCGAGATGGGGGAGCGCCGCGCGCGTCACGCGCACCAGGCCCATGACGTTGACGTCCAGGACCCGCGACCACTGCGCGTCGTCGTGGTCCGCGACCGTCCCGACGGCGCCGATCCCGGCGTTGTTGACCAGGATGTCGATGCCTCCGAGCTGGTCCGCGGCCTCGGCGACGGCGGATCGCACGGCGTCGTCGTCGCAGACGTCTGCAACCAGCGCGACCGCACCGTCGGGCACGCCCTGAGTCTCCCGGTCGATCGACGCCACCCGGGCCCCGCGGGCCAGCATCGCGGTCACGATCGCGGCGCCGATGCCCGACGCGCCGCCGGTCACGACGGCGGCCAGGCCACCGAGCTCGTCGTCCATGCATCCTCCTCGAGCAGGTCGGCAGTCAACGTAGCGCACACGGAGCCGTTCGAGCGACCAATCATCCGAGGTATGACACGCGTCCTGGTGGGCAAGTTGACGCCGCACGCTCACCGGACCTAGCGTCTGGCGCGTAAACATCGGATGTTCCTCCGATGGGTCGACCGGGAGCGGGGCAGCATGGCCAGGATCGTCGACGTCGTCGTCGAGGACGTCCGTTTCCCCACGTCGCGCACGGCCGACGGCTCGGACGCGATGAACCACGACGCCGACTACTCCGCCGCCTATGTGGTCCTGCGCACGGACGACGAGACGCTCGCGGGTTACGGCCTGACCTTCACCATCGGCCGCGGCAACGACCTCGTCGCGCAGGCGGCGCGCCAGCAGGCCGCGTGGCTCGTCGGCCGGGACGTCGACGACCTGGCCACCGACATGGGGGCCGTGCACCGCGCGCTGTCCGCCGACTCCCAGCTGCGCTGGCTCGGGCCCGAGAAGGGCGTCGTCCACCTCTCGCTGGCGGCCGTGCTCAACGCGACGTGGGACCTGGTGGCGCGTCGCGCGGGCGTGCCGCTGTGGCAGCTGCTGGTCGAGATGACGCCCGAACAGCTCGCCGACGTCGCGGACCTGCGCTACCTGTCCGACGCGATCACGCGGGACGAGGCCGTGGCGTTGCTGCGCGAGCGGGCCGGGACGAAGGCCGAGCGCGTCGCGCACCTGCGTGAACGCGGCTACCCCGTCTACACGACGTCGGCGGGCTGGCTCGGCTACGACGACGACAAGCTGCGCCGGCTGTGCCAGGAGGCCGTCGACGCGGGCTACACGCACGTCAAGCTCAAGGTGGGCGCGGACCTGGCCGACGACGTGCGGCGCTGCGGCATCGCGCGCGAGGTCATCGGGCCCGACCGGCACCTGATGATCGACGCGAACCAGGTGTGGGACGTGCCGGAGGCGATCGCGTGGGTGAACGAGCTGGCCCGGTTCGACCCGCTGTGGATCGAGGAGCCGACGTCCCCCGACGACGTCCTGGGCCACGCCGAGATCCGTCGACAGGTCGCACCCGTGCGCGTGGCGACGGGGGAGCACTGCCACAACCGGGTGATGTTCAAGCAGCTCCTCCAGGCGAACGCCCTGGACTACCTGCAGCTCGACACCGGCCGGCTGGCCAGCATCAACGAGATCGTCGCCGTCCTGCTGCTCGCCGCGAAGCTCGGCGTGCCCGTGTGCCCCCACGCGGGCGGGGTGGGGCTGTGCGAGATGGTGCAGCACGTCTCGGTGCTCGACTACGTCGCGATCGGTGCCTCTCTCGACGGGCGCGTCACCGAGTACGTCGACCACCTGCACGAGCACTTCACCGACCCGGTCGTCGTCGCCGACACCGGCTGGGGACCCGGTTACGTGCTGCCGACGCTGCCGGGGTACTCCACGCAGATGCACGCGGCGTCGGTGGAGCGGTTCCGGTTCCCGACGGGAGCGGAGTGGGCGGCCGACGCGTAGGGGATACTCGCGCCATGTCCCGCACCGACGAGGTCGTCGCCGCCGTCCAGCGCATGGTCCTGGACGGCCGGCTGGCCGCTGGCGACCGGCTCCCCGTCGAGAAGGACCTGGCCGACGAGCTGGGCGTCTCCCGGGGCTCGCTGCGCGAGGGCGTGCGCGCCCTGGTCACGCTCGGCATCCTCGAGACCCGCCAGGGCGACGGCACCTACGTGACGCGCCTCGACCCCGCGCGGCTGCTGGGCTCGATGGGCTTCTTCGTCGACCTGCACGCCGACGGCAGCGCGCAGCCGTTCCACGCCGTGCGGAGGCTGCTCGAGACCGAGGCCGCGGGTCTCGCCGCGAGCCGCATCGACGCGGGCGCGCTCGCACGCGCCCGTGCGGTGCTGGACGCAGTCCGCGACATCCTGCGCGCCACGCCCGTGGATCACGAGGCGTTCATCGCCACCGACATCGAGTTCCACCGGATCATCGCGGAGCACTGCGGCAACCCCGTCCTCGCGGCGCTCGTCGACGCGTTCGGCAGCCGGACGGCCCGCGCGCGCCTGTGGCGCGGCCTGCACGACGAGGGGGCGGAGGAACGGACCTGGCACGAGCACGACGCGATCTGGCGCGCGCTCGCCGCCGGTGACGCCGACGCCGCGCGGATCCGCATGGCCGCGCACCTGCTGGGCGTCGAGGACGCGGTCCGCGATGCCGCCCCCGACGATGCCACCCCCGACGAGGCCCCCAGCGCCGGACGCTGAACGTCAGCCGTCGAGACGCGCCGCCACGTCGGCGGGGAACCCTCCGGTCGCGATCGGACCCCACCGCGTGATCTCGATGCGGATCAACGACTTGTTCTGGACGCGCATCGCCGCGCGGTACTCGTCCCAGTCCGGGTGCTCGCCGGCGATGCAACGGTAGTAGTCGACCAGCGCGTCCTCCGCGTCGGGCATGTGCAGCACCTCCGCGTCCCCGTCGACCTGCACCCACGGCCCGCCGAAGTCGTCGGACAGCACGCACACGCTGACCCAGGGCTCGCGCTCCGCGTTGACGGTCTTGGCGCGCCCCGGGTACGTCGAGATCACGAGGCGCCCCTCGTCGTCGACACCGCCGCTGACGGGCGACACCTGCGGGAGCCCGTCCTCGCGGGACGTCACGAGGATGAAGTGGTGCCGGGTGCGGACGAAGTCCAGCAGCTCGGGCAGGTCGACGCGGCGCGTGGTGGCGATGGTGCGAGGCATCCGCTCAGGCTACGCGGCGGGGGACCAGCAGCAGGAACGACGAAGGCCACCCCCGACTCCTCGGTGGTGGCCTCGTGACCTGCTGTGGATCTGGTGGGCGATACTGGGATCGAACCAGTGACCTCTTCCGTGTCAGGGAAGCGCGCTACCGCTGCGCCAATCGCCCAGAGGGGTACTACAGGTGGTGCTGCTGAGAGGTGGAGATGGGATTCGAACCCACGTATACGGCTTTGCAGGCCGCTGCCTCGCCTCTCGGCCACTCCACCCTGAGACCGCAGTCCAGCGCGGCCGAGGCCGAGAAGGAATGTCTCCGAGCGGACGACGGGATTCGAACCCGCGACCCTCACCTTGGCAAGGTGATGCTCTACCACTGAGCCACGTCCGCAACGCACGTCCCCCGGTTCTCACCGGCGTTCCGTGTGCGTCCCAGACTCTAACCGAGTCTTGGCGCAGGAGCCAAACCGGCCCTCCATGGGCACGGTCACCCGCATGATCACGGGCCGGTTAGCGTGTGGACATGCCTGATCAGCCCCGTGAATCGCCGGGTTTGGCCTGGTTCGCCGGGCTGGAGCTGTCGAATGTGACACAGGTCATCGACGTCCGTGAGCAGCCCGAACGTCTGCGCGAGCCCGGCTGGTGGGTGGTCGTGGGGGAGTTCGAGGGTCCGGTCCGGGCGTGGCGGTTCGCGGACGCGGTCGTCGGCGCCGACGACGTGGCCGTGGCCGTACCTGCGGCGTCCGCACCCGCGGCCGGCGCGTCGTGGCGCACGTCCCTCGACCAGGCGGCCTACGAGCAGGCTGTGGAGGCGGCGCGCGAGCAGATCCGCGAGGGCGAGGTCTACCAGGTCAACGTCTGCCGGGTGATGTCGCTGGACGTGCCCGACGAGCCCGACGCCCGATCCCTCGCGCGCGTGCTCGAGGCGGGCAACCCCGCGCCCTACGCCGGCGGCATCCACGTGCCGGGGCGGGAGTGGGTCGTGTGCGCGTCGCCCGAGCTGTTCCTGCGGATCGACGGCGACACCATCGCGTCCGCCCCGATCAAGGGCACCGCGCACCGCGCCGGAGGTCTGAGCGACAAGGACCGCGCCGAGAACGTCATGATCACGGACCTGGTACGCAACGACCTGCAGTACGTCTGCGTCCCGGGCACCGTCGAGGTCACCTCCCTCCTGCACGTCGAGCAGCACCCGGGGCTGGTCCACCTGGTCTCGACGGTGCAGGGCGCACTGGACCCGGAGGTCGCGGCCGCCGACGACCTGTGGGCGCGGCTGCTGGACGCGGCCTACCCGCCGGGCTCGGTGTCCGGCGCCCCCAAGTCGTCGGCCCTGCGCATCATCGACGCGCTCGAGCCGGTCGCGCGTGGGCCGTACTGCGGGACGTTCGGCTGGGTGCACGTGGCCGACGACGGGACCGTCCGCGCCGAGCTCGCCGTCGCGATCCGCACGTTCTGGTGGCGGGACGGCGTGCTGAACTTCGGCACCGGCGCGGGCATCACGTGGGGGAGCGATCCCGCCCGGGAGTGGGCCGAGACCGAGCTCAAGGCCGCGCGCCTCGTCGCGCTCGCCTCGGGTGCCGGGGGAGACTGATCCGATGGACACGGGTGTGGTGCTGTGGGCGGACGGTCGGCTGCGACGGGCCGACGAGGCGATCGCGACGGGCGTCGACCACGGCCTCACGGTGGGTGACGGCGTGTTCGAGACGTGCGCGGTCTACGACGGTCGGGCGTTCGCGCTCACGCGCCACCTGCGCCGGCTCGCACGGTCGGCCGCGGGCCTGGGCCTGCCGGAGCCCGACGAGGACGAGGTGCGGGCCGCGACGCGGGCTGTGCTGGCCGCCGCGCCAGGCGTCGGGCGGCTCCGCATCACCTATACGGGCGGTCCGGGTCCGCTCGGGTCGAACCGGCTCCCCGCGGCGGACCAGCGCGCCACCCTCGTCGTCCTGGCGGGTCCCGGCGTGCGTGCCGAGACGTCCCGCGTGGTGCGGGTCCCGTGGGTGCGCAACGAGCGGTCGGCGGTCGCCGGCCTCAAGACGACGTCGTACGCGGAGAACGTCGTCGCGCTGGCCGCCGCGTACCGTCAGGGCGCCGACGAGGCCGTCCTGGCCAACACGCGCGACGAGCTCTGCGAGGGCACGGGCTCCAACGTCTTCGTCGAGCGGGACGGGGAGCTGCTCACCCCGCCGCTGGACAGCGGCTGCCTGGCAGGCATCACGCGCGAGCTCCTGCTCGAGTGGGCCGCGGAGGCAGGTCTGCCCGCCCGCGAGTCCGTCCTGCCGTACGGCGTGCTCGACGACGTCGCAGCCGGACGGGCGCACCTGGTGCTCAGCGGCTCGATCCGCAACGTGTCGCCGGTCGTGGCGCTCGACGGCGCGGCCGTCGCCGCGGGCCCGCTCTCGCTCGCGGCACAGCGCCTCTTCCAGGCGCGCCTCGCGGACGACCTCGACCCCTGACCGCGATCCTTGCCAGGGACATCCGGACATGCGACGACCGGCCCCGCCCAGGCGGAACCGGTCGTGGTGTTGTGAGGGTCAGGCCGTCAGCAGCGCTGCGATGAGAGCCGTGATCTCCGGGTCCATGCGGTCGCTCTCGGTCCCGATCGGCACCAGGGCCTCGGTTCCCGCCAGGAAACGCACGATGGGCTCGCTGGGTGCGGCGAGCAGCGCGCTGCCCTCGACGCCGCTGAGCGACACGAGGGTGTAGTCGGGGTCTTCGTCGCGCCACACCTGGACGTCGCCGGTGCCGGCCGGGGCCTCGGAGGTCGCGTGCATCCCCAGGGAGAGGAGCTCGCGGCCGACGAGCCACGTCGACATGGTGTGCGGGCCCGTGAACACGGCTCGCACCGTGTAGGGGTCGCTGGTCCGGAATGACAGCTCGGCGCTGACGGGGATGACGCTCGCGTCGGATCCGATCAGCTGCATGGCGACGACCTCGACGACGTCGTAAGACGACTGCGTCATCGGGTCCTCCTGGGTACTAGATGGGAACGGCACCGCTGCATACAAGGGAACGAGGTCCCATCATGGCAGCGGAACGCCGCGTTTGACGGGTCCGCCGCCGATGTTCACCCAGACGTACGCCCCGAACCGGGTGCAACCACCCAAACTCGTGTGTCGATAACGTTCTCACGTCCTCCTCGCCTGTGCAGCGCCGGTCCGGTTCGGTTTTCGGGCCCGTTGTGGGTAGCATCCTTCCTCGACGTGACCTACGGGTCGCCTGTCGCGCCATGCGGAACGGATGTCGATCCGCGGGCCCGCCAGGGCGATTGGCTCAGTTGGTAGAGCGCCTCGTTCACACCGAGGAGGTCATCGGTTCGAGTCCGGTATCGCCCACGTCAGACGAAGGCCCCCTCCTGGTGGAGGGGGCCTTCGTGTGTTCGCGCACGGGCGAATTGCGGTCGGGCCGTTCACCCGTGCGCCGGTAGCATCGTCAGCGGCCCACCGCCCGGGTGGGCGGCCACGAAGGAGACTGAACCGGTGCCCGAGCTCATCACCCTGACCGTCGACGGAACTGCGACCACCGTGGAGCCGGGGACGACGGGCACGGACCTGTTCGGGGACCGGCGCGACGTGCTCGTCGTGCGCGTGGACGGTGAGCTGCGCGACCTGCACCTCCCGCTCGACGACGCGAAGGTCGTCGAGCCGGTGACCATCGACGAGCCCGACGGGCTGGCCGTGCTGCGGCACTCCGCTGCGCACGTGCTCGCGCAGGCGGTCCAGGAGGTCAACCCGCGCGCGAAGCTGGGCATCGGGCCGCCGATCACGGACGGCTTCTACTACGACTTCGACGTCGAGACCCCGTTCACGCCCGACGACCTCAAGGCGATCGAGAAGGTCATGGGCCGGATCGTCAAGGAGGGGCAGACCTTCCGGCGCTGGGACGTCACCGAGGCGCAGGCCCGCGAGGAGCTGCGCGACGAGCCGTACAAGCTCGAGCTCATCGGCCTCAAGGGCGACCCGGCCGCAGCCGACGGCGCGTCGGTCGAGGTCGGCCTCGGCGGCCTGTCGATCTACCAGAACGTGCGCGGCGCGGGCCGCGAGTCGGAGACCGTCGTCTGGCAGGACCTGTGCCGCGGCCCGCACGTGCCGTCCACCCGCGTGCTCGGCAACGGCTTCCAGCTGACCCGCTCCGCGGCCGCCTACTGGCGCGGGAGCGAGAAGAACCCGCAGCTCCAGCGCGTCTACGGCACCGCGTGGCCGAGCAAGGACGAGCTGCGCGCCTACCTGGAGCGCGTGGCCGAGGCCGAGCGGCGCGACCACCGCAAGCTCGGCAACGAGCTCGACCTGTTCTCCTTCCCCGACGAGATCGGCTCGGGCCTGGCGGTCTTCCACCCCAAGGGCGGCATGATCCGCATGGAGATGGAGGACTACAGCCGCAAGCGCCACCTGGCCGCGGGCTACTCCTTCGTCAACACCCCGCACATCACCAAGGAGCAGCTCTTCCAGATCTCGGGGCACCTGGACTGGTACGCCGACGGCATGTACCCGCCCATGCACCTCGACGAGGAGCGCGACGCGGACGGCAACGTGCGCAAGCAGGGGCAGAACTACTACCTCAAGCCCATGAACTGCCCCATGCACAACCTGATCTTCGCCTCGCGCGGTCGCTCCTACCGCGAGCTGCCCCTGCGCCTGTTCGAGTTCGGCACGGTGTACCGGTACGAGAAGTCGGGCGTGGTCCACGGCATGACCCGCGCGCGCGGGTTCACCCAGGACGACGCCCACATCTACTGCACCCGCGAGCAGATGCGCGAGGAGCTCACGAGCCTGCTGACCTTCGTGCTCGACGTGCTCAAGGACTACGGGCTCGAGGACTACTATCTCGAGTTGTCGACCAAGAACCCGGACAAGTCGGTGGGCGACGACGCGACCTGGGAGGAGGCGACCGAGACGCTGCGCGAGGTCGCCGAGGCGTCCGGCCTCGACCTCGTCCCCGACCCGGGCGGCGCCGCCTTCTACGGTCCCAAGATCTCCGTGCAGGTCAAGGACGCGATCGGGCGCACCTGGCAGATGTCGACCATCCAGCTCGACTTCAACCTGCCCGAGCGGTTCGAGCTGGAGTACACCGCGCCCGACGGCACCCGCCAGCGGCCCGTGATGATCCACCGTGCGCTGTTCGGTTCCGAGGAGCGGTTCTTCGCCGTGCTCACCGAGCACTACGGCGGTGCGTTCCCCGCCTGGCTGGCGCCTGTCCAGGTGCTGGCCGTACCGGTCGCGGAGCCGTTCGAGGGATATCTCGACGACGTCGTCGCGCAGCTGCGCGCGCAGGGCATCCGCGCCGAGGTGGACCGCAGCGACGACCGGTTCGGCAAGAAGATCCGCAACGCCTCCACGCAGAAGATCCCGTTCGTGCTCATCGCGGGCGGGGAGGACGCGGAGGCCGGCGCGGTGTCGTTCCGCTACCGCGACGGGCGCCAGGAGAACGGGGTGCCGGTGGCCGAGGCGGTCGAGCGCATCGTGTCGGCCGTGCGCGACCGGGTCCAGGTCTGATCGGTGGCCGCCACCGAGCCCGCGAGCGTTCCGGCCGACGACTTCGCCGGGGAGCCCGACGGCCTGCAGCGGCTGTGGACGCCGCACCGGATGGCGTACATCCGGGGCGAGAACAAGCCGACCGACAAGCAGGCCGGTCCGGGCTGCCCGTTCTGCCGCGTGCCGGACGGCTCCGACGAGGACGGGCTCATCGTCGCGCGCGGCGAGGTCGCGTTCGTCGTGCTCAACCTCTACCCGTACAACGCGGGGCACCTGCTCGTCTGCCCGTACCGCCACGTGGCGGACTACACGGAGCTGACCGAGGCCGAGGTCGCGGAGGTGGCTGCGCTGACCCGCACGGCGATGCGGGTGGTGCGGGAGGTCTCCGCACCGGCCGGCTTCAACCTGGGCCTCAACCAGGGCGAGGTCGCGGGCGCCGGGATCGACGCCCACCTGCACCAGCACGTCGTCCCGCGGTGGGGCGGCGACTCCAACTTCCTGCCCGTGGTCGCGCGCACCCGGGCGCTGCCCGAGCTGCTCGCCGACACGCGCGAGCGGCTCGCAGCGGCCTGGCCCGCACCGTCGAGGGGATGATCGAGCCGTGCTGAACCGTCTGCGCGGAGCGATGACGCGCATCTTCACGCCCGTCGCCGACGCCCTGCTCGCGCGTGGCGTCTCGCCCGACGCCGTCACGATCACGGGCACGGTCGTCGTCGTGCTCACCGCCCTGGTGACCTTCCCGCAGGGGTGGTTCGTCGTCGGCACGCTCGTCATCGCGTTGTTCGCGCTGACGGACTCGCTCGACGGCGTGATGGCACGCCGGGCCGGCCGGTCCGGGCCGTGGGGCGCCTTCCTCGACTCGACGTTGGACCGGTTCGCCGACGCGGCGATCTTCGCGGGAGTCGCGCTGTACTACTTCGGCGAGGGCGACGACCGCCTCACGGCCGTCCTGGCGCTGACGTGCCTGATCCTCGGCTCGATCGTGCCGTACGCGCGTGCGCGCGCCGAGGGACTGGGGATGACGGCGTCGGGCGGGATCGCCGAGCGCGCCGACCGGCTGTTCGCCGTCCTGATCGCCGCCTTCCTGGTGGGGCTCGGGGTGCCGGACGTCGTCCTGACGGTGGTCCTCGCGCTGCTGGCCGTGGCGTCCGCGGTGACCGTGGTCCAGCGCATGGCCATGGTGCACCGCCAGGCCGCGGCGGCAGCCGAGTGAGGCTGGACACGGGCAGGCTCTACGCCTTCGCGTGGCGCAACGCCGGTCGCGTGCCGGGGTCGGTGCTGCGCGGCGTGGCGAACGTCGCGGCCGACGTCGCGTGGGCGGCGCACGGAGGCGGGATCCGACAGCTCGAGGCGAACCACGCCCGCATCCGGCCCGAGCTCGACGCGCGTGCCCTGCGGCGGCTGAGCCGCGCCGGCATGCGGTCCTACCTGCGGTACTTCGTCGAGGCCTTCGCGCTGCGGTCCTCGACGCCCGAGCAGATCGACGCGCGCGTGAGCACGTCCGGGCGCGACCGGCTGGAGGCGGTGCTGGCGGGCGGCGGCAGCGTCGTGCTGTCGCTCGGGCACCTGGGCAACTGGGACCTGGCGGGGGCATGGGCGTGCCGCAACATCGCGCCCGTGATCACGGTCGCCGAGCGGTTGAAGCCCGAGGAGGTCTTCGAGGAGTTCCTCGCGTTCCGCGAGGCGCTCGGGATGCGCATCCTCGCGCTGGGTGACGGCGACGTGTTCCGCGACCTCGTCCGCACGGCGCGCACCCCGGGCAACATCATCCCGCTCCTCGCCGACCGTGACCTCACCGCCAAGGGAGTCGAGGTGGACCTGGCCGGGCGGCGTGCCCGCGTCGCTGCCGGGCCCGCGGCGCTCGCCGTCACCTCGGGCGCCACCCTCATGACCACCGTGATCACCTACGAACGCCTGCACGGTGCCCGCCGCAAGGCCGCCGGGACGCCGTGGGGCATCCACATCGCGTTCGGCGAGGAGCTCACGGCACCGCAGGGGGCGTCGCGGTCCGAGCAGGTCCGTGCGCTCACCCAGCTGTGGGTCACACAGCTCGAGGCCGGGATCCGCCGGCGACCGCAGGACTGGCACATGCTGCAGAAGGTTTTCGTCGAGGACCTCGACCCGGACCGGTACGCCGCGACGCTCGCGCGTGAGGCGTCGGCATGAGCGCCGCCACGCGGCCCCTGCGGGTCGGCATCGTGTGCCCGTACTCGTTCGACGTCCCGGGCGGCGTCCAGTTCCACGTGCGAGACCTCGCCGAGGCGCTGCTGGCACGCGGGCACGACGTCCAGGTGCTGGCGCCGGCCGACGAGGACACGCCGATCCCGCCGTACATGACGGCGGCCGGGCGGGCCGTGCCGGTCCGCTACAACGGCTCGGTCGCCCGGCTCACCTTCGGCCCCGTCACCGCGGCGCGGGCGCGCCGGTGGCTGGCCGCCGGCGAGTTCGACGTCCTGCACCTGCACGAGCCGGTCACGCCGAGCCTGTCGATGCTCGCGCTGTGGATCGCGGACGGCCCGGTGGTCGCCACGTTCCACACGTCGACGGAACGGTCGAGGTCGCTGCAGCTCGCGTTCCCGCTGGTGCGGCAGTCGCTGGAGAAGATCTCTGCGCGCATCGCCGTGTCCGAGGACGCGCGGCGCACGCTCGTCGACCACCTGGGCGGCGACGCCGTCGTGATCCCCAACGGGGTCTACGTCGACACGTTCGCCGCGGCCGAGCCGGACCCGCGCTGGACCGGGACGCCCGACGCGCCGACGATCGCGTTCCTCGGCCGCCTCGACGAGACCCGCAAGGGGCTGCCGGTGCTGCTGGGCGCGGTGCGCGAGGTGCTGACCCACGTGCCCGGCGCGCGGTTCCTGGTGGCCGGCCGTGGCGAGACGGGCGAGCAGCAGGCGCGTGATGTGCTGGGCGACCGGGCGGGGGCCGTCGAGTTCCTGGGCGGGGTGTCCGACGAGGACAAGGCGCGGCTGCTGTCGTCGGTCGACGTCTACGTCGCGCCCCAGACCGGGGGTGAGAGCTTCGGCATCGTGCTGGTCGAGGCGATGAGCGCGGGCGCGGCCGTCGTCGCGAGCGACCTGGGTGCCTTCTCGCGCGTGCTCGACGACGGCGCCGCGGGCGTGCTGTTCCGGACCGGGGACTCCGACGACCTCGCGCGCACGCTCGTCGACGTGCTGCGCGACCCCGCGCGGCGCGCCGAGGTCGCTGCGCGCGCGAGCCAGGTGGTCCGTCGCTACGACTGGTCCGCGGTCACCGACCAGGTGCTCGCGGTCTACGAGATGGCGGTGGCGGGACGCGACGCGCCCGTGGGTGAGGACCCCTCCTCGCTGCGCGGCGCGCGCCTGCTGGAGCTGCGCCGCGGCCGAGGGGAGGGCCGATGACCTGGACCGACATCACGCTGCTGGTCGTCGCCGTCGTGCTGCTGGTGGGCTGGTGGCTGTGGGTGACCGCGTCCCGGCTCGACCGGCTGCACCGCAAGGTCGGTGCGGCCCGCGCGGTCGTCGACACCCAGCTGGTCCGCCGCGCCACGGTGTCCGCCGCGCTGGCGACGTCGGGCCTGCTCGACCCCGTCAGCTCGGTGCTGGTGGGGGAGGCCGCCTGGGCCGCGCTGTCCGCCGGTGGCACCGACGCGGAGACCACGCCGGGCGTTCCCGACGAGCTGCGCGCACTGCTCGCCGCGGACCAGCACGTGCCGGTGGCACCCTCGGACCTCTCCGCGGGGATCGGCGAGCGTGGCCGCATCGAGAGCGAGCTGTCGGCGACGCTGCGCGAGGTGCTGGCCGACCCCGACGAGGTCGCGGTGCTCGCGTCGGAGCCCGGTGGTGCGCAGATGCTCGACGAGCTGGGCAGCGCCTGGTATCGGGTGCAGCTCTCGCGTCGCTTCCACAACGAGGCGGTCGCCCAGACGCAGCGCATGCGGCGCGGGATAGCGGTCCGCGCCCTGCGCCTCGCGGGGCACGCACCCGAGCCCCGCAGCCTCGAGCTGGACGACGAGTGGCCGACCACGCTCGGTCGCCCCGGTGTGCGGACGGCGGAGACGCCCGTGCAGCAGCCCGCGCAGGACTGAGCACCACCCGGTCCGGGCGTGAGACGGCCGTGAGACGCGCTCGGTCGGCCCGGGCCGACGGACTACGATGACGAAATCGGACCGCGACGCCCGCGGTCCGGTCCCACCCGCACCACCGTCTGTGAGGCTTGCCGTGACCAGCGAGAACATCCAGCCCGCCAGCTCTGCCGCCGGCACCGTCGGCACCGCGCGCGTCAAGCGCGGCATGGCCGAGATGCTCAAGGGCGGCGTCATCATGGACGTCGTCACGGCGGAGCAGGCCAAGATCGCGGAGGACGCCGGCGCGGTCGCCGTCATGGCGCTCGAGCGGGTGCCCGCCGACATCCGGGCCCAGGGCGGCGTCGCGCGCATGAGCGACCCGGACCTGATCGACGGCATCATCGAGGCCGTCTCGATCCCGGTGATGGCCAAGGCCCGGATCGGGCACTTCGTCGAGGCCCAGGTGCTGCAGTCGCTCGGTGTCGACTACATCGACGAGTCCGAGGTGCTGACTCCGGCCGACTACGCCCACCACATCGACAAGTGGGCCTTCACCGCACCCTTCGTCTGCGGTGCCACCAACCTGGGTGAGGCGCTGCGCCGCATCACCGAGGGTGCCGCCATGATCCGTTCGAAGGGCGAGGCAGGCACGGGAGACGTGTCCAACGCGACCACGCACATGCGCACGCTGCGCGACCAGATCCGCCGCCTGACGTCGCTCCCGGAGGACGAGCTCTTTGTCGCCGCCAAGGAGCTGCAGGCGCCGTACGAGCTGGTCAAGGAGGTCGCCGAGGCCGGCAAGCTCCCCGTCGTGCTGTTCACCGCGGGCGGCATCGCGACCCCCGCGGACGCCGCCATGATGATGCAGCTGGGTGCCGAGGGCGTGTTCGTCGGCTCGGGCATCTTCAAGTCGGGCAACCCGGCCGAGCGTGCGGCCGCGATCGTCAAGGCCACCACGTTCTACGACGACCCCGACGTGATCGCGAAGGTCTCGCGCGGCCTGGGCGAGGCCATGGTCGGCATCAACGTCGAGGACGTCCCCGAGCCGCACCGCCTGGCCGAGCGCGGCTGGTGACGTCGGCCTCCTGACGTCGACGTGACGGACCCCAGCACGCCGGACCTCCCCGCAGCACCCGGACCGGGCCTCGGCCCGGAGTGGGTGCGTGGGGACGACGGCGTGCTGTTCCGTCGTGCCGCCCGCGTGATCCTGCTCGACGAGGACGACCGCGTGCTGCTGGTGCGCGGGCACGACCGCGACCAGCCCGAACGCAGCTGGTGGTTCACGGTCGGCGGCGGCCTGGACGACGGCGAGGACGAGCGGGCCGCGGCCGTGCGGGAGGTCCGCGAGGAGACGGGCATCGCGCTGGCGCCCGACGAGCTCGTCGGGCCGGTCTTCACGCGGTCCGCGATCTTCGACTTCTGGGCCGAGCACTGCCGGCAGGACGAGGTCCTCTTCCTGGCGCGCGTCGGGGCCGGTGCGTTCGCCGGGGACCAGGCCGGCTGGACGTCGCTCGAGCGGGACGTGCTGGACGAGCTGCGCTGGTGGTCGCTGCCGGACCTCGCGGCCGTGCAGCTCGAGGTGTTCCCCGAGGGGCTCGCGGAGCTCGTCGCGAGCGTGCTGCCGAGCTGGGACGGCGTGACGCGGCACCTGGGCCTCGCGGTCGAGTAGTCCTCAGGTCACGGTCGAGCGTTGCGCCCAGCCGGCGTCGAGGTGCTCACCCGAGACGAGCACGTCCGCATACGTCCGTGCCGCGGTGAGCATGTCCGCGTGCGTCAGGTAGGGAGCCGCGACCCCGAGGCGGACGACGTCCGGGGTCCGGAAGTCGCCGACGACGCCGCGCGCCGCCATCGCACGCACCACCCCGTAGGCCGCGTCGTGCCGGACCGCCACCTGCGAGCCGCGGCGTTCGTCCTTGCGCGGCGAGACGATGTCGACGTCGGGGACGAGCTCCTCCAGGCATGCGCGCAGGAACCGGGTCAGCGACAGCGAGCGCGCCCGCACGGCTGCGACCTCGACGTCGTCGAAGACGGCCAGCGCGGCGTCGAGGGCCAGCAGCGACAGCATCGGTGCGGTGCCGATGCGCATGCGCTCGATGCCCGGAGCGGGCCGGTAGCCGCGCTCCATCGCGAAGGGTTGCGCGTGCCCGTGCCAGCCCGCCAGCACGTTGGGTGCGGCAGCCTGGTGGCGGTACGCGACGTAGCCGTAGGCGGGCGCGCCCGGTCCGCCGTTGAGGAACTTGTAGGTGCACCCGACGGCGAGGTCCACGCGGTGCTGGTCGAGCCCGACGGGGACGGCGCCCGCCGAGTGGCACAGGTCCCAGACCGCCAGTGCGCCGGCGTCGTGTGCCGTTGCCGTGATCGCGGGCAGGTCCCACAGCCGGCCGGTGCGGTAGTCGACGTGCGAGACCAGCACCGCGGCCACGTCGTCGGACGCCGCCAGGCGCTTGGCCATCCTGTCGGGTGAGACCTTCTCCACGGCCCAGCCCACCTGCGCCGCGACCCCCGCGAGCACGTACAGGTCCGTGGGGAACGAGTCGGGGTCCGTCAGGACGACGTGCCGACCGGGGCGCAGGGCAGCGGCGGCGTGCAGGCTCTGGTGCAGGCGCACGCTGGTCGAGTCGCCGACGACGACCTGGCCGGGCGCCGCGCCGACGATCCGGCCGACCCGGTCGCCCACCGCCGCGGGCGCCTGCCACCAGCCGTGCGTGTTCCAGGACTCGACCAGGTCGCGGCCCCACTGGTTCGTCACGACGTCCGCGACGGCGTCCGGGACGTGGCGGGGGAGCGCCCCGAGCGAGTTGCCGTCGAGGTACACGACACCCTCGGGGAGCAGGAAGCGGTCGCGCAGGTCGGTGCCGGCGTGCGACGCGTCGAGCGCCACCGCCTCCGAGGCGAGTCGGTCGGTCACTGGACGAGCGTACGACTCGAGCCTGCGGGTGTGACGAGCGGCACGGGACGCGAGGCGGGGACGGCTCGTCGCGGTCCCTACGATGTGCGGGTGCAGACAACCGTCGGAGTCCTGGCCCTGCAGGGGGACGTGCGCGAGCACGTCCACGCGCTCGAGGACGTGGGCGCTCGTGCCGTCCCCGTCCGCAGGACCTCGGAGCTCGACGCGGTCGACGCGCTGGTCATCCCCGGTGGTGAGTCCACGACGATCGACAAGCTGCTGCGTGCCTTCGAGCTGTTCGAGCCGATCCGCGACCGGCTGCGTCACGGGATGCCCGCCTACGGTTCGTGCGCCGGGATGATCCTGCTCGCGGACCGGGTGATCGGCGGGATCGAGGGGCAGCAGACGCTCGGTGGCGTCGACGTGACCGTGCGCCGCAACGCGTTCGGACGGCAGGTGGACTCCTTCGAGTCCGACCTGTTCCTCGACGGGATCGAGGGGCCGCTGCACGCCGTCTTCATCCGTGCACCGTGGGTCGAGGAGGTCGGCCCGGCGGCCACGGTGGTCGGTCGGGTGGAGGGCGGCCCGGCCGCCGGTAGGATCGTTGCGGTCCGCCAGGGTCCGTTGCTCGTCACCTCCTTCCATCCGGAGGTCACGGGAGACACCCGGGTGCACCGTCTGTTCGTCGAGATCGTCCGCGAGAGCTAGGGGCTGCCAAGCGATGTCGGGTCACTCCAAGTGGGCCACCACCAAGCACAAGAAGGCCGTCGTCGACGCGAAGCGGAGCAAGCTCTTCGCCAAGCTGATCAAGAACATCGAGGTGGCCGCGCGCACCGGCGGCGGTGATCTCGCGGGCAACCCCACGTTGTTCGACGCGGTCCAGAAGGCCAAGAAGAGCTCGGTGCCCATCGACAACATCAACCGTGCGGTCAAGCGCGGCTCCGGCCAGGAGGCCGGCGGTGCGGACTACACGACGATCATGTACGAGGGCTACGGCGCCGGTGGCATCGCCGTCCTGGTCGAGTGCCTGACCGACAACCGCAACCGGGCCGCGTCCGACGTGCGCGTCGCGTTCACGCGCAACGGCGGTCAGATGGCCGACCCCGGCTCGGTGTCGTACCTGTTCTCCCGCAAGGGCGTCGTCATCGTGCCCAAGGAGGGCACCGACGAGGACGCCGTGATGGAGGCGGTGCTCGAGGCCGGGGGCGAGGAGGTCAACGACCTCGGCGAGGCCTTCGAGGTCCTGTCCGAGGCGACCGACCTGGTGCCCGTGCGCACCGCGCTGCAGGAGGCCGGCATCGAGTACGACTCTGCGGACGTCGTCTTCTGGCCCGCGACGCAGATCGAGGTCGACGCCGAGGGCGCCCGCAAGATCCTGCGCCTCATCGACGCGCTCGAGGACTCCGACGACGTGCAGAACGTGTACGCGAACTTCGACGCGTCCGACGAGGTCATGGCGGAGCTCGAGGACGACTGACGCCCATCGCTCGCGCGAGCCCGTGATCCTGGTCGGATCACGGGCTCGCGGCGTGTACGGGGCCGCTCGCAGGGGCGCGCCTGCGAGAGTGTCGCCGTGCGCGTGCTCGGAGTGGACCCCGGCCTCACCCGGTGCGGGTTGGGCGTCGTCGACGCACTGCCCGGCCGCCGCGCGGCTCTCGTGTCCGTCGGCGTGGCACGCTCGGACCCGGCCCTCGAGGTCGACCAGCGACTCCTGCTGATCGAGCGGCAGCTCGAGGAGTGGATGGAGACGTACGCGCCCGACGCCGTGGCCGTCGAGCGGGTCTTCGCCCAGCACAACGTCCGCACCGTCATGGGGACGGCCCAGGTCGCGGGACTCGCCATGGTGGCCGCGGCCCGCCGACGCATCCCCGTCGCGCTGCACACACCGTCGGAGGTCAAGGCCGCCGTGACGGGCAACGGGCGCGCGGACAAGCCCCAGGTGCAGACGATGGTCGCGCGGCTCCTCTCGCTCGACGCGCTGCCCAAGCCCGCGGACGCCGCCGACGCGCTCGCGCTGGCGATCTGCCACCTGTGGCGTCCCGCGGGGTCGCTGGGTTCGCCGCAGCGGGCGCCCGGCTCGATGACGGCGGCGCAACGGGCGTGGGCAGCCGCGGAGCAGGCCTCCCGCGGGCGCAGCTGAGCACCGGTGCGTGTCGCTCGTACAGATGTTCGGATCTGTGGCAGCATGACGGGGACGCGTCGGCCCGGCGCGTGCAGGACGGACGAAGGAGGCCCACGTGATCGCGTCGGTCAGTGGCACGGTGCGAGCGGTCCGGCTCGACGCGGCGGTGGTCGAGGTCGGCGGCGTCGGGATGCTCGTGCAGGCCACACCCGCGACGCTCGCCGGGCTCCGGGTGGGGGCGGCCGCGACGCTGCACACGTCGCTCGTGGTGCGTGAGGACTCGTTGACGCTGTTCGGGTTCGCCGACGACGACGAGCGCGAGGTCTTCGAGGTCGTCCAGACCGTCAGCGGCGTGGGCCCACGCCTCGCGCTGGCCATGCTGGCCGTGCACACGCCCGACGGGCTGCGCCGTGCGGTCGTCGACGAGGACCTCAAGGCGCTCGAGCGCGTGCCCGGCATCGGGCGCAAGGGCGCGCAGCGCATCGTCCTCGAGCTCAAGGACCGGATCGGGGCACCGGTCCCGGTCGCCGCCGGTGCGCCGGCGCCTGCCGCGGCGGGGGACCGTCGCGACCAGGTGGTCGAGGCGCTCGTCGGGCTGGGCTGGAGCGCGAAGGTCGCCGACGACGCCGTGACCGGTGTCCTGGACGGGGTCGAGGGTCCCGTCGGGGCCGACGAGGTGGCCGGCGTGCTGCGCGCCGCGCTGCGGACGCTGGGCGGCGGGCGTGGCTGACGACGAGCTCGTCACCGAGCGCATCGGGGCGGACTCGCTGGTCCGGCCGGGCGCGGACGACGTCGAGCGGGCTGCCGAGGCGGCGCTGCGCCCGCGGCGCCTGGACGAGTTCGTCGGGCAGCGCGTGGTGCGCGAACAGCTCTCGCTCGTGCTCGAGGCGGCGCGCAACCGGGGGAGAGCCCCCGACCATGTCCTGCTGTCCGGGCCGCCGGGGCTGGGCAAGACGACGCTCGCGATGATCATCGCCGCGGAGCTCGGTGTCTCGCTGCGTGTCACGAGCGGTCCGGCGATCCAGCATGCCGGCGACCTGGCGGCCGTCCTGTCCTCGCTCGAGGAGGGCGAGGTGCTGTTCATCGACGAGATCCACCGCTTGGCCCGCCCGGCTGAGGAGCTCCTCTACGTCGCGATGGAGGACTTCCGGGTCGACGTCGTCGTCGGCAAGGGCGCCGGGGCCAGCGCGATCCCGCTCGCGCTGCCGCCGTTCACGGTGGTCGGCGCGACGACGCGCGCCGGGCTGCTGCCGGCGCCGCTGCGCGACCGGTTCGGCTTCACGGGGCACCTCGACTTCTACGACACCGAGGAGCTCGAGCGCGTCCTGATCCGGTCGGCGGGCCTGCTCGGCGTCCCGCTCGCGCACGACGCGGCGGCTGAGGTCGCCTCCCGGTCCCGCGGCACCCCGCGCATCGCCAACCGCCTGCTGCGCCGCGTGCGGGACTGGGCCGAGGTGCGCGGCGACGGGACGCTCGGGCTGGCCGCGGCCCGTGCCGCTCTGGAGGTGTACGAGGTCGACGCGCGCGGGCTCGACCGGCTGGACCGTGCGGTGCTCAGCGCGCTGTGCAACAGGTTCGGCGGAGGACCGGTCGGCCTGACCACCCTCGCGGTCGCCGTGGGCGAGGAGCCAGAGACCGTTGAGACGGTGGCGGAGCCGTTCCTGTTCCGTGAGGGCTTCGTCGGGCGGACCCCGCGCGGTCGGATCGCCCTGCCGCCGGCCTGGGCCCACCTGGGTCTCCAACCGCCGCGTGACCCGGGCGCGCTGTTCGGCTGAACTGCGCGGTACGGCGGGGGTGCTGCGCGTCCGCCGGTCGGCCGGTTCTTCGTTCTTCCTGCGCCGTACGTTACGGTCGGGTGCCCGCTCGATGGCGTCCGGGGAACCACTGCCGGTGGTCGCGCGTTGGAGCGGCGGGCCGCTGCGCCTAGACTGCGGCCGACAACGCCCGACCCGAAGGACATCTCGTGACCCACCACGCCGAAGTGATCGCCGCTGCCTCGGGCAGCGGCGGTGGCGGCAGCTCGTCGTTCCTGCTCATCCTCGTCATTGCCGTGGCGGCCTTCTGGCTCATGTCACGTCGCACGCGCAAGCAGCAGAAGGCGCAGCAGGAGTTCCGCAACACGCTCGAGCCCGGTGACGAGGTCATGACCGGGTCCGGCCTGTTCGGCACCGTCGTCGCGGTCGACGACGAGGCGATCACGCTCGAGTCCGAGCCGGGCGGTGGCCGCACGCGGTGGATCCGCGCCGCGATCGCCAAGAAGATCGAGCCCGTCGTCGACGAGCCCGAGCAGGAGTGGGCGGACGAGTCCGACGAGGACCCGATCGAGGTGCCGGACGACCTGTCGTCGATGCCCTCGCTGCGCAAGGACGCGCCCACCACCCCGCAGGCGGCCGGCGAGTCCCGCCCCGACGCCGACGAGGACGGTGCCGCCACGGACGGTGCTGCCAAGGACGGTGCTGCCAAGGAAGACCCCGACACCAAGTAACCGACAGCGGCCGGCGGGACTCGTCCCGCCGGCCCGGACCCCACCGGCCGCACGCGGTCGGTGCGCGCACGAGAGAAGAACTCCGTTGGCTCCTCCCACACGCCGAAGCCGGCCCGTCCGCACCCTGCTGGTGCTCGCCGGGCTCCTTGTCGTGCTCTACGGCGCGATCGCCGCCTCCGTCCAGTTCTCGGACGGCAGCTGGACGCCCAAGCTCGCCCTCGACCTCGAGGGGGGGACCCAGATCGTGCTCAAGCCGGTGTCGTCGCAGGCACCGACCTCGGGCCAGATCGACCAGGCGATCGACGTCATCCGCAACCGCGTCGACGCATCGGGCGTCTCCGAGGCGGAGATCACGAGCCAGGGCAGCGGCGGCGGCGCGACCATCGTCGTCGGCCTGCCGGGCAAGCCGAGCGAGGAGACCCTCAAGCTCGTGCGCACCTCGGCGCAGATGGAGTTCCGCCCTGTCCTCGCGCAGGGCGACCCGTCGCCCACGACGACCGACGACCCGTCCGCGACGCCCACGGCCGAGGCCACGGCGGCGCCGACCGACGGTGCGACCGACGCCGCCACGCCGGCGCCGACCGCCTCGGCGTCCGCTGCCCCGACGGCCGCCGCCAGCGCCGAGCCCAGCCCGGCGGCGACGTCGACCAAGGCGGCGCCGGACAACGCGAGCGACGCCGAGTACTACGTCACGCCCGCCGTCCAGGCGGAGTACGACAAGCTCGACTGCACCGACCCCGCGAACCTCACGGGCGGCGTCAACGGTGACCCCGACAAGGCGTTCGTGACGTGCGAGTCGCAGACGGTCGGCGACCAGGTCGTCGGGGTCGCGAAGTACATCCTCGGCCCGGTCGAGGTGGACGGCGACCGCATCGACAGCGCGAGCTCGGGCAACCCCACCCTCCCCGGCGGCGGCGTCGGCAGCGAGTGGGTCGTCAACCTCAAGTTCGACTCGCAGGGCGCCAAGCAGTTCGCCGACGTCACCGAGCGGCTGTCCACCGAGACGAGCCCGCTGAACCAGTTCGGCATCGTGCTGGACGGCCTCGTGATCTCCGCGCCGTCGGTCAACGAGACCATCCCGAACGGTCAGGCGCAGATCTCCGGCTCGTTCACGCGGCAGAGCGCAGCGACGCTGGCCCAGCAGCTGAACTTCGGCTCGCTGCCCATGACGTTCACGGTCCAGAGCGAGGAGCAGATCTCGGCGACCCTGGGCTCCGACCAGCTCGAGAAGGGCATCCTGGCCGGCATCATCGGCCTGATCCTGGTCGTCGTCTACTCGATGTTCCAGTACCGCGCGCTCGGGTTCGTCACGGTCGGGTCGCTCGTCGTGGCCGCGATCTTCACCTACGGGTTGATCACGTTCCTGTCCTGGTTCCAGGGCTACCGCCTGTCGCTGCCCGGTGTCGCCGGTTTGATCGTCGCCATCGGTATCACCGCGGACTCGTTCATCGTGTACTTCGAGCGCATCCGCGACGAGCTGCGTGACGGCCGGACCCTCGGGTCGTCGGTCGAGCGCGGCTGGGCACGTGCCAAGCGCACGATCCTGGCGTCGGACGCCGTCAACTTCCTGGCCGCCATCGTGCTGTACGTGCTGGCCGTCGGCGGTGTGCGTGGCTTCGCCTTCACTCTCGGTCTGACGACGCTGGTGGACGTGCTCGTGGTGTTCATGTTCACGCACCCCGTCATGGAGCTGCTGGCCCGCACCAAGTTCTTCGCCGAGGGACACCGGGCGTCGGGTCTCGACCCACGACGGCTGGGGGTTCCGACCACGCGGTACGTCGGTCGTGGGCGGGTCGAGCCAGGCGCGCGCACCACCCCGGACGCACCAGCCGACGAGGCCGATACGGACGCGCCGGCGCCGCGGGTTCCCGCGACGGTCGGGGGCACGGCGGGCATGACGATCGCCGAGCGCCGCGCGGCGCAGAAGGCGGCAGCCGCCGAGCAGGCATCGACGACGGACGACGACGAGGACGCCTCCGGGCGCACCGACGGGAGTGAGCACTGATGGCCGGGTTCTCCCAGTGGGGCAACGACCTCTACACGGGCCGTCGTTCGTACGACATCGTCGGCCGTCGCAAGATCTGGTTCTCGATCTCGCTCACCCTGGTGGCGCTGTCGCTGGTCCTGCTCTTCAAGCCGGGGCTCAACCCCGGCATCGAGTTCAAGGGCGGTTCGCAGTTCATCGTCTCGGGCGTCGACACGAGCGACCAGCAGCTCGCCATCGACACGGTGAAGTCGATCGCTCCGGAGGAGTCGCCCGAGGTCACCAAGCTCGGCAGCGACTCGCTCCGGATCCAGACCGCCGAGCTCACCAACGACCAGGTCGAGGACGTCAAGAACGCCCTGATCTCGGCCTACGACGTGACGGACGACCACGTCACGAGCTCGTTCATCGGCCCGTCGTGGGGCAAGGACATCACCCGCAAGGCCATCACCGGCATCGTGGTGTTCCTGATCTTCGTCACCGTCGTCATGACGATCTATTTCCGGAACTGGCGGATGGCCATCTCGGGCCTGGTCGCGCTGTTCCACGACCTGCTCATCACGGTCGGCGTGTACGCCGCGGTCGGCTGGGAGGTGACCCCGGCGACCGTGATCGGCTTCCTGACGATCCTGGGGTACTCGATCTACGACACGGTCGTCGTGTTCGACAAGGTGCGGGAGAACACCGCGGACACGCTCGACCAAAGCCGGTTCACCTACGCCGAGAAGGCCAACCTGGCCGTCAACCAGACGCTGGTGCGGTCGATCAACACCTCGGTCGTGGCGCTCCTGCCCGTCGCGGCGATCCTCTTCGTCGGTGCCGTGATCCTGGGTGCCGGCACGCTGCGTGACATCGCCCTCGCGCTGTTCGTCGGCATGCTGATCGGTACCTTCTCCTCGGTCTTCCTGGCCACCCCCATGGAGGTCGCGCTGCGCGAGCGTGAGCCGGCGATCCGCGACCACACCCGCAAGGTGCTGGCCGCACGGGCCGCGGGCTCGACGGGCCAGGAGGGTGCGCTCGTGCCGAGCGTGCACTCCGCCGGTCAGCTGCGGCCGGGGGCGCACCAGGGACAGAGCGCCCAGCCCAAGAAGCGCAAGCCGACGCGATGACCCACCCTGACCTCGAGGACGCCGCCCGGCGCGTCGACGAGCTCGTGCGCCTGGTCCCGGACTTCCCGGAGCCGGGCGTGCTGTTCCGCGACATCACGCCGCTGCTGGCGGACGCCGACGCGTTCGCCGGGACGTGCGATGCGCTGGCGGCGCTCGTCGACGGGCCGGTGGACCTCGTGGCCGGGATGGAGGCCCGCGGCTTCCTGCTGGCGGCGCCGGTCGCCGTCCGGCTCGGCGCGGGTCTGATCCCCGTCCGCAAGGCGGGCAAGCTGCCGGGGCCGTCGGCCTCGGAGAGCTACTCGCTGGAGTACGGGGACGCGACGATCGAGCTGCACCCCTCGACCGTCCCGGCCGGCGCGCGGGTGCTCGTCATCGACGACGTGCTCGCCACCGGCGGGACGGCCGCGGCCACCGTCCGCCTGCTGGAGCGGTGCGGCGCGCAGGTGGCGGGGGTCGCGTTCCTCGTCGAGATCGAGGCGCTGGGCGGTCGCGCGCAGCTCGTCGGGCACGACGTGCGGGCGCTCGTCCGCGTGCCGTGACCCGGACGGCGGGCGGCAGCCCGTCCCGGCGTGCGTAGACTCGTGCGATCGGTTCCCCCGCCGGTCATCGCGCGCGGGAGCCACCCGAGCGTGAGGGGCGAGGCTTGACCGACGACGTCGACGCGACGCGGACCGGCTCCCAGGTGGCCGTGACGGACGCCACGAGCGCCCGCAGCGTGCGGGCGCGCCTGTCTCGGCTCGGTGGCCGCAGCGGGCCGGCGTTCCCGGCGCTCGAGCCCGTGCTCCAGGCCGCCCGCACCAACCACCCCAAGGCCGACCTGGCCGTGGTGGAGCAGGCGTACGTCGTCGCTGAGAAGGCCCACCGCGGGCAGCTGCGCAAGAGCGGCGACCCCTACATCACGCACCCCGTCGCGGTCGCGACCATCCTGGCCGAGCTCGGCATGACACCGTCGACGCTCGTCGCGGCGCTGCTGCACGACACCGTCGAGGACACCGACTACTCGCTAGACCAGCTCCGTCGGGAGTTCGGCCCCGAGGTCGCGATGCTCGTCGACGGCGTGACCAAGCTCGACAAGGTCACCTACGGCGACGCGGCGCAGGCGGAGACCGTCCGCAAGATGGTCGTCGCGATGTCGCGCGACATCCGCGTGCTCGTCATCAAGCTCGCGGACCGGCTGCACAACGCGCGGACCTGGAAGTTCGTCTCGGCGCACTCCGCCGGGAAGAAGGCCCGCGAGACCCTGGAGATCTACGCGCCGCTGGCCCACCGCCTGGGCATGAACACCATCAAGTGGGAGCTCGAGGACCTCTCGTTCGCCACGCTCTACCCCAAGGTCTACGACGAGATCGTCCATCTGGTCGCGGAGCGCGCACCGGCCCGCGAGGAGTACCTGGCCGTGGTGCGCGAGCAGGTGGGTGCGGACCTCCGCAGCGCCAAGATCAAGGCGACAGTCACGGGCCGGCCCAAGCACTACTACTCGATCTACCAGAAGATGATCGTCCGCGGACGCGACTTCGCGGACATCTACGACCTGGTGGGCGTGCGCGTCCTCGTGGACTCGGTCCGTGACTGCTACGCGGCGCTCGGCTCGCTGCACGCGCGATGGAACCCGGTGCCCGGCCGGTTCAAGGACTACATCGCGATGCCGAAGTTCAACCTCTACCAGTCGCTGCACACCACAGTGATCGGCCCGGGCGGCAAGCCCGTGGAGATCCAGATCCGCACGCACGACATGCACCGTCGTGCCGAGTACGGCGTGGCGGCGCACTGGAAGTACAAGGAGACGGCCAAGAGCCAGGGCTCGACGGCGACGACGGACACGGCCGGCAACGACATGGCCTGGCTGCGCCAGCTCGTCGACTGGCAGAAGGAGACCGCCGACCCCACCGAGTTCCTGGACTCGCTGCGGTTCGAGATCGCGGGCTCCGAGGTGTACGTCTTCACGCCCAAGGGCGACGTGATGGCGCTGCCGCAGGGCTCCACGCCCGTCGACTTCGCCTACGCGGTCCACACCGAGGTGGGGCACCGCACGATGGGCGCACGCGTCAACGGGCGTCTGGTACCGCTGGACTCGACGCTCGAGAACGGCGACGTCGTCGACGTCTTCACGTCGAAGTCCGAGACCGCCGGGCCCTCGCGGGACTGGCTGGGCTTCGTCAAGAGCCCGCGTGCCCGCAACAAGATCCGCCAGTGGTTCTCCAAGGAGCGCCGCGAGGAGGCGATCGAGCACGGCAAGGACGCCATCGCCAAGGCGATGCGCAAGCAGAACCTGCCGATCCAACGCCTCATGTCGCACGAGTCGCTGGTGGCGCTGGCCAACGACATGCGCTACGCCGACATCTCGGCCCTGTACGCCGCCGTCGGCGAGGGGCAGGTCTCCGCGTCGACCGTGGTCCAGCGCCTCGTGCACTCGATGGGTGGCGAGGAGGCCAGCGAGGAGGATCTCGCTGAGGCCACCCGTCCGGGTCCGTCGGGCCGTCGGGTCCGCACCGGCGACCCCGGTGTGGTCGTCAAGGGCGTCGACGACGTGTGGGTCAAGCTCGCCAAGTGCTGCACCCCGGTCCCGGGCGACGAGATCATGGGCTTCGTCACCCGCGGCGCCGGCGTGAGCGTCCACCGCACCGACTGCATCAACGTCGAGCAGCTGAGGGCGCAGCCCGAGCGGATCGTCGACGTGTCGTGGTCGCAGTCGTCATCGGCACTGTTCCTCGTCCAGATCCAGGTCGAGGCTCTCGACCGTTCCCGGCTGCTGTCGGACGTCACGCGCGTGCTGTCCGACAGCCACGTCAACATCCTCTCGGCGTCCGTCTCGACGTCACGCGACCGGGTCGCGCTGTCGCGGTTCGTCTTCGAGATGGCCGAGCCGTCCCACCTGGCGTCCGTGCTGGCGGCGGTGCGCAAGGTCGAGGGCGTGTTCGACGTCTACCGGATCACCGGGGCCAAGGGTGCCGAGGAGCCGTCGATCCGGGTCTGACGTCTGGTCGGGTCCGGTCACGATCCGTCAGCGCCCGACGAGTGCGAGCGTGCGCCGGGCCGAGCGGACGTGACGTTCACCGGACATGGCGCGCAGGTCGCGGGCAGCCCGTTCGGGGTCGAAGCCGAGGGTGAGCAGGTCGGCGACGAGCGGTACGGCCGCATCCGGCGGCAACCAGCGCGCCAGGTCCATGCCCGTCCGCTGCACGGTCGTCACCCGCAGCCCGGCCACCCACGTGAGGTCCGCCTCGGGCAGGTCGGCCTCCGAGCAGACGCGGTGCGGGTTCGGGGCGACGGGTCGCGTGCGCCGGTGGACGAGAACCTCCACCCGGTCCGGACGGTGCCGACCCGTGTGCACCCACAGAGCCGTCGCACGGCCGACCACGGCACGATCGGGGACCAGGCCGGCGATCGACCGGACACGCACCTCCGGCGTCAGCCGCAGACCTGCGGGCGCCGCGACGTCACCCCACACGACGCGCAGGGCGCCGTCGCGGAGCTGACCGTGCCACGCGCTAGCGGGCACCTCGTCGCGCCGCACGACGGCGGGGACGTCGGGCGGCGGGGGCCTGAAGCGGGCGAGGACGGACGGCATGCCCGCCAGCATGCCCGCGATGGAGCGCCGGCGTGGGTGGCCCTGTGGAGAACCGGGGCGGCTCCGAGGGCGAGACGGATCGGAGACGTCGCAGCCGGCGAGACCTCGGGGTCTCGCCGGCTGCGATCGTCGGTGCGGTGCGTCAGCGGGCGTCGTCCGCGGCGCGCTGGACCTGCTCGAGCCAGGCGCGACGCGCGTCGAGCGCGGCCTGCGCCTCGGCGATCTTGCGGTCGTCCTTCTTGGCCTTGGCGGCCTCGAGGTCGGCCTCGAGGCCGGAGATCGCCGCCTCCAGCTGCGCCGCCGCACCCTCGGCGCGCGCCCGCGTCTCGGGGTTGGTGCGCGTCCACTGGGCCTGCTCCGAGTCACGGATCGCGGTCTCGACGGCACGCAGCCGGCCCTCGACGCGCTGGATGTCGCCCCGCGGAACCTTGCCGGCGGCCTCCCATCGGTCCTGGATCGAGCGGATCGCCTGCTTGGCGGCCCCCAGGTCCTTGACCGGGACCAGCGCCTCGGCCTCGACCAGCAGCGCCTCCTTGACCTCCAGGTTGCCGCGGTACTCCTCGTCGGTCGCTGCGTTCTGGGCGTCGCGGGCCGCGAAGAACGCGTCCTGCGCCGCACGGAAGCGCGCCCACAGGGCGTCGTCGTCCGAGCGGCTGGCACGGCCGGCCAGCTTCCACTCGGCCATGAGGTCGCGGAACGCGCCGGCGGTGGCGCCCCAGTCCGTGCTCGTCTGGAGCGCCTCCGCGCGGACCACGAGCTTCTCCTTGGTGGCCTTGGCCGACGAGTTGCGCTGCTCCAGCTCGGCGAAGAAGTGCCGGCGCTCACGGTCGAACGTGGTGCGCGCGTGGCTGAACCGCTTCCACAGCGACTCCTCCGTGGGCCGGTCCAGGCGTGGTCCGTTGCGCTGTGCGTCCTTCCACTCGTCCAGCAGCGTCCGCAGCTGCTCGCCGGCGGGGCGCCACTGGATGCGGCTCGGATCGGTCTCCGCGATCTTCTCCGCCTGCTCGACGATCGCCGTGCGGGCCTCGACGGCGGCCGCACGGGCCGCGACGCGCTCCGCCTCGGCGGCCACCCTGCGCTCGGCAGCCACCGACCGCAGGGCGTCGAGCCGCGCGCGCAGCCCGTCGAGGTCGCCGACAGCGGCCGGCTCCTCGAGCTCCGTGGTCAGGCGCGACAGCGTCTGGTCGATCTCCTTGACGGACAGGTCGGCGGCCTGCAGCCGGGCCTCGAACAGCGTGACCTTGGCCTGCAGGTCGAGGAACCGGCGCACGTACAGGCCCAGGGCCTCCTCGTGGCTGGCACCCGGGAACTGCCCGACCACACGCTCACCTGCGGCCTCGCGGACCGAGACGGTGCCTTCGTCGTCGACGCTGCCGAAGGTTGCGGCCAGGGCCGCCTCGGCCGCGTCCGCCGGCGGGGGGACGGGGGCGGACGCCGTGACGGCGGGAGTCGCGCTCGTCGGCGGGTGGGGCAGCGGGGCGGTCGGGCGAGGACGGGGGACCGGCCGCGGCGTGGGGGTCGGTGCGGGAGCGGCAGGTGCCTCCTCGGCGGGTGCCTCCTCGACGGGTGCCACCTCGACGGGTGCCTCCTCGGCCGGCACGTCCTCGGCAGGAGCCTCGTCGGCGGCCGGCGCATCGACCGTCGGCTCGTCCGTGGTCGTCGCGCTCACCGCGGGTTCGGCCGCAGGCTCCTGCGTGACCTCGTCGGTCTGGGTCGGCTGGTCCGGGGTCTGTGTCACTTGACCTTCACTCCCTCGATGGTGACGTCGTGCACCGGGGTCTCGGTCCCCGAGGTGGTGCCCGCGTCGGCGATGGCCTTCAGCACGTCCTCGCCGGACGTGATCTGGCCGAACACGGTGTATCCGCCCGCCGAGTCCGACGGGATGGTGCTGTCCTTGTGGACAAGGAAGAACTGGCTGCCCATGGAGCTGCCGTCGCCGCTGACGCGCGCCATGGCGATGGTTCCGGCCGGGTAGACGTTGTCCGCGGGCGCGTTCTCGATCGGGCCCCAGCTGTAGCCGGGGCCGTCGGTGCCGGTGCCGTCGGGAGAGCCGCACTGCAGGACGTAGATGCCCGTCGTCGTCAGGCGGTGGCAGCTGGTGCCGTCGAAGTAGCCGTCCTTGGCGAGGGTCACGAAGTTCGCGACGGCCTGCGGCGCCTTGGCACCGTCGAGCGAGATCCCGATGTCGCCCTGCTTCAGCGAGATGTCGCCGGTCCAGGTTCGGTCCTCGGCGAGCGCCTTGTCGGGGACGGCGGCGGCGTTCGTCGCGTCGGCCGACGGTGTCGCTTCGGCCGAAGCGGTGGTCGCAGGGTCCGACGAGTACGCGGTGGCGGGTGTGTCGTCACCGGTCGCCTGGACCGCGGCGACGACGCCGATCCCGAGGACGAGAACACCCACCACGGAGCCCGCGACGATCCGCTGGCGGCGGCGCGCGACCTCGTGCTCAGCCTGCCGCTTCTGCCACTTCTCGTACCGGCGGTGCTGGTACTCGCGCTCGCGCTTGCTGGCCACGCACTGCTCCTTGGTCGGACGTCGTCGGGTGTGCGTCAGGTCGGCCGACCTGCCGCACTGCACGGGGAACCTCGGACAGTCTAGGCAAGCCTGGCCTGGTGCTGCGTCCCACGCCCGCGCGGCAGGCGCGGAGCCGGGTGACGTCCGTCGACCGCGGCCGGGTAGCGTCGAGGGATGGAGGTCTTCTCGGTCGTCTCGGACGTGTTCGGCGCGCGCTGCACGGTGGTGGTCGGCGACGACGGCAGCTGCCTCGTGGTCGACGCCGGCGCGGGGGTCGCAGAGGCCGTCGTCGGCTACGTGCGTGAGCACGGGCTGACGCCCACGGCCGTCCTGGTCACCCACGGCCACGTCGACCACACCTGGGACGCGGCACGCCTCGCCGAGGACCTCGGTGTGCCCGTCCGGATGCACGCCGCGGACGTGCACCGCCTGGCCGACCCGTTCGGCACCCTCGGGGTCCTGGGCGTCGCGTCGGGTGCGTCCCACGACCCCGGCGGCCCTCTGGCGCAGGCGCTGCTCGCGTCCGGCGTCGACACCGCGTCGTACCGCGCCCCGATCGACGTCGTGCCGTTCGGGACCCCGGAGGACGGGCGCGACGACGACGTGACGCTCGAGCTGGGCGCCGCCCGCGTCGTCGCGCGCCACGCGCCCGGCCACACGCAGGGCTCGACGCTGTACCTGATGGACATCGACGGCGAGGCCGTGGCGTTCACCGGCGACGTGCTGTTCGCGGGCAGCGTCGGCCGCACGGACCTGCCGGGCGGAGACGCGGCGACGATGGCGGACACGCTCACGCACGTCGTCGCGCGGCTCGACCCGCAGACGGTCGTGGTCCCGGGTCACGGTCCGACGACGGACGTCGCCACCGAGCTGGCGCGCAACCCGTACCTGTGACGGACGGCGCGCGTCCGTGTCGGTCACGTCTGCGAGGATCAGGCCATGGCCAGACCGACCCCCCTGTCCGGATTCCCCGAGTGGCTGCCCGAGGGGCGCATCGTCGAGCAGCACGTCCTCGACACGCTGCGTCGCACGTTCGAGCTCCACGGTTTCGCCGGCATCGAGACGCGCGCCGTCGAGCCACTGGACCAGCTGCTGCGCAAGGGTGAGACCTCCAAGGAGGTCTACGTCCTGCGCCGGCTCCAGGAGGACCCGGACGCGCCGCCCGAGCGCGGCGGCCAGCTCGGGCTGCACTTCGACCTGACGGTGCCGTTCGCGCGGTACGTGCTGGAGAACGCCGGCCACCTCGCGTTCCCGTTCCGGCGCTACCAGATCCAGAAGGTGTGGCGAGGGGAGCGGCCGCAGGACGGCCGGTTCCGTGAGTTCGTGCAGGCGGACATCGACGTCGTCGGCGCGGGCTCGCTGCCGTACCACGTGGAGGTCGAGCTGCCGCTGGTCATCGCGGCGGCGTTCGCAGCGCTCGCGCCGATCGGGCTGCCGCCCGTGCGCATCCTCGTCAACAACCGCAAGGTCGCCGAGGGCTTCTACCGAGGCCTCGGGCTGGACGACGTCGAGGGCGTGCTGCGCTCGATCGACAAGCTGGACAAGATCGGTGCCGAGAAGGTCGCGGCGCTGCTGGTGGCCGAGGCGGGGGCCGACGAGGCGCAGGCGGCTGCCTGCCTCGAGCTGGCGTCGATCAACGGTGCCGACACGACGGTCGTCGACCGCGTCCGCGCACTGGCGGAGGCCAAGGGCGCGCAGCACGAGCTGCTCGAGGAGGGTCTGGGGGAGCTCGGCGCGCTCATCGAGGCCGCCGCGCAGCGGGCGCCCGGCGTCGTCGTCGCGGACCTGAAGATCGCCCGCGGGCTCGACTACTACACGGGCTCGGTCTACGAGACGGTGCTGGTGGGCCACGAGCAGCTCGGTTCCATCTGCTCGGGTGGGCGGTACGACACGCTCGCGTCGGACGGTGCGAACACGTACCCGGGCGTGGGCCTGTCGATCGGCGTCTCGCGGCTGGTCTCCCGGCTGCTGGGTGCGCAGCTGGTGCGTGCGACGCGGTCGGTGCCGAGCGCGGTGCTCGTCGCCGTGTCGAACGAGGACGAGCGCGGGCGCTCCGACCAGATCGCTGCCACGCTCCGGGCCCGGGGCATCCCGGTCGAGGTCGCGCCCGCGGCCGCGAAGTTCGGCAAGCAGATCCGGCACGCCGACCGTCGGGGCATCCCGTTCGTGTGGTTCCCGGGTGGCGTGGATCACACGGGCGAGGCTGTCGGCGACCAGGTCAAGGACATCCGCTCCGGGGAGCAGCTCGATGCGGACCCGCAGGTGTGGGTGCCCTCCGACGAGGACCGGTGGCCGCGGGTCGTCGCCGCGGACGTGTGAACGCCCTTTACGACAATCGGGTGATTGGTGCCCCGGGATACGGACAGCGCAGGCGTGCCCGATTGGTGCTGTTTATAGTGCAAGCGGTCGCCACGGCAGACGGGCGGCTCCAGCAGTGGACGAGACGGGGGACACATGACGACGAACGCACCGATGGCACCGCAGGACGGTGCCACCGAACGTCGTCGGGCCCGCGACGCCCGCGGGATGCAGTCGGCGAAGGACGCAGCGATCGGCCAGGAGCGCCTGCCCAAGGCACCGCGTGAGCGGCGCCCGCTGCTGGCCGTGCTCGCGGTGCTGCTGATCGTCGGCGGCGCCGCGATCGCCGGGCTCGTGGCGCTGCGACAGGACTCGCGGGTGCCCGTCCTGGAGCTCGCGCACGACGTGCCGGCAGGCACGCAGCTCAGCGAGGGCGACTTCGCCACGACGCAGGTCGCGTCCGAGGGGACGTCCCTGGTGCCGGCGGCGCAGAAGTCGCAGGTGGTGGGGCAGTACGCGCGGGTCTCCCTCAAGTCCGGCCAGCTCCTGGACACCACGATGCTCAGCTCGTCGGCGGCGTTGGCGGACGGGTACGTCGCCGTCGGTGCCGCGCTCGAGCCGGGCCGCATGCCGGCGAGCGGGCTCGAGCCGGGGGACATCGTCCAGCTCGTCAAGGTGGCCGACGGCGTCGGCACGGTCATCGTCGGCGACGCCCGCGTGAGCTCGGTGCGCACCAGCGACTCCGTGAACTCGGGCTCGACGGTCGCCACGCTCGTCGTCAAGCCGGACGTCGCACCCACGGTCGCGGCCGTGGCCGCCGACGGGGACCTGGCCGTCAACCTCGTCAAGCGCGGCGTACCGCTCGGTGAGGACGGCTGACGTGCTGGTCACGCTCGCATCCGCCAAGGGATCACCCGGAGTCACGACCACCGCGCGCGTGCTCGCCTCCGTCTGGCCGGACGAGGTCGCGCTCGTCGACGCCGACCCGGCCGGCGGCGACGTCGCGCTGTGGTCGCCCGCTCCCGACGGCACCCCGTTGGACACCGAGACCGGGCTGCTCGCGCTGGCCGTCGAGGCCCGGCGCGGCCTCGCGCCTCTCGCGCCGCACCTGCAGCTCGCCGACGGTGGGCTGCCCGTCCTCGTCGGCATCGAGTCGCCCGGCCAGGTGGCAGGCATGGGGCCCGTGTGGCCGTCGCTCGGGACCGCGATGCGCCAGCACCCGGGCACCGTCATCGCCGACATCGGCCGTCTGCTCCCGGACAGCCCCGCGCTCCCGCTGGTCATCGACTCGGACGCTCTGGTCCTGCTGGTCCGGCCGACGATCGAGGGCTACGCCCACCTGCGCGACCGCCTGCGCTGGCTCGCCACGTTCGACACCGGGATGCGCCCGATGCCCGCGGTCGGCGTCGTCGCGATCACCGACGCCAAGGAGGCGGGCGCGGTCCGTGACCTCGAGCTCCTGCTCGGGCACGCGGGCCTGAAGGTTCCCGTCCTGGGGTCCGTGAGCGTCGACCAGAAGGCTGCCGACGTCGTCGCGTCGCGCGTGGCGCGCGGGATCGACCGGTCCCTGCTGGTCCGGTCGGCCCGGCACCTCGTCACCCCGATCCGACAGCTGGCCGAGTCGCGCCACTACGCGCGCACGGGCGTGTGAGGGGGGCAGCATGAGTCTCGACCAGCAGCTCGTCCGCCGACTGCGCGAAGAGGTCGCGGAGGTCCTGGCGCGGCAGCGGCGCGACGACGCGGCCGCGGGCCTGCCGTCCATGACCAGCGAGGACGAGCGACAGTTCGCCCGCGCCGTCATCGCGCGCGTGCTCGACGCGCACGCCCGCGGTGAGATGGCCGCCGGGCGCACGCCGCCCACGCCGACGGACGAGGAGGAGATCGCCGCCGGCATCCACGCCGCGCTCTACGGCGTCGGGCGCCTGCAGCCGCTCCTCGACGACCCCGAGGTCGAGAACGTCGACATCAACGGGTTCGACAACGTGTTCGTCCAGTACGCGGACGGCCGCGAGGAACGGTGGGGTCCGGTCGCGGAGTCCGACGACGAGCTCGTCGAGCTCGTGCAGATCCTCGGTGCCTACTCGGGCCTGACGAGTCGTCCGTTCGACTCCGCCAACCCGCAGCTCGACCTGCGCCTCCCGGACGGCAGCCGCCTGTCGGCCGTCATGGACGTCTGCTCGCGGCCGTCGATCTCCATCCGCCGTGCCCGGCTCTCGCGCGTGCACCTCGACGACCTGGTCCGCTACGGGTCCGTGACGCCCGACGTGGCCGCGTTCCTGTCCGCTGCCGTCGCCGCCCGCAAGAACATCATGATCGCGGGCGCCACGAACGCCGGGAAGACGACGCTGCTGCGTGCTCTCGCCAACGAGATCGGCCCGGAGGAGCGCCTCATCACGGTCGAGCGCGCGCTCGAGCTGGGCCTCGGCGAGTTCCCGGACCTGCACCCCAACGTGGTGTCCTTCGAGGAGCGACTGCCCAACTCGGAGGGCAACGGCGCGATCCAGATGGCCGAGCTCGTCCGTCGGTCGCTGCGCATGAACCCGAGCCGCGTCATCGTCGGTGAGGTGCTGGGTGACGAGATCGTCACGATGCTCAACGCGATGAGCCAGGGCAACGACGGCTCCCTGTCGACGATCCACGCGAACAGCTCGATCGAGGTGTTCAACCGCATCTCGACCTACGCGATCCAGTCGGTCGAGCGGCTCCCCGTCGAGGCCACGATGATGCTCATCGCGGGCGCCATCGACTTCGTCGTGTTCGTGCAGAAGCAGAACACGTTCCTGAGCGGGGGGCGTCTGCGCCGATTCGTCGCGAGCATCCGTGAGGTCAACGGCGTGGACGGGCGTGTCCTCTCGTCCGAGGTGTTCGCGGCCGGTCACGACGGCGTCGCGGTGGCGTCCGCGCCCATCGCGTGCCTCGACGAGCTCGTCGCCGCGGGCTACCAGCCGTCCTACGCGCTCGGGGGGATGGCGTGATCCCCGGGACGACGCTGCTGATCATCGCCTGCGGGGCGGTGGTCGGTGCCGGCATCCTGCTGCTCGTCGTCGCCCTCATGGGCCGCGAGCCGGGACCCGCGAAGGTGCGCCGCGGCGGCCGCTCGCCGCTGGCCAACGTGCAGCGACGCGTCCTGGTCGCCGCGGGTGTCGCGCTGCTCACCCTGCTGGTGACGCGCTGGCCGGTGGCTGCGCTCGGTGCCGCCGCCTTCGCGCTGGCGGCGCCCTCGCTGCTGGGCGGCGCCAAGGCGGAGCGGCGACAGACCGAACGCCTCGAGGGACTCGCCTCCTGGACGGAGTCCCTGCGCGACACGATCGCCGGTGCGGTCGGTCTCGAGCAGGCCATTCCCGCCACCGTCTATGCCGCGTCGCCCGCCATCCAGCCGCAGCTCCGGCTGCTCGTCGACCGCCTGCGCGTGCGCGTCCCCCTGCCGATCGCCCTGCGCGGCCTGGCGGACGACCTCGACGACCCCAGCGCCGACCTCGTCATGGCGGCGCTGATCCTCAACGCCAAGCTACGCGGCCCGGGTCTGCGCCAGGTGCTCACCTCGCTGTCCGAGGCGGCCCGCGCCGAGCTCGAGATGCGCCAGCGCGTCACGGCCGGCCGCAGCTCGACCCGTCGGTCCGCGCAGATCGTGACCGTGTTCTCCCTCGCGGTGATGACGCTGCTGACGCTGCTGAACCCGAAGTACGTCGAGCCGTACGGGACGTTCGAGGGGCAGCTGGTCCTCGTCGTCATCGTCGCGCTCTTCGCCGCTGGGTTCTGGTGGATGAAGCGGCTCTCGGGCGTCGACATGCCCGCCCGGTTCCTGGTCTCGGGGGAGGAAGGATGATCCTCGCTCTGGTGGCCGGTGGGATCGCGGGGCTCGGCGTCCTGCTGTTCGTCCTCGTCGTCGCCCCGCCGCGCACGCAGCCCGGCAGCGCGCTGGCCCGCCTCGACGTCCGCCGCGCCGAGGTGCGGCAGCGAGCCCAGACGCTCGCTGTCTCGCCAAACCGCGCAGCCGAGTCGGCGTGGACGCGTAACGTCGGGCGTTCGACGGCAGGCGTGCTGGCCCGTACCGGCATCGAGATCGGCCAGTTGCGGTCCGACCTGGCCGTCATGGGTCGCACGCTGGAGTCGTTCCTCGCCACCTCGGTCATCGCCGCCGTCGTCGGCTTCTTCGTGCCGATCGCCCTCACCGCGCTCGCCGTGCTCGCCGGTGCGCCCGTCGCGGTGGCCGTCCCCCTGTTCGTCAGCCTGCTGCTCGGACTCCTGGGGGCTGCCATCCCGACCCTCGTCGTCCGCGGTCAGGCCCAGGCCCGTCGGCGCGACTTCCGACACGTGGTCGGATCGTTCCTGGACCTCGTTGCGATGAGCCTCGCCGGCGGCCGCGGTGTTCCCGAGGCGCTGCAGAGCGCATCGGAGCTGAGCGACGACTGGGGCATGGTCAGGATCCGCAACGCGCTCGGGTCGGCGCGACTGCACGGCCGTACGCCCTGGTCCGCGCTGGGTCAGCTGGGCGAGGAGCTGCGCATCGACGAGCTGCGCGACCTGGCCGCCGCTCTCGCGCTCGTCGCCGAGGACGGGGCGAAGGTCCGCGACTCGCTCTCCGCCCGCGCCGGCTCGCTGCGCCGCCGCGAGCTCGCTGAGTCGGAGGGCAAGGCGGGCGAGAGCTCGCAGTCGATGCTCGTCGCCCAGCTCCTCATCTGCGTCGGCTTCCTCATCTTCTTGCTGTACCCGGCTGTCACGACCGTCTTCGCGGACATGTAGCGGCGACGGCACCTACCTACGACAATCAACAGATCGCACCGACGAAAGGCACAGCATGTTCAGTCTCTCCCCGCTCACCCCCCAGGGCTTCCTGGTGATGGAGCTTCGCCGTCGGTTCGCACTCGCTCGCAGCACGCAGGACCGCGGTGCGTCCGCGATCGAGTGGGTCATCATCACGGGTGTGCTCGTGGCGCTGGCCGCTGCGGTCGGGCTCATCATCTTCAACCTGGTCAACGACCGTGCGAAGTCCATCAACATCCCGGACGCACCCAAGGGTGGTGGCGGTGCATGACCTCTGTGCACCAGCGCGTGCGGCGCGTGGTGCGCGACCGTGAGTCCGGTGCGTCCTCGATCGAGCTGGTGCTCTACACCCCGATGCTGATGCTGGTGATCTTCCTGATCATCCAGTTCGCGCTCAGCTGGTACGGCAACGAGGTGGCCGGTTCGGCAGCGCGTGAGGCGGCACGCGTCGCCCGCGTCGGTGGTGGCACGCCCGCGGCACTCGCGGCGGCGGAGAAGCGCGGTCGCGAGTACGCGACCGCAGTCGGGGGGAACGGGCTGGAGGAGGTCACGGTGGACGTGGTCCGGCTGCCCGGCGACACGGTGCGCGCGACGGTCAGCGGCCGGTCGCAGGAGATCGTCCGAGGGTTCGCTCCGAAGGTGTCGGCGAGCGTCGAGGGTCCGGTCGAGCAGTTCCGGGCGGACCAGTGACGCTCGCGACGATCAGGACGCGGCGCGCCGGCAGGCGTGACGAGCGCGGGTCGATGGCCATCGAGGTCGTGATCCTGGTGCCGATGCTGCTCATGGTCATGGGCCTGATCGTGGCGTTCGGACGGTTCGTCACGACCCAGGGTGACGTCCGGGCCGCATCGCGGGACGCGGTCCGAGCGGCGACGCTCGAGCGTGATGCGGGATCCGCCGAGCAGGCGGCGCGGAAGGCTGCGGAGGCGTCGCTCCCCTCGGACGCGACGTGCCAACCGGCCACCGTCAGCGGCCGGTTCGAGGCGGGTGAGGTCATCACGGTGCGGCTCGACTGCCAGGTGTCGTGGGCGGGCCTCGGTTTCATCGGGCTGGGCGGCTCGACGCACGTGGTCGAGACCAGCTCGGCCCCGCTCGACCGCTACCGGCGGGTGAGCTGATGCGCAGCTTCGTCCGTCGTGTCGCGCGCCGCGTCGGTTCGTCCGACGACACGGGCTCGATGTCCGTGTTCGTCGTCGGCCTCATCGTCGCGCTCATGGTCCTCGCGGGGCTCGTCGTCGACGGCGGGCGAGCCGTCAACGGGCGCGCCGCGGCGGCCGACGACGCGGAGCAGGCGGCCCGCGCCGGCGCCAACCAGATCGACGACGCCGTGCTGCGCAGCTCAGGTGCCATCGTCATCGCACCGGCGGCTGCCCGCCAGGCCGCAGCAGACTTCCTGGCTTCGCGCGGCTACAGCCGCGGCGAGGTGTCGGTCACCGTCCAGGACCAGAGCGTCACCGTGAGCGTCAGCGACGACGTCGACACCGCGCTGCTGTCCCTCATCAACGTCAACTCGTTCCACGTGACCGGTTCGGCGACCGCACGTGCGGCCGTCGGCATCGTCAACGAGATCGGAGGTGCGCCGTGAGCGCCCCCACCCGTCCCCCCGCCTCGCAGCCGCACCTTCCCGAGCGGGGGCCCCAACGCTTCCAGCAGGCAGCGGGCGACATCGAGTCGACCCGTTCGCGCTGGAGCGGTCTCGGTGCCGCGCTCGTGCTGCTGCTGCTCGTCGTCGGCGTGCCCGTCGCGCTGCTGCTGCTCGACGCCGCCCCGAAGCTGCCCACAGGGCTGCCGACGCGTGAGCAGCTGACGGGTTCCATCGGTGCCGAGCAGATCATCACGATCCTCGTGTGGATCGTGTGGCTCGCCTGGTTGCAGTTCACCATCTGCGTGCTCGTCGAGCTGCGCTCCGCCGTCCGCGGCATCGGCATGCCCGCCCGCGTGCCGCTCGCCGGGCCCAGCCAGCGCGCGGCCCGCACGCTCGTCGCCGCGGTCCTGCTGCTGGTCACGGCGGCGGGACAGGCGAACGCCGTCACGCACGCGACGATCGACACCGCCTCGTCGTCGCACGTCGCCGCCGTCGCGTCCGCAACCCCCGGTCCGGCGGTGGCCGACGAGGCCGCGCCCGCCGCCCAGGCGGAGCACCACGCCGAGGCGGAGGGGAAGAAGACCTACCACCTGGGCGACATCGTGCTCGACGAGGACGAGGGCGAGGAGCTCGTCGGCAAGCGGGTCGCCGTCGTGAACCCGCCCGAGGGGCGTTACCACGACAACCTCTGGGACATCGCGGAGCGGCACCTGGGGGAGGGGCGGCGGTACCACGACATCTACGAGCTCAACAAGGGCCGGGACCAGCCTGACGGTCAGGAGCTGACGCTGGCGCGGCTGATCCAGCCGGGATGGCTGCTCGTCATGCCCGAGGACGCGACGGATGTCGAGCGCGTGACGGTGACGGTCGAGGCCCCTGCGGAGAGCCCCGTGCAGGCGCCGGTCGACGCTCCGGCGGCGCCCGTGGACCAGGCCGCGGACCAGGCCGCGGACCATGCCGGTGCCGCGGCCTCCGACCAGGCGCCCGTGGCGAGCCAGGACTCCGCCACGAACGACGTGCAGAGCCTGGCGGGCGCTGGTCTGCTCGCGGCGGGGCTGCTCGCGGCGCTCGTCGCGATGCGACGCCGCAGGCGCACGCCCGCACCCGGCGACGAGGCCGTCGAGATGGAGGTCGCCCTGCGCGTCGGCGCCGATCCGGAGCGCGCTCGCCGGCTCGACAGCGGCCTGCGCCAGCTCGCGGCAGCGTGCCAGGGCGACGGGCGCGACCTGCCGGCGGTCTACGCCGCGCAGATCGACGACGCCGCGCTGACCGTCTTCCTGTCGCCGGCCGACCCGAACGCGCCGGCGCCGTGGTCGGCGGCCGAGGGCGGTCGGCAGTGGCGACTGGCGGCCGACGCACCGACGACTCCCGCGCGGGGCGTCTCGGCACCGTTCCCGGGCCTGGTCTCCCTCGGTCGTAGCCCGCAGGAGGCGGACGTGCTCGTCGACCTCGAGGCCGCACAGGGGCCCATCAGCATCGTCGGCGACGAGACCGCCGCGCACGAGCTGGCCACGGCCATCGCCGCCGAGCTCGCGACCAACCTGTGGTCGGACGGGCTGCGCGTGACCGGCGTGGACCTGCCCGGCGCCCTGAGCGACGTGGGTGGTGATCGCTACCGCGAGGTGTCGGATCTGGCACAGGCACTGCCCGACCTGGCCGCGCGTCAGGAGGACGTGCTCGGGTCGAGCGTGCTGGCCGGGCGGCTGCGCTCCGCCGGCGGCGCGCTGCCCGAGTACCTGGTGGCCGGCCGTGCACCGGCCCCGCAGGCTGCCGCTCGCCTGGGCGAGATCTCCGGTGGCGGCGGGCGTGCGGCGTGGGGTGCGGTCGTCGTCGGTGACGTACCGGGGGCGCGGTGGCGCATCGAGGTGGACACGGAAGGATCCGCGGCGATCGACGCCCTGGGGCTCCGCGTCACCGCCAACCGGCTGTCGGAGGCGAGGATCGCCGCGCTCGGCGAGCTGCTGGCGCCCGCGCAGGACGAGAACGAGCGGACCGGCGGTGGCGTCGACGTGGAGGGGCACCTGGAGCGTCCTGACCTGCCGCCGACCAACCGCGCGCTCGGCACGGCCGACCTGTGGGCCGCGCCGGTCCGGGTGCTCGTGCTCGGCACCCCGCGCGTCGAGGCCGAGGGGCCGATCGAGGACGACCGGCGCGACCTGTGCACCGAGCTCGTCGTCCACCTGGCGCTGCACCCCGAGGGCGTCCATCCGACGGTTCTCGGAGCCGCCGTCTGGCCGCGCGGGGTCACCACGGCCGTCGTCAACGCGACCGTCGCACGTGCCCGCGAGTGGCTCGGCAAGGACGCGCACGGCGCGCCGCACCTGCGGCACACCATGGACGGCAACCTGGTCCTGGGGGCACGCGCGGTCCTGGACTGGGACGTCGCACAGTCGCTGCTGAACGCGTCGCGGGCCGCGTCGTCGCGCGCCGACGAGGCCGCCGCGCTGCGCGAGGCGCTGGCCCTCGTACGGGGCGAGACGCTCGCGGAGGTGCCCACCGGGAGGTACTCCTGGCTGGCGCGGGCTCGGCTCGAACGCGATGCGCGCACCGTCCTCGTCGACGCCGCGCACCGGTTGGCCGTGCTGACGCTCGACGACGACGACCCGGCTGCCGCGCGCGCGGCGGTCTCGGCGGGCCTGGAGGTCGCACCGACCGACGAGCTGCTGTGGCGGGACCTGCTGCGGGCGGTGTGGCTCGAGTCCGGTGCGGACGGCGTGCGGGCCGCGGCCGACGAGATGCACCGCGAGCTGCGGGATGCGGGTGTGCGGGAGGTCTCGGCGCCCACGGCGGCTCTGCTCGAGGAGCTCGCGCCCTCGGGTGGTGCGGATCAGGCAGCAGGAAGTTGAACAGACGTCCGGTTCGACGGGCATGTCCGATCCTCGGGCAATCGCCTGCCGGACCGGCACCTGGACGGTAACGTCCACGACGAGCGGCGGCGTCAGCAGGGCGTCGCCACGATCAAAGGAGAACTCCGTGGCGGTCGGTGCAGAGCTCAGTACCCTTCAGTCCCTCCACAAGACGTTCGTCGCGAAGGCCCAGGAGGCCCACGACATCAAGACGAAGGTCGACTCGGCTCTGCAGAGCGCCGTGTGGACGGGTAAGTACTCGGAGGACTTCCGTACGGCGTGGACGGACTACCGCGCCAACCTCGACAAGCTCCAGGAGGCGCTCGACGGCGCCGCCAAGGACGTCAAGACGAACCACAACAACATCGCTGCTGCGACGGGCGAGCCCGACCGCATCTGAGCGTCACCGGACGGCTCGCTCCACCAGGAGCGGGCCGTCCGTCGCCCGGCAGGCGGATCGTCCGGCGATCACCTGCCGGCGCCAGAAGATCTGACAGGAGGCTTGAGTGCGGCTGATCCTCAGCGTCGTCGTCCCCGGTGCCGACGGACCTGCGGACGTCGTCCTCGAGTGCGCTGCCGGTGCGCGCATCAGCGACCTCGGCGCGGCGCTGGCCGGCGCCCTGCGCTACGAGCAGCACAGCGTGGTCCCGCGAGGGTCTGGGCACCTCGGCGTCGTCGAGGTCTCCCGCGCGCAGGACGGCGCCGCGGTCCCGTTGTGGTGGCGGGGCCAGGAGCTCGATCCCGAGCAGACCGTGGACGCGAGCCCGCTGCGGCACGGCCACGTCGTCGGGCTGGGCCAGGACGCACATGACGTCTGGGACGAGCCCTACGGTGCGGCCGAGGTGCGCGTCGTGTCCGGGCGGGGCGCGGGACGCGTGCACCGGCTCGGTCCCGGCCGGCACCAGATCGGGACGGGACGCGCCTCGTCCGTCAGGATCGACGCCGGACCGGACCTGGCGGTCGTGCTCGACGTGGGCGTCGACGGGTCCGTGACGGTCAGCGTGCCCGACGACCTCGCTGCCGCGACCCTCCCGCCGCCCCGGCGCCTGCGCCCCCTCGAGGGCCCCATCGTCACGCGCCCGGACGACGGATCGGCCCCGCGGACGGCAGTCAAGGGCCGTCGGTACGCGGCCATGCTCGAACGGGCGCGCAGCGGTGGTTCCGGCATCGACGAGGTGGACCCCGAGGCCGACCGTCCGCTCGTCCACCTGGGCCGCCTGCCCGTCGACGGCCCGCGGACGTGGCGGACCGGCGAGTCCCTGGTCGTGGGTGACGTCGTCCTCGAGCTCGCCGCGCACGAGCCGCCCGACGCGTCGCTCTCGCCGAGCCCCGAGGGGGCGACGCTCGACTTCAACCGTCCGCCGCGGATCCTGCCGCCCGTGCGGACCAGCGAGTTCCGGCTGCCGGCCGAACCGCGCACCCCGGAGAAGCAGGGCTTCCCGCTCACCATGGTCATCCTCCCGGTGATCATGGGCGGCGCGATGTTCTGGATCACGGGTCAGGCCTACACGCTCATCATCGTCGCGCTGTCCCCGGCGATGGCGATCTCCAACTGGGTCACGTCGCGCAAGCAGCGCCGTGGCCAGCACGTCGACGCGGTCAAGACCTTCACCGAGCGCACGGCGCGCGTCGAGGCCGACGCGTACGCGGCGCTGACGAGCGAGAGCGCCGCGCGCCGCCGTGACCTGCCCGACCCCGCGACCGTGCTGCTGTTCGCCACCGGCCCGCGATCGAGGCTGTGGGAGCGTCGCCGCACCGACCCGGACTGGATGCTCGCACGCGTCGGCACCGCCGACGTCCCGAGCGAGGTCTCGCTGCGTGACCCGGCGCGCGAGGACCACGAGCGCGAGCAGCACTGGACGGCTGCAGACGTGCCCGTCGCCGTGCCCTTGGCCCGCGTCGGCGTGACCGGCGTGGCCGGCACCGACCAGGACCGCCGCCGCCTGGCCGGCTGGATGGTCGCGCAGGTCGCGGCGGCCCACTCACCGGCCGACGTGTCGGTGGTGCTGCTGGCCGAGCCCGGGGCGGACGCGGACTGGCGGTGGGTCCGGTGGCTGCCGCACCTGCGCCGCGACGCCGGACCGCTGGTGTCGGTCGGCAACGACGACGAGACGACGGCGCGGAGGGTCGCCGAGCTCCTGGACCTGGTCGAGCGCCGGAAGGCCGCCTCGCGCGACGACAAGGGCTTCTCGGGCGTCGCGGCTGTGCTGCCGCCTCCTGTGCTGGTGGTCCTCGACGGTGCGCGTCGCATCCGCCTGTTGCCCGGTCTGGTCACGTTGCTGCGCGACGGGCCGGCGGTCGGCGTGCTGTTCCTGTGCCTCGACGAGCAGGAGCGCCAGCTGCCCGAGGAGTGCCGGGCCGTGGTCCGGCTCGAGGACGGCACGGCCTTGGTGACCGTTGCGGGCCAGGACGCGATCGAGGGCGTGCGTGCGGACCTGGTCGAGCCTGCGTGGCTGGAACGCCTCTCCCGCGCACTGTCGCCCATCCGGGACATCAGCACGGAGGACCTCGCCTCCACGCTCCCGTCGTCGTCGCGCCTGCTCGACGTCCTGCACCTGGACCCGCCACGCGCGTCCGACGTCGCGGCCGGTTGGGCGTCCGGCGGCCGCACGACGCAAGCCGTCATCGGTGAGACGGGCGACGGCTTGTTCACGGTCGACATCCGCGCGGACGGCCCGCACGGTCTGGTCGCCGGCACCACCGGTTCCGGCAAGTCGGAGCTCCTGCAGACCCTCATCGCCTCGCTCGCGGTCGGCAACCGGCCCGACGAGATGACGTTCGTGCTCGTCGACTACAAGGGCGGCGCCGCGTTCAAGGACTGCAACAACCTCCCGCACACCGTCGGCATGGTGACCGACCTCGACACGCACCTGACGACGCGTGCGCTGGAGAGCCTGGCGGCCGAGCTGCGCCGCCGCGAGCACCAGCTGGCCACCCTGGGCGCCAAGGACATCGAGGACTACCTCGCGGCGCGTGGACCGCACGACGACCCGATGCCTCGGCTGCTCATCGTCATCGACGAGTTCGCGGCGCTCGTCGCCGAGCTGCCCGACTTCGTCACCGGCCTGGTCGACATCGCCCGACGGGGCCGCTCGCTCGGTGTCCATCTCCTGCTCGCGACGCAGCGTCCGGCCGGTGTCGTCAGCGCGGAGATCAAGTCCAACACCAACCTGCGCATCGCCCTGCGCGTGACCGACCGCAACGACAGCCAGGACGTCATCGAGGGACCCGAGTCGGCGGAGATCGCGCAGAACCTGCCCGGCCGCGCCTACGCGCGGCTCGGCCACTCGAGCCTCGTCGCGTTCCAGTCCTCGCGCGTGGGAGGGCGCCCGACGAGCTCGTCGGGCGGGGGAGCGGTCGAGGTCGCGCTGCTCGGGTGGGCCGCACTGGGCCGGCCCGTCCCCACGCAGCGCTCGTCCCAGGAGGACGACGTCGACACGCCGACCGACCTCGCCTCGCTCGTCGCCGCGGTCCGCGAGGCGGCCCGGACGTCGGGCGTGGCAGCGCCGCCGCCGCCGTGGCTCCCGGCTCTGCCGGAGGTCGTCACGCTCGACGAGCTCGCCGACGCCGCGAGCCGCGATCTGCCGTCCTCGCCGTTCGTGCTGCCGTACGGCCTGGTCGACCTGCCCTCGCAGCAGCGCCGCGACGTGGCGTCGCACGACGTCGAGCACGCCGGCCACCTGGCCGTCGTCGGCGCGTCGCGCTCGGGGCGGTCCACGGTGCTGCGCACGCTCGCCGCGGCCGTCGGGCAGCGCGTGTCGCCGCGCGACGTCCACCTGTACGGCGTCGACTGCGGCAACAACGCGCTGCTGCCGCTCGTCGGCCTCCCGCACACGGGCGCCGTCGTCTCGCGTGACCAGCCCGAGCGGCTCGCACGCCTGACCAGGCGCCTGCGCGCGGAGATCTCGCGGCGCCAGCGGCTGCTGGCCGAGCAGTCGTTCGCCGACGTCTCGGAACAGCGTGCGGGGGTGGCGCCCGACGAGCGGCTGCCCTTCATCCTGGTGCTGCTCGACCGCTGGGAGGGTTTCATCCAGGCGTTCGAGGACTACGACCAGGGCGTGCTGGTCGACCTGTGGACCCAGATCCTGCAGGAGGGCCCGGGTGCGGGGGTCAAGGTGGTGCTCAGCGGCGACCGCAGCCTGCTGACCGGCCGCATCTCCACCCTCACCGAGGACCGCATCATGCTGCGCATGCCCGAGCCGGGCGACTACGCCTCGGTCGGCATGAGCCCGCGCGAGGTCCCCGGCGACATGGGCGACGGGCGGGCGTTCCGTTCCCAGGGCTCCCAGGAGCTGCAGGTCGCGTTGCTCGACCAGGAGGTCGGCGGGGCCGAGCAGGTGGCGGCGCTGCAGCGCATCGCCCGCGATGCGACCGACCGGGCCGCGACCTCGGGTGTCCCCGAGCAGCAGATCCCCTTCCGGGTCGACGACCTGCCGGCGAAGATCGACCTCGCGCAGGCGGTCGCGCTCGGGACGCGGCCGCTTCCGCGCACCGCCGTCCCGGCCGGTGTCGGCGGCGACAGCCTGACGCTGTTCGGGTTCGAGGCCGAGGAGCACGGACCGGGTCTGCTGGTCGCCGGTCCGCGCCGCAGCGGCCGCAGCACCACGCTCATGACCATGGCCGTCTCCGCGTTGGAGCGCGGCTGGGCCGTCGGCGTCGTGACGCCGCGGCGCAGCGTGCTGCGCGACCTGGCCGGCACACCAGGCCTCGTCGGCGCGCTCACGCTCGAGTCCGATCGCGACGACGTCCGCGAGGTCCTCGCCGAGCTCGTCCCGTCCGAGGAGCGCCCGACCCTGCTGCTCGTCGACGACCTCGAGCTGCTCGGCACGGACGGCGTGCTGGCCGACGCGATCGTCGACTACGTCGGTGAGCTGCGCGACCGGCCCGGCATGGTCGTCGGCGCAGGCACCACGGACGAGCTCTCCGGTTCCTACCGCGGACCCGCGCCCACGCTGAAGAAGTCCCGCAGCGGCCTGCTCCTGTGCCCCGCCTCGCCCAACGACGGGGACGTCTTCGGGCTTCGGCTGCCGAGGTCGGTCATCGGGTCGGCCGTCCCGGGGCGCGGCATCATGTCGTGGGGGGGCCAGTGGCAGAGCGTGCAGGTGCCGGTGCCGTGAGATGCGTGCGCAGGACGGACGGACGACGACACGAGGAGCGAGAGCAGTGACGGACGACGACAAGGTCACGAACGAGTACCGCAGTGCGCTCGGCGCCGCGACACCCGGTGCGCGCACGCAGGCGTCGAACGCGCGGTCCGCATTCTCGAGCGTGATGGCGGCCCTGAACGACAAGGCATGGGTCAGCACGACGGCCGACACGTTCTCGAGCACGTGCACGAGCAAGCAGAGCGCGGCGGGAGACGCGGCCGACGACTGCGTCGAGGAGATGACCTCGCGGCACGGCCGTGAGCCGCTCAAGGTCGACAAGACCGACTACCGCGCCAACTGGTACTGAGAGGCGGCGACCATGGCGAAGGCCACCATCGACGTCCAGGGCATGTCCCGGATCGTGACAGGCATCCAGAACGGGATCGACACGCTCGACTCCGCGCGTTCCTCGTTGCGGACGACGTTGTCCCACTACTACCTCGACACGTCGCGCACCGCCGCGCTCCAGGGACCGGCGGACTGGGCACGTGACGAGCTGCCGTCGCTGCGCAGGCGGTTGGCGCTCGCACAGGCGCTCGAGGGGTCGAACCCGTCCTGGTCGAAGGGCACCGTCCAGCTCGACGACGTCACGGACATCACGTCGATGGACCCGGACAAGGCGCAGCAGGCGGGGCGCGAGGCCGCCGAGGCGCTCAAGAACGGCGGCAAGCCTGACGACGACCTCATCGACCAGATCGTCGACCTGCAGAACGACCCGTACTTCGCTGCGGGCTTCGCCCAGGCGCTGGACGCCGACGAGCTCGCCGACGTCGTCGTCAAGCTGTCGTACAACCGCACGCAGCAGAACGGCAGCCAGACGCAGGAGCAGCTGGACGAGGCGAACGCCTGGTACGGCAGGCTCTTGAACGGGATGTCGACCACGATGGCGACAGCCACCCGCAACACGGGCGACCTCGCCCTGCCGTCGGACTACGCCCAGAGCTGGCTCGACACGATCGAGGCGGAGGTGCCGACATCGCCCTACTACGACGGCGGTGACGGTCGGCAGGACCGGGCGAACGCCCTGGCGGTGCTGCTGAACAGCGGCAGGTACGGCGACTCCTTCCTGAGCACGATCGCCAGCGGCGTCTACGACTACGAGCGTGAGGTCGGTGACGAACGAGGGAGCGTCTGGGCTCCCAAGGGGTCGGACCTGTCGAGCGAGTACGGGGTCTACGACGCGGAGGGCAGGCGGTTCCGCGACCCGATGACCGGCGTGATGAACGCCCTCGGGAACAACCCGCAGGTGGCGCAGACGTTCTTCTCGGGCGGTGACCAGCGTGATGTCGAGATCGACGGCAAGGACGTGACCGTCGACGAACGTCTCGCCTACCTCGTGCTGGACCGTCGCTGGGACATCGACCCGACGAACGGTGGAGCCCTCGGCTCGGCGCTCGAGGCCGCGACCACGAAGCTTCGTGACAGCGGGTACTCCGGGCGCGTCTCGGCGGAGATCGCGTCGCAGACCTTCGCCCTCATCGGCGACAAGACCGGCGACGGTCAGTCGGACGGGTTCCTGTTCTTCGGTCAGCACGAGGGCTGGAAGATGTGGGACGGACTGCGCCCGCACGTCTCGCAGATGCTCGCGTCGTACAGTGCCGATGCGTACCGCGTGATCGTGCAGGACCAGGACGACTTCGCCGACGGCTGGTCGCGCGACGGCAGCGGTGAGCTGTTCGACGACGACATGCCCTACGGGGCGGTCATGGACAAGGACCTGCTCGCGCGCCTCGTCGGGACCCTGGGGGAGAACCAGGACGACGTCACGCCGTTCCTCACGGGGCTGTTCCAGGCGCAGAACCTCGCCGCCCACCACGGACTCACGAACGCGCTGACCAACCAGCCCAACGCCGCCGCGATCCTCATCACCGGAGGCGTGACCGACGACTCGAACCCGGCGTTCACGAACGGCGCGCTCGTCACGAGCTGGGCCCTCGACCAGGCGTTCAAGGGTGACAAGTCCGACGAGGAGTTCCAGAAGAAGCGCGCCGAGGCCATCGCGGACGCACTGAGCATCGCCTCGGCGATCCCGTACATCCCCGAGATCAAGCCGAAGTGGCTGAAGTTCGCCGTGGACCAGGGCAAGGACGCGACGATCGACGGCATCAAGGACAGCGTCTCCGAGGACTCGGGAGCCACATACACCGATCTCAGCAACAAGTTCGAGCAGCAGCTCGTCGACGCGACGATGAACCAGCTCCTGCAGAGCGGCTACTTCTCCGACGAGGCCGTCCAAGGGGCGGCGGACCGGGACGTGAACTTCCGCCCGCCGCCCGCGGACGCGATCGACCCGGGGCCGCCGCCGAGCTTCAAGACCTCGTCGTCCGCCTACCACGACTGGTACGACCGGTCGGCGATGAAGACGATCGTGCAGGACACCGTGGTGAACACGTACCGCGCGCGGTGGGGACTGCCGCAGTGAGCGGGCGCAGGGTGCGCGCGCTCGTCGCCGCACTGGTGGCGGCGACGTTGCTCGCCGCAGGTTGCACGTCCACGACCAAGGAGGAGCCCATGCCCACCGCGATCCCGACCACCCCCGCAACAGGTGCCGAGCTCGTCTGCGGGATGGCCCGCACGGACGTCGAGACCGCGATGGGCCTCGATGTCGGTCGGGTCGAGGGCGACTTGGGCAAAGAGTCCGCCGACGGCACCCGCACCTGCGAGGTGTGGCCGACCGACACGAAGCTCGTGGACGGCGCGATGCTCTTCGTCACGCTGCTGCCGGCCTCCTCCGACAAGGGCAAGGAGTACCGCTCCGAGCTCGACGGCACGGCAACGGGGGTGATACCGCCCGACGTCCGTTACGAGGGTCTCGACGGCGGCGGCTGGTCGGGGGCGGTGGGTGCGAGCTCGGTCGTGTTCTTCGGCGACCAGGTCGTCGCCCTGACCAGCACCTGGAAGGGCGAGGGGCGCGATGCTCTGGCCGATCTCCCCGCCCTCTCGGAGCAGGTGGCTGCGTCGGAAGGCCTCGCGGGATGAGTCGTCCGGTGACGGGTCCCCGACCCGTGCTCGTTGCGGCGGTGGCCGTCGCGCTGCTCGGCGCATGCTCGGCGGGGGCCGACGAGCCCGCCCCCGCCGCGACGGCGCACCCGGCGTCGTCGGTCTCCGCCCCGCCGGCGCCCGCGAGCCAGGCACCCACGCCGAGCGCCGGCACACCGTCCGCCGCCACGCCCACGAAGGACGCCGCCGGCGTGGTCGACCGGTCGGACGGCGCGCTCGGCATCCGATTCGCCGACATCCCCGACGTGACGGGGCAGGAGGCCGACGCCGTCGACGTGCTGCAGCAGTTCGAGGTCGAGTTCTGGCGCTCGCTCGTCGACGCGAAGGTGTCCTCGAAGGTCGCCGACCTCGCGACGCCGTCCGTCGAGAAGCTCGTCGGTTTCAACGTCGACTCGAACAAGAAGAACGGGTGGACCGTCTCGGGCGAGGAGACGGACACGTTCACGAAGACCCGCGAGGGCAAGAACCTCGTCGTGGTCGACCTGTGCGTGGACAGCACGAAGACGACGTACACGAAGGACGGCGCGACGCAGAGCGGCACGGACGTGGGGCAACCGACATTCAGCGTGCGCGCGGAGGTCGGCCTCGTCGACGGCTCGACGTGGCGCGTCCAGAGCTACCGGACGGGGGACGCGTGCTGACCCGGCGTGCTGTCGGCGCCCTGCTCACGGCTGCCGTGGTTGCTCTGGCAGGCGTGCCGGTGGTGCTCGCCCCCGCAGCGACGGCGGGGGAGGGTCCGTGCCGCGCCTGCCAGGACTCGGGCTCGTCGGCCTCGTCCGGCGGGGGCACCATCTCCGTGACGGTGCGGGGCAGCGGCGTCCTCCCCGGCGGAGGCGCGGTGGACCTCGACACCACGAACGTCGCCATGCACCCGCTGTGCTGGTACACGTCCTTCGCCACGGGCAAGGAGTACGCCGAGTTCGTCGAGAGCGGGAGGGCTGCCGAGCTCGACCACCACTCGCCCGACGGGTACACGCCTGTCGAGGGCTGGGAGGAGCACAAGGACGACGACAAGGGTCACTGGTACGGCGGCGAGTGCTCGAGCGCCTACTGGGAGGGCGACGACCTCGACGGCTTCTTCGCCGCGTCGGATGCCTGGTTCGCCGACCACGACACGGTGTGGGTCGACGCCGGCGACGCGCCACCGGACCCGTTGGTCACTCCCGAGATGCTGGCGGAGGTCGCCTTCTCGGCGATGAAGATCCCGCACGGGACGATCCACTGGAACCCGACCAGGAAGGGCGACGACGCCACCCTGGTCGGCCTCGACACCTGGGTGTGGCTCGAGGGCGCCCCGACCGCGGTCGACGTGACGGCGTCGGTGTACGGCGGTGCGATCTGGGCCCGCGTCGACTCGACGATGACCGGGATGGACGTCTCCGGCGAGGGCGCGACGTCGGTCCGGTGCCCCGACGGCGGCACGGCGTGGGCCGCCGGCGCGACATCGGACTGCACCATCGAGTTCGAGCGCTCGAGCGCGAACCAGCCGTCGCAGACCTCGACGATCACGGCGCGCTCGGTCTGGGAGTCGTCCTGGGTGTCGAGTGCGGGTGGTCCGGCGACTCCGCTCGACGCCCAGACGGTGACGGAGACGGCCGAGGTGCCGGTCGCGGAGATCCAGTCGGTCGTCTCCGGGTCCTGACGGTGACCACGTGGTGCGGCGATCGTGAAGCAGTGGTGACGGTTGCTGCGAGCACGTGCCGGCGACGACGGACGTCCGCGGGCTTCGCCTAGGCTGCTGGACATGCCCGCCCGCTCCGCGCTCACGCGTCTTTCGTCCGTCGGCGCACTGGTCGTCGTCGCACTTGCCGCGTGCAGCCAGGAGGCGGCACCGCAGGCGCCCGCGCCCACCACGTCCGCCCCCACGGCCTCACCGACCGCGACGGGTGCGGCCGACGAGACCGCCGTCCGCGACGTCGTCGCGAAGTACGTCGACGCGATGGTGACGATGGAGAACTCGGCCCAGGTCGACCCCGCGCCGATGCACGGCATCGCGACGGACACGGTCGCCAACGCCGAGGCGAAGCGGGTCAAGGATCTCGTGGACCAGGGCATCCACCGCGAGGGTCGGCCCACGTTGGGCGAGGCGACGGTCACGGTCGACGGCGACTCGGCGCGCTACGAGGTGTGCATGGACCAGGACGACTGGGTCGGTGTGCTGGGCGACCAGAAGGCCGGCAGCGACTACGGTCCGCTCCCGACCGGCTGGACGCTGACGCGCACCGACGGCGACTGGCTGGTCAGCGCCACGATCCCGCAGGAGCAGGTGCGCGTCACGTGCTGATGGTCCGTCGCGCCCTGGCCGTGCTCGGGGCTGTCGTCCTGGGTGCTGCCCTCGTGCTGCCCGCGTCGACGGCCGTCGCGGCCGACGACTGCACGCTCGTCGAAGCGGGCATCGTCGACGGCGTGATGACCTACCAGACCGTCTGCCCGGGGGACGAGCAGACGGGCGACGGCAACGACGGCGGCGGCTCGGGTGGTGGGAAGCCGACGTGCGACACGAGCACGGTCGACAACGTGGGTGACTACGTGTTCTGCGTGGGGACCACCGCATGCGCCGTGAACAACCCGTCGCACATCGACGAGGCCGAGTGGCCCACGGAGGGCCGACCCGGGCCAGACTACATCTACACGTTCAAGTGGTGCACGACGGCGGCCGGAGACACGGACTACGGCTGGAGCTGGTACCTGCCCGAGGACGACGGGCCGTCGTTGGAGGAGCTCGCCCGGCAGGCTTTCGGTCAGCTCGCGGCGCCGGGGTTCTCCCTCGGCTTCAACCCGCCCGGGCGTACGATCGTCGGCTACGACACGTGGCTGTGGGCGCAGACCGGGCAGGCCGGCGCACTGCGCGGGACCTCGGCGCAAGGCGTCGTCGCGGTGGCCGAGCCCGCGCACATGGACGTCGACCCGGGCGACGGCACCGGGACGCGCGCCTGCCCGTGGTCGACGAGCGAGTCCGCGGACTGCTCCGTCACCTACCTCCGGTCGTCGGCAGGGCAGCCGTCGCACGGCTCGGGCGACCCCGCCTACCAGGCGCGGGCTCGGCTCGTCTACGACGTGCACTTCGAGCAGAACGGCACGCGCCTCGACCTCGACGGTCTCCCGACGACGTTCACGAGCCCCTGGTCGAGCGTCGCGATCCCGGTCGCCGAGGTGCAGTCGGTGGTGTCGCCCTGAGCCGGTTCGTGGTGGCCGTGCGCGCCGGCGGCGCGGGTCTGCTGGCCGCCGCGCCCGTGTCGTCGTGCACGTCCGGCTCCCCGGACGACCCGCTGCCGACCACGGCGAGCGGCGACGACGTCGTCTGCGGCATCGCGACGAAGGACGTCGAGACCGCGACGGGGCTCGAGGTCGGACGCGTCGTCGGCGACCTGAGCGACATGGTCGACGACGACGGGACGCGCGTGTGCGAGGTGTGGCCCGTCGACCAGGACGTGGTGGACGGTGCGATCGTCGTCGTCCGGATGGTGCCGACGACGTCGGCAGCGGGCGCCGCGCTGCGGGAGCAGGTCGACGCGGCCGGCCCGAGCACCGACCCGCCCGAAGAGGTGTTCGACGGGATCGAGGCCGCCGGCTGGCTCGGCACGGGTGCCGAGGCCGACACCGGCGGTGGCACGGTGGTGCTCGTCTCCGGCCAGACGGCGATCAAGGTCACGACGGCGTCCAGCTCCGCCGGACGGGACGCGCTGGACGATGCGCTCGCGCTGGCTCAGCAGGTGGCGAGCGCGCCGATGGACTCCTGATCGCTGGTCGTTGACTTCGGTTCGAACATGTGTTCGTATCGTCGGGTGCGATGGGACACGCAGAAGAACGACGACGCGGCGACGCTGCCCGGCCTCGGCATGCGCGGTCTCGTCCGCAGCGTCCGCACCCCCGAGTTCGCCGGGATCACGTTCCACGAGGTGATCGCCCGCAGCGCGCTGAACAAGGTGCCCGCCGCCTCGGCGATGCCCTTCCGCTGGACCGTGAACCCCTTCCGGGGCTGTACGCACGCGTGCGTCTACTGCTTCGCGCGGCCTACCCACGAGTACCTCGATCTCGACGCGGGGCGGGACTTCGAGACCCAGGTCGTCGTCAAGACCAACGTCGTCGACGTGCTGCGGGCTGAGCTCGCTCGGCCGTCGTGGGACCGCGAGACCGTCGCACTGGGCACCAACACCGACCCGTACCAGCGGGCCGAGGGGCGGTACGCGTTCATGCCCGGGATCATCCGGTCGCTGATCGAGGCACGCACACCCCTGTCGATCCTCACCAAGGGCACCCTGCTGCGCCGCGACCTCGCGCTGCTGGCCGAGGCCGCGGAGCACGTCCCGGTGGGCATCGGCGTCTCGGTCGCCGTCGGCGACGAGGGGCTTCAGCAGGCCCTCGAACCGGGAACGCCGACCCCGCGCGCGCGATTGGACCTCATCCGGGCCGTGCGCGAGGCGGGTCTGCCCTGCGGCGTCATGGTGGCGCCGGTGCTGCCGTGGCTCACCGACGGTCTCGAGGAGCTGGACGCCCTGCTCGCACAGCTCGCCGAGGTCGGCGCGACGGGCGTGACCGTCCTGCCGCTGCACCTGCGCGGTCCCGTCAAACCGCTGTTCCTGGAGTGGCTCGCGACGAATCGGCCCGAGCTGGTCGCCCGCTACCGGTCGCTGTACGGCGAGGGCGCCTACGCGCCTCGGGAGTACGTGCGCTGGCTCGACGAGCGCGTCCGGCCGCTCGTCCGCAAGCACCGGCTGGGACGGGGCGGCGGCCACCGGTTCACGTCGCCCCGCCCCGACGAGGAGGGGACGCACCCGCGGGGGAGCATGCCCCGCACGAGCGCCCCGCCAACGGAAGGGCGTCCGCCCACCGCACCGCCGGTCCTGCAACCCGCACTGTTCTGAGCCCTTGCCAGAGTCCACGGCGGGGACAACAGGCACGGGCCTGCGGGTGCGGCCGCAGCGCGACGCTCCTACGGTGACGGCATGGCGACCGGCGAGGACTCGACGACGTGGCGGTTCGACGGTCACATCGCCGGCGTCGGGACCGCACAGGGCACCCGCCTGGTGGTCGGCCGGTGGCGGACGAGCCCGTGGGGAGCGTTCAGCGACGTGATGGTCGAGCAGCCCGACGGGACCCGCCTGCTCCTCGCGCCCGACCAGCACGTCGCCGACGAGGTAGCGGCCACGTACGTGTTCGACGCGGTGCACGTGGTGCCGGTCGTGGTCGGCGTGGACCGGTCGACCCGCACGTGGCGTGTCCTGGCGGGCCCGCTGGAGGCGACGCTCCGCATCGGGACGCGTACGGCGGTCGGGCGTGCGTTGCGCGTGGTCCCGGGCGCGCTGGCCACCCGCCCGGCGACGGCCGCCGCGCTGGACCCGGTGGCGCGGGTCGTGGTGCCCGGTGTGCGTACGGTGGGATCGGCGTCGGGCGGACGCACCGAGTGGTACGCGGCGCAGGACCAGCACGCCGTCACGGCCGTCGAGGCGCGCTGGGGTGACGACGACCTGGGCGGCCTGCGCGACGTCGCGCCGCCCACCCGGTTCGGCTTCTCCTCGACCCCTCGTCGCCCCACCGTCACCCGGATCACGACCACCGTCACGACGGGCGGCACCCCGACAACCCCCGTGCGCCCGGGGCACTAGGATCGACGGGCGCCCCGGCGCAACCACCCGACCCCGGATCGAAGGACGCACTGTGCTCCGCACCCACACCGCCGGCTCGCTGCGAGCCGAGGACATCGGCTCCACCGTCACCCTCACGGGCTGGGTGGATCGCCGTCGGGATCACGGTGGCGTGGCGTTCGTCGACCTGCGTGACGCGTCGGGCATCGCCCAGGTCGTCGTCCGCGACGAGGCCGTCGCGCACGGGCTGCGCGCCGAGTACGTGCTGCAGGTGACGGGCGAGGTCGGTCGTCGGCCCGAGGGCAACGAGAACGCGAACCTCGCCACCGGTGAGGTGGAGGTCGTCGCGACCGACGTCGTCGTGCTCAACGAGGCCGCGCCGCTGCCGTTCCAGGTGTCGAGCTCGCTCGACGAGCCGGTCGGCGAGGAGGCGCGACTCAAGCACCGTTACCTCGACCTTCGTCGGCCCGCGCCCGCCCGCGCCCTGCGCCTGCGCGCCAAGGCCAACGCCGCCGCCCGCGCCGTGCTGGACGCCCAGGACTTCGTCGAGATCGAGACGCCCACGCTGACGCGCAGCACCCCCGAGGGCGCCCGCGACTTCCTGGTGCCCGCGCGCCTGGCGCCCGGCTCCTGGTACGCGCTGCCCCAGTCACCGCAGCTCTTCAAGCAGCTGCTCATGGTGGCCGGCATGGAGCGCTACTACCAGATCGCACGCTGCTACCGCGACGAGGACTTCCGCGCCGACCGTCAGCCGGAGTTCACGCAGCTGGACGTCGAGATGAGCTTCGTCGAGCAGGACGACGTGATCGCGCTCGGCGAGCAGATCCTCGTCGCGCTGTGGACGCTGATCGACGTCGAGATCCCGACGCCCATCCGCCGCATGACGTTCCACGAGGCGATGGCCAAGTACGGCTCCGACAAGCCCGACCTGCGCTTCGGCCTGGAGCTCGTCGAGCTGACCGACTACTTCAAGGACACGACGTTCCGCGTGTTCCAGGCGCCGTACGTCGGCGCGGTCGTCCAGCCGGGCGGTGCCTCGACGCCGCGGCGCGGGTTCGACGCGTGGCAGGAGTGGGCCAAGCAGCGCGGAGCCAAGGGCCTCGCGTACGTGACGGTCGGCGAGGACGGCGAGCTGGGCGGTCCGGTCGCCAAGAACATCACGGACGACGAGCGCGCGGGGCTGGTCGCGGCCGTCGGCGCGAACCCGGGCGACGCGATCTTCTTCGCCGCCGGTTCGGTGTCCGACGCGCGCGGCCTGCTGGGCGCCGCACGCCTCGAGATCGGTCGCCGCGGCGGCCTGATCGACGAGAGCGAGTGGTCGTTCGTGTGGGTCGTCGACGCACCGCTGTTCAAGCCCACGGGCGAGGACGACGACGTGGCCGTCGGGGCCGGCGCGTGGACGGCCGTGCACCACGCCTTCACGTCGCCAACGCCCGAGTGGATCGACACGTTCGAGCAGGACCCGGGCGAGGCGCTGGCCTACGCCTACGACATCGTCTGCAACGGCAACGAGATCGGGGGCGGGTCCATCCGTATCCACCGCCGGGACGTGCAGGAGCGCGTGTTCGAGATCATGGGCATCGGCCCGGAGGCTGCCCAGGAGAAGTTCGGCTTCCTGCTCGACGCGTTCCAGTTCGGCGCGCCTCCGCACGGCGGCATCGCGTTCGGCTGGGACCGCATCGTCGCGCTGCTCACCGGTGCGGAGTCGATCCGCGACGTCATCGCGTTCCCGAAGTCGGGCGGCGGCTACGACCCGCTGACCCAGGCCCCGGCGCCCATCACGCCGGAGCAGCGCCGCGAGGCCGGCGTCGACTTCAAGCCGAAGGCCGCCACGCTGCAGCCATGAACCCGTCGGTCGGGCCTGGATCAGTCGGTTGCACCCGACTGATCCAGGCGCGAGCCGGCTGAGTCATCGACGTGCTGCGGTCATCGACCCGCCGCGCGGCACGGGCGGGGTCAGGACCAGGTGGCGACCCGGTCTGCCCGGCGCGCCCACCGCCACAGCGGCGGCAGGAACGCCAGCCAGGACATCGGGTCGTCGACGTTGAGCAGCGCCCAGACCCATGCGTCGCGCCCGGTGAAGACGAGCAGCGCGAGGACGACGAACGCGATGGCCAGGACGCCTCCGACCGCGGGCCCGAACGCCGCCACGAGGCTCACCACGACCCAGAGGCACGCCCCGGCCGTGACGCCCGTGAGCAGGCATGCGATGAACGTGCGGACCGGGCGCGAGAGCATGCACCGGTTCTAGCAGTGCGCCGAAGGCCGCAGCGCCTGCCGACCGGGTGACGCCAGAGCGCATTCGCCGAGCTCAGTGTGTGATCGCTGCGCGCTCGTAGACGCGCGTCATCCACCGCGGCGCCCACCAGTTCAGGTGACCCAGGACGGTCATGGTGGCGGGCACCAGCAGGAGCCGGACGACGGTCGCGTCGATGAGCACCGCGACGGCCAGCGCGAAGCCGACCTCCTTGATGACCAGCAGCTGGCCCGCCATGAAGCCCGCGAACACGACGATGATGATCGCGGCGGCGGACGTGATGATGCGTCCGGAGCGCTGCAGGCCCAGCCGCACGGCCTCCCGGTCGTCGAGGCCCGCGTCGTGCAGCTCCTTGATCCGCGAGAGCAGGAACACCTCGTAGTCCATCGCGAGCCCGAAGGCGAAGGCGACCACGAGCGCCACGACGTACGTCTCGATGCCGCCGGTAGGTTCGAAGCCGAGCAGGCCGGAGAGGTGGCCGTCCTGGAACGTCCACACGAGCACGCCGAGCGAGGCGGCCAGCGAGAGCACGTTGGTGACGAGCGCCTTGACGGGTAGCACGACGGAACCGGTCATGAGGAACAGGAGCACGAACGTCGCCAGCACGACGATGAGCGCGGCCCACGGCGCCCCGGCCTTGAGCGCGTCGACGAAGTCGATCTGCGCGGCGGCCTGCCCGGTGACCCACGTCGGGAAGCCGGGGTCCAGGTCGCGGATCTCGTGCACGACGGCGCGCGCGGTAGCGTCACCCGCGTCGGTGGTGTCGGGTCGCACGCCGATCGCGACGTAGGAGCCGACCGCGGTGGGCGCATCGACCGAGGCGACGTCGTTGAGCGCGCCGATCTCCTGCGACCAGGTCGTCGCGTCCTCGAGGGTCGTCTGGGCGACGACGGTGATGCCCGGCGACGTGGACGCCGGGTACTGGGCGGCCAGGGTGTCGACGAACTCGCGCTGGGTGCTGCCGGCCGGCAGCAGCTGCGTCGTGGAGTTGCGCAGCTCGATGTGCCCCAGGGGGAGTGCGAGCACCCCGAGCAGGACGACGCAGCCGCCCATGACCCACCACGGGTGGCGCTGGACGCGCCCGGCGAGGCGCGAGAACACGCCCTCGTCGGTCTCGACGTCGGCGGTCCGCCCGAGCACGCCGTGCAGGAAGGGGACGCGCGAGAGGAGCCCGGGGCGCGCCAGGCGTCGCCCGGTCATCGTCAGCAGCGCGGGGACCAGGGTGAGGGCGGTCGCGACCGCGACGACGATCACGGCGACCCCTGCCGCGCCCACGGCCCGCAGGATCGTCGGGCTGAAGACCAGCAGGCTGGCGATCGAGATGGCGACGGTGACCGCGGAGAACGCCACGGTGCGGCCAGCCGTCGCCATGGTCCGTTCGACGGCCGTCACGACGGGCCCGTCCCCGCGACGACGACGGGCCGCGCGGCCCTCGTCCTCGCCCAGCAACCGGGCCAGCTCCTCGCGGAAGCGCGACACGATGAGCAGCCCGTAGTCGATCGACAGGCCGAGACCGAGCACGGTCACGACGTTGACGACCGACGAGTCGAGCTCCAGGACGTACGAGAGGCCGAGGAGCGCCGCGAGGCCACCGGCGATCGACGCGATCGCACCCGCCATCGGCATGGACGCCGCCAGGAACCCACCGAACACCAGGACCATGACCAGGAGCGCGATGGGCAGCGCGATCGCCTCGCCCGTGCGCAGGTCCCGCTCGACCTGGTCCGTGATCGCCGAGAAGATCAGGGTGGTCCCGCCCACGACGCCCGTCGCGTCCGGGGCGACGTCCTGCAGGTCGGCCGGCACCTCGTCGAGCCGTGCCTGCACCTGTCCCAGCGCGCGGTCCTGGGCGGACTCGCTCAGCCCGGGCTCGAGCTCGACCACCATGAGGAACCCGTCGCCGTCCTTCGCGAGCAGCGGTGCCGCGGCCGGGTCCTGCACGCCTTCCGGCAGGGCGAACGGGTCGACGACCGAGGCGACGCCGTCGATCGCGGCGAGGTCGGCGCGGGCGGGGTCGAGGGCGTCGTCGATGCCCTTGGCCTGCGGGTCGACGTCGGACACGATGAGCGTCAGCGACGCTCCCGCCTCGTCGGCCTGGGCGAGGATCGCGCGGCCCTGCGAGCTCTCCGAGCTCGGCGCCACCGGCTCGCTGGCGCTCAGCCGGTCGAACAGGCCCTGCCCACCCACGCCGACGACGGCCACCGCGTACCCCACCACCGCCAGCACCAGCCAGACGATGACGGTGAGACGGGCGTGGTGGGCGACGGTGCGGCCGAGACGTGCGAACACGTCGGACATCGTCGCAGGTGAACCGTGTCCGGCGCACACCGCCGCGCGTGGGTGTGGGCGGGCGGACGTACCCTGCACGCCATGGACCTGTTCGACGCGGTGACCTCGACGGCTGCCGGCGTGCCTGCGATCGGTGCGGGTGCGCCGCTGGCGGTGCGCATGCGACCGCGGTCGATCGACGAGGTCGCCGGGCAGGGTCACCTGCTCGCACCGGGGTCTCCGCTGCGACGCTTGGTCGAGCCCGCGGGCGACGGGCAGCGCCGCGCGGCGCCGTCGTCGGTGATCCTGTGGGGCCCTCCGGGCACGGGCAAGACGACGCTCGCGTACCTCATCGCCTCGGCCTCCGAGCGCCGATTCGTCGAGCTGTCCGCCGTGACGGCCGGCGTCAAGGACGTGCGTGCGGTGATCGACGACGCGCGTCGCGCGCTGGCCACCGACGGCGCCGAGACGGTCCTCTTCATCGACGAGGTCCACCGGTTCACCAAGTCGCAGCAGGACGCGCTGCTGCCGAGCGTGGAGAACCGGTGGGTGACCCTGGTGGCGGCCACCACGGAGAACCCGTCGTTCTCGGTGAACTCCCCGCTGCTGTCGCGCTCGTTGCTGCTGACGCTGCAGCCGCTCTCGGAGCAGGACGTGGGGCGGCTGGTGCGACGCGCTGTCGACGACGAGCGCGGGCTCGCCGGCGCGGTGACGCTCGCCGACGACGCGCTCGAGCACCTGCTGCGTCTGGCGGGAGGCGACGCCCGCAAGGCGTTGACGATCCTCGAGGCGGCGGCGGGGGCCGCACTGACGGCGGCCGACGAGGACGGCGCCGACCCGGGCGGCACCCCGGAGGTCGATCTCGCGACCGTCGAGCGAGCGATCGACGTCGCCGCGGTGCGCTACGACCGCGACGGCGACCAGCACTACGACGTCATCAGCGCGTTCATCAAGTCGATGCGCGGCTCGGACGTCGACGCGGCCCTGCACTACCTGGCCCGCATGATCGCGGCGGGGGAGGACCCGCGGTTCATCGCACGCCGTGTCGTCATCGCCGCCGCGGAGGACGTCGGGATGGCCGACCCCAGCGCGCTGCAGACGGCCGTCGCCGCAGCCCAGGCCGTCCAGCTCATCGGCATGCCCGAGGGGCGGATCATCCTGGCCGAGGCGGTCGTCCACGTCGCCACGGCCCCCAAGTCCAACCGTTCCTACAACGGGATCAACGCCGCGCTGGCCGACGTCCGCGCGGGCCGCATCGGCTCCGTCCCGCCGCACCTGCGCGACGCCCACTACTCGGGTGCCGGCAAGCTCGGTCACGGCAAGGGGTACGTCTACGCGCACGACGAGCCCCACGCGGTCGCCGCGCAGCAGTACCTGCCCGACGACCTCGTCGGGACCCGCTACTACGAGCCCAGCGACCGGGGCTACGAACGCCAGCTCGCCGACCGGTTGGAGCGCATCCGGGGGATGCTCGGGGGCGAGTGACCGACGGATTCGGCCACAGGGCCGCCAGACGGTAGAGTGTCCGGGTCGCCCGGCGTCAGCGTGCTCGCGCACCTCGCCCGGACGACCACCTGGGGCCCTAGCCGGCACGCACCGCGCGCATCGAATGGTCGGCCCCACGCCCGCACCGGAATCGCCGGAGCCGGGTGTGACGTCATCACAACGACAGGAAGTATCACTGTGAGCAGTGTGACCCGTTCGCGCCGCCAGGTTCGCCTGAGCCGCGCCCTCGGCCTGGCCCTGACGCCCAAGGCCGTCAAGCACTTCGAGAAGCGTCCCTACCCGCCCGGTGAGCACGGCCGCGCCCGTCGTCGCACCGAGTCGGACTACGCGGTGCGTCTGCGCGAGAAGCAGCGTCTGCGCGCCCAGTACGCGCTGCGCGAGAAGCAGCTCGCCCGTGCGTACGAGGACGCCCGCAAGGCCCCGGGCCTGACCGGTGAGGCGCTCGTCGAGAACCTCGAGGTCCGCCTCGACGCCCTCGTGCTGCGCTCCGGCTTCGCCCGCACCATCCTGCAGGCGCGCCAGGCCGTGACGCACCGTCACATCCTGGTCGACGGCAAGATCGTCGACCGCCCGTCCTTCCGCGTGAAGCCGGGTCAGACGCTGCAGGTCAAGCCCAAGAGCCAGGCCACCACGCCGTTCCAGGTCGCCGCCGCCGGCGCGCACCGCGACGTGCTGCCGGCCGTCCCGGGCTACCTGGACGTGCAGCTCGAGAAGCTGTCGGCGATCCTGGTCCGCGCCCCGAAGCGCGCCGAGGTCCCCGTGACGTGCGAGGTCCAGCTGGTCGTCGAGTACTACGCCCGCTGATCCACGTCTCACCGAACGCCCCGGCCTGCCCAGGCCGGGGCGTTCGTCGTTCCTGCTCGTCCAGGATTTCGCACCTTCTGCGCGCCAGACGCGCAACTCCTTCGGAATCCTCCGCGCGGGACGTGCGGGGCCGGGTGGGGCGTCGGGCAGGTAGGGTTTCCGCGGGCCGTTCGGCTCTGTACAGGAGGTCGGAACATGGTGGGTGACATCGCGGGCATGATCGCCGCGGTCGCGTTCGTGCTGCTGGTCGGCCTGCTCGCGGTCCCGTTGCTCAAGCTGGGCAAGGTGTTCGACGAGGCGACGACGTCTGTCAAGGAGCTCACCGACCACACCGTGCCCGTGCTCGACGAGACCGCCGCGCTGGTCGCGTCGGGCAACGTCCAGCTCGAGAACATCGACACGGTGACGACGGCCGCCGCGCAGGTGTCCCAGAACGTCTCCGCGCTGACGGCCCTGTTCTCGGCGACGCTCGGCCAGCCGATGGTCCGGGTCGCGGCGTTCAGCTACGGCGTGCGGCGCGCGTTCGGCGGGTTCGCCGCGGGCGCGGCGCGCAAGGGCCGCTGATGCGTCGCCTCTTCTGGGTGGGCGTCGGCGTCGCCGTCACGGTCGTCGTCATCCGCAAGGGCCGCTCGTGGGCCGCGGAGTACCTGCCGGCCGGCACCACAGACGTCGTCGACGGCGCCACGCGCCTGACCCGCGGCTGGAACACCGCGCGCGCGGAGTTCGCCGCCGGAGTCGCCGAGCGCACCCGCGAGCTCATGCACGACCTGGTGGGCGACGCGGACGTCGACGACCTGCGGGCGTCCCGCGACGAGAACCTCGACGACCTGCGTCGGCGCTTCCGGCCCGACGCCAAGGTCCCCAAGACCCACATCCCGGCCCACTGGGCCGGACCCACCGAGGACCCGGACGACGACGGCGACGCCGCGTTCTTCTAGGCCCCGACCCCCACACTGAACGAAGGACACCATGCGTACCGCCGAGATCCGCCAGCGTTGGCTCGACTACTTCGAGGGCCAGGGCCACACCGTGGTGCCGTCGGCCCCGCTGATCTCGCCCGACCCGTCCACGCTGTTCGTGATCGCCGGCATGGTGCCGTTCATCCCGTACATGCTGGGGGAGCAGACCCCGCCGTGGAAGCGCGCCACCAGCGTGCAGAAGTGCGTGCGCACCCTCGACATCGAGGAGGTCGGCAAGACGACCCGCCACGGCACGTTCTTCCAGATGAACGGCAACTTCTCGTTCGGCGACTACTTCAAGGAAGGCGCGATCACGCACGCGTGGACCTTAATCACGCGGTCGCAGGACGAGGGCGGCTACGGGTTCGACCCCGACCGCATCTGGGTCACCGTCTACGAGGACGACGACGAGGCACGCGACCTGTGGATGCAGATCGCCGGCCTGCCGTCGGAGCGCATCCAGCGCCGCGGCAAGAAGGACAACTACTGGCACACCGGCAGCGCGGGCCCCGGCGGCCCCTGCTCGGAGATCTACTACGACCGCGGACCGGAGTTCGGGGTCGAGGGCGGCCCGGTGGCCGACGAGGACCGGTACGTCGAGATCTGGAACCTGGTCTTCATGCAGTACGCGCTGGACGACGTGCGCAGCAAGGAGAACTTCCACGTCGTCGGGCCGCTCAAGCAGCGCAACATCGACACGGGCATGGGTCTCGAGCGCGTGGCGTTCCTGCTCCAGGGCGTCAACAACATGTACGAGATCGACGAGATCTTCCCGGTGATCGAGGGGGCGCAGGCGCTGTCCGGGCGCCGGTACGGCGCGGACCACGACGACGACGTGCGCATGCGTGTCGTCGCCGACCACGTGCGCAGCGCGCTCATGCTCATGGGCGACGGCGTGACGCCGTCCAACGAGGGTCGTGGGTACGTGCTGCGCCGCCTGCTGCGTCGCTCCATCCGCGCCATGCGCCTGCTGGGCGTCGAGGACCATGCCCTGCCGACGCTGCTGCCCATCAGCCGTGACGCGATGAGCCCCTCCTACCCGGAGCTGGCGCGGGACTTCGAGCGCATCAGCCAGGTCGCCTACGCGGAGGAGGACGCGTTCCGCCGCACGCTGGTGGCGGGCACGACGATCCTCGACACGGCCGTCGCCTCGGCCAAGACGGGTTCGAAGGTTCTCTCGGGCGCCGACGCGTTCCAGCTGCACGACACCTACGGCTTCCCGATCGACCTGACCCTCGAGATGGCGGCCGAGCAGGGCGTCGACGTGGACCGCGAGGCGTTCCGCACGCTCATGCAGGCTCAGCGCGAGCGTGCCCGCGCGGACGCGATGTCGAAGCGCGCGGGCCGCGCGGACACGGGGGCGTACCAGGACCTGCACTCCGAGCTGAGCGCGGACACGGGCAAGGCCGTGCAGTTCGTCGGATACACCGACGCTCAGGCGGCCTCGAAGGTCGTCGGCCTGCTCGTCGACGGCATCCCCGCTCCTGCGGCGACCGCGCCCGCGGACGTCGAGGTCATCCTGGACGTCACGCCGTTCTACGCCGAGGGTGGTGGCCAGCAGGCCGACACCGGCACGATCGTGCTCGACAACGGTGCGCGCATCGAGGTCGACGACGTGCAGGCGCCGGTCAAGGGGCTGTCCGTGCACCACGGCCGTCTGGTCGACGGCACGGTCGCGATCGGTGACCCCGGCACGGCGTCCATCGACACCGCGCGCCGGCAGGCCATCGCGCGCTCGCACACCGCCACGCACCTGGTGCACAAGGCGCTGCACGAGTCGATCGGCGAGACCGCCACGCAGGCCGGGTCGCTCAACGCGCCGAGCCGCCTGCGGTTCGACTTCCGCTCGCCGTCGGCCACGCCGGCGGACACGGTCGCGGAGATCGAGGCGCGTGTGAACGAGCGTCTGCAGGACGACCTCGAGGTCACCGACCAGACCATGAACATCGACGAGGCGCGCGCCAAGGGTGCCATGGCGCTGTTCGGCGAGAAGTACGGCAACGAGGTGCGCGTCGTCTCGATCGGCGGCGACTGGTCGCTCGAGCTGTGCGCCGGTACGCACGTCAAGCGGTCCGGCGAGCTGGGGCTCGTGACCCTGCTGTCGGAGTCGGCCATCGGCTCGGGCGTACGGCGCGTCGACGCGCTCGTCGGCGCGGGTGCCTACGGCTACCAGGCCAAGGAGCGTGCGCTGGTCGGGCAGATCTCCGGGATGCTCGGGGCGCGGCCCGACGAGCTCGCCGAGCGGGTCTCGTCGCTGCTGTCGCGGCTCAAGGAGTCCGAGAAGGAGCTGGCCGGGCTGCGTCAGGCGCAGGTGCTCGCCGCGGCGGGCTCGCTGGCCGCCGGTGCGGAGGAGGTCGACGGCACCAAGGTCGTCACGCACGACGCGGGGGAGGCCTCGGCCGACGACCTGCGCACGCTCGTCCTGGACATCCGCTCCCGCCTGGGCGAGGCGGCTCCGGCCGTCGTCGCCGTCGGTGGCGCGGCGAAGGGTCGGCCCGTGGTCGTCGTCGCGACGAACGCCGCTGCCCGCGAGGCCGGCGTGCGCGCCGGGGCGCTCGTGCGTCTCGCGTCCGGCGTGCTCGGCGGCGGTGGCGGCGGCAAGGACGACCTGGCGCAGGGCGGCGGGACCGACGCGGCGAAGCTGGGCGAGGCGCTGAGCGCCGTCGTGGACGCGGTCCGCGGCTGATGACGGACGCGATCCCGCGCGGGCCGAGGCTGGCGGTCGACGTCGGCTCGGTCCGCGTGGGCCTCGCGGCCAGCGACCCCGACGGTCTGATCGCCACGCCGGTCGCGACACTCCCGAGGGACAACCGCCGTCCAGCAGGCGGACAGCTGTCCAAGGACGTCGCGGAAATCGTGCGAGAAGCAGGTGAGCGACGTGCAGGCTGTGTGTACGTCGGGCTCCCTCGTCACCTTTCAGGGGCCGAAGGTGCTTCCTCCGAGGCCGCACGCGCGTACGCTGTGGGGTTGGCGCAGGCCGTAGCACCTACTCCGGTGCGACTGGTCGATGAGCGGATGAGCACGGTGACCGCCCATCAAGCGCTGCAGGCGTCCGGCCGATCCGGGCGCCGCCACCGGCAGGTCGTCGATCAGGCGGCCGCGGTGGTCATCCTGCAGTACGCGTTGGACGCAGAGCGCGCGACGGGGCGACGTCCGGGAGAACCGGTCGCCGTGGAGCGTGCCGCGGGGGAAGACGACGCGTCGGGGGCTGCAGGTCCCGGGACGACGGTGGAGTGACACGCGCGTGAGCAACCAGACCGAGTGGTGGGCACCTGTGGAGAGCGGCGGCAGCGAGAGCACCGACCTCTTCGGTGGCGACCCCGCTTCGCCTGACGGACGCCGGGCCCGCAGCCGAGGCCGCCAGCGCGCGGCGCGCGAGCGCAAGCAGCGCCGCCGTCGCAGCATCGTGATCGTCGTCGTCGCCCTGGCGATGGTGATCGGTGCCGGCTACGTCGTCGTCTCCCTGCTGGGCGGCATGTTCGACGACAAGGGCAGCAGCACCGAGGCGGTCGACGACTACAAGGGGCCCGGGTTCGGCTCGGCGTCCGTCACCATCCAGTCCGGCGACACGGGCGCAGACATGGGCCAGGAGCTCGCCGATGCCGGCGTCGTCGCCACGTCGAAGGCGTTCGCGACCGCCTTCGCCGCCAACCCGGACGCCGCCAAGATCCAGCCGGGCACCTACCGCCTGCTGCAGGAGATGAAGGCGTCCGACGCCGTGCAGGCGCTGCTGAACCCCGCGAGCCGCGAGTCGTTCCGCGTGACGATCGCCGAGGGTCTGACCGCCGACCAGATCATGTCGAAGATCAGCGAGAAGACGCTCATCCCCGTCGACGACCTGAAGAAGGCTGCCAAGGACACCGACGCCATCGGGCTGCCCAAGCAGGCCGACGGCAAGATCGAGGGCTGGCTGTTCCCGGCCACGTACGACGTCGAGCCCGACTCCTCGGCTACCGACGTGCTCAAGCTCATGACGGCGCAGACCGTCAAGGTGCTGGAGAAGAACAAGGTCGCGAAGGACGACTGGGAGAAGACGCTCAACGAGGCTTCGCTCATCGAACGTGAGGCCAAGCGCGACGAGGACCGGCCGAAGATGGCCCGTGCGATCGACAACCGCTTCGCGCAGGGCATGCCGCTGCAGATCGACGCGGCTGTCGCCTACGGGCTGGGCATCAACGGGACGAAGCTGACACGTGCGGACACCCAGGACACCAGCAACCCGTACAACGTCTACGTGAAGACCGGCCTGCCGCCGACGCCGATCGCGTCCCCCGGCGAGGCGTCGATCAAGGCGGTGCTGAACCCGGCCGACGGTCCGTGGATCTACTGGCAGACGGTCAACCCGGAGACGGGCGAGACGGTCTTCTCGGAGACGCTCGAGGAGCACAACGCCGCGGGAGACGAGTACGACAAGTGGGTCAAGGAGCACGGCGAGGGATGACGCCGGCTTCTCGTCGGGCGGCCGTGCTCGGTCACCCGGTGGCGCACTCGCTGTCGCCCACGCTCCACCGCGCCGCGTACGCGACGCTCGGGCTCGACGACTGGTCGTACGACGCCATCGACGTCGAGGCGGACGACCTCGCGGGGTTCGTCGCGGGCCTGGGCCCCGCGTGGGCGGGCCTGTCGCTGACGATGCCGCACAAGCAGGTGGTGCTGCCGCTGCTGGACCACGTCGAGCCGTTGGCCGAGGTGGTGGGCGCGGTCAACACGGTCCTCTTCACGGGTTCGTCGCGCGTGGGCGCCAACACGGACGTCTACGGGCTGGTCACGGCCCTGCGTGAGGGACTGACTTCGGCGGTGTCGTCGGCCGCTGTCCTGGGCGCGGGCGCGACGGCCGCGTCCACGCTGGCTGCGCTGGCGGAGCTGGGCTGCCCGACCCCCGTCGTCTACGTCCGCTCGATGCAGCGCGCCGGCGGCCTGATGCGCGCCGCGCACCGCATGGGCGTCTCACCGACCTTCCGCGCGCTCGACGACGCCGCGGCCGAGCTGCCGCGCGCGGACGTCGTCGTCTCCACGCTCCCGCACCACGCAGCCGACCCGATCGCCGCGGCCCTCGTCGGACCCGTGCGCGGCGTCCTGCTGGACGTCGCCTACGAACCGCGCCCCACGGCGCTCCACTCCGCGTGGGTGACCGCCGGGGGAGTGGCCGTGGGCGGAGAACGCATGCTGCTGCACCAGGCCGCCGAGCAGGTGCGCCTGATGACGGGCCACCCGGCGCCGGTGGAGGCGATGGACGCTGCGTTGCAGGAGCGCCTGGCTTAGTCCGGCAGATTTCCTCACGTGCGCGCACGGGTCTGCCGATGATCGGTCAGGAGGTGCACGCTCTGTGCGCCCCTGATCTGGGAGGCGCGCGTGAAGCAGCTGGGAGAGATCCTGCTCGAGGAAGGCCTCGTCTCGGAGGCGCAGCTGCTGGCCGCGCTCGACGAGACGATGGCGTCCGGCGCGTCGCTGGGGCGCACGCTCGTCGAGATCGGCGTGCTGTCCGAGGGCCAGCTGGTCCAGGCGCTGGCCGCCCAGGTGGGCATGCAGTACGTCGACCTCGACGAGTACCCCGTGGACCGCATGGCCGTCTCGATGGTGTCGGGCGCACTGTGCCGCAAGTACACGGTGCTGCCGATCGCGCTCGAGGGCGGGTCGCTGGTGCTGGCGACGTCGGACCCCGGCAACGTCGTCGCGGTCGACGACGTGCGCTCCGCGTCGGGCCGCCAGGTCATCTCCGTCATCGCGACGCACGACAACCTGCTGCGCGCCATCGACCGGTTCGTGCGCGCCGACGGTGAGATGGAGAACCTGTCGTCGGCGTTCGAGGAGGCCGAGGCGGAGGTCGAGGCCGACCTCTCCAAGCTGAGCGACATCGGCGACGACGACGCGCCGATCGTGCGCTTCGTGAACCTGCTCGTGACTCAGGCGATCACGGACCGCGCATCCGACATCCACATCGAGCCGAGCGAGCACGACCTACGGGTCCGCTACCGCATCGACGGTGTGCTCCACGAGACGCAGCGCGCGCCCAAGCAGATCACCGGCGGCGTGCTGAGCCGCGTCAAGATCATGAGCGACATCGACATCGCCGAGAAGCGCAAGCCGCAGGACGGCCGCATGTCGGTGACCCACAACGGCCGCAAGATCGACCTCCGGGTCGCGACCCTGCCGACGGTGTGGGGCGAGAAGGTCGTCATGCGTATCCTCGACAACTCGACCGCCAGCCTGGACCTGCGTGACCTGTCCTTCCTCGATCACAACTACGAGACGTACAAGACCTCGTACACCAAGCCCTACGGGATGATCCTGGTCACGGGTCCGACGGGTTCGGGCAAGTCGACCACGCTGTACGCGACGCTCAACGCGGTCTCGAAGCCCGACATCAACGTCATCACGGTCGAGGACCCCGTCGAGTACCGCCTGCCGGGCATCAACCAGGTGCAGGTCAACCCCAAGGCCGGCCTGACGTTCGCCTCGGCTCTGCGGTCGATCCTGCGGTCCGACCCCGACGTCGTGCTGCTCGGTGAGATCCGCGACCACGAGACCGCGCAGATCGCCATCGAGGCGGCCCTCACCGGTCACCTCGTCCTCTCGACGCTGCACACCAACGACGCCCCGTCGGCCGTCACGCGTCTGACGGAGATGGGGATCGAGCCGTTCCTGGTCGGATCGGCGCTCGACTGCGTGGTGGCGCAGCGCCTCGCGCGGCGACTGTGCCCCAAGTGCAAGGTCGAGTACCAGCCGAGCGAGCAGGAGATGGTGGCCGCCCGGTTCCCGTGGGTGCCGGGGGAGCAGATCCCGACGATCTTCCGTCCCGGCGGCTGCACGGCGTGCTCGAACACCGGCTACCGGGGGCGCCTCGCGCTGCACGAGGTGATGAGTGTCGGTGAGGAGATCGAGCGGCTCGCGGTGGCGCACGCGTCGTCGGCGGACATCGGTGCAGCCGCGCTGCGTGGCGGCATGGTGTCGCTGCGCGACGACGGCTGGCACAAGGTCGCGATGGGGCAGACGACGATCGAAGAGATCTTGCGCGTCGTCGCCTGACGACTGGCCCGCACCACCGAGTAGGTCCAAACCGCTCAAGGCGCCGCCTTCCTGCACCGATACCGATTCGGGAAGGCGCGCGTCCGCGGCCGGCACGAAGGGGACTGATGTGAGCGAAACGACCCAGCCCGGTGGAGAACCGACGAGGCCTCTGCCGCCGTACCGGCCTGCCGGCCCTCAGGCTGCGGCACCCCTGGGTGCTGTGACCTTCTCGCCGATCCCGTCGCAGAGCACTCCCATGTCAGTTGCGGCAGCCCGCGACGCGCACCCGGCCTACCCGCCGGCTCCGCCCGCTGCGTTCACGCCCGCACCTGCTGCTCCGGCGTCGGCTCCCGTGGCCCAGGCCGGAACGTTTCTCCCGGGGGGACCCGCTCCCGCCGCTCCTGCGTACCCCACAAGCTACGCTCCTGCCCCCCCGGTGCCTCCGCAGCCTGCCGGCGCACCGACGCGCGTGAGCACACAGTCACCACCGGCACAGAGCGCGCCTCCCACCCACGCCGGAGCTGCTGCTCAGAGCGCGGCTCCTGCCCAGGCCGCTGCGCCGACGAGGGATCGCGCAGGTCGCCTCGGTCGCGAGACGACCGACGACATCCTGCCGATCGACGACGTCCTGCGTGAGATGGTCGCCAAGGGCGCCTCCGACGTGCACCTCACGTCGGGTGCGGCTCCCACGGTCCGGATGTCCGGCGCACTCAAGCCCCTCGAGGGTTACGACGAGCTGTCGCCCGAGCCGCTGCGCCGCACCCTCTACTCGATCCTCACCCAGAAGCAGCGCGAGATGTTCGAGCAGAACCTCGAGCTCGACTTCTCGTACTCGGTTCGCGGTCTCGCGCGCTTCCGCGTGAACATCTACCAGCAGCGCGAGTCGCTGGGGGCCGCCTTCCGTGTGATCCCGTACGAGATCAAGCCGCTCGAGGAGCTCGGGGTCCCGGCAGTTGTCGGCAACTTTGCGGGCATGCCTCGCGGCCTCGTGCTCGTCACCGGTCCCACGGGTTCCGGCAAGTCGACGACGCTCGCGTCGATCATCGACCTCGCGAACCGCACCCGCGAGGACCACATCATGACGGTCGAGGACCCGATCGAGTTCCTCCACCGCCACAAGAAGTCGCTGATCAACCAGCGCGAGGTCGGCGCCGACACACATTCCTTCGCGAACGCGCTCAAGCACGTGCTGCGTCAGGACCCCGACATCATCCTGGTCGGCGAGATGCGTGACCTGGAGACCATCTCGGTCGCGCTGACCGCCGCCGAGACCGGCCACCTCGTCTTCGCGACCCTGCACACGCAGGATGCCGCGCAGACGATCGACCGCGTCATCGACGTCTTCCCGTCGCACCAGCAGGCCCAGGTTCGCACCCAGCTGGCCGGCGCCATCCAGGGTGTCGTCTGCCAGACGCTGTGCAAGCGCTCCGACGGCCCTGGCCGCGCGGTCGCGACCGAGGTCATGATCGCGACGCCGGCCATCCGGAACCTCATCCGCGAGGGCAAGACCCATCAGATCTACTCGGCCATGCAGGCCGGCGCCAAGCAGGGCATGCACACCATGGACCAGCACCTGGCTGACATGGTCAAGGCGGGGAAGATCAGCTACGAGGTCGGCCTCGACAAGTGCCACCACGCCGAGGACTTCAACCGCCTGACCGGCCGGTTCTCGGGTGTGCAGCAGGGCGCGACCTACTCGGAGGCGTTCTGATGGCTGCCGACGCGAAGACCTACGAGTACGCGGTCCGCGACCGCGCCGGCAAGATCGTCAAGGGGCGCGTCGAGGCCCCGAACCAGGCGGCCGTCGCCAACCGGCTGAAGGAGATGGGGCTCGCCGCCGTATCGATCTCGGAGGTGACGAACTCCGGCCTGCAGCGCGAGATCTCGATCCCCGGGTTCGGCGAGAAGGTCAAGCTGAAGGACCTGGCGGTCATGTCGCGCCAGATGGCGACCATGATCTCCGCCGGCCTCTCGTTGCTGCGGACGCTCTCGATCCTCGCCGACCAGACCGAGAGCAAGCCCCTGGCGAAGGTGCTGGGCCAGGTGCGCGGCGACATCGAGATCGGCGGGTCGCTCTCCAGCGCGTTCGCCAAGCACAAGGAGACCTTCCCGCCGCTGATGATCAACATCATCCGCGCGGGCGAGGTGGGTGGCTTCCTCGAGAAGGCGCTCGAGTCGGTCGCCGAGAACTACGAGGCCGAGGTGAAGCTCCGCGGCAAGATCAAGTCCGCGATGAGCTACCCGGTGGTCGTGTTCTGCATCGCGATCCTGGCCATCGCCGTGATGCTCATCTTCATCGTGCCGATCTTCAAGAACATGTTCGAGGGACTGGGTGGCAAGCTGCCGCTCCCGACCCAGATGCTCGTGTGGCTCTCCGGCATGATGAAGTGGCTCGGACCGCTCATCGTCATCGTGAGCATCGCGTTCGCGAGCTGGTGGCGCAAGCACAAGAACGACGACAGCGTGCGACAGAAGGTCGACCCGTGGCGGCTGCGCATTCCCGTCTTTGGTGACCTGTTCCGCAAGATCGCCATCGCGCGGTTCTCCCGCAATTTCGGCACCATGATCGGATCAGGCGTCCCATTGCTCCAAGCATTGGACATCGTGGGGCAGGTCAGCGGCAACTGGGTGATCGAAAGCGCCGTCAAAGACGTCCAGGAGTCCGTGAGGCGAGGCGAGTCGCTGGCCGGGCCGTTGGCGAAGCACGACGTGTTCCCAGCCATGGTCACGCAGATGATGTCCGTCGGTGAGGACTCGGGGTCGCTCGAGACGATGCTCGAGAAGATCTCCGAGTTCTACGACCAGGAGGTCGAGGCGACGACGGAGCAGCTCACGAGCCTGATCGAGCCGATCATGATCCTGTTCATCGGCGTCATCGTCGGCGGCATGATCGTCGCGCTGTACCTCCCGATCTTCAACATCTTCAACCTCATTCAGTGACGACAGGCGCCCACTCTCGTCCGAACGGGTGAACGTGAAGAATCCGTGCTCACGGGCTCAAGCGCACTCAGCGCGCGGCCGATGAACAGGTTGCACGACCTGATCCGGCCCCCGGCCGGCACTTGATTTGAACACTCATCTGACCCTCCGCAGAATATGGAGAACCACCATCATGATGGCTCGAGTTCGCAAGGCCATGAACGAGAAGGACCTCAACGACAAGGGCTTCACCCTCGTCGAGCTCCTGGTCGTCATCATCATCATCGGTATCCTCGCGGCCATCGCGATCCCGGTGTACCTCGACCAGCAGAAGCGCGCCAAGGACTCGGCCGTCAAGTCCGACCTGGGCAACGCCAAGATCGCGATCGCGTCGTACCTCGCGTCGGACCCCGACGCCAGCGCCACCGACGTCACGGGGACCGAGGCGACGGGTGAGGGCTTCGTTGGCACCGAGGGCGTCACGGTCAACTGGCCCGCGACCGCGGTCGGCACCGACGGCGACTGGTGCCTCGACGCCACGCGCACGAACGACGACGGCAAGGTCAACGACTTCTCGATCTCCGGCGGCGCCGGCATCGTCGAGGGCGAGTGCTGATCTGAGCTGTAAGCCTGTGTGGGGTGTCCGCGATTGCGGGCGCCCCACACGGGTGTTCGCACATTCTGTTCGCCGCATCCTAGGAATCAACGGCGGAAAGAAACTCGAGACGGAGGGTTGGTGCGGTGACGAACACCGACGCATGTGCAACGCAGCGCGCTGACGACGGCTTCGGACTTGTCGAGGTCATGGTTTCTATGTTGATCTTCGCGATTCTCCTGGTCTCGGTTGCATTGCTTCTCGTTAGCTCGCTGAAGGTCACGTCGCGCAACTCGTCGATCGAGTCGGCGACGCAGTGGGCGGCCGAGCAGTCCGACTGGGCGCACGCCTCGGTGGCGGGCCTGGACTCGGTCAAGGCGTGCCCGAAGTGGACGTCGGTCCTGACGACGCCCACGCCGGCGAACCGGGTAGACGGCCGCGGGATGGCCATGAAGATGCTGGTCTCGGGCGGTGCCACGCCGTCCACGTGCCTGACCTCCACCAACGCTCCGACGGTCACCTACACCGTGACCGTCGTCGAAGCGGCTCATCCGTCGAACGTCCTGGCACGGTCCACCACGAGCGTCGCCCTGGGGTTGGAATGACCTGGCAGAAGGTGCTGCATCGCGTCCGCGGCTCGCACGGCGACGACCGCGGCATCACGCTGGTCGAGCTGATCGTCTCGGGCGCGATCACGGTCATGCTCCTGGCGATGATCGCCACCCTCTTCGTCCGGACCATGCAGGTCAACGGCTCGGTGCTGGGTACCGCGACCACCACGAACGACGCCAAGGTGCAGTTCGACCGCTTGCAGTCGCTCGTCCGACTCGCGGTCGACACGGACGTGCGCAAGGCGCCCGATCTCGTCAACGAGCCCTCCGGGGGTGTCGGCGACGTGCTGATCATCAAAGCTCGCCAGAACCAGGGCGCGGTCGCCAGCGCCGGCACGTGGAAGTGCGTGGGGTGGTACCTCGACACGACCGGCAAGCTCCGCAGCATCCAGGGACCGGCGAGCGCGTCGACGCCCGTCACCAGGACGAGCCCGTCGACCTGGCCGGTCGCGGTCGACGGCGTGACGACCCACGCGGGTGCCTCCACGTTCACCGCTCTTGAGTCCGACCCGGGCACACCCGCCTGGTACCCCGGCTCGGTCGGGGTCGTCATGACGTTCGAGGAGGCCGAGGCGCACGTGCCGGTCAAGCTCGCGGCCACGATCGCGCCGCGCCGCCAGCTTCAGCTCGACGGGGAAGTCTCGGGAGGTTCATCGTGCACGCCGTGAGGAACAGACTTCGGTCGATGCGATCGGGTGACGAGGGCAGCAGCCTGATCGCCGTCATCGGCATCTCGGCCGTGATCGCCGTCGTCATGGTGACGCTGGTCGGCTCGGTGGTGTTCGCCGTCGGTCAGACAACGGCGTCCCGCTCGTCGGTCAATGCCAAGTCATCTGCGGAGGCAGGTATCGAGACCGCCGCCGCGCAGGTCTCGGGTGGCGTCTGCTGGGTGGGAGGTGCCGGCTCCTCGACATCGCCGCACTGGAAGGCCCAGGTCCAGAAGCTGACCTCGCCGACCGCGAACCTCGCGCTCGAGTCGTCCTGGACGAACGGCTGCCCCATCGCGGCGCCGGCCGGCGGCACACCGACGCCGTTCCGCGTGATCTCCACCGGTTACAGCGGGACGCCCGGCGCCGGCAACACATCGGGTGACGTGCGCACCATGGTCGGCCAGTTCACGGTGATCCAGCGTCCCTCGAGCCCCGAGTTCGACCAGGCGATCTTCGGCGACGTCATGGCGAGCGCCAGCACCAACCTCGTCGTGTCGGGTGCCGGCGCTGACGTCCTGACGAAGACCTTCAACTGCTCGACCCACGGCAACATGGCTGGCGGGGTCTACATCAACTCGTCGCTGTCCGAGACCTCGACGCTCAACACCGACTGCCAGGTGGGCGGCGACCTGGTCACGAAGGGCAACCTGACGTGCCCGTCGAAGGGCAAGATCCACGGCAGCGTCATCGTCGCCGGGAACGTCTCCTGGAACACGGAGTGCGAGACCTGGGGCGACATGTGGGTGGGAGGCAACTTCGACTGCCCCGCGTCGGCCATCGTCCACGGCAACCTCACGGTGGTCGGGAACGCGTCCTTCGCCACCGGCTGCAACATCACCGGGAACATCTACGTCGGCGGCAAGCTCTCCGTGAGCAACACCTACACGTATCCCGGCAGCATCTGGGCCAAGGAGCTCAGTGGGAACAGCGGGATCACGATCACGAGCGGTGGATCAGTCCGGATCAAGACACTCTCCGGTGGGATCACGGCGGCCAAGATCATCGCGACTCCGAAGACCATCCCCGATGCTTCGCTGCCGACGCCGGCAGCTCCCGACATGAGCGTCTACTTCCCGCCGGGGGACCCCTCGCTCGTGTTCCCGAAGATCTCGATCACGGATTCGCGGTGGTCCGGCTGGACCATGCACAAGTGGCGCCTCGACACAGAGCCGCTACGCACGGCGTCATGGATCGACGTCTGCAACGTGTCGTCGTCGCCGGCGTTCAGTGGAGCCCTCACGGTCGTTACGCCAACCATCTACGACCTGACCCAGGCGTCGACGTCGGGGGGGTGCGGCTCGTCCGGGCGGGTCGGCCTCGGCGGCGCGCTCACGATCAAGCTCGCAGCCGACATGGTGATGTTCGTCCCAGGCGCACAGTTCCAGTCGCTCTTCCGGGTCGAGTCGCTCGACGGCGCGAAGCACAGCCTCTACCTCATCGAGTCGTGGCCCACGTCCGCGACGTCGTGCTCGTCCATGCCGAGCTCCATCCGCGGGATCGACCTCAACGCGTGGGGAGCGAGCCCATCGATCTCGCAGGGCCCCAACACGCAGATCATGGTCTACACGCCTGGCTCTATCTCGGCGAGCGGCCAGGCGACCGTGACCGGTCAGTTCTACGGCTGCAAGGTGGACCTGTCGAACCCCGTTACGCTGAACTACGTGGCAGCGACCTCCAGTGGCGGATCCGCCGGCCGTGCGTTCGTCGTCACCGAGCGCTTCCGGATGGACGACCAGGCCTTGGAGCTGCACTGACTGGCCTGACCGTCGTCCTTGTCACGCTTCTCGGACTGGCGGTCGGTTCGTTCCTCAACGTCGTCGTCTGGCGAGTTCCTCGGGGAGAGTCCGTGGTCTCGCCGCCGAGCGCGTGCCCGCGGTGCGGCCACCCCATCCGGTCGCGAGACAACGTGCCCGTCGTGTCCTGGCTCCTGCTGCGGGCGCGCTGTCGCGACTGTGGCGAGCCCATCTCGGCTCGGTATCCGCTGGTCGAGGCGGCCACGGGGGTGCTGTTCGCGGCCACTGCGTGGTTCACAGGACCGTCGTGGACGCTGCCGGCCCTGCTCTACCTCGTCGCGATAAGCCTCGCGCTGACGCTGATCGACCTCGATGTACGTAGGCTCCCGAACGCGATCGTGCTGCCCTCGTACGGTGTAGGTGCGGTGCTGCTGGCGCTCGCGAGCTGGAACCCTGGCGGCGCGAGCGACTGGGGTGCGTTCGGACGGGCGCTCATCGGTTGCGCGGCCCTCTACGCCTTCTACTTCCTGCTCGTGCTGGTCTACCCGGCGGGGATGGGCTTCGGCGACGTCAAGCTCGCCGGCGTGCTCGGCATGTACATGGCGTGGTTCGGTTGGGCGCAGCTCGTCATCGGAGCCTTCACCGCGTTCCTGCTGGGCGGAATCTTCGCCGTCGGCTTGATGCTCGCGGGGCGCGCCGGTCGCAAGACGAGCGTCCCCTTCGGCCCGTGGATGATCGCAGGTGCCTTCGTCGGAATCGTGTGGGGCGGCGACATCTGGTCCTGGTACTCGACCCTGGTCTGAGCAGCGCTACGGCGCGTCAACACCTCGACGCATGTGCGTCAACCACTCAAGTCCGGCACGCGCGCGCCCGATGAGGTTGACGTATCCATCTCGTCCATCACTCGCGCACCCCGGAGGAATTTCGTGGCAAGCACACGGGTCATCGGACTCGACATCGGGGCCGGAGCAGTCCGCGCCGCCGAGCTCGAGTTCGGTAGCGGCGGCCCCGCCGGCAAGAACCCCCCGACGCTGGTGCGCTACGGGGAGATCCCGCTCCCGTTGGGCGCAGTCCGCGACGGCGAGGTCGTCCAGCAGGCGACCGTCGCCGGTGCGCTGAAGCAGCTGTGGTCGCGCACCAAGTTCACGTCGAAGGACGTGGTGATCGGCGTCGGCAACCAGCGCGTCCTGGTTCGCGAGACCGAGCTGCCCTGGATGCCGCGAGCCCAGCTCGCGGAGTCGCTCCCGTTCCAGGTGGGTGAGCTCTTGCCGATGCCGGTCGACGATGCGCTCCTGGACTACGTCCCGACATCGGAGGCCGAGGGTCCGCAGGGGCGGACGATGCAGGGTCTGCTGGTTGCGGCGCAGCGTGACACCGTCAACGCGAACGTGCTCGCGGTCGAGGGCGCGGGGCTGCGGCCGGTCATGGTCGACCTCAACGCGTTCGCGCTCATTCGCTCCCTCGCGCGCGGCGACCTCGCCCGCGGGACGGTCGCGATCGTCGACATCGGTGCGCAGATCACGACCGTGGTCGTCGCTGCGAACGGGCAGCCTCGCCTTGTGCGCGTGCTTCCCGCCGGCGGTCACCAGATCACGACCGCCGTCGCGAGCGCGCTCGGCATCTCTGCCGGCGAGGCGGAGCAGGCCAAGCGGAGCCTCGGCGTCGGCTACGCCGCACCTGAGGGTGCCGAGGGCGCGATGGAGGCGATCGCGGAGATCGCACGCTCCCTGGTGGAGTCGATCCGGAACACGTTCGTCTACTACGGCACGAACAACCCCGGAGCCGGCATCGACGTCGTGGTGCTGACGGGTGGCGGTTCGCACCTGCCCGGGCTCGGCCAGTACCTGTCCAGCGCCAGCCGCATGGCCGTGACGCTGGGCGACCCGCTCGCGGGTCTGCGCGCCGGCAAGAGCGCCAATCGCAGCCAGCTCAACGGTCTCGAGTCCCTCATCGCCGTTCCGGTCGGCCTCGCGTACGGAGTCGCAGCATGAGCGCCTTGACGGAGAAGTCGCGCAAGATCACGCTCTCGAAGCCCAAGCAGCCTGGCGCTATTTCCTACGGCCTGCCGCAGGTCAACCTGCTCCCGCCCGAGGTCCGTAGTGCACGGGGCCTGCGGAGCATCAAGCGTTGGCTCGTCGTCGCGATCCTGGCAACGCTTGCGCTGTGCGCCCTGCTGTACGCGGTGAACGTGGCAGCGGCGCGCGGCGCTGACGACGATCTGGCGACCGCGCAGAACGAGACGTCTCGGCTCACGTTGGAGCAGGCCAAGTACGCCGAGCTGCCGCTCGTCCAGGCGCAGCTGACGCTGATGGAGACCACGCGCACCACCTCGATGTCGACCGACGTGCTGTGGAAGTCCTACCTCGATGCGATCACGGCGGTCCTTCCCGAGGGCGTCAGCCTCGATGTGGTGTCGATGACGGGCGCGACGCCGATGACGGCGGCAGAGCCCGCGGCCAACAGCCTGACGCAGTCCAGCGTCGGTTCCATCATCATCTCGGCCCGGTCGCTGACGGTTCCTGACACGGCCGCACTGATCAAGGGCCTCAACTCGATCCCCGGTCTCGGCGACGCGTGGCTGACGTCGGCGGCCGTGGCTGCGGACCCCGACCACGGCGTGTACTACAAGGTCGACGGCAGCGTCCAGGTACAGCCGTCGGCGTACTCCCACCGGTTCGAGCCGGCGGACGACAGCGACGGAGGCAAGTGATGGGCGGCGCGAAGAAGACGACCTGGATCGCCGGTACGGCGTTCCTGGCCGTGGTCCTGCTCGCCATGACGTGGTTCCTCCTGGTCGCGCCCGTGCGCGCGGAGGCCAGCGACACCCGTGAGCAGACCAAGACGACCGAGGCCGCCAACGCGGTCCTGCAGGCGAAGGTCGACAAGCTGAAGGCCGATTTCGTCCACCTGGACGAATACAAGGCCGATCTGGTCACGGCGCAGAAGGAGATCCCGACGCAGGCCGAGCTGAGTGCCTACCTGACCCAGCTCGACGCAATCGCGGTCAAGTACGAGGTCACGCTCACCGACGTCGAGGCGCTTCCAGCGCAGGCCGTCACCTATGCCGACCCGACACAGGGCCAGGGTGCGTCCACCGAGGTCCAGCCGACCGCGTCTCCGTCGGCGTCGCCGAGCGCCAGCCCCAGTGCGAGCCCGAGCGCGTCGCCCACCGCGGCCGCACGCTCGCGCAAGGGTGTCGAGGCGCCGGGAGGACTCTCGGCCATCCCGATCACGTTCAAGGCCGTCGGCACCTACGCGGACGTCCTCGACTTCCTTGACGCTGCCCAGCACACCAAGCGCCTCCTGCTGGTCGCTTCCTTCAAGGAGACGGCGCAGACGAAGGGCGACGCCAACGCGGGCCGGCCGGCCACCGAGGAAGGCGACAGCGAGCTCGAGGTGGGGGGCTTCCTGTGGGTGCTGCCGTCACCGACGTCGTCGACCGCAGCGGCGGACGCCGATGACGAGAGCAAGGCGAAGCTGCCGAAGCCCGATGGCGACGCCAACCCCCTTATGCCCGTCGACGGGCCGAAGGAAGCCGTCAAGCAGTCTGGGAAGTAGGTCAGACGACACGCCAGCGGGGTGGTCCAGGTCAGGGCCACCCCGCTCGCGTGTCCACCCGCCGGACCTGGCGACCCGGCCGCTGTCGAGATGGGATGATCGGGGTCATGCTGCGCTGGTTGACCTCAGGTGAGTCCCACGGCCCCGCCCTCGTCGGCATCATGGAGGGCTTCCCCGCCGGCGTGGAGGTGACGACAGCCGACGTCCAGGCCGCACTGGCACGCCGCCGCCTGGGTTACGGGCGCGGCGCCCGCATGAAGTTCGAGCAGGACGAGGTCCGGTTGCTTGCTGGTGTCCGCCACGGTGTGACGCAGGGTGGGCCGCTCGCCATCGAGATCGGCAACACGGAGTGGCCGAAGTGGGTCGAGGTCATGTCGGCCGACCCGCTGGACGACGCATCCGTCCTCCAGCGTGCGCGCAACGCGCCGCTGACCCGCCCTCGTCCGGGCCACGCGGACCTGGTGGGCATGCGCAAGTACGGCTTCGACGACGCACGCCCGGTGCTCGAGCGCGCGTCCGCCCGCGAGACCGCAACGCGTGTCGCGCTCGGCACCGTCGCGGCTGCGTTCCTGCGCCAGGCCGCGGGTATTGAGCTGGTCTCGCACGTCGTCTCGATCGGCCCGGTAGCCTCGCCCGACGAGGCTGCCCTCCCGACCGCGGCCGACGTCGCGGCGCTCGACGCGGACCCGGTGCGGTGCTTCGATGCCGCGACCTCGGCCGCGATGGTCGCCGAGATCGACGAGTGCCACAAGGACGGCGACACGCTCGGGGGAGTGGTCGAGGTCCTGGCCTATGGCGTCCCGTCCGGGCTGGGCTCGTACGTGCACGGCGACCGACGGCTCGACGCGCGGCTCGCGGGCGCGCTCATGGGCATCCAGGCGATCAAGGGCGTCGAGGTCGGTGACGGCTTCCGCACGGCCGCTCGCCGTGGTTCAGCCGCTCACGACGAGATCTCACGAGGTCAGGACGGGCGCATCCAGCGTGCCAGCAACCGCGCAGGCGGGCTCGAGGGCGGCATGAGCAACGGCGAGATCCTGCGCGTCCGCGCTGCCATGAAGCCCATCTCGACCGTTCCTCGCGCGCTGGCGACCATCGACACCACGACCGGCGAGCCTGCGAAGGCGCAGCACCAACGCTCGGACGTGTGCGCCGTTCCGCCCGCCGCGGTGGTCGCCGAAGCCATGGTCGCCCTGGTGCTCGCCGAGGCGCTGCTGGAGAAGACTGGGGGCGACTCGCTCGCCGAGGTCCAGCGAAACCTGTCCGCGTACCTCGACTCGATCCCAGAGCTCCTGCGCTAATTCGCGGCATGACAAAGGCCGGGTCCCACGGGACCCGGCCTTTGTCATGCACCTACTTGGCGGTGAACTTCACCTTGCTGCTCGCGGTGCTCGCGCCGACGCCGTTGTACGCGATGACACGGACGTAATAGGACTTCCCCTTCTTGCCCTTCGTCCAGGTGTAGCTCGACGACGTGCCCTTCACCGACTTGAGCGTCTTCCACGAGGTCCCGTTCGTGGAGTACTGGATCTTGTACGACGAGATCGTCGAGCCGTTGGACGCGACCTTCTTCCAGCTCACCTTCGCCTTCTTCTTGGCGGTGGTGACCTTGACGGAGGTGGGTGCCTTGGGCTTGCCCGCCGGGGTGACGGACACGCCCGACGTCGTCGTGCCGTTGCCGACGGACGTGCGCGCAAGGATCCGGACCTGGTACCTCGTCCCGTTGACCAGGTTCGACATCTTCACGGTGCGCGTCGTGGCCGACGTCGTCGCGACGGTCGCCCAGGAGCTCCAGGTCTTCTCCGTCGAGGAGTACTGGCTCCGCTGGACGGTGTACCCCTGGAGACTGCTGCCGCCGAGGCTCGACGGCGCGCTCCAGGTGGCGGTCGCCGTACGGTCTCCGCGCTTGACCACCAGCGATCGCGGTGCGCTCGCCTGCGCGTAGCTGACCTGGTCAGCGGTCGCCGGCAGGCTGGACCCGGCGGCGCTGACAGCCCGGAGCTCGACTCGGTAGGTGGTCTGGCTGAGCCCTGTGATCGTGTACGCGACCGTCGAGGCACCGAGCGTCTTCGTCGTCCACGTGCTGCTGCTCAGCGGGCGCCAGCGGAGCGAGTACCCGGTGATCGGGAGCGCCGACGCCGGTGCGCGCCAGCTGAGGCCGACAGCGCGCAGTCCGGACGCGGCGCGCAGGGTCGTGGGCGCGGCCGGAACACCGGCTGTCGCCTTCGTGCGTGTGGTCGACCAGCCCCCCTGGCCCTCGCTGTTGCGAGCGGCGACGGAGACCTCGTAGATCGTGCCGACTCGCAGGCCGGAGATCGTGAGCGACGTCCCCGTGACCGCCGGTCGCTCGACCCATGTTGCCTCAGGCGTCGCCTGCGGGCGGTAGCGCACGACGTAGCTGACCGTGCCCTCCGTGCCGCGAGCGGCGCCGGAGAGCGCCGGCCACGAGACGGCCAGTCCCGTCCCCGCGATGTCGAGGGTCGGAGCCGTCGGGACGCCCGGGAGCGTGCGGACCATGAAGGTGCGTGCAGCCGACTCACCCAGCGCGATGCGCGATGCGCTCGTGCCGTACTTCTCGCCGAGGGGAACGACGGTCCAGCTGTACGTCGTGCCGTAGGCGAGGTCTGTCGTCGGTGCGAACGAGGTTGCACGAGTCTCGTACGACGTGGTGGAGGTCCCGCTCGTGATCTGGACCGCGTAGCGCGAGGCACCGGCGACCGGCTCCCAGCTCAGCACACGTTCCGTCGTACCGAGAACTGCACCAGGCGTCGTGGTGGGGACGGGCGTCTGGCGAGCGATCGTGAACGGGGAGTCGACGCTCCAGGCCGAGACGTTCCCGGCCGTGTCGACCGACTGGACGTGCCAGCGGTACTCGCCGGGCTGGAGGTCCGCCACGGTGATCGCGGACTGCTTCACGGTCGTGCCGCCGACCGTGACCTTGGTGTCCGGCGTGGCGACGTTCCAGTACTGGACGTTGTAGCGGACCGCGGGCGCGGCCGCCGTCCATTGCAACGAGACGCTCGTGCGCACGGCGCCGCTCGGGGCGGAGCCGACGGGTGTGACCGTCGGCGCGGGCGCCTCGATCGTGAAGGGCAGCTCGGCGCTCGGCCGCCCTGCCGTCCCGTTCGCGTCCAACGGCTGGACCACGAACTTGTACGACCCTGCGGCAAGCGGCTTCCCCGTCGAGGGGTCGGCTGCGACGTACCACGGGTACTCGACCTTCTTGGACCCGACCGTCGAGCTGTCGCTCTTCTTGACCGTGATCTGGTAGCCGCGGCTGCCACCGTCGCCTGGCGCCGTCAGGAACTGGGGCTGCCAGCTCAGGAGCACGGTGCCGTCGGCGCTCGTGGTCACCGGCTGCAGGTGGTCCGCGTCGGTCGAGGGCGACGCGAAGAACGACGTCGCCGTGCTGACCTTGGTCCAGCTCGGGTGCACGGCGGACCAGTCGCCGACGTAGGTGATGTCCGACCAGCCGTCGTTGTTCGCCGTGAACGGCCGCACCTGCCAGTAGTAGGGCAGGTCGGTCTGGTTGTCCTGGAAGACGCCGTTGACCCGCATCGTCGTGGACGGCGTGAGCTCGGATGCGACGACGTTCGTCATCGACTCGTTCAGGGCGATGCGCACCTCGTAGCCCGAAGGCGGCGCGAACGTGTCAGGCTCCGAGCCCGTCTGCACAGCGGCAGCGCTCCAGGTGAACTCCGGGGACGGCCGACCTGCGGCCTCGGTCGACTCCTGCGCCCATGCCCCGAGGTCGGGCTGGGCGAGGGCGACCTGCGTGGGCGTCGTGCCCGGAACGACCGTCACGAAGCGTGCACGCTCGGGCTTGCCCGCGTCCTGCGGGTCCGACCAGTCGCTCCAGAGCGTTCCCGTGGGCAGGGCCGTCGTCATCGCGGTCGTCGCGCTGCCCGAGTAGTCAATGCCCCGGACGCGCCAGCGGTAGGTGCCGCCGACCTGGATGCGCTTGGCGCTGGTCGAGGCCCACAGGCAGGCTGCGCCGCCGACGAGCGACGACGAGCTTCCGGTGCCGGCGACGTGCTTGGCGACGATCGTCGCCGAGGTCGAGGCGGTCATGCAGGTCAGGACGGGGTCGCCGTTGGTCGGGTAGACCTCGACCTGGTACATCGTGGCCCGCGGGAGCGGCTGCCATGCCAGGCTGAAGTCGTCGAGCGTCATCGTCGTGGCCGTGGCCGACGTCTGGCCACCCACGAGCGGAACCGGGTAGGTGACCGCCTGATCGGCGGTCGTGGAGGCCGTCGTCTGGCTTCCCCACACCTTGCGGAACTGGCGCACCTCCGAAGCGACGCCGGCGTTCCCCGCGAAGTCGAGCGGGACGACCTGCCAGAAGTAGTTCTGGTCCAGGAGCGCGACGGCGGGGACGAACGTCGTGGCGGTCGTGGTGCCCTCGGCGGCCGTGACCTCGCCGGTCACCGCCGTGCCGTCGTCGCTCTTGCTCACGCCGACGACGACCTTGTAGGACGCGGCGCCCGGGACGCTGTTCCAGGCCAGCTTGACGTCGGACAGGCTCGCGCCGGCGTCCGGGCTCGCGAGCACGGGCTGCGAGGCGCTGGCCGGCCAGCCGATCGTGAAGAAGTACGGGTCGCTGAAGGCTCCCGTGAGCGGCGTGCTCGTGCCCACGTAGAAGTTGGCGCGGACCCGCCAGGACCAGGTGATCGCGTCACCGCCGGACGTGCGCGCCAGCGGAGTGCTGGGGGTGAACGTGGTGGCGGTCGTCGTCGTCGCGACCGCAGATCCTGTCGGGAAGCCCTCCGACGAGTACTCGACCGTGTAGCTCTGGGCGCCGGGCACGGGCTGCCACGCGAAGGTGACGGGCGTCGGGTAGACGACGGAGCCGCCCAGGTCCGAGCCAGGCGCCACGAGCGTGGGCGTGGCCAGTGCCGGGAGGTCGAACGCCTGGTAACCCGAGTAGACCGGCGCGGCAGAGGCGGTCGACTGGCTCCCGACCCGCCAGTAGAGCGTGCGGTCCGCGGTCGACTGGATCGTCGTCGGCGGTACCCAGGTCAGGTTCCGGTCGCCGGTCACGCTGGTCACGAGCGAGGACGCCGCACCGGTTGTGTCCGTCGCGATCTGGACGGCGTAAGCCACCGCGCCCGCACTGGAGTCCCAGGAGAGCCGGACGTCGCCGGAGGAGGCCACGTCTGCAGGCTTCTGGTTCGGCGACGTGACGTCGACCGCGTGCGCGGCCGGAGCGAGGCCCGCCACCAAGGCCGAGACGAGGGCTGCGGTCGTCGCCGCAGCGATGGAGCGTCGGAGCACAACGGTTCCTTCCAGGAGCCTGATCTGGTTCTTCGTTGCTATCGGCAAGCGCTCGCGGGGCATTGAGAGGCGTCATGCGGCCGTCGTCCGATTGACCCGAACGGGCTAATCGGGTGCGATGCGGGCGCGATCGTGCCGCCTCGCGGTCCAGGCAGCGGCGGCTCGCCGGCGGCGGCTAGGGTGGCGGGCTGTGACCGCCCCTCGCATCGTCCTGATCGGCCCGCCGGGTTCCGGCAAGTCCACGATCGCGGCCGCGCTCGCCGAGCGCTGGCAGCTGGTCGTCCGTGACACGGACGCGGACGTGGAGGCGGTCAGCGGCAAGGCGATCGCGGAGATCTTCGTCGATGACGGCGAGCCGCACTTCCGCGCGCTGGAGCGTGCGGCGGTCCTGACCGCGCTGGCCGAGCACGACGGCGTCCTCGCGCTGGGCGGTGGTGCGATCCTCGACGAGACGACGCAGGCGGCGCTGACGGAGTACGCGACGGACGGCGTCGTCGTCTTCCTCGACGTCACGCTGACGCACGCGGCACCGCGCGTCGGCTTCAACCAGTCGCGCCCGCTGCTGCTGGGCAACCCGCGCGCGCAGTGGCAGGCACTCATGGAGGCCAGGAGGCCGATCTACGAGCGCCTCGCGACGATCACGGTGCTGACCGACGACCTGCGCCCGGCCGACGTGGCCGAGCGCATCGAGACCGAGCTGGCGACGCTGCGCCAGGCGGCGATGGAGGACGAGGCATGACGACGACCGTGCGCGTGAACGGTGCCCAGCCCTACGACGTGGTCATCGGCCGCAACCTGCTGGGCGCGCTGCCGGACCTCGTCGGCGACGCGAAGCGCGTGCTCGTCGTGCACCCGGCCGCGCTGGCGACCACTGCGGACGCCGTCATCGAGGACCTCCGGGCTGCCGGCTACGAGACGTTCGGCGCCGAGGTGCCGGACGCCGAGGAGGCGAAGACCGCGCAGGTCGCGGCGTTCCTGTGGGGCGTGCTGGGGCAGGCGGACTTCACGCGGAGCGACGCGATCGTGGCCGTCGGCGGGGGAGCGACCACCGACCTCGGCGGGTTCGTCGCGGCGACGTGGCTGCGGGGCATCAAGGTGGTGCAGGTCCCGACGACGCTGCTGGCGATGGTCGACGCGGCCGTCGGCGGCAAGACCGGCATCAACACGGCCGAGGGCAAGAACCTCGTCGGCTCCTTCCACCCGCCCGCGGGTGTGCTGTGCGACCTGGCGGCGCTGGCGTCCATGCCGAAGCACGACTTCGTCGCGGGCCTCGCGGAGGTCGTCAAGTGCGGGTTCATCGCCGACCCGCGGATCCTGGAGCTGGTGGAGCACAACGTCGACGTCCTCACCGACCCGGTCAGGGCGTCGGAGTCCGACGTCCTCGCGGAGCTCGTCGAGCGCGCCGTCCAGGTCAAGGCGGACGTCGTGGGGGAGGACCTCAAGGAGGCCGGCCTGCGCGAGATCCTCAACTACGGGCACACGTTCGCGCACGCCATCGAGAACGTGGAGCGCTACCAGTGGCGCCACGGCGCCGCGGTGTCGGTGGGCATGGTCTACGTCGCGGAGCTCGCACGCCTGGCCGGCAAGCTGTCCGACGAGGTCGTCGACCGCCACCGCTCGATCCTGACGTCGCTCGGCCTGCCGACGACGTACCGCGGCGACCGCTGGGAGCGCCTGCTCACGGCGATGCGGCGGGACAAGAAGACGCGCGGCGACCTGCTGCGCTTCGTCGTGCTCGAGGACATCGGCCGGCCCACGCGCCTGGAGGGCCCCGATCCGACCCTGCTCGTCGCCGCCTACGCCGAGGTGAGTCGTGACGACACCTCGTCGGCCATCTCCCTCTAGGCTTCGACCATGACGCGCGCGCTGGTGCTCAACGGCCCCAACCTGGGCCGGCTCGGCTCCCGCGAGCCCGAGGTGTACGGCTCGGCGACCCACGGCGACCTCGTCGACGCGGTGAACGGGTGGGCCAAGGAGCTGGGCGTCGACGTCGAGGTCCGCCAGACCGACGACGAGTCCGAGCTGGTCGGGTGGCTGCACGAGGCCGTCGACACCCGCACGGCGGTGGTCCTCAACCCCGCCGCCTTCACGCACTACTCCTACGCGCTGCGTGACGCGTGCGCGCAGGTGACCCAGTCGGGCCTGATCCTGGTGGAGATCCACATCACCAACCCGTATGCGCGCGAGGCGTTCCGTCACCACTCGGTGGTCGGGCCCGTGGCGACCGGCACGATCGCCGGCTTCGGCCTGGACTCCTACAGGCTCGCGCTGGACCTGGTCGCGTCCCGCGCCTGAACGAGATCCCGAAGATTCTGCGCGCCCCGCGCACGAATCCTTCGAAGTCCCGGGAGCGCTGGGCGCCTCGACCGGCCCAGCCCGCGAAGAGTCCGAAGATTGCGCTCGCCCCGTGCACGGATCGTTCGGATTCTTGTCGGTGCACGGGGAGGGACTGAGGTGACCACAGGGAGAGCCTCTCGGCCGCCTGTCCACAGAGATCGATAGGCGCTCAGCGGGTGGCCGCGCTGTGCAGGCACGATCGGCCACATGACTTCTCGGCTGCCACACTACTGGGTGCCTCGAGCCGCAGCGCGGACCGGTGTCTTCACCGCGCACGACGCACTCGACGACGGCATGACGCCGGCCCAGGTTCGGCGCAGGATCGCGACCGGTCGGTGGACCCGAGTCGTGGGTGACAGGTTGTGCATCGGCGAGCCGACGCACTACCAACGGGGGCATGCCGCCCTGCTCTCGTGGCCCGACGCCACTCTGTGCCTCGGCACGGCGGCACGTCTGCACGGGCTTCCCGTGACCGCGAGCGACGTGGTCGACGTGCTGGTCACGTCGGGGCGTCCCCGACGGGGACTGCTGGTTCCGCACCAGTTCCCGCTCGAGGACGGCGACGTCTGCCGCATCGGCCTCCTCCCGGCGACCACTCGACGGCGCACGATCATCGACTGCCTCGGCAGGCTCCCCGGCCCCGAGGTCGACGGCCTGGTCGCCTGGGTCGTCACGCGCCGCCTGCTAACCGCGTCCGAACTCGAAGCCTGGCTCGTCAGGAACCCGCGAGCGTGGGGGAACACCTCGCGGCGCGCAGCGCTGACCCTGATCCGTGCCGGCGCCGCCAGCAGGGGGGAGGCGGTGCTCCACGACGTCCTTCGTGCGGGCGGCATCACGGGGTGGCTGCCCAACGAAGACCTGTTCGGCCACATCGGCGTCGCCGCGGCTGCCGACGTCTACTTCCCGGCCGTGCGCCTCGTCGTCGAGTTCGACGGCCGTGGCGCCCACGGCGCGGTGCAGTTCCAGCGCGACCGGGATCGGCAGAACCTGCTCGTTGCCGCCGGCTGCACCGTCCTGCGCTTCACCTGGTACGACGTCACATCGAGGCCTGGGCACGTCGTCCGCGAGATCAGCGCCTGTCTGGCTCGTCTACAAGCACTGCCACTTGTCGGATAGCCAACAAGTTGTGAAACTTGTGGAATGTACGTCGTCACGATCGATCAGCGCGGCTCCCGCATCCACGGCGACAAGGTCGACGAGCTGCTCACCTCGCATCCCGTCCAGGCGCTCACGCCGGATCATGCCGGCGTGGTGCGGGCCTTCGAGCGGACCGTCGGGGACGAGGTCCAGGCGGTGCTCGACGACGCGCGTGTCGTCGTCGACCTCGTGCTCGACGTCGCCCGACGAGGCGGGTGGTCGATCGGCATCGGCGCGGGAGACGTCGACGAGCCGCTCCCGGAGAGCTCCCGCGCCGGGTCGGGCACGGCGTTCATCCTGGCCCGTACGGCCGTGGAGGCGGCGAAGAGCCGCACGCGCACGGTCGCGCTGGCCGTGCGCGGCGCCGACGACGGTGCCGGCCGTGACGCGGAGGCGGTCCTCGTCCTCGCCGCCGCGACGGCGGCGCGACGATCCGCAGCGGGCTGGGAGGTGATCGACGCGCTCTCGAGCGGGGTCGACTCACGCCAGGAGGACGTTGCCGCGGCGCTCGGGATCTCGCAGCAGGCCGTCAGCCAGCGTCTGCGCACGGCGTTGCACGACGAGGAGCTCGCGGCCCGCCACGCCGCGGCACGGCTGCTCGACCTCGCCCAGGGGTAGCCCCGGGGTGTCGCCGCACCGTATGTCAGACGTATCGGGCACGATGTCAGCGCCACCGACGCCGTCCACCCCAGCGTCATCCCTCCCGGAACGGAGTCGCCCGTGCCCGTCGGTCTGCAGATCCTCGTCGTCGTCCTGGCGCTCGTCGTCGCCGCGGGCGGCGGGTGGCTCGTCGTCATGGGAGTCCTCCGGCTGGCGTCGAGCTCGCAGGACGCCGGCGCACCCGAAGGGGACGGCCCCAACGGCAGCCGCGCACGGGCGACCCTGCGCGGGGGCACCTGGATCGGCATCCTCGAACGCCTGGCCGTGGTGCTGTGCATCCTCGTCGACGAGCCGGCCGGCCTCGCGGTGATCGTCGCGGTCAAGGGCCTGGGACGCTTCCCGGAGCTGCGCGAGAACCCCGGCGCGTCGGAGCGGTTCGTCATCGGCACGCTCGCCTCGCTCGTCTGGTCGGCGGCGGTCGCCGTCGGCGCACGCGCACTCCTGACCTGACCCGACTGTCCGTCGCCCCCCATCGCCCCGGGAATCTGAAGATCGGGTGCGTCTCGCGCGCCAGTTCTTCGGAATCTGCGTGGGCGGGGGCGCCCGGCCGCGCGATTGTCGGGCTCGGCGAGTGGGCGGGTACGATGGTCGGCGGTCTGCGGACCGGTCCCGCCTCGCCCACCTGGGCAGACAGGGCGACCGGCGCAGAGGACTCTCCCCAACACAGGAAGCGACGGATCGTGGCGACGACCAACGACCTCAAGAACGGCACCGTGCTCAAGATCGACGGCCAGCTCTGGACCGTCATCGAGTTCCAGCACGTCAAGCCCGGCAAGGGTGGCGCGTTCGTCCGCACCAAGCTGAAGAACGTGCTGTCCGGCAAGGTCGTCGACCGCACGTTCAACGCCGGCCTGAAGGTCGAGACGGCCAACGTCGACAAGCGCGACATGCAGTACCTGTACAAGGACGGCGCGGACTTCGTGTTCATGGACACGGACACGTACGACCAGATCCACATCGCCGAGGCCACGGTCGGCGACGTCGCGAACTTCCTGCTCGAGAGCATGAGCGCCATGGTCGCGACGAACGAGGGCGTCCCGCTCTACGTCGAGCTGCCCCCGTCGGTGGTCCTCGAGGTCACGTACACCGAGCCCGGCCTCCAGGGCGACCGCTCGTCGGCCGGCACCAAGCCCGCCACCCTCGAGACCGGTTACGAGATCCAGGTCCCGCTGTTCCTCGAGGCGAACACCAAGGTCAAGGTGGACACCCGCGACGGCAGCTACCTGGGCCGCGTGAACGACTGACGTGGGAGCACGGACCAAGGCGCGCAAGCGGGCCCTCGACGTCCTGTTCGAGGCCGACCAGCGGCAGATGGAGCCCGTGACGCTCCTGGCTCAGCGGATCGCCGAACCAGGTGCCGAGACGGCGCTGCCGCAGTACTCGGTCGAGCTGGTCGAGGGCGTCGTGGCCGAGCAGGCCCGGATCGACGAGCTGCTGGCTACCCACGCGCACGGGTGGACGATCGAGCGCATGCCCGCCGTGGACCGTGCGATCCTGCGCCTCGGCACGTGGGAGGTGCTGTTCAACGACGACGTCCCGGACGCCGTCGCGGTCGACGAGGCCGTCGAGCTGGCGCGGTCCCTGTCGACCGACGAGTCGCCGGCATTCGTCAACGGCCTGCTGGGACGCATCGTCGACCTGAAGCCCACGCTGCTCGCCTGAGGTCACGCACGCAGGGCCCCGCCCCGGCGGGGCCTTCGTCGTACCCGGGCGGCTACGCCAGGTGGTGGACGACGCCCAGCGAGCCTGTCTCCGGACCGGCCTGCGTGGGCACCGACCGCAGCGGCCGCTGCGCGTGCCACGCACCGGTGCCGGGCCGCGGCCCACGGACCGGCAGGTTGGGTGCGGCGCGCCCCAGGAAGTTGCCTTGCACCCGGCGCACGCCCAGGTCGACGAGCGTCGCGAGGTCTGCGGAGCGCTCGACACCCTCGGCGACCACCTCGAGGCCGTGCACGGAGGCGAGCTCGAGGATCGCGCGCACCACGGACGCACCGCGGTCGCTGTCGACCTCGCGCACGAACGAGCGGTCGATCTTGAGGACGTCGACCGGCAGCCGGGACAAGCGCGCGAGCGAGGAGTAGCCGGTGCCGAAGTCATCCACCGCGATGCGTGCGCCGCGGGCACGCAGCTCGGACAGCAACGGGATCGCCGGTCCGGTGCGCACCAGCGCGCTCTCGGTGATCTCGAGGGTCAGGTGCTCCCAGTACGTGTCTCCCCACGCGGCCTCGATCTGCTCGAGCGCGTCCGGCTCGGCGAGCTGGCGCGGGGCCAGGTTGACGGCGACGGGGACCTGGAAGCGGTCCAGCGCGCGCCGCGCCTGACGCAGCATCGCGAGGCTGATCGGCACGATCAGGCCCGACTCCTCGGCCTGGTCCAGCCAGTCCGACGGCAGCACGAGCGTGCCGTGGTCGTCCCAGCGGGCCAGGGCCTCCACCTGCACGACCTCGAGCGTGCGAGCGTCGACGATGGGCTGGAAGTAGGCGGTGAAGTGGTCGTCGGCCACCGCCTGCTCGAGCGCGGCCCGCTGGTGCCGGGACGCGTCGACCTGCCGGCGCAGCGCTCGGTCGTAGACGCGGTACCCGGTGCGGGACTTCTTCGCCTCGAGCATCGCTGTGTCGGCGTGCCGCATCAGGGCGTCGGGGTCGACGACATCGCCCGGCACCCACGTCGCGATGCCCACCGACAGCCGCGCAGCGCGGGCGCCGACGGACCGGTCGACGAAGCCGTCGCGCAGGTTGCGGGCCAGCGCGACCAGGTCGGGGTCGCCCGGCGCACGGGACAGGGCGACGACGAACTCGTCGCCACCGAGGCGTCCGACGAACCTGTTGTCGTCGCCCTGCGCGAGCGCACGCAGGTGGTCGGCGACGCGGACCAGGACGGCGTCGCCGCCCTCGTGCCCGTGCAGGTCGTTGAAACGCTTGAAGCCGTCCAGGTCGCAGTAGACGAGCGAGACGCGCGTGCGCTCGACGTTGGCGCGCTCCATGACGTCGAGCAGGTGCTGCTCGACGGCGCGACGGTTGGGCAGGTGCGTGAGCGCGTCGGTGAAGGCCGTCAGCTCCAGGCGCGACGTGAGGGCGTAGCGCTCGGCCGCGGCGGACACGATCTGCGCCAGGTCGACGAGGAACGTGCGCTGCTGCGCGGTGTGCTCACCGGGGGAGAAGAGCTCGGTGACGAAGCGTCCGTGCGAGATGGGGCGCAGCGATCCCTCGACGCGGGGCTCGCCGAGCACCGTCCGGGCCTCGTCGCGCGCCCGCACCAGCAGGCTCTCCGCGTCGCGGACGAACCAGGCGCTGTTGGCCAGGCGGGCCGCGGCATCGCGCATGAGGTGCTGCGTGCGGGCCGTCTTCTGGGCCTGCCGCAACCTGACCAGCGCCAGCATCGCGAGGCCGAAGCCCAACGGGATCGACCACAGTGCGCCGAGCATCGCGCTGAGCTCGTCCTGCTGGATGACGCCGCCCGCCGCGAGCATCGCCAGCGACTCGGCGCCGGCGAGCACCAGCAGGATGCCGAGCGCGTTGACCTTGTGGCTGCCGATGCACGCGACGACGTAGGCCACGGAGATGAGCGCGACCGCGACGAGCATCGCCGTCACGACGACGTCGACGCCCCGACGCGGCGAGGTCGGCGGCCACCACCAGGCGACGGCACCCGCGACCAGCAGCGTGGCGGAGACCGAGACCCACCATCGCGGCGCCGGCCCGCGCGCGAACCGGTGCGTCGCAGGGATCGCCAGGATCAGGAACCCGCCCGTGAGCTGGGTGTGCGCGAACTGCACGACGTCCTGCACCGGTCCCGGCCGCGTGAAGGCGAACAGCCCGCCGGCCAGCAGCACCAGGGAGATGTCGGCCGACCACGCCAACGCCCACTGGGCTCCCGCGCTGCGCCGCTCGCCCCGCCACCAGATCCACTGGAGCAGGCAGAAGCCACCCACCAGCCCTGCTGCGAGCAGCTGGACCTGGGTCACCCACATCGGAACGCTTCCGAGCACGAACAGGACATCGGCGCACGCACCCGACGACCTGACGTGGCAACCGGGTGACGCCACCCGGATTCCGAAGGATCGGTGCACCGGACGCGCAGGAAGCTCGGATTCCCGGGGACGTGCGGACGTAGGGTCGGCGGGTGGTCGAGGTTGGGCAGGACGACGAGCTGGTAGGCCGCCTGCGGGCTGCCGGGTGCGTGTTCGCGGAGGACGAGGCGCGGTTGCTGCTCGACGCGGCAGGCGACGGCGCCGAGCTCGAGGCGATGGTCGCTCGCCGGGTCGCGGGGGAGCCGCTGGAGCAGGTGCTCGGGTGGGCGTCGTTCGACGGGCTGCGGATCAGGGTCACGCCCGGCGTGTTCGTCCCCCGACGACGGTCGGAGCTCCTGGTCGCCGCGGCGGTCCGGACGCTCGACGAGCGACGCGACCCGGTCGTCGTCGACCTGTGCTGCGGCAGCGGAGCGCTGGGGGCCGCGATCGCGGCGCGCCGGCCCGACGCGGTGGTGCACGCCGCCGACGTCGACCCCGACGCCGTCGCGTGCGCGCGCCTCAACCTCCCGGCCGACCGCGTCCATCACGGAGACCTGTTCGGCGCGCTGCCGCCGGAACTGCGGGGAGGCGTGGACGTCGTCGTCGTGAACGCCCCCTACGTCCCGACGGACGAGATCGCGTTCATGCCACCCGAGGCGCGCGACCACGAGCACCTGGTCGCGCTCGACGGCGGCGCCGACGGCCTGGACCTGCACCGGCGCATCGCGGCCGACGTCGCCGCGTGGCTCGTCCCGGGCGGGTCGATCGCGATCGAGACGAGCCGCGGGCAGGCGGCCACCACCGCTGGTGCCCTGCGAGGTGCGGGTCTCGCGCCGCACGTGCTGCGCGACGAGGAGCTGGACGCGACCGTCGTCGTCGCGACGTGCCACGGAGGCGGTGCGCACGCCGCGCGGACGTGAGCGACGTCGCATCGTGGACGGTCGGGTACCGGAGGGCGCCTACCGGTAGGGTGGTGGACCGACAGCAGTCCTTTAACTCCCGTCCCGTGAGGCGGGGAAGGAGTCGCTCCATGAGCAGTGCCCTGCCTGACGCAGCACAGCCCGACGAAGCACAGCCCGCCGACGCCACAGTCGTCCTCGGCGGCCCCGAGATCTCCCGGGCGCTGACGCGCATCGCGCACGAGATCCTTGAACGCAACAAGGGCGGCGCAGACGTCGTCCTGCTCGGCATCCCGACCCGCGGCCTGCCGCTCGCCCGCCGCCTGGCCGCCAAGCTCGCGTCCGTCGAACCCGCGCTCGACGAGGCGGACCTCGTCGGCAGCCTGGACGTCACGATGTACCGGGACGACCTGGCCCACCACCCCACGCGCACGATCGGGTCCACCGACCTGCCCGGCGACGGCCTGGACGGCAAGGTCGTCGTCCTCGTCGACGACGTGCTGTTCTCCGGCCGCACCATCCGGGCGGCGCTCGACGCGATCTCCGACCTGGGCCGGCCGCGCGCCGTCCAGCTCGCCGCGCTCGTCGACCGCGGCCACCGCGAGCTGCCGATCCGCGCCGACTTCGTCGGCAAGAACCTGCCCACCTCCACGCACGAGCGCGTGCGCGTGCTGCTGGAGGAGACCGACGGCCGCGACGCCGTGCTGATCGAAGGAGGTTCGCGATGAAGCACCTGCTCTCGGCGGCCGACCTGTCCCGCACGCAGGCCGTGCGCATCCTCGACACGGCCGGCCAGATGGCTGCGACCCAGGCCCGCGAGATCAAGAAGCTGCCGACGCTGCGCGGCCGCACCGTCGTCAACCTCTTCTTCGAGGACTCGACCCGCACGCGTATCTCGTTCGAGACGGCGGCCAAGCGGCTGTCGGCCGACGTCATCAACTTCTCCGCCAAGGGCTCGAGCGTCTCCAAGGGCGAGTCGCTCAAGGACACCGCGCTGACGCTGCAGGCCATGGGCGCCGACGCGGTCGTCATCCGGCACCACGCGAGCGGCGCCCCGCACACGCTCGCGCACTCGGGCTGGACGCACGGGGCCGTGGTGAACGCCGGCGACGGCATGCACCAGCACCCCACCCAGGCGCTGCTCGACGCGTACACGCTGCGGCGTCACCTGACGGGCCCCGGCGACGCGAGCGGCCGCGACCTGGCCGGGCTGCGCGTGGCGATCGTCGGCGACGTGCTGCACAGCCGGGTCGCACGCTCCAACGTCCAGCTCCTGCACACGCTCGGCGCGGACGTCACGCTCGTCGCGCCGCCCACGCTCGTGCCGGTGGGCGTCGACGCGTGGCCCGCCGAGGTCTCCTACGACCTCGACGCCACGATCGAGACCAAGCCCGACGCGATCATGATGCTGCGCGTCCAGCGCGAGCGGATGTCCAGCGCCGGCGGCGGGTTCTTCCCCAGCCCGCTGGAGTACACGCGGGGCTACGGCCTGGACGCCCGACGACTGGCCGCGATGCCCGAGCACGCGATCGTGCTGCACCCCGGGCCCATGAACCGCGGGCTGGAGATCTCCGCCGACGCAGCCGACTCGCCCCGCGCGGTGATCGTCGAGCAGGTCGCCAACGGCGTCGCGGTCCGCATGGCCGTGCTGTACCTGCTGCTGGCCGGGAGCCCGGCCTCCGGCGCGACGACCGACACGAACGAGACGAAGGTGGACGCGTGAGCCTGGCCAAGTACCTGCTGAAGGACGTCGCCCCCTACGGCGGAGCGCGCACCACGGTGCTGCTCGCCGACGGCGTGATCGCAGCGATGGGCCCGGACGTGTCCGACGACGACGCGACGGTCGTCGACGGCCGCGGCCTGGTGCTGCTGCCCGGGCTGGTCGACCTGCACACGCACCTCCGCGAGCCCGGCCGCGAGGACGCCGAGACCATCCGCACGGGTACCCGGGCCGCGGCGATGGGCGGCTTCACGGCCGTGCACGCCATGGCGAACACGACGCCGACGCAGGACACCGCGGGCGTCGTCGAGCAGGTGTGGCGCCTGGGCCGCGAGGCCGGCTGGGTGGACGTCCACCCGATCGGCGCGGTGACCGTGGGACTCGAGGGGGAGCGCCTGGCCGAGCTGGGTGCGATGGCCGACTCACAGGCGCAGGTTCGCGTGTTCTCCGACGACGGCAAGTGCGTGCACGACCCGGTGCTCATGCGCCGCGCGCTCGAGTACGTCAAGGCGTTCGACGGTGTGGTCGCCCAGCATGCGCAGGAGCCGCGGCTGACGGAGAACGCGCAGATGCACGAGGGCGTCGTGTCCGCCGAGCTGGGCCTGGCGGGTTGGCCGGCCGTCGCCGAGGAGGCGATCATCGCCCGCGACGTGCTGCTCGCCGAGCACGTCGGCTCGCGGCTGCACGTCTGCCACCTGTCGACCGCCGGCTCGGTCGAAATCATCCGCTGGGCCAAGTCGCGCGGCATCGACGTGACCGCCGAGGTCACGCCGCACCACCTGATCCTCACCGACGAGCTGGCCCGCGGCTACGACCCGACGTTCAAGGTCAACCCGCCGCTGCGCACGCAGCGCGACGTCGAGGCGGTGCGCGCCGGCCTGGCCGACGGCACGATCGACATCGTCGCGACCGACCATGCGCCCCACACGCGCGAGGACAAGGACTGCGAGTGGGCCGCGGCCGCGTTCGGCATGACCGGCCTGGAGACCGCGCTGTCCGTGGTGCAGGAGACGATGGTCGACACCGGCCGCCTGACCTGGGCCGACGTGGCGCGGGTCCTGTCGGAGACGCCCGCGAAGATCGGCCGCGTGAACGACCACGGCCGGCCGATCGCGGTGGGGGAGCCCGCCAACCTGGTGCTGGTGGATCCCGACGTCCGTCGCGTGGTCAACCCCGACGAGCAGGCCACCAAGTCCGGCAACTCGCCGTTCCGCGGACGCGAGCTGTCCGGCTGCGTCGTCGCGACGTTCCTGCGGGGGCGGGCCACCGTCCTGGGCGGCGCGTCGTGCGACGAAGACGTGGTGGTCGCCCGATGACGGCCAGGGAAGGCGTCGCCGTCGTCGTCCTGGTGGCGATCGTGGCACTGGTGTACGTCGGGATGCGCGCGGGCTGGAAGCGACGCGGCCGCACCACGGCCGAGCTCGTGCCCGCGCTGCCCACCGCACCCGCCGACCCCGGAGCGGTCCGCCTCGGCCCGCTCGACGCCGTCTACGTCTCGACGACGACCGCGGGTGACTGGCTCGACCGTGTCGTGGCCCACGACCTGGGCGTGCGCAGCCAGGCGAGCGTCACCGTCCTGGACGCGGGCGTCCGCATCGAGCGGTCCGGCGCGACCGACGTCTTCGTCCCGACCGGCGCGCTGACCGACACGTCGACCGCACCCGGGATGGCCGGCAAGTTCGTCGGCAAGGACGGCCTCGTCGTCCTGACCTGGGCCCCCACCACCACCCCCGGCGCGCCGCAGCTCGACACCGGTCTGCGCCCCCACCACTCCGCGGACGGCGCCGCGCTCGTCGCCGCCGTGACCGCACTCATCGCACCGAAGGAGAAGGCATGACCGACGCAGTCCTGGTCCTCGAGGACGGACGCACGTTCACCGGTCAGGCGTACGGCGCCACCGGAACCACGCTCGGCGAGATCGTCTTCAACACCGGCATGACCGGTTACCAGGAGACCCTCACCGACCCGAGCTACCACCGCCAGATCGTCGTGATGACCGCGCCGCACATCGGCAACACCGGCGTGAACGACGACGACCCCGAGTCGGGGCGCATCTGGGTGGCCGGCTACGTGGTGCGCGACCCCGCCCGCCGCGCGTCCAACTGGCGCAGCGTGCGCACGCTCGACGACGACCTGCGCGACCAGGGCGTCGTCGGGATCAGCGGCATCGACACCCGCGCGCTGACGCGTCACCTGCGCGAGCGCGGCGTCATGCGCGCCGGCATCTTCTCCGGCGAGGCCGCAGCGGCCGACGACCTGCAGGCACAGGTGCTCGCCGCGCCCGCGATGGTCGGCGCCGACCTGGCCGGCGAGGTCTCGACGGACGAGGCGTACGTCGTCGAGGCGCTGGGTGCCGACGGCGAGCGGCTCGACACACCGGTCGCCACCGTGGCCGCCATCGACCTGGGCATCAAGGCCATGACGCCGCAGCGCCTGGCCGAGCGCGGCGTGCGCGTCCACGTGCTGCCGTCGGACGCGACGATCGACGAGGTCCTGGCCACCGAGCCGGACGGCGTCTTCTTCTCCAACGGCCCCGGCGACCCGAGCGCCGCGACCCACGAGATCAAGCTGCTGCGCGAGGTGTTGGACCGCAAGATCCCGTTCTTCGGCATCTGCTACGGCAACCAGCTGCTGGGCCGCGCGCTCGGCTACGGCACCTACAAGCTGGGCTACGGCCACCGCGGCGTGAACCAGCCGGTCATCGACCGCCGCACCAGCAAGGTCGAGATCACGGCGCACAACCACGGCTTCGCGGTCGACGCGCCGCTGGACGGCGAGTCCGTCGCACCGCACGACGGCGGCCGCTACGGCCGGGTGATCGTCAGCCACGTCGACCTGAACGACGACGTCGTCGAGGGGCTCGAGGCGCTCGACCTGCCCGCCTTCTCGGTCCAGTACCACCCGGAGGCCGCGGCCGGCCCGCACGACGCCGCGTATCTGTTCGATCGCTTCCTCGACCTGATGAACGACACCAAGAAGGGTGCCGCCTGATGCCCCGCCGCACTGACATCTCCAGCGTCCTGGTGATCGGCTCCGGCCCGATCGTCATCGGCCAGGCCTGCGAGTTCGACTACTCCGGGACGCAGGCCTGCCGCGTGCTGAAGGAGGAGGGCCTGCGCGTCATCCTCGTCAACTCCAACCCCGCCACGATCATGACGGACCCGGAGTTCGCCGACGCGACGTACGTCGAGCCGATCACCACCGAGGTCCTGACCTCGATCATCGCCAAGGAGCGCCCCGACGCGATCCTGCCGACCCTCGGCGGCCAGACGGCCCTCAACGCGGCGATCGCGCTCGACGAGGCCGGCGTCCTTTCGACGTACGACGTGGAGCTGATCGGCGCGAACATCCCCGCGATCCAGAAGGGCGAGGACCGCGAGCAGTTCAAGCAGGTGGTCGACGTGTGCGGCGGCGAGTCCGCGCGGTCCGCGATCATCCACACGATCGACGAGGCGCTCGTCGCCGTCGAGGACCTCGGCTACCCGGTGGTCGTGCGGCCGTCGTTCACGATGGGCGGCCTGGGCTCGGGCATCGCGTACGACGAGGCCGACCTGCGCCGCATCGTCGGGCAGGGCCTGCACTACTCGCCGACCACCGAGGTGCTCCTGGAGGAGTCGATCCTCGGCTGGAAGGAGTACGAGCTCGAGCTCATGCGCGACAAGCACGACAACGTCGTGGTCGTCTGCTCGATCGAGAACGTCGACCCGGTCGGCGTGCACACGGGCGACAGCGTGACGGTGGCCCCGGCCCTGACGCTGACGGACCGCGAGTACCAGAAGCTGCGCGACATCGGCATCGCGGTCATCCGCGAGGTCGGCGTCGACACCGGCGGCTGCAACATCCAGTTCGCCGTCGAGCCGACCACCGGCCGCATCGTCGTCATCGAGATGAACCCGCGCGTCTCCCGGTCCTCGGCGCTCGCGTCCAAGGCGACCGGCTTCCCGATCGCGAAGATCGCCGCCAAGCTGGCCGTCGGCTACACGCTCGACGAGATCCCCAACGACATCACCGGCGGCATGACGCCCGCGTCGTTCGAGCCCACGCTCGACTACGTCGTCGTCAAGGTGCCGCGGTTCGCGTTCGAGAAGTTCCCCGCGGCCGACGACACGCTCACCACGACCATGAAGTCCGTCGGCGAGGCGATGGCGCTGGGCCGCAACTTCACCGAGGCGCTGGGCAAGGCCATGCGCTCGATCGACAAGAAGGGCTCGACCTTCCACTGGGAGGGCGACGCGCTGACGGGCGACGAGCTGGAGGCGCTGGTCGCCACCATCAGCCGGCCCACCGAGCACCGGATGGTCGACGTGCAGCAGGTGCTGCGTGCGGGTGTGAGCGCGGAGCGCGTCTACGAGCTGACCGGCATCGACCCGTGGTTCCTGGACCAGCTCCAGCTCATCAACGAGGTCGCCGAGCAGACGGCCGCCGCGGAGGGCCTGACCCGCGAGGTGCTGGCCCACGCCAAGCGCCACGGGCTGTCCGACGTGCAGATCGCCCAGCTGCGCGGCACCTCGGAGGACGCGGTGCGCGGCGCCCGCCACGCGGTCGGCCTGCGTCCGGTCTACAAGACGGTCGACACGTGCGCGGCCGAGTTCAAGGCGTCGACGCCGTACCACTACTCGTCCTACGACGAGGAGTCCGAGGTCGAGCCCCGCACGCGCCCGGCCATCCTGATCCTCGGCTCGGGCCCCAACCGCATCGGGCAGGGCATCGAGTTCGACTACTCGTGCGTGCACGCCGCGCTGGCGCTCAAGGGCGAGTTCGAGACCGTGATGGTCAACTGCAACCCCGAGACGGTGTCGACCGACTACGACACGAGCGACCGCCTGTACTTCGAGCCGCTGACGTTCGAGGACGTGCTCGAGGTCTACCAGGCCGAGCTCGCGGCCGGCCCGGTGGCCGGGCTCATCGTGACGCTCGGCGGCCAGACGCCCCTGTCGCTCGCGCAGCGCCTGGCCGACGCCGGCCTGCCGATCCTGGGCACGTCGCCCAGCGCGATCGACGCAGCCGAGGACCGCGGCGAGTTCGGCAAGGTGCTCGAGGCCGCGGGGCTGCCCGCGCCGGCGTTCGGCACCGCGACGACGCTCGCCGGCGCGCGGGACACCGCCCGCCGCATCGGCTTCCCGGTGCTCGTCCGCCCGTCCTACGTCCTGGGCGGTCGCGGCATGGAGATCGTCTACGACGAGGCCCAGCTGTCCGAGTACGTGCAGCGCGCCCTGGACAACGCCGCCGACGGCGGCCGCGCTGGAACCCTGCCGCCGCTACTCATCGACCGGTTCCTCGACGACGCGATCGAGATCGACGTCGACGCGCTGTTCGACGGCACCGAGATGTTCCTGGGCGGCGTCATGGAGCACATCGAGGAGGCCGGCATCCACTCCGGCGACTCGGCGTGCGTCCTGCCGCCGGTCACGCTCTCGACGAGCGAGCTCGAGCGGATCCGCCTGTCCACCGAGGCGATCGCCCGCGGCGTCGGCGTGCACGGCCTGCTGAACATCCAGTTCGCGCTGGTCAGCGACGTGCTCTACGTCCTCGAGGCCAACCCGCGCGCCTCGCGCACGGTGCCGTTCGTCTCCAAGGCGACCGGCGTCTCGCTCGCCAAGGCCGCGGCCCTGGTCATGGCCGGCCACTCGATCGCGGATCTGCGCGAGTCAGGCATCCTGCCGGCCGACGACGCCAGCGTGCTCGACCTCGACGCGCCCATCGCCGTCAAGGAGGCCGTGCTGCCCTTCAAGCGGTTCCGCACCGCCGAGGGCCAGGTCGTCGACACGGTGCTCGGCCCGGAGATGCGCTCGACCGGCGAGGTCATGGGCTTCGACGTCGACTTCCCGACGGCGTTCGCCAAGTCGCAGGACGCGGCGTTCGGCGGCCTGCCGTCCAGCGGGCGCGCGTTCATCTCGGTGGCCGACCGCGACAAGCGCTCGATCGTCTTCCCGGTCAAGCGCCTCGCGGAGCTGGGTTTCGAGATCCTCGCGACGGAGGGCACCGCGGCGGTCCTGCACCGCTCGGGCATCCGCTCCACGGTGGTCCGCAAGCACTCGTCGGGCCGCGGCGAGGCGGGGGAGCCGACGATCGTCGACCTCATCATCGACGGGACGGTCGACCTCATCGTCAACACGCCGTCGGGCCAGGGCGCGCGCGCCGACGGCTACGAGATCCGAGCCGCTACCGTGGCGGCTGACAAGGCGATGATCACGACCGTCCAGCAGCTGGGCGCCGCGGTGCAGGCCATCGAGGCAGCGGCCGCCGGACCGTTCGCGGTCACCAGCCTGCAGGAGCACGACGAGGCCGCCCGCGTGCGGCGCGAGGAGGTGTCCGCATGACCTTCGGCGCACGGCTCGCCGCCGCGATGGACGAGCGCGGTCCGCTCTGCGTGGGCATCGACCCGCACGCGTCGCTCCTGGCGGAGTGGGGTCTGGGCGACGACGTCGACGGGCTGCGCACGTTCGCGCTGACCGTCATGGACGCCGTCGGCGGTCGCGTCGCGGCCGTCAAGCCCCAGGCCGCCTTCTTCGAGCGGCACGGCTCGCGCGGTCTGGCCGTCCTCGAAGAGGTGATCGCGGCCGGCTACGCGTCCGGGACGCTGACGATCGTCGACGCCAAGCGCGGCGACATCGGCTCGACGATGGCCGCCTACGCCGACGCGTTCCTGCGGGAGGGCTCGCCGCTGGCCGGTGACGCGCTCACGGTCTCGCCGTACCTCGGCTTCGGCTCGCTCGACCCGGCGGTCGAGGCCGCGCTGGCCACCGACCGCGGGTTGTTCGTGTTGTGCCTGACCTCCAACAAGGAGGGCGCTGAGGTGCAGCACGCGCGCGGCGAGGACGGGGCGAGCGTGGCGGCCACCGTCGCGGCCCGTGCCGCGGTGCTCAACCAGGACGCCGACCCGATGGGCTCGATCGGGCTCGTCGTCGGGGCCACCGTGGGTGACTCCGCGGCGCAGACGGGCACGGACCTTGTGGCCGTGAACGGCCCGCTGCTGGCGCCCGGCGTCGGCGCCCAGGGTGCGGGGGCACGCGAGCTCACGGCCGCGTTCGGCTCCGCGCGCCGGCAGGTGCTCGCGTCGTCGTCGCGCGGCGTCCTGCGCGCCGGCCGTGACGTCACCGCCCTGCGCGCCGCCGCCGACGAGGCGATCCGCGAGGCGACCTCGGCCCTGCGCTGACCCAGCTCACCCCGCAGCGTCCGAGCAACTGGTTGCTATGGCGACCAGTTGCTCGGACGCTGCGGGGTTCGGCGGGGGATATCCGCAGGTCGGATGTGCAGATCGGCTCGTTTGCGTTGCCGACGCGCACAGGGCTCGCTAGGTTCGGATGCACGGTCCCACGCCCGTGGATCGCCCGACCACCGACGGAAGGTGACACGCGTGGCACTCCCTCCGCTGACACCCGAACAACGCGCCGACGCGCTCAAGAAGGCCGCCGTCGCGCGGCAGGCTCGCGCCGAGGTCAAGAACCGGCTGAAGTACTCGCAGGGCACCCTGTCCGACGTGATCAAGCAGGGGCAGCAGGACGAGACCATCGGCAAGCTCAAGGTCGTCTCGCTCCTGGAGTCGCTGCCTGGCGTCGGCAAGGTCAAGGCACGTGCGATCATGTCCGAGATCGGAATCTCGGAGACGCGGCGCGTCCGCGGTCTCGGTCCGCATCAGGTGGAGGCACTCGTCGAACGCTTCGGGTGACCTTCAGCGCCCAACCCCCGTTCGAGGAGTGCTGCACCACCCATGACGACGACGCCCGCCCGGCTGACCGTGCTCGCCGGACCCACCGCCGTCGGCAAGGGGACCGTGTCCGCCGACGTCCGCGCTCGGTACCCGCAGGTGTGGCTGTCCGTGTCAGCGACGACACGGACGCCACGCCCGGGCGAGGTCGACGGCGTGCACTACCACTTCGTCGGTCCGCAGGAGTTCGAGCGCATGGTCGACGCGGGCGAGCTGCTCGAGTGGGCCGTCGTGCACGGGCGCAACCGGTACGGCACGCCGCGCGGACCGGTGGACGCCCGGCTCGCGTCGGGGGAGCCGGCTCTGTTGGAGATCGACCTGCAGGGTGCGCGCCAGGTGCGCGCGACCATGCCGGACGCCCGCTTCGTCTTCCTCGCACCGCCCTCATTCGAGGAGCTGGAGCGGCGCCTGGTGGGCCGGGGGACCGAGGACGCCGAAGAGCGTGAGCGCCGGCTCGCGACCGCACGCGTCGAGCTCGCGGCGGAGTCGGAGTTCGACCACGTGATCGTGAACGACGACGTGCAGCGCGCCACGGACGAGCTCGTTTCGATCATGGGCATCCCCACCAGGTAGAATCGACCCAGTTCCCCAAGCCAACCCAACTGTCGGGAGTCCCACCGTGTCCGGAACCGTCGCAGCCCCCACGGGCATCACCGACCCGCCCATCGACCAGCTGCTCGAGCGCGCCGACTCCAAGTACGCCCTGGTGCTCTACTCGGCCAAGCGTGCGCGCCAGATCAACGCGTACTACGCGCAGCTCAACGAGGGCCTGCTCGAGTACGTCGGCCCGCTGGTGGAGACCCGCCCGCAGGAGAAGCCGCTCTCGATCGCCATGCGCGAGATCGACAAGGGCCTGCTCACCTCTGAGGCCACCGAGGACTGAGCCGCCCGGCGCGGTCACGACCATGCGGATCGTCCTCGGCGTGACGGGCGGGATCGCCGCCTACAAGGCCGTCCTGCTGCTCCGCCTGCTGCGTGAGGCCGGGCACGACGTGCGCGTCGTGCCCACCCGCGCCGCGCTCGAGTTCGTCGGTCGACCCACCTGGGAGGCCCTGTCGGGGCAGCCGGTGACGACCGACGTCTTCGAGGACGTCGACCAGGTGGCGCACGTCGCCATCGGGCAGCGGGCGGACCTCGTCGTCGTCGCACCCGCGACGGCGGACCTGCTGGCGCGCGCCGCCACGGGTCAGGCCGACGACCTGCTGACGGCCACGCTGCTGGTGACGCGTGCGCCCGTGCTCATGGCGCCGGCCATGCACACCGAGATGTGGCAGCACCCGGCCACGGTCGCCAACGTCGCGACGCTGCGCGAGCGGGGTGTGCACGTGCTCGAACCTGCGTCCGGACGCCTCACGGGCGCCGACACCGGCCCGGGCCGACTGCCCGAGCCCGAAGAGATCGCGGCGGCGGCCCTCGCGCTCGTCGGGCCGCGTGACCTCGAGGGTCGCCACGTCGTCGTCTCCGCCGGCGGCACCCGCGAACCGCTCGACCCCGTGCGCTTCCTGGGCAACCGCTCGTCGGGCCGGCAGGGCGTCGCGCTGGCCCGCACGGCCGCGGCCAGGGGTGCACGCGTGACTCTCGTCGGGGCCAACCTGTCCGTCCCGGCACCGCACGGCGTGGACGTCGTGCCGGTCGAGACGGCCGCCCAGCTGCGTGACGCCGTCCGCAGCGCGGCCAAGGACGCCGACGTCGTCGTGATGGCCGCCGCCGTCGCGGACTACCGGCCGGTCAGCCCGGCCGGCACGAAGCTCAAGAAGACCGGCGTGCCGCCGGTTCTCGAGCTCGTCGAGACCGTCGACGTGCTGGCGGAGCTCGCCCACGACCGGCTGCGCGACGGGCAGGTCGTCGTCGGCTTCGCCGCCGAGACGGGCGACGACGACGCGAGCGTGCTCGAGCACGGCCAGGCCAAGGCACGCCGCAAGGGCGCCGACCTGCTGGTGGTCAACGCCGTGGGCGACGGTCAGGGCTTCGGGACCCTCGAGAACGACGTCACGATCCTCGACGCGAGCGGCACGGTCGTCGCCCGGACGTCCGGCAGCAAGGACGCGGTCGCCGACGTGATCTGGGACACCGTCCGCGACCTGGGCTGACGCCGGTCGTCGTCGGTGCGCGCGACTATCCTTCGACCATGACCTCCGCGCTGCGCCTGTTCACGTCCGAGTCCGTGACGGAAGGCCACCCGGACAAGATCTGCGACCAGATCTCCGACGCCATCCTCGACGCCATGCTCGAGCAGGACCCGCAGGCGCGCGTCGCCGTCGAGACGATGGTGACCACGGGCCTCGTGCACGTCGCCGGCGAGGTGACCACCGAGGCGTACGTCGAGATCCCCGCCGTCGTGCGCCAGGTCGTCCGGGAGATCGGCTACACGTCGTCCAAGATCGGCTTCGACGGCGACTCGTGCGGCGTCTCGGTCTCGATCGGCCAGCAGTCCCCGGACATCGCGGTCGGTGTCGACAAGGCCCTCGAGGCACGGCTCGACGCGGGCGACCTCGACCCGCTGGATGCTCAGGGCGCCGGCGACCAGGGCCTCATGTTCGGGTACGCGTGCGACGAGACGCCGTCGCTGCTGCCGCTGCCCATCTGGACCGCCCACCGCCTGTCCGAGCGGCTCGCGGCCGTCCGCAAGTCCGGCGAGGTGCCCGGTCTGCGGCCCGACGGCAAGACGCAGGTCACCATCGGCTACGACGGTGACCGGCCGGTCCGGCTCGACGCCGTGGTGCTGTCCACGCAGCACGAACCCGATCTCAACCTCGAGACGGTGCTGCAGCCGGCGATCGTCGAGCACGTCATCGCGCCCGTCCTGGCGCAGCTCGACCTCGACACCAGCGACCACCGGCTCTACGTCAACCCCACCGGCACGTTCACGATCGGCGGCCCGCAGGGAGACGCGGGTCTCACGGGCCGCAAGATCATCGTCGACACGTACGGCGGCTACGCCCGGCACGGCGGCGGCGCGTTCTCGGGCAAGGACCCGTCGAAGGTCGACCGCTCGGCGGCCTACGCGATGCGCTGGGTGGCCAAGAACGTCGTCGCGGCGGGTCTGGCCCGGCGCTGCGAGGTGCAGGTCGCGTACGCGATCGGCAAGGCGCACCCCGTCGGCCTGTACGTGGAGACGTTCGGCACCGAGACGGTCCCCGTGGACCGGCTGACGGCCGCGATCCGTGAGGTGTTCGACCTGCGCCCGGCCGCGATCATCCGCGACCTCGACCTGCTGCGGCCCGTCTACCGCGCCACGTCCACCTACGGGCACTTCGGTCGCGAGCTCGCCGACTTCACGTGGGAGCGCACGGACCGGGTCGCGGACCTGCAGTCGGCGCTCTGACGTCCCGGGCCGCGACGCGTCGGCGGCGGGTGGTGTGATGTCTGGCGTGGAGCACAGGGGCGAGCAGCTGGAGCTGGACGGACTGCCCGTGCCCCGCGCGCGCCGACGGCCGCGTGCGTTCGCGGTCGCCGACGAGCAGCCGGTGGCGCGCGTCTGCATCGACCTGCCCCCCCAGCACCTGGACCGGCTCTTCGAGTACGCGGTCCCGGCGACGATGGCGGCGGACGCCCGCCCCGGCACGCGCGTCAAGGTCCGCTTCGGCGCGCAGGACGTCGACGGGTACGTCATCGAGCGGGTCGACGAGGCCGAGCACGACGGCGACCTGCAGCCGCTGCGCCGGCTCGTCTCGGCGGAGCCCGTCCTGACACCGGCCGTCGCGCGCCTGGCGCGCGCCGTGGCCGACCGCTGGGCAGGGACGCTGACCGACGTCCTGCGCCTGGCGGTCCCGCCGCGGCACGCGCGCGTGGAGGCCGAGGAGCAGGCCGACGACGTCCCGTCCGTCGTGCCGGTCTCGAGCACCAGCGCGTGGTTGCCGTACCGCGGCGGCTCCGCGTTCGGCCAGCACGTCCTCGCCGGCGGCGCGCCGCGGGCGGTGTGGACGGCGCTGCCCGGGACCGCCGGCGAGCGGTGGCCGGACGCGGTCGCGCAGGCTGTGGCCACGTGCGTGCTCGGCGGGCGGGGCGCGCTCGTCGTCGTCCCCGACGCCAGAGACATCGACCAGGTCCTCGCCGCACTGGTCGAGGCGGGGATCCCCGCTCACCGGCCCGGCGGGCGCGGGGGAGCGGTCCGCCTCGCGGCCGACGACGGTCCCGCCGCCCGCTACCGCGCGTTCCTCGCGGCGTTGCGCGGCCAGGCCGACGTCGTCGTCGGGACCCGCGCCTCCGCGTTCGCCCCCGTGCGCGACCTGGGTCTGGTGGTCTGCTGGGACGACGGCGACTCGCTGCACGCCGAGCCGCGCGCCCCCTACCCGCACGTCCGCGAGGTTCTCGCGCTGCGCTCGGAGCTGGAGGGCGCCGCCTACCTGGTGGGCGCGCACGGGCGCACGGTCGAGGCGCAGGCCCTGGTCGAGTCCGGGTGGGCGCACGACGTGAGCGCCGAACGCTCCGTGGTGCGACGCAGGACCGCGCGCGTGCAGGCGCTGACGTCGACCGAGCTGGCACGCGAGGGCGCCGCAGCCGCCGCACGGCTGCCCACCCCGGCGTGGCGGACGATCCGCGACCGGCTCGCCGACGGGCCCGTGCTGGTCCAGGTCCCGCGTGCGGGCTACGTGCCCGCGGTCGCGTGCGGTCGGTGTCGCGCGTCGGCCCGCTGCACCACGTGCCACGGTCCGCTGGGCCTGTCCCGTGCCGACGGCGTCCCCACGTGCGGTTGGTGCGGCCGGCTCGCGACCGACTGGCGGTGCCAGGAGTGCGGCGGAGCCACCTTGCGCTCGGTACGCGTCGGGTCCGAACGGACCGCCGAGGAGCTGGGCAGGGCGTTCCCCGGCGTGCCGGTACGCGTCTCAGGGGCGCGGGCCGAGGGCGGCGTGCTCGCGTCGGTGCGGGACGTGCCCGCCGTCGTCGTCGCCACGCCCGGCGCCGAGCCCGTGGCCCCCAGCGGCTACGCCGCGGCCGTCCTGCTCGACGCCGCGGTGAGCACGGCCGGGTCGGCGCTCGGCCTGTTGCCCGACGCGCTGCGCCGCTGGCTCGCCGCCGCGGCGCTGGTGCGTCCGGGCACCGAGGGCGGGACCGTCCTGCTCGTGGGAGACGCCGAGGAACGCGTCACGCAGTCGCTGGTGCGCTGGGACCCGGTCGGGCTCGCGTCCCGCGAGCTCGCCGAACGCGTGGAGCTCGCGCTGCCGCCCGCCGTCCGGATGGCCGCGGTGGTCGGCCGCCGCGACGCCGTGCTCGCGGTCGTCCGGCGCGTGGAGGTCCCCGGCCTCGACGTGCTGGGCCCGGTCCCGGTCGACGAGCGGTCGCCGGGGGCGCTCGAGCCCGACGTCCGCGCCGTCCTGCGGGTTCCACGGGCCGGCGGGACCGCACTGGCCCGCTCGCTGGCCGCATCGATGGCGGTGCGCAGCGCCAAGCGAGAGGGCGGCTCCGTGCGCACCCAGCTGGACCCGACGGAGCTGGGCTGACATGGGGCGGAGCTGACGTGAGCGAGATCGACACGCTCGTCCTGGACCTCGGCGACGTCCTGGTCCGTTGGGACCCGCGCCGCGCCCTCGTCGGGCGCCTGCCGGACGTCGAGGTCCGCGCGTTCCTCGACGACTTCGACTTCCGCACGTTCAACGTCGGCCAGGACGCGGGACGGTCGTGGGCCGACGGACGTGCGCTCCTGCGGGCGACCGCACCGCACCTCGTCCCGGCGATGGACATGTTCGTCGAGCACTTCGCGGACACGCTCGTCGGACCGGTGCCGGGGATGGCGAGCGTCGTGCAGGACGCCACCGACGCGGGCCTGCGCCTGCTGGGACTGACCAACTGGTCCGCGGAGACGTTCCACCTCGCCGAGCCCGCCGCGCCCGCCATCGGCCTGCTCGAGGACGTGGTCGTCTCCGGCCGTGAGGGCGTCGCCAAGCCGGACCCCCGCATCTTCGATCTGCTCGCGACGCGGCACGGGGTCGACCCGGGCCGTGCGGTCTTCGTCGACGACTCACCGGCGAACGTCGCCGCGGCGCGGGCCTACGGTTTCGACGCGGTGCTGTTCACCTCCGCGCAGCACCTGCGCGCGGAGCTCGACGTGCGCGGCATCGCCCTCGGTTCCCGGCCGCCGGCGCGCTGAGCGGCAGCACCTAGGATCGGTGCCATGCGTCTGCTCTTCGCCGGTACCCCCACGGCAGCGGTGCCGTCGCTCGAGGCCCTGATCGCCTCCCGGCACGAGGTGGTCGCGGTGCTGACCCGGCCCGATGCGCGTGTCGGCCGCGGGCGGACGCTGACCCCGAGCCCGGTCAAGGCGCGCGCGCTGGAGGCCGGGATCGAGGTCTTGACGCCGAGCACGCTGCGCGACGACGAGGTGGTCGCGCAGATCGCGGCCCTCGGCGTCGACGCCGCACCGGTGGTCGCCTACGGCGCTCTCATCCCCGTACCGCTCCTGGACGTCCCGGCGCACGGCTGGATCAACCTGCACTTCTCGGTGCTCCCGGCGTGGCGTGGTGCTGCTCCGGTGCAGCGTGCGCTGCTCGCGGGCGACGAGGTCACGGGCGCCACGACGTTCCGCATCGAGCAGG